>Ga0265313_10000442_pt1 | contig 43944 bp, 27 predicted proteins | sample 4123metaG_FD_203122 | JGI IMG/M metagenome (GOLD analysis project Ga0265313, IMG submission 203122) | Rhizosphere microbial communities from Carex aquatilis grown in University of Washington, Seatle, WA, United States - 4-1-23 metaG | ecosystem: Host-associated > Plants > Roots > Rhizosphere >... | reverse complement strand
TGCCTCGAAGGTACCGTACGGCGACGGGGTCGAGATCCGCACGGGGGGGGCCGCGTTCTCGGGGCCCGGCGCCAGGCCGAGCGCATCGAGAAATGCGTCCGATGGCGCGAAGCCGAAGTCGCCCAGAAAGACAACCCGCATGCCGCTTGCGATCTGGGAGAGCAGCCACTGCTGGTAGGCAAACGCGTCGTCGACAGGACCGGTCATCGCGACGATGCCCGCATACAGGCCGGTGAGCTTTCGAGTGGGGAGGGCGCCTCTGACGTCCACGTACTCGGGGACGTAGCCGAGGTGCTCGAGAACGGGCGCAACGAGCGCACAAGCGTCGTTGATTCCGAGATAGCCATTGGGCTCGCTGCGATAGAGAATGAGTATCTTGCGTGGAACGATCTCGAACGTTCCGACTCCGATGTCGTCGAGCGCGGGCCCCGCGACCCACGGCTCGAAGCCGAGGTCGAGGATTCGCTTGGCGATCTCGCGACGTCGCTCGCGCTGCGAAGCCGGGACATAATCGATGACGCTGATGGGAATTCCGAACCGCGCTCGCGCGTCCTGCAAGCGCGAGAGCAGCCACTGTCGATCTTTGTCCTGAACAAGGACGTACGACTGGCTGGCGGCGTCCCACCCCTGAAAGAGGCTCTCGGCGGCGATTCCGGCGATCTCGCGCGCCACCCTCGGTAAGATCTCGAATCCACGGTTGAGCACGAGCTTGATCTCGGGCCAACGCTTCTTGAGCATGAGAACGAGCTGGACCAGTCCACGCTCGTACCGCGCGCGGTCGGAGTCCGAGCGCGACACCAGCTGGTAGCTGTCGAGAGTGTCCAGAAAGAGTGCGCGGTAGCCGCGGGCGTAGAGGGGCGCGATGACTTCACTCACTAGAAAGCTCGCCCACTCGGGGTCTCCCACGTCGACGATGTCGGAGCCCCAGCCGCGGTTGCTTCCCAGGAGGAGACGGCGAGGAACACGGCGCCACCACGAGCGGCTCTGCGACACTTCGCCCACGCTGACGTATGCGAAGACCTCGGCCGCCGTGCCGGATGGCGGGGTGGCGAGTGCGTCCGGCTCGACGACCACTCGGGCGTAGTGCGCCATGAGCTCGGCGGGCACTGGGGCGGGACCGTAGAAGAAGGCGGTTGATGCGCGTGTCTCCGAGGGCGACCCGTTCGATGTAGCGGGCGGCTCCGCGCCCGCGCTTCGCCCCAGGGTCAGTGATGCGAACACGAGTGGACCGACGAGCCTCGTGATCGAGAGTCGCTTCACGCGGGTGTTGGAGAATCTCTGCATGAGCCGCGCGCGCCACGTGCAACCGATGTGCCCTTGAGCCACCACCTTCTGGGAATCCGACCCGGACGGCGCGATGGATTGGCACACGCGCGCACGAATGCCTTATTGCCACATCTTGCGTAGCGCTCCACGCTTGCGCTGGCCGACGCAGATTCGTTGCGGTTGAGTTCGTATTCTCGTTGCCCGCGAGATGGGCAGACCGTATATCGGTTTTGCATTGCGACTTGCTGTATCGCTCGCGCTCGTCGCGTGTTTGGCATCGTGTAGCTCGAATGCGACTCAATCGCGTTGGACGATGCCTGACAGCGCTTCGCCAGCGACGTCCCCACCGACCCCGGCGCCGTCGAAGGACGCCGCCGCAGAAGCGCTGCCCGACGCCGTCGGCGACTCTGGCAGCGCGTTGGCGAGCGATGCGTCGGCGCGTGACGGCCACGCGGATGCGGTCGCGGGTCCCGGCCCGAGCGGGCCGCCCGACGCTGCGCTTCAGTTTGCAGCGGACGCCGGCCCGATCGACGCGGCGGTCCCGACCCCTACGGATGCCTCTGCAAACCGTCGCGGCATCCCGATGGGGGCGCCCTGGGTCTCGTATTACGGGAGCGCGGCGGCGAGCGGCGGGGTGGACAAGGTCGCGTCGAGCTTTCGTCTCGTGAACATCGATGCCGACCCGGGCGCGGGCCTATTCACCCGTGCCGAGATCCGGCAGCTGCAGAGCGCCGGCCAGAACGAGGTCGTCGGCTATCTCGACGTCGGTTCGTGCGAAAAGTACCGGACATGGTGGGCTTCCGCGCCTGGATACAAGTCATGCTCCGCGAATACCGCTGCACAAGTCGGGCCCTATGGCGGTTATCCAGACGAGGTCTGGATGAATCTCGGCAATGCCGATTATCAGGACCTCATCGTCGGCTACGTCGCGCCGCTCATTGCGGCGCAGGGAGTCGACGGCTTTTTCCTCGACAACCTCGAGATCGTCGAGCATGGGGCGTCGTCGCGGGACGGGCCGTGCGACGCGGCGTGCTCGCAGGGCGGCCTCGACCTCGTGCGCAAGCTTCGCTCGGCCTTTCCCGACAAGCTGATCGTCATGAACAACACGACGAGCGACGTGACTCGCCTCGGGATGACCGGGGGCGTGCCGTTCGCGTCCCTGCTGGACGGGCTCTCCCGCGAAGGCGTCTATGAGCCGGCCTACGACTCCGTCGCCGAAGCGCAGCTCGTGGCCTGGCAAAGTCTTGGCTTGAAGCCTGGCGGACGGCCATTCTGGATCGGCACCGAGGACTACGTGAGCAGTTGCACCGCGACGAGCGTCGCCACGCGTGTGTACGCACTGAGCCGCGCGAAGGGCTTCTCGCCGTATGCGACCGACTCGAGCTCGGGCCAGATGGTCATCTGTTACTGGGGCTTCTGACCGGCTGTCTGCGCCTTTCTTGGGGGCGGGTCGGCGCGTCGTGCCCCGTGGAGCCGTAGCGGCGTCGGGCCGCGCCGAGGAGCCGATCTCCCTGACATTGCAGCCGAAAAGCGGTCCTGCAACACGACCGAAACGCGCGCCGAAGTAAGCACGAGCGTTCGTCTCCAACCAGGGGATCCCACCATGTCGAGCATTTACAGGTCATCGAGGTCGATAGCCCGCCGGTGCGTGTTCGCTCCGGCGGTCTCTGAAGCGAAACCATCCACCTCAAAGGGGGCTTGAGGGAGCGCGCGATGTGGAAAAAAATTCGCACATTTCTCTTCGGCGCTCCGAAGGACGTTCACTCCGAGCACACGTTCCACAGCATTTCGCTCGTCGCGATGCTCGCCTGGGTGGGCCTCGGGGCCGACGGGCTCTCTTCATCCGCCTACGGTCCCGAGGCCGCATTCCGCGAGCTCGTCGCCGACGGGCACGACTACTCGTCGCTGGCCGTCGGCCTGGCGATCGGCACCGCCGTCACGGTGTTCATCATCTCGTACGCTTACTCGCGCATCATCGAGCACTTCCCTTCAGGGGGCGGCGGATACGTCGTAGCGACCAAGCTGCTCGGGCCGCGCTTCGGCGTCGTCAGCGGTTCGGCGCTGCTCGTCGACTATGTCCTCACCATCACGACTTCGATCGCATCGGGCGGTGACGCTCTCTTCAGCATGCTCCCGCGTTCTTGGTTCGGAGCGGCCGCGATGCGCGTGGCGCAAGAAGACCTGGGAACGTGGCTGGACCCGGTTCAGCGCGTGAAGCTGGTCCTCGAGATCGGCGCCATAGGCGCGCTCACGATTCTGAACATCCGCGGCATCAAAGAGTCGGTCCAGGCCATTTTGCCCGTCTTCATGGCATTCGTCGTCACCCACGTCGTGCTGCTGGTCGTCGCCATCTTTGGCCATCTCGGCGACGTCTCGACGCTGACGCAGCAGACCACGGCCAACTTCCGGCACACCGTGTCGGCGCTCGGCTCGCTCGGCGCGCTGATGCTCTTCGTACGCGCTTACTCGCTGGGCGGCGGCACGTACACCGGCATCGAAGCGGTGTCCAACGGCGTGCCAATCATGCGCGAACCCAAAGTTCGCACGGCCAAACGCACGATGGGGCTGATGGCGACGTCTCTGGCGATAACGGCCGCCGGCATCATCCTGGCTTATCTTCTCGTGCACGCGATGCCCTCGGACGACAAGACGATGAACGCCGTGCTGCTCGAGCGCGTCACGGCGGGGTGGAACATCGGCGGCTGGCACGCCGGCGCGTGGTTCACGACGATCGCGCTCGCGTCCGAGGCGGGCCTGCTCCTCATTGCGGCACAGGCCGGCTTCGTCGATGGGCCGCGAGTCATGGCCAACATGGCCGTCGATTCGTGGATGCCCCACCGGTTCGCGGCCTTGTCCGAGCGACTGAGCATGCAAAACGGTGTGCTCTTGATGAGCGCGACGTCGGTCGCGGCGCTCGTCTACACGCACGGCGACGTCGAGAAGCTCGTCGTGATGTACTCGATCAACGTGTTCTTGACGTTTTCGCTGTCGAACCTCGGGATGGCGCGTTTCTGGGTGCAGCACAAAAAGGACGAGAAGGACTGGTACAAGCACCTGCCGATCCACGTCATCGGCCTAGGCTTGTGTCTGACGATTCTCATCGTGACCGTGTTCGAGAAATTCAGCGCTGGCGGTTGGCTTACGCTCGTGGTCACCGGCGTGCTGGTCACCGTGTGCTTCGGCGTCAAACGGCACTATGGAAGCGTCGTCGACGCGATTCGTAGGTTGGACGACGAACTGCCCGACCCGCTGCCCGAGTTGCACGCGCTGTCCGTCGCCGGCGAACCAGGCTCCGAATCGAACAAGGGAGGCATCAACCCCGAGCATCCGGTGGCCGTTCTCTTCGTCGGCGGATACGGGGGACTCGGCCGTCACGCCGTGCTCACGCTGCTTCGCATGTTCCCCGGGCACTTCAAAGGAATCGTGTTCTGCTCGGTCGCGGTGATCGACTCGGGCGTATTCAAAGGTCTGAAGGAAGTTCACGACCTCGAACGGCGCACCGAGCACGCCCTCGATAAATACGTGAAATATGCGCGGTGGCTGGAGATGCCGGCCGAGCATGCGTATTCGACCGGAATCGAGGTCGCGGTGGAGGCCCAGAAGACCGCGACCGAAGTGATGCAAAAGTACCCGAAGGCGATGTTCGTGGCCGGACAGCTGATCTTTCAGGAAGATACGTTCGTCACACGATTCCTTCACAACGAGACGGCATTCATCATCCAACGCCGCTTGCAGCACGCCGGATTGCCGATGGTCGTATTGCCCGTGAGGCTGAACCTCAACGAGGGACCACGACTCGTGGCCCCGAGTCTCACAGCCGAACGGGCGACCTCGTAGATTCATCGGCAAGGTTCGCTCACGATGATCCGCACGGCCGTGCGCATGCCCTTGCGGCTTGCCCCGGCCTTGCGGCGGTCCGATGGGGAGTCTGACGTGGCGCGCAGCCTGGGTCCGGTGGGGGATCTGACGTGATGCGCAGCCTGGGATAGGTACCGCACATGGTCTGGTTCCCGCTGCTCACGCTCGTCGCCTTCGCCCTGATCGTCCTCTCCGCACTCGCGCGCCGCGGCCGAAGGTTCGCAATGTTCGTGGGTGTGCTCGGCGGGATCTATTCTTTGCTCGCTTGGGCGATGGCGCCACGCGCGGGCCCGCCGCTCTGGGTGTTCACGGCGTTCCACGTCGCCGTGTACGCGAACTTCGTCACTCTGTCGCGGCCGCGCATGCGAAGCTTGCCCTTCCGGCTTCTCTTGAGCTGGCCGTCGGCCGCGATGATCGGGGGAACGCTGCTGTCGCTGCCCTGGGCGATCGCCATCGCGCTCGGCTTCCATCCTTGGGTGCCGTGGCTCCCCTACGCGCTCGCTGCGTTCGGCGTGTTCCAGTCCCTATCGACGCGACGCGAAGACGTGGACCTGGTCATCTCCGGGCCGACCGGCCCCCGAGCGCCGATGCTCCTTCCGCATCCCCGAGGCACGCACCGGCAGGCTCGTCCGCTCACGATCGTGCAGATCACCGACCCCCACCTCGGCCCCTTCATGAGCGTGAAGCGACTCCGCGCGATCGCCGCGCGGGCCGTCGAAGCGCAGCCCGATTTGGTGTTCCTCACCGGCGACTTTCTCACGATGGAGTCGCAGAGCGATCCCGACCTCTTGCTCGAGGCCCTGGGTCCGCTGCAAGCGCTGCGTGGACGGGTCTTCGCGTGTTTCGGCAATCACGACCACGAGGCGCCGGCCATCGTCGAGCGTGCGCTCCGCGAGAATGGCGTCCAGTTGCTCGTCGACGCCTCGACCGAGATTCAGACGCACGCGGGCCTCGTGCAGGTGGTGGGAATGAACTTCGTCTGGCGCGATCGGCAGGGCCATCTCGCGACGGTCTCGGCCGCGCATCCGCGTAAAGAGGCGGCCCTACGGATCGTGCTGCTCCACGATCCCGGCGCGTTCCGGCATCTCCCCGAGGGCACCGGCGATCTCGTGCTCTCGGGACACACGCATGGCGGCCAGGTAGGGCTCGTGAGCTTGGGCCTCCCGTTCACGATGCTGCGCCTCTTCGGCATCCGCATTCCCGATCACGGCTTTTGGGCGCGCGGCACCGATCGCATGTACGTCCACAAGGGCACCGGTCATTACGGCTTTCCGCTGCGGCTCGGCGTTCCTGCGGAAGAGAGCCTCATCCGCATCCACCAGCGGTGACGCTCAAGGAATCGTCGGAGCTGCCGGCCACCAGGTCTTGCCCGTGCACGCATCGCTGCCAGCAGGCGGCGTTCCCGTGTTCATGGTTCCCGTGAGAGTGGCCGTCGACGCCACGGTGAGCACGGGGGGGCCGCCCTTGCTGCCGGTCGACGCCTCGACCCAAACGTTGGTGAAGGCAATCGTCGCCTGATGCTGCGCGTCACCCTCCAAGGCAACCGTGACCGGGTCCGGATGCTGAGGCCCCTTCACGTTGATCTGGTGGAAATCAGTGACCGTGATGTTCTGGAAATCCGGCGGGACGCCGGCCGGGTCGACGATGGGATTGGCCACGTAGCTTGCCGTCACTCCGATCGGATACACCTCGTCACGGGTGCACACGTCTTCCATGAGGACGTTCTTGACGAAGCCACCGTTGCCGGTATAGGACTTGATTCGCAGGCCGTTGAGGTCACTCGCGCCTGTGTTCGTGTCGACCGGCACGTCGCCGTCCACTGTCAGGTCGTAGACGTGCACGTTCGTGATGCCAAGAATGGTGCTGCTGCCCAGAGACATTCCGTGGCCGGTTCCAAAGTGATTGTGCGCAATCACGATGTTGTTCGCTCCGCCCTGTGCGTCGCCCTTGATGGCCACCATGTCGTCCCCTGTGGACACCGTCGTCCCGACTATGTAGCCGTCTTGGGTGATGCCGGTCGCCGCGCCGGGGTCAATGCCGTCGGTGTTTCGAGCGACGTAGTTCGACACCGCCTGTCCCGCGCTGGTCGTCGCGCCGTAGGGGGTGTGAACGTCGATGCCCCAAACGACGAATTTGTCGCTGTTGAGCTGAACGTGGAAGAAGGGTGAATTATAGAGATGCACTTTGTAAAGAACGAAGTTCGACGCGTTGTTGACCTGAATGATCGCCGGGTTGGGGGCTGATCCAGGGCCTCCATTGGGGTTTGCGGAGTTGGTTGGGGTGCGGCTGTCGTGTCGCTGACAGTCGGAAACGTTCCACCACGAGAACTCGGTCGCTGAATAACTGCAAGCGGGATCGCCGCTCTTCCCATCGAGGTTGGTAATGGTCGGCGGGGAAACTCCGATGAGCGGCTCGCCACCCTGCCCGTCGATGACTCCCCCACCCATGATGGCCACGTGGTCCCCGGTCGCCATGATGACGCCACCGCAGTCGTACTGGGCGTCGGCTGCGACGGAGGTGTCAGTCACGGCGCCCGACGGGTCGATTACGACGCATGCACTGCCGTACGACTTGGGATTCCGAGAGGCGTACACCGTAACGCCCGTGTCGATGACGAGCGTTTGGCCGCCCGTCAGCTTCAGCTGACCAATGAGAAACGCATTTGCCCCGCTAGCCCCCGTCGTCAGTTCCACGCACGATTTGCTTGCAAAGGCCGCTGCGATCAGCGCGGTGTCGAGCGCTTCGGTGGCAGTTTCCGGAACGAGCGTGTTCTTCCCGCCTTCGGCCGTCGGCGTCACCGTGCGCGGCGCGGCGACCTTCGCACATCCCGTCGGGATGGTTGGCTCGGGCGGCAGACACGTCTTGTCGGTCAGGTTCGACGGATCGCAGGAGCCGATCACGCTGCCCCCGCTTCCTCCCGACGAACTGCTCGACCCACCGCTGCTGCTCGACCCACCGCTGCTGCTCGACCCGCCGCTGCCGCTCGACCCGCCGCTGCTGCTCGACCCGCCGCTGCCGCTCGACCCGCCGCTGCTGTTCGACCCGCCGCTGCTGTTCGACCCGCCGCTGCTGCTCGACCCACCGCTGCTGCTCGACCCGCCGCTGCCGCTGCCGCTCGACGAGCCACCCTGGGTCGAATCCGTATGATTCGAGGAATCACCGCATGCGCCGAGCAGAGCGACCATGATGGCGCCCCACCCCAAATGCCCCTGGAATCGACTCGTCCTCATTGCAAACCTCCTGCAGCGCGCCCTCTTCGCTGCACACGGCACGGCGACCGATGTGCCTCTTCTCGCGTTCGCGTGTACATGTTGGCGCGGGCCTGTTTGGACCGTTTCATTCGCGTCTCTTTACCGATCCCTTACGTCACAAGCGGAAAACAACACAAAGGAGGCCCTGGCGGTTCCCCTTTTTGTGCAACCAAAAGGCCTCCGCGTTCGTTGGCGCGATCCGTAGGAGGAGATGCCAATGAGCTCAGACTGGAATCGGCGCGACTTCATGCAGTTGATGGGGGTGGGCGGAGTCGTATTCGCCTCGGGGCTGGCCGGATGCGCAGCGGGTGCAACGCCGGCGGGGCCTGCGGCGCCCGTGCAAGGTGCCGGCGCGTCCCCGCCGCCGCCGCCGGCCGGCGAAGACTTCTTCTTCGTACAGCTTTCCGATACGCACTGGGGTTTCAAGGGACCACCGAATCCACACGCAGACGTCACCCTCGAGCACGCGGTCGCAACCATCAACGCCGCCGACGTTCAGCCAGACTTCGTCGTGTTCACGGGAGACCTCACTCACACGACGGATGACGCGTCGGAGCGCCGAGATCGCATGGCGCGCTTTCGCGAGATCGTGTCGGCTCTCAAAGTGAAAGACCTTCGATTCTTGCCTGGTGAGCATGACGCCGGGCCTGACCACGGCGACGCGTTTCGGCAGGCGTTCGGCGAGACGCACTACTCGTTCGACCACAAAGGTGTGCACTTCATCGCGCTCGACAACGTGTCGGCGGGTGCGACCATCGGGGCCGAGCAACTCCAGTGGCTCGCGAACGATCTCGCGCGCGTTCCGGCGGCCGCGCCGATCATCGTTCTGGCGCACCGGCCGCTCTTCGACCTTTATCCCGACTGGGATTGGATGACGAAGGACGGTGCGCAGGTGATCGAGGCCTTCGGTCAGCGCGACAACGTGACGGTGTTCTACGGACACATCCACCAGGAGCTTCATCGGACCACCGGGAAAATCGCGCACCACTCGGCCCGTTCGCTCGTCTTTCCCCTGCCTGCGCCTGGTTCAGTCCCCAAGAAAGCGCCGCTCGTATGGGATCCCAACAGCGTGGATCACGGTCTTGGATGGCGCCAGGTGGCGATCCAGCGGGCTGCCACGCGAATCACCGAGGTCGCGTTCCGTTGAGGCGCGCGCTCCCGTCGGGGCAGTCGACGGGCTTCGCGATGGTGTTGGGCGTCGTCGGTGCCGCGTGCGCGGCGAAGAGTCCCGAACGCGCCGTGTCCGCGGGCTCTCCGGTGGTGGAGGCCGCGTGCCGCGTTGCCCCCGCTGCGGGATGCGGGGATGCGGCCCCGTCGTTTGCATCGGACGTTCAGCCGATTCTGAAGCGCCGTTGTCTTCGGTGTCATTCGGGAGACGGGGCCGCGGCGGAGGAGCACGACTTCTCCAAGCTCGAGACCTTGCGCGCCCAACGCGGCCAGCTGAAGGACGCAGTCCTGGCGTGTGCGATGCCGCCCCGGTCTCCGTTGAGCGACGCCGAAGGGCACACGCTCCTTCAATGGGTCGCGTGCGGACAAGACTAAATGTCCACCGCAGACGCGGGCGAGTTGGCGATGCGGGGCCGGCCAGCTTAAAATTCGGCCTTCGACGCGCGACCCAAAGCACGTCGACCCTCCCGGCGGACCGTTCTGCCGGGACGGCCGACAAATTTGCTTGAGCTTCCGGCCTTTGGTGTAGTGTTTGCGCGGCCACTGCCAAGAGGTCGATAGGATTGCTATGTTGCATTCGCGAACCAAAATCCGGTCAATCGTTGCTGCGCTCGTCGTCTCGTCGAGCTGTATCAGGCCTCCTTCTCCACTCAACGACGTCGCGGGGACCAATGCTTCCAAGGTTCACGTGACTAGTGAGGCGTCTCTCGTCTGGGATGGCGAGAAGCACAACGGCAATGCCAAAGAGTGGGCGAATTGCAATCTCAAAGAAGCGTGCAAGAGCACGGTCAAGGCCGCGCCCAAGGAGGGAGTGAACGGGTCTATCGGCCTCGAGTGGCACGCGGAGGGCAAGGACTGGAAGGGCTTCGGGTGGAACTGGCACGGCTTCTGGCCCCCAGACGCCGGCACCGACGTGACGCCGTACAAGAACCTGAGCTTCTGGATCCGTTTGAAGCTCGACGATCCCCAGAAGGCCCCCGACCTCAACGATCTCAAGGTCGGTCTGGCTTGCTCCGTCAAGGGCAAGGAGGAGTCGGAGACGGTGTCCCTCATCGGATACGTCGACAGTCTATCCGACCAAAGCTGGCACGAGATCATCGTGCCGCTCGGTGACCTGATCAAGGGCAAAGGCAAGGACTTCGACCTCACCAAGACGTGGGAGCTGCGGATGGGCGAGTACTCCATGGCGGAGCACAATTTCACCGTCTTCGTCGACAACATCGGATTCGATAACCGCAATGTCGTCTCGCTCATCAGCCTGCCCGAGAAGAGGAGTCCTTCTCCGCTGGGCGGCGATGCCATCGATGTCCGCGCCAAGGTCGACCTCAAGGCTGCCGGCACGATTGTCAGCCCGTACATCTACGGCGTCAGCTTCGGCGACGCCGAGACCCTCCACGAGATGGGCGTCACCACCCGGCGTCAGGGTGGCAACCTCTCGAGCGTATACGACTGGCGCACCGGCTTCACGTCCGCCGGGGCCGATTGGTTCTTCGAGAACCGCAAGGCGATCGAGACGCCCCACCCACAGGAAAACTGGTGGGTGGTCATGCACCGTGAGGATAAGAAATATGGGATGAAGAGCTTCTTCACTCTGCCGTCGGAATGGGTCGCCAAGGACGACACTTCCAGCGGGTTTCCGAAGTCGCTCTATCCGAATTGCGATCAGTTCGCGCCTGACCGGCCCGACGCGTGCAACGGCAAGCTCAAGGAAAAGAACAAAGAGGGTCAGCAAATCGAGCTCAGGTGCAGCAAAGATCACCCGTCTCAGAACGGAAAGCTCGTGGGCGCCGAGTACAACGTCGAGCTCGTGAAGTACTGCATCAAGGAGGCCGGCTTCGGTCGCGCCGATCAGGGTGGCATCGACGTCATCGCCTTGGACAACGAGCCCATGCTTTACGTGCAAACTCATCGTGACATGTTCTGCAAGGGCTTCACGTACGACGAGTACTGGGAGCGTACGAAGAAGTCCGCAGAGCTGATCCGCCAGGCGGATCCCTCCGTGAAGATCGCCGCCCCTTCGCTCTGGGGTTGGACCGCCTATGTCCACGCGTCGGGCGACCTCGATTATCGCGAGCAGCACGGCCTTCGTTGGGACGAAACGGACAAATTGCCCGACTACAAGAAATACGGTCCGTTCGCACTTGATTTCATGCGTCGCTCCGCCGAGTACAAGAAGCAGACGGGCCACGACTTGATCGACATTTTTGTCTTTCACGGCTACCCCATGACGCCCAAGCTCTCTGGGGACAACCAGGCCCAGTTTGCGCATCCGTCTCCGGAGCTTCAGGAGTTTCGCGTCCGCGACGTGCGCAAATTCTGGGACGAATCCTATCGCGATCCGGATACCTGGATGGGCAAGGAGGCATGGGCGAATGGCAACATTGCTTACGTGCCCCTCATGCGGCGCTGGATGAAGGAGGCTGGGTGGAACGTGCCCATCGGGATCGGCGAGTACGACTACTCCGGGTCAGCGGGCGGGCTCGAAATCTCCGGAGCCGTGGCCCAAGCCGAAAGCTTTGCTGCCTTTGCTCGGACGCAGGTGGCCTACGCCATGTACTGGGCAGATCCGCACAAGCATGGGCCGGTCTACTTCGCCTTCAAGATGTACCGGAATCCCGACGGAAGACGCACCGCCGTGGGCGACCACTTCGTCCTCGGTGAGGTCAGCGACTCTGACAGCGTGGGCGTGTACGTGTTCAAGGACACCCAGAGCAACGTCGCGTCGTTCATGATTCTCAACAAGCGGGCGCAGAAGGGGGCGAGGGTTACGCTCGAGCTCAACGCCCAAGTCCCGGCACAGAAGGCCGCGCGTTACGAGTACAGCAACGCGAACCCGAAAGCGATTGGCGAGCTTCCGCCCCTCGAGGTGAGTGGCCAAAACATCAAGCTCGAGATTGCGCCTATGTCCATTTTGCGAGTCGACGTGAAGATGTGAGTTTCGCGTTCGCGGATCCGGACGTGCGGGATTGCCGCATCCGGCTCGGAGCCCGTGTTCGCTGAGCGCATGGCGAGGTAGGAGTCCCGCAGGCGGGACCGCGGACGCCGGACGGAACATTCCGTCCGCATACGAATCACGAGCTTCTGGTCGCGCGGGCGCGGGCGCACCGCTAGCCTGCGATGAGCGCGAGGTTGGAATGGTCGAGCGGCGCATCCGACGATTTGCGGCGATTCTCTGGCTTGCTCTGTCACCCGCCGCGGCGAGCGCGTGCGGGTCCGGGGCTGGCTCCAGCGGCGGCGGCCAGATCTCGGATCGGTCTTCTGGCACGGGGGCGACGACGCCGGGGGCCGCAAGTCCCGACGGCGGCGCGGAAACCAATCTCCCACCGGTGGCCGGATTCGACAGCGGTGCCGTCGGCATCGTCGTCGACGCGGGCGGCGGGAGCCCAACCAGCGGGGGCACCGCAAACAACGGCGACGGCAGTGACGGCGGAGCGGGCGGCAAGGCGGGCGGGACGGACGCCGACGCGGGGAGCCCTGGCTCGATGAACGTCGGTGTCGCCCCCGCCGACGCGGGCGCAGCGCAAGAGGCGGCGCCCGGTGCGGTCGCCCCGCAGACGTTCGTTTGCAGTCAGGTGATGGGCCTGATGCTCACGGACCAGTGGTACACCGCGGGCTTCGAGACGGCGCCTGGGATCGACAATGCGCGCTGGCAGCTCAAATGGATGGATCACTCGTACATCGACGAGTGGGCGAACCCGAACAGCACGTTCTGGGGAATCGTTCCCACGTCGCCGTGCGCGCAAGATTCGAGCAGCCCGGACCGGGTCTTGCTCGTGGCGCTGAGCTGGACCCTCGTCACGTTGGCCGATTGGGAGACCAACGTCCAGAAGGACGTGGACAACATCAAGGCCAAGTACCCGAACGTGAAGCAGATCGTCCTCATGACGATCGTCCGAGGTCCGGGAAACGTCTCCTGCGGCAATACGACCGTCGTTGCCGAAAATACGCTGATTCCTGCCTATGTCGACCAAGCGCTCGCCGCCGTAGCGGCCGCCAGCCCGGATCTCGTGAAGGTCGCGCCCAAGCTCGAGGCCAATTCCTGCGCCGATTTCATGGGAACGGGGCCCCACCTCACGGCGGCGGGCGATGCGGAGATGGCGCAGAAGATGGCGGCAGCGTTCGCAAACCAGTAGGACCGCGGAATCGCCACTCGGGACGGGGAGCGCGGAGAGCGCGACGGTGCCTACTTCGCCAGCGAGGGAGTCGTAGCGCCCCTCGGCCATCCTGCTCGACCGACACCCACCGCGACTGGGCACGCCGCGGTCGAGGTTGGAGGCGACTGGCAACTTCCCGCGAAGGAATCCTCGTCATAAGGACTATTGCGGCGAGCGCGCTTCGGGCGTAGCGCTGGACCATGGACTGCCAGTGGGGAGCTGTCGCGTTCGTTCTCGCCGGCTTGGGTGCAGGCTGCATCCGCGCGCAATCGCCTTCGAACGAGCGGGCCGGCCCCTCGCGCCCGAGCGTCGTCTTTCCGCCGCAGGGTGAGCTCGACAAGCTCCCCAGTCTGCCGGCACCGGCGGATGCCTTTGCGCTCGAGGCAGCGGCTGTCGACCACTGGAGCCCTGCCGCCAATGTCCCCGACTCGGCGGCTGGATACGACGATCGGTCGCCGTGGGGGGAGTTCTCGCGGACGGTCGTGTCGTCGCACGGTGACACGGTGCGCTTGTCGCCCGCGCTGCGCTGCGCCGCCAGCGAAGTCGCACGCTTTTACGTGCAGACGCACGCCCTGCCCACGGAGTCGTTGCGACGCTTCCTGGTCGCCCGCTGCGGCGGCAGCTCGCCAGACACGACGCCCATCGTCGTCGGACTCGACGCCCCGGCCGACGTCACCGACGCGGCTTTGTTCGATCGAGTCCGAGACACGATGCGCCGAGCCACGGAGACACACCTGAGCGGCGATCGCCATCGGGTGCTCGGTCTCGCCACCAGCCGTGAGCAGGGCCGATTCGCCGTCGCCGCGGTCATCGGAACCGACGACGTCGAGCTCGAGCCCGCGCCGAGGACCGCCGACGAATCGAGGCGTGTGGTCGTGCGGGGCAAGCTGCGTGTGCCCGGCGTGGACGTTCTCGCGCTGATCAACCGCGGCGATTACGCGGCGACGCGCTGCCTGCGCGACGAGCGCGTGCGGCTACCGGCCTTCGCCGTCTCCTGCCCGCTCGACGAGGGCGACAAGGCGGCCTGGATGCAGATCCTCGTGCGGCGCGATGGGCGGCTCATGAACGACGGGGTGGCCGATCTCCTCGTCTCCGAGGGAAACCCGACGCCGCTCGAATACCATCCACGAGTCTCAGGACCGCCGGCCGAGGTTCGCAATGCCGCGGGGTTTGCGAGCACCCTCCTCGGCGCGCTCAACCGCGTGCGTGCCCAGGGCAAGCTCGCACCCGTTTCGACTGCGGCGCGGCAGTCGCTGCAGAACGCTCGCCTGGCCGGCACGCTCATCGACGCGAGCGTGAAGGGGCGATCCAGCGAGGCTGACGGCATTGCCCTCGGACTCTTGGCGGGGTGGGACGTAGACGGAACAATCCGCGGCGGCGGGCTTCTCATGGCGGTCGTCGCGCCGACGCGCGACGCGATGGCGTGGCTGGACTTTGCGCTAGAACGACCCGTCGGGCGTACGGTCCTGCTCGATCCCGACGCCGGCCGCATCGCGATCGGGCCCGCGCTTCCTCCGGGTGGGGCGCCCGCCCTCGGGGCGGTTGTCACGACATACGCTCTCTTCGAGTCTCCCGATCACGAACGCGATGCCTCCGACGTCCTGGCGCGGGTGGCGGCGGCTCGAAAGGCGCTCGGCCGGCCGGCGCTCAGGGCGCTGGGCGCCGAGAGGGATCTCGCCGCACAGGCGCAGCTCGTGCTGGCGGGGGAGCGGGAGCCGTATGAAGCGCTCGACCGGGCGATGCAAACGGCGGTGAATCGGGTGGTCGGACGGATCTCGGGCTTCTGCGTGGAGTCGAGCGATCTGGGGCGGGCGCCCATCCCCGACGAAGTCCTGCGCGCCCCGGAGGGTGCTGTCGCCGTCTACGTGACCCATCACCGCGTGCAGGGTGCGGCATGGGGTCAGTTCGTCGTGTTTTATCTCTTGGCGGAGGGCAGAGAGCGAAGTTTGGACTTGTGACGAGCCGCGCTCGGAGTGATTGCGCTTGCTGAGAACTCGGGCCGTTACACGAAAGGGGCTGGCACGAGGAGCTCCTAGCCACGTAAGAGGGTCGTGCCTCAGCGGATCTCGTACCGCTTCAGTTTCTCGTAGAGCGTTCGAAGCCCGATGCCCAGCTTGGTTGCGGCGAGACGCCGGTTGCCGCCGACCGCGGCCAGCGTGCGAAGGATCGTTTGCCGTTCGAGCTCCGCGAGCGACCCGTCGGCCAGCGTCGCGCCAGCAAGCTCCGAGCTCGGCACCGTCTTGCCAGGAGCCCCGTCGCTCGTCCCGCTCCTCGGAGCTTCGCGCATTGCCGTTTCGCGAAGGGCCGGCGGTTCCGAGACGGGCTGGCGAGTTGGCTCGGTCGATGGGCCCGGGAACCAACTCGCATCGACCGTCAGCTCCTCTTCCGGTGACACGATGACGGCGCGCTCGACCACGTTCTCTAGCTCGCGGATGTTACCCGGCCAGGAATAGGCGTGAAGCAGCTCCGCGGCCCGCGGGTGTACGCGGCGCGCTCGCCTCTCCGGCCCCCGACCGCGATTCATGAAGTACTCGACGAGCAGAGGAATGTCCTCCTTCCGATCGCGCAAGGGGGGCATCTCGATCGGGAACACATTCAGTCGGTAGAAGAGATCGCTGCGGAATGCTCCCGCCGCGATGGCCGCGGGTAGGTCCCGGTTCGTGGCGGCAATCACGCGGATATCGGCTGGGATCGGGTGGCTCCCACCCACGCGCTCGAATTCTCGCTCTTGGAGGACGCGCAAGAGGGCGACCTGCGTCTCGGCGGGAAGATCCCCGACCTCGTCCAGGAAGATGGTCCCGCCCTGCGCCTGCTCGAAACGCCCGGCCCGCCGCTGTATCGCACCCGTGAAGGCGCCCTTCTCGTGACCAAACAGGTCCGAGGCGATCAGGGACTGGGGAATGGCGGCGCAGTTCACGCTGACGAACGGCTTCGAGCGCCGGGCCGACCGGTCGTGGACGGCACGCGCCACGCGCTCCTTGCCCGTGCCCGTCTCCCCGAGAATCAGCACGGTCGCATCGGTCGGAGCCACCGCCTCCACGAGATCGAGCACGCGCCTGAAGGCGTGGCTCGTCCCGATCATGGCCGAACTGCCCTTGCCCGAGTGATGACTACCGGTTGGTTGAGCGTGGCGAGGCGCCGTCCTCGCGATCGCCCGACCCACCGCCTCCAGCAACTCGTTCTCCGGCGGCGGCTTGGTCAGAAATTCCTGAGCGCCGGCCTTCATCGCTCTCACCGACGTGGGAATGTCGCCGCGACCCGTGAGAAAGATGACCGAGAACCTCGGATCGAGCATCCGCTGGAGCTCGAGCCCGCTCATACCCGGCAACTCCAGATCCAGCACCACGCAGCCCGGCTGGGTTACCCAGCGACTCTCGAGAAACTGCCGGGCCGACCCGAAGGCTTCCACCGGCCACCCCGCGGAGCGGATCAGGCTCCCCACCGCCTCGCGTACGGATGAATCGTCATCCACGACGTACACAGGAGCTGCCGAAGAAGTCATATTGCCTCCCAATCACTTGGCTCGTAGCACCGTCTCGATCGCGCCCAGTACCGTTTCCTCGTCCAGCGGCTTGGCCAGGTAAGCCGCGGCGCCGCCCCTCAGCGCCCTCAAACGCACCTCGTCGTCCGATGCGTGCGCGGTCATCAAGATCACCGGCAACCGCGGATGGCTGAGCGCAAGACGGCGCTGCAGTTCCAGCCCACTCATCCCGGGCATGCGCACGTCGGTGATCACGCAGTCGGTCCGATCGAGAGCAACGGACGCGACGAGCTCTTCGCCCGAACCGAATTCATGGACCACATGCCCGACCGATCGGAGCAGGCTCGACATCGATTCGCGGACGCACGCATCGTCGTCGACAACTGTGATGTGAGGAGCCGCCATGACCCGTACTCGTATTAAGGGGCGATGCGGGCCGGGTGTCGATTACACCTTGGTATAGGTCGCGGTCCGGCCTCCGTCGCGCCGCCACTTTCACGGACTCTCTCGCTCTCTCGCTCCTTTTCGGCCCGTGGATCGGGTCCGGGAAGAGGCCGAGCCCCATCGGGGCCGATCCTTGAAGTCCCGTTGGGGCGGTGCCAGCATCCCCCGCCATGCCATCGCTGGCGAGCCCGGGCGACGTCACCCTCCACCGAGGCTCTGGCGACGGCGCGGAGCCGATCCTGATTGTCACTCCCGCCGCGGACTACCCCTCACGCGAGGCGGTCAGGCGGCTCGAGCACGAATATGAGCTCAGGGCTGCGCTCGATACGAGCTGGGCCGCGCGGCCCGTGGCACTCGCCCTCCGCGGTGGTCGAATGGCGCTGATGCTCGAGGATCCCGGGGGCGAGCCGCTCGATCGGCTCCTGGGCAAGCCCATGGAGGTGACGCAATTCCTGCACATCGCCCTTCCACTCGTGGCCGCGATCCGCCAGATGCACGAGCGAGGTCTCATCCACAAGGACATCAAGCCAGCGAATGTCCTGGTCGACCAGACCCATGAGCGCGCGTGGCTCACCGGGTTCGGCATTGCTTCGCGCCTGCCGCGGGAACATCGAGCTCCGGAGCCGCCCGAGGTGATCGCCGGAACGCTCGCCTACATGGCACCGGAACAGACCGGGCGAATGAACCGCTCCGTCGACTCCCGCAGCGATCTCTACGCGCTGGGCGTGACCTTCTACGAGATGTTGACGGGGACGTTGCCGTTTACGGCGTCGGACCCGATGGAGTGGGTCCACTGCCACATCGCCCGGCAACCGGTTCCGCCCGAAGAGCGGGTTTCTGGCATCCCGGGCCGCCTCTCCGCGATCGTGATGAAGCTCCTCGCCAAGACCGCCGAGGGTCGCTACCAGACGGCCGCTGGTCTCGCGATCGACCTGCGACGGTGTCTTGTGGCTTGGGAGGCGGCCGGCCGCGTCGAGCCATTCCCGCTAGGCACCGAGGACGCGTCGGACCGTCTGGTCATCCCGGAGCGGCTGTACGGGCGCCAGCGCGAGATCGACACGCTGGTGGCTGCCTTCGACCGCGTCGTCGCTCAGGGTACGCCCGGCCTGGTGCTGGTCTCCGGGTTCTCCGGCGTCGGCAAGTCCTCGGTGGTGAGCGAGCTGTACAAGGTGCTCGTCCCGCCGCGTGGCCTCTTTGCGGCCGGAAAGTTTGACCAGTATGCGCAGGACATCCCGTACGCCACCCTCGCCCAGGCGTTCCAGAGCCTCATCCGCCACATCCTGAGCAGGAGCGACGCCGAGGTCTCCCGCTGGCGCGACTCCATCCGCGAGGCGTTGGGCGCGAACGCGCAGCTGATCGTCAACCTCATCCCCGAGATGGAGCTCCTGATCGGCAAGCAGTCGCCCGTTCCGGACCTCGCGCCCAAGGACGCGCAGAACCGCTTTCAACTGGTCTTCCGTCGACTCATCGGCGTATTCGCTCGACCGGAGCATCCCCTCGCCCTCTTCCTCGACGACCTGCAGTGGCTGGATGCCGCGACGCTGATGTTGCTGGAAGACTTGGTCACCCGGCCCGAGGTGGGCTCGCTCCTGCTGGTCGGCGCGTACCGGGACAACGAGGTCAGTCCCACGCACCCGCTCATGCAGACGCTGGGAGCGATTCACGAGGCAGGGGTCCCCGTGCACGACATCGTACTGGCCCCCCTCAGCCTCGAGGAGCTCGGTCGCCTCGTCGCCGATACCCTCCACTGCGCGCCGGAGCGCGCCGAGCCTCTCGCGCAGCTCGTGCACGAGAGGACGGGCGGCAATCCTTTCTTCGCGATCCAGTTCCTCATGATGCTTGGGGACGAGCTGCTCCTGGCCTACGACACCCGCGCAGGCCACTGGGCCTGGGATGTCAACCGCATCCGGGCCAAGGGTTATACCGACAACGTGGTGGACCTCATGGTCGGCAGGCTCAACCGCCTGAAGGACCAAACGCGGGAAGCGTTGAAGGATCTGGCCTGCCTGGGGAACGCCGCGGAGGTCGGCACCCTGAAGGTGCTTCACGGGCACTCCGAGCAGGCGGCGAACAGCAGTCTCTGGGAGGCCGTTTGCGCCGGGCTCGTCTTCCACCAGGACGGCGCCTACAGGTTCCTGCACGACCGGATCCAGCAGGCTGCGTACTCGCTGATCCCGGAAGTGGACCGCGCTGCGGCACACGTGCGCATCGGCCGCGCCCTCCTTGCGGGCATGACGCCGGACGACCTCGATCAGCATCTGTTCGACGTCGCGAACCAGTTCAACCGGAGCATTTCTCTGGTCGTCAACCGGGACGAGAAGGCGCGGGTGGCGACGATCGACCTGCGTGCTGGGCGAAAGGCGAAAGCGTCGGCCGCCCATGCGTCGGCGAGCGTGTATCTCGCGGCGGGCATGGCCCTGCTCGACGAAGAGGACTGGAGCGGCCGATACGAATTGGCCTTCGGCCTGTGGCTCGAACGCGCGGAATGCGAGTTTTCGACGAGTAATTTCGAAACAGCCGAACGACTCATCGCAGAGCTGCTGCGACGCGGGGCGACGAAGATCGACCAGGCGGCCGCATCTCATCTCAAGGTCCAGCTGCATGTCGTGCAATCCGACAACCCGCAAGCCGTGGTCAGCGCGCTCGCCTGCCTGCGCCTGTTCGACATCGACATCCCTGCACACCCGAGCTGGGACCAGGTGCACGCCGAATACGAGGCGATCTGGCAGAACCTCCAGGGACGGCCGATCGAGAGCCTGATCGATCTGCCGCTGATGACCGATCCGGAGCTGCTGGCCGCGATGCGCCTGCTCTCAGACCTCACCGAATCCGGCCACTTCACCGATATCAATCTGTCTTGTTTGCACATGTGCCGGATGGTGAACATCAGCATCCGGCATGGGATATGCGGCGCTTCTGCTCACGGCTGCGGCTTTCTCGGGTTCTTCCTCGGCCCGTCCTTCGGCCGCTACGCGGAGGGTCATCGTTTCGCCAAGGTCGCGTGCGAGCTTGTCGAGAAGCACGGCTTCACCGGTTTCAAGGCGAAGGTCTACTTCGCGATGGGACTGGTGAGTCCGTGGACACAGCCGCTCGCTGTCTCGCTCGACTCCATGCGGGCTTCCTTCCGCACGGCAACCGAGACGGGTGAGCTCATGTTCGCCTGCTACAGCACCTACCACATCGTCAAGAGCCTTCTCGCGCGAAACGATCCGCTCGACGTCGTGTGGGATGAGGCGCAGCGCTTGCTGGCCTTCGTGCGGCGGGTGGGGTTTCGCGATCTCGCGGACATGGTCGTGAGCCAGCAACGCTTCGTCGCGACCCTGCAGGGAAAGACGGCGACCTTCTCAACCTTCAGCGATGCGGAGTTCGACGAGGCGACCTTCGAGGCGCAGCTGACCGGGGATCGGATGCAATTCCTGGTCTCCGTGTACTGGATTCTCAAACTGAAGGCGCGGTTCCTGTCAGGAGACTACGCCGAGGCTCTCGCGGCAACCAACCGTGCCAAGGAGGCGCTCTGGGCGCAATCCGCACAGATCCTGCTTCTCGACTATTTCTGTTACAGCGCTCTGACGGTGGCGGCACTCTTCGAGAGAGCTTCCGCCGACGAGCAGACCGCGTGGCGCGAGCTCCTGGCCGCGCACCGGAAACAATTGAGCGATTGGGCCGCGAACTATCCTCCTACTTTCGGCAACAAGCTCGCGCTGGTGTCGGCCGAGATCGCGCGCATCGAGGGTCGCGATTTCGAGGCCATGCGTCTGTACGAGGACGCCATTCGATCGGCTCGCACGCACGGCTTCGTGCTCGACGAGGGCATCGCTCACGAGGTGGCTGCGCGGTTCTACGCGGCGCGCGGCTTCGATGCGATCGCGGACGTGTATTTGCGGAGCTCGATGTCCTGTTTCGCTCGCGGGGGAGCCGAGGGCAAGCGCCGGCAGCTTCAAGAGGCCCACCCGCAGCTCCGCGAGGATCCCGGCCCGCTGCCTTCCACGACCACGTTCGGCACGACCGCCATGCAGCTGGACATCGAGGCTGTAGTCAAGGCTTCGCAAGCCATCTCCGGTGAGATCGTGCTCGACCGCCTGATCGAGGCTCTGATGACGATCGCGCTCCAGCATGCCGGTGCCGAGCGTGGCATGCTCATCGTCGCTCGGGGCGACTCGCTGCAGATCGTGGCGGAAGCCCGGACCGACCGGAACACGGTCGCAGTCACGCTTCGGCAGGAAACGGTGACGACGTCCGAGGTGCCCAGGTCCCTCCTGCAGACCGTCGTCCGGACGCAACACAGCGTGATTCTGGACGACGCCACGGTGTTGAACCCGTTTTCCGCGGACGACTACTTCCGTCAGAAGCGAGCCCGCTCCGTCCTGTGTGTTCCCCTGGTGAAGCAGGCCAAGCTGGTCGGCGCGCTCTATCTCGAAAACAATCTGACGCCCTACGTCTTTACGCCTGACCGGCTCTCGGTCCTGGATCTCCTGTCGTCGCAGGCGGCGATTTCGCTCGAAAATGCACGCCTCTACGCCGAGTTGATTGCGGAGAACCACGAACGGCAGGCGGCCGAGGCCGCGCTGCGGACGAGCGAGGAGCGCTGGCGCAATCTGTTCGAGAACGCCCCCGTAGGTATCGCGTTGATCGGTCCGAACGGCCGCTACGGCGCCGCCAACCCGGCCTTTCAGCGAATGACCGGCTACTTGGAGGCCGAGCTCCAGCGTCTCGCGCCTGTCGACATTACCCACGAGGAGGACCGTGCGAGCACGGAGGCCGCCGTTGCGGCCCTCGTCGCCGGCGCAAACTCTCCGCAGCGCCGTGAGAAGCGTTTCGTGCGTAAGGGCGGCGGGGTGGTCTGGGCCGAGGTCAGCGGTTTCCTGGTGGCGCAAGTTGCGGGGAGCGCGCCGCTTCTGGCGGCGGTCGTGGTCGACATCACCGACCGCAGACGAGCCGAGGACGATCTGCGCGAGGTGCAGGCGGAGCTCGCGCATGTCGCACGGATCATGACCATGGGAGAGATGGCCGCATCCATCGCCCACGAGGTCAACCAGCCGCTATCGGGCGTGGTGATCAACGGCAACGCCTGTCTCCGATGGATGGCGGCCGATCCCCCGAACATGGGCGAGGCGCGCGAAGCCATCCAGCGCATCATTCGCGACGGCAAGCGGGCGAGCGAGGTGATCGCTCGAATACGAAGCCTCTCAAAGAAGAGCGTCGCCGAGAAGGAACCACTCGACCTGAACGAAACCATCGCCGAGGTGGTGGCATTTGCCCAGGGTGAGGTGCGGAGAACGCGCGTGACGCTGCGGACCGACCTCGCTGCCGATCTCCCGAGGGTCATCGGGGATCGCGTGCAGTTGCAGCAGGTCGTGCTCAACCTCGTCCTCAACGGGCTCGAGGCCATGGGCGCCATCGCGGACCGGCCGCGGGAGCTCGTGATCAACACGAAACGCGAGGACGCGGAGCACGTCCGTGTCGCGGTGCGAGACGTGGGCGTCGGGCTCGACCCCGCGAGCAGCAACCGGCTCTTCGACGCGTTCTACACCACGAAGCGTGGCGGAATGGGGATGGGCCTCTCGATCAGCCGATCGATCATCGAAAACCACGGCGGGAGGTTGTGGGCCGAGCCGAACGAAGGTCCGGGAGCGACCTTCCTATTCACGGTCTGACCCCGCGGACGGTCTCGGGCAGGTCGTTCCTGGTCGGATACATGGGGATCTCCTTGGTGGCTTCACGCGTCGTACTTGGTCCGGACCAAGCAACCGGTGCGCCATCACCTCGCTCGCGGCTCGCGCACAGGTGCGCCCCCGGAGCCCTGTTCGCTGCGGTCAGCCATGGCATGATACGGAGCCGCGATGCCCACGCCCCAGCCCGCGCCCATCGTGTTCGTCGTCGACGACGACGAGTCGGTCCGGGAGGCGCTCGCAAGCCTGGTTCGTTCGGCGGGCATGCGGGTGGCGGTGTTTGCATCGGCGCAAGAATTTCTCCGACAGCCTCCGGTGGATGCTCCCGGTTGCCTGATCCTGGACGTGCGCCTCCAGGGCAGCAGCGGCCTCGATCTGCAGCGGCGTCTGGCCGAGCTGAACACGCAGATCCCCATCGTGTTCATCACCGGCCATGGCGACGTGCCCACGTCGGTCACGGCCATGAAGGCGGGCGCGGTCGAGTTTCTCCTCAAGCCGCTGGCTGATGGGAACGTTCTGGAGGCGATCGACCGGGCCATCGCCCGGCACCGAGCCACCCGCCTGCAACAGACCGAGATGACGGACCTGCAGTCCCGCTATGGCTCGCTGACGGCGCGCGAACGGGAAGTGATGCAGGGGGTCGTGAAGGGGCTCCTCAACAAGCAGATCGCCGGCGAGCTCGGGATCAGCGAGATCACCATCAAGGTCCATCGCGGCCAGGTGATGCGCAAGATGATGGCCGGTTCTCTGGCCGACCTCGTGAGGTTCGCGGAGAAGCTCGGCGTCTAAGGTCCTCCCCGAGCGTCGACGTGTGCGGAAAGCGCACGCCGATGCGGAAAGCGCATCGGCTGGCCGGAATCTCGCCACCTCCGGCGAACGCAGCCACGGCAGCGGGGGTGCCAAGCCCGCAGCGTTGGTCGATTCCCGCCTGCACTGCTGTCGTCGCAAAGCCTCATCGGCACAGCCGTTGCGAAGGAACCCAGCGGCCCATGTGGATCGTCCAGCTCGCGCTCCGGCGCCCCTACACGTTCGTGGTGCTCGCGATGCTCATCGTCTTGATGGGCGTGGTCGAGATCCTGCGAACGCCGACGGACATCTACCCGGAGATCAACATCCCCGTCGTCGCTGCCGTGTGGTCCTACAACGGCCTCGAGCCCCGGGAGATGGAGGGCCGGATCACCGCGCAGTTTGAGCGCGCGGCGACGACGACCGTCAGCGGCATCGAGCACACCGAGAGTCAGACGCTCTACGGCGTGTCCGTCATCAAGGTCTTCCTCCAGCCCGGGACTTCGGTTGACGGCGCCATCGCACAAGTCGCCGCAATCGCGCCGCCCATCATGAAGAACATGCCTCCGGGCACGACACCTCCCCTCATCCTCCAGTACAGCGCGACCAACGTCCCGATCATCCAGCTGAGTCTCTCGAGCCCAACCCTGGACGAGCAGCAGATCTACGACATCGGAACGAACTTCCTGCGTCCCGGGCTGGCCACGGTGCGAGGCGCCCAGCTGCCCCTCGCGATCGGCGGCAAGCAGCGCGAGATCGTCGTCGACCTCGACACCCCCAAGCTCTTCGCGTGGGGTCTCTCGGCGTCGGACATCTCGAACGCGGTCAACGTCCAGAACCTCACGCTTCCCAGCGGAACGGTGAAGATCGGCGCACAGGAGTACCCGATCCTCGTCAACGCCAGCCCCCCGACCGCCGACGCCTTCAACAACCTCCCGGTCGAGACCGTCAACGGCACGACCGTGTACCTGCGCGACGTGTCCCATGTCCGCGACGGTTACGCGCCGCAGACGAGCCTCGTTGTGACGGACGGGACCAGGGGCGGCCTGTTGCCCGTGCTCAAGGCGCAAGGAGCGAGCACGCTCGACGTCGTCTCGCAGCTCAAGACGGCCCTGCCCGCCGTGGAGTCGACCCTGCCCCCCGGCTTCGAGGTCAAGCAACTCTTCGATCAATCCGTGTTCGTGCGCGGAGCGATCGACGGCGTCGTCCGCGAGGCGACGATCGCGGCCGGTTTGACCGGGCTCATGATGCTTCTGTTCCTCGGCAGCTGGCGAAGCACGATGATCGTGCTCGTTTCGATCCCGCTCTCGCTCCTCGTCTCCGTCACTGTCCTCAGCCTACTTGGTCAGACGCTGAATCTGATGACCCTTGGCGGCTTGGCACTTGCAGTCGGCATTCTCGTCGACGACGCGACTGTGGAGGTGGAGAACTTCCAGCGCCAGCGCGGCCTCCACAAGCCTCTGGTCCAGGCCATCCTCGATGGCGCCCAGGAGATCGCAACCCCCGCGTTCGTCTCCACGTTGTGCATCTGCATCGTGTTCGTCCCGGTCGTCTTCATCGCTGGTGCAGCGAGCTCTCTCTTCACTCCTCTGGCGATGGCGGTCGTGTTCGCCATGCTGACCTCGTACTTCTTGTCGCGGACCCTCGTGCCGACGATGGAGCAGTACCTGCTCGGCAGCGAGCAGCCGGGAGGAGCCGATCGCGGAGCGATCGGACGGGTGCACGCTTTCATCGAGCGGGGCTTCGAAGGGCTCCGCGAGTCTTACGCAGGAGTGCTCTCGCGGCTGCTCGGGCGTCGGCGCGTCTTCGTGACCGCCTTCGCCGTGGTCTGCGTCGCCTCCGTCGCGCTCGTCCCGCTTCTCGGTCAGGACTTCTTCCCGGCGGTGGACGCCGGAGAGCTCCGCTTTCACGTGCGGGCGGCTCCCGGGACTCGCATCGAGGAGACGGCGCGACTCTTCGCCCAGGTCGAGGAGCACGTGCGTCGCGTCGTGCCGCCCGCCGAGCTCGACACCGTGATTCAGGACATCGGCGTTCCGGTTAGCGGGATCAACCTCGTGCTCGGAGATCCCTCGATGATCTCGTCCGCGGACGGAGAGATGCTGGTTGCGCTCAAAGCGACCCACAAGCCCACCGAGGGTTACGTGCGGGCGCTTCGACGCGACTTCGCGGATGCGTTTCCTGGAGCGAAGTTCTTCTTTCTGCCGGCCGACATCTCGAGCCAGGTGCTCAGCTTCGGGCAGTCGGCGCCGATCGACGTGCGGATCACGGGGCCGGCGCGGAACGAGACCGCGAACCTGGGCATCGCCAGGGACCTGGTGAAGCGGTTTGCCGCGATCCCGGGCGCCGTCGACGTGCACCTCGCGCAGGTCGCCGATACGCCGGAGCTCCTCGTCGACGTCGATCGCACGCTGTCGCAGCAAGTGGGCCTCACGCAGCGGGACGTGACCGACGACGTGCTCGTCTCGCTCTCCTCGAGCGGACAGACTGCGCCGAACTTCTGGCTCGATCCTGCGGGAGGCGTCCAGTACTCGGTCGCCGTGCAGACGCCCCAGTGGAGCATCGACTCGGTCGACGCGCTCGGGAACATTCCGCTCAGCGCAGGTCCGGTCACGTCGGGGACCGGCGCGCCCCAACTTCTCGCGAACGTCGCAACGACCTCGCGCATGCTGGGACCGACCAACCTCACGCACTACAACGTCGCACGCTCGTTCGACGTGCTCGTCGGGGTCGATGGAACGGACCTCGGCGCGGTCGCTTCACCGGTGCACCGCATCGTGGAAGCGGCGCGCCTGCCGCGAGGCACCGCGGTCGCGGTCCAGGGCCAGGCCGAGAACATGAATGCGTCGTTCCGCGGACTGGGGATGGGGATCGGCTTCGCGGTGGTGCTCGTGTACCTGCTCATGGTCGTCAACTTTCAGTCATGGCTCGAGCCGCTCGTCATCCTGATGGCGCTGCCCGGCACGCTCGCGGGGATCGCGTGGATGCTCTTCCTTTCGCGGACGACGCTGAGCGTACCCGCCCTGATGGGAGCGCTCATGAGCATCGGGGTCGCCACCGCGAACAGCATCCTCGTCGTCACGTTCGCTTCCCAGAAGCTCCGCCAGGGCGTCGACGTGACGAGTGCCGCTCTCGAGGCTGGACGCACGCGCCTCCGGCCGGTTCTCATGACCGCCGTCGCCATGATCCTCGGCATGCTGCCGATGTCTCTTGGCCGGGGAGACGGAGGCGAATCCAACGCGCCCCTGGGACGTGCCGTCATCGGCGGGCTGCTCCTTGCCACGGTGTCGACTCTGTTCTTCGTGCCGGTCATGTTCAGCATTCTTCAGCGAGGCAAGCCCGTGGAGGTTTCACCGTGAGCACCATCGCGAATCCGATTCATCCGGTGACAGGAGTGTGGCGCGGACGGGCCGCCGTTGCGCTCGTCCCAATCTTCCTCGGTGTCCTATTCGTGGCCGGCTACCTGCCGAGACGCATCGCGCAGAACAAGCTGAACGCCGAGGCAACTGCGGTCGACCAAAGCCTGCCCCGGGTCAAGCTCTCGACCGCCGTTGCAGTGGACCGCGGTCATGCGCTCACCCTTCCGGGGAGCCTGGTGGCGAGTCGACTGGCCATGATCAATGCTCGCGCGACGGGGTACGTGCGTCGTTGGCGTGTGGACATCGGCGACCGCGTGCGGGCGGGCGACGTCCTCGCCGACCTGGACACGCCGGAGCTCGACCAGCAGCTGCAGCAGGCGCGCGCAACCCTCAAGCAACAGGAAGCGGCGCTCGAGCAGGCCGTGGCGAACGGCGCCTTCGCAAAGATCACCGCATCGCGGCAGGACGTGCTCGTCGGCCAGGGTCTCGTCGCGAAACAGGACGCCGATCAGGCCGACGTGCAGTTCAAGGTCGGGGAGGCCAACGTCCACGCGAGCGAGGCAAACGTTGCGGCCGCGCAGGCCAACGTCCGACAGCTCACGCAGCTCGTCTCGTTCGGACGCGTCGTCGCGCCGTTCGATGGGCGGATCACCCAGCGGACCATCGAGGTCGGGAGCCTCGTCATCGCGGGCGGCGCGGCCGGCAGCGTGCCCCTCTTCCGGATCGAGACCATCGATCCGATTCGTGTGTTCGTCCAGGTGCCGCAGGCCTTCGCCCCGAGCGTGAAGGAGGCCGCGGCAGCCCGCATCTCGATCCGGCAGATGCCGGGGCAAGTGTTCGAAGGCCGCGTGACACGCACCGCGGGGACTCTCGATCCGGCGCTTCGCACGCTCAACGTCGAAATCGACGTCCCCAACCCGAAGGGCGAGCTCCTCGGGGGCATGTATGCGGAGGTCACGATCGCGGTGGCGTCCGCCCATCGCGCGGTTCGTGTCCCTTCGAGCGCCGTGATCACCGACGCGCGCGGCGTCCATGTTGCGACGGTGGACGCCGCGGGGCGGGTCCACCTCGTCGAGGTGGTGCGGGGTCTGGACAACGGCCGAGAGATCGAGCTCGTCGAAGGTCTCGTCGGCGGCGAGCACGTCATTGCGAGCCCCGGCGGCGACGTCGTGGACGGCGCGCGGGTCGAGCCCGTTGCGCCCACGGAAAGGTAAAGGCCATGGACTCTCACTCACAGATGCTCGTTCGCCACTTGATTGCGTCCCGGTTGCAAATCGAGGACGAAGAGTCGATCGCGGACACGCGCCGCTTCGACGACCTCGCGCTCGACGTGTTCGACCTCGTACTTGTCGCGGTGGAGCTCGAGGAGCTGGCCGGAGGAGGTGGACCATTCCCAGTCGGCGATCTTGTTCAGGTAGAGACCGTTGGCGACCTGGTGGCGCTCGTCGATGACTGGCTGGAGAGTGACGCGGTGCCAAGGCCCATCGAGGGCAGCGGAGGCGATCATGGCCGGCACGCGGCGTGAGTATCCGCGGCGGGGAGGCTGGCCGCGGCGATCGCCTGGCCGTGGCGCCTATCCTTCTCGCCCGGCATCTGCAGGTCGACACGGGTAGCGAGATCGGCGAAGTCGACGCGAAGGACCTCCCGGGCCTGGTCGAGCAGGATCGAGCCGCCGGGGCCCGAAGTCACCCTCCCGAGCACCAGCACGTGGCGGAAGTCGTAGACGTTCGCAAGATGGCCGAGCGCGTAGCCGAGGTAGGCTCCGAGAGTCAGGTAGATGTCTTTCGCGCGCGGGTCGCTCGCCAGCATGAGCGCCTGCACCTCGCGCAGCCTCGCGGGGAGAGGCAGCGAGGGGGAAACATCGATGTGGGCCGGGCCCAGCAAACGCCCCACCGCCTGCTGCGACAGGTACTGCGCGCAGCAGCCGTAGTCGCCCGACCACTCGTCGCGCGGGGCGTCGGGGCGCAAGTCGATCGGGACAAAGGCAATCTCGTTGAGCCAGGAGGTGATGCGGGCGGCGCCGGTCACATAGCCTCCCGCGGTGCTCGTGCCGAGCGCGACCCCGAGCACGCCGCCGCCGTCGCGAGTGGACATCGATCCGAGCAGTGCCGTCACTTCGCCGTCATTGACCACTTCAAACGGCACCCCGTGCCAGGCGCGTTTGAGCTCGAGGAACATGTCCCTCACGCGCCCGTCGAACGCTTCGGGCGCGACCCCACGGAAGAGCGAAGAAAACCGGACCCGGTTGTCGACGTACACGCCCGCGGCGCTTCCTCCGATCGCGTCGACGTGCGGAAGGTGCGCCGCCGCCTTGCGCAGCGAATCCATGATCCCGTCCCAATGGTACTGGGGGTCCGCCTGATGGTACGGGTCCCACTCGACCTCTTCGCTCCAGACGACTCGGCCGTCGACGACCGCGGCGACCTTTCGATCGCTGCCGCCGAGGTCGAAGCCGATGCGATGGCCATCGAGGTGTCCGCCGAGCGAAGCGCCGGTGGAGTGCGCCAGGGGAAGGTCGGGGGTCGCCACGACTTCGATTGGATGGTCGTAAACCCGCTCGCCGACGATGAGAGAGTCGAAGCGACCAGTCGGGCTCTCGAGGAAGTGGGAGCGCAGCCGCTCGACCAGCGGCGCGGGAGCGTCCAGATGGATGCGGAAGCCGCCCCGCGACCAGAGCGCGAGCTTGACCAGTCGCTCGAGCATACCGAAGTTGGCGGCTGCGCCCGGATCTCCGCTCGGGAGCAGGTCGGCCGCGAAGCGCGAGACCGCGCCGTCCTTCTGCTCGAGCGCGAAGCGCACGTGCTCGGGATGCCCCGTGTCTCGCGCGCGTCGCTCGAAAGCGCGCCATGCGAGCGCGGCCGGGCGGAACTGCGGGTCCAGCACGGGCGTCACGCTCGGGGCGACCAGCGGTAAGGTCCACCCACTCGGCGTAACGACAGGCGGGTTCATGGGGCTAGAAGCTGGTGACCCTCGGCGGCGAGGTCAACGTCAGCAGCAAGCGAGTGTGCCCCGCCCGCGCCGGAGCTCGTGAGGAGCTTTCTCGGCGCGCCGCCAGTCTGGCTAGCCCCGTTTCCGGCCGCTGAGAAGCGAACGCATCTCGACCAGGCAGCGTTGAACGACCTCTGCGGTGGCACCGCCAATCCCGACACGCCCGGAGCGGAGCGCTTCGAAGGAGGCGGTTGCCGTGGAGACGAGGTTCAAGAGCGACAGGTCGAGCTGGTCAAGTCCTTCTTCGTGAGTCTTGTCCCGCTCGGCGTTCCATGACGTCACGGCCCTCGCGATCGCATTGTCCAGGCACCAATTCAGCGTATGGAACTCGGTGACGGTGATGGGTGCGTGCAACTCGTCGGCGAGCTCGGTCACCGCCTGACAAACGTCGCCATAGTCATGGACGACCTGGTCGATTGTGAATCCAAATTGGCGCAGGGTTTGACCGTGCAAGGCGGCGCCCCGGCCGATGTTCGCATTCTTCGGCAGCGGCCCCCGCGAGGCCTTCTGCTCGGGATTCCGCTCCTGCTCGTCGTCGAGCGCCTGAGCGAGCTGAGACAAGAAGAGGGGAACCCCTTGCTCCGCCTCTGCCTCGGTGGGTCGCGGAGATGCGCGGCGCGCGACCTTCTCGCGAGCGCGTCGAATGAGCTCGAGTCGATTGTCGACTACAAATTGCTGCAATGACATCCAGGCCCGGGCTCCGAGGTGACGCGCGTGTTTTCGCGCGCCACCGGAAGAGCGATGCAAGAATCGAGGCAAGCACCGGGTCGAGCCGCGCGGCCGTATATGTTGGGGGCCGGCGGAGGTCGGCGGGCCCCCGATTGGCGCGATGCCAATTTCCCAAGGCAGATCACGAAGCGCGGCTCGCCATGCGGAGCCGTCCAATCCGCACTCCCGCCGACGCTAGTGCCGTTGAGCCGCCCGTTGGTATGAAGACTTTTCCAGCTGAATCGTCCCGCTCGCGGCGCCGCCTTCTTGAGGTCGGCCTTCTACCCTTCTCGATGTATCCAGCACATCTCGAACCTTTTTCGCGAGCGCGTTCGGGGTGATTGGTTTCTCAAGGAATGCGAATTCATAATTCCAGATGCGGTGACGCAACCGCGCGTCGTCGGTGTACCCCGACATGTAGAGCACCCTCATCGCCGGCCGCACTTGCAGCAAGCGTTCAGCCAGTTGCGGGCCGCTCATGCGGGGCATCACGACGTCGGTCAAAAGGAGATGAATGGTCGCTCCGTCTTGCTCGCAGATCAGCAACGCATCACCGGCGTTCTTGGCCTCAATGACGTGGTAGCCATGCCGGCGTAGGATCGTTTGGGCGAGTGTACGGACATGTTCTTCGTCTTCGACTATGAGGATGGTCTCGCAGCCCCGCGGGCCGGCGATTTCTTCGGCCATCGGTCTCGATGGCGCCATTGCAGCTCTGGCGTCTGCCCGCGGAAGGTAGATCTTGAATTCCGTCCCGTCGCCCGGCGCGCTCCGCACCCGGATATGCCCGCCGCTTTGGCGAACGATGCCGAATACGGTGGCCAGCCCGAGCCCGGTCCCCTTTCCGGTCTCCTTGGTGGTAAAGAAGGGCTCGAAAATATGCTCGCGAGTGGTTGCGTCCATCCCGATGCCCGTGTCCGTGACAGTCAGCAGCACGTAGGGGCCGGCGGTGACGTCGACTTGCTTCGAGGCGTAATCGGCGTCGAGCTCGACGTTCGAGGTCTCGATGGTCAGCTTGCCGCCGCTCGGCATGGCGTCGCGGGCGTTGACCACCAAGTTCATGATGATCTGCTCGATCTGACCCGCATCGGCATTGACCTTCCCCAGCGCATCCTGAGTGATCACACTGAGCTCGACGTCTTCTCCTATGAGCTGCTTCAGCAGGTTCACCAAGCCAGCAGCGACCGCGCTGGCGTCCAGAGCTGCCGGCCTGAGAATCTGCTTCCGGCCGAAGGCCAGGAGCTGCCGTGTCAGGCTTGCAGCGCGCAGCCCTGCGCCGGTGATCTCCTCCAATTGTTCGCGGATCGGGTCGCCCGGCTTGAGGTCCATCGCGAGCATTTCGCTGTAGCTCAAGATGATCGACAATAGGTTATTGAAGTCGTGCGCGACCCCCCCGGCAAGCCTCCCGATGGCCTCCATTTTCTGAGCCTGCCGCAGTCGCTCCTCGCTCTCGCGGAGGGCCTCTTCGGCGCGGTGCCGCTCGCTCACGTCTTGGGCGACGACGAGCCGGGATAACCGACCCTGAAACATCAGCGTGTGAACCGTCTCTTCCACGTCGATCGCTGCCCCGCCCTTTTTCACGTGCTTGCACGCGCCGAAGTGGACGGCCCCTAGTGCATCGTGCGCGACTTCGTTGGCCGGCGCGTCTTCTGGTGGACGGAGATCGTCGACGGTCATCCGAAGCAGCTCGTCGCGCGAGTACCCGTATTGCTCGACGGCCATGTCGTTGATCGCGACAAAGCGCGAGGTCTCGACGTCGCACACCCACTTTGGAAGCGGGCTGCTGTTGAAGAGCGCTCGATATTGCGCCTCGGAGGTGCGCAGGTTTTTCTCGGCTCGCTTGCGCTCCGTAATGTCGGTGACGTAGCTGATGCACTCACCGGTACCCTCGAGGATGGCCGACCCCACCAGTGCGGATACATGATGGCCGTCCTTGTGGACGTATTCTCGTTCCACTACGGGCAAAAAGCCCGTAGCCCGCAACTGCTCGCGGGCCTCCATTTCTGGGACCACGCGGTCGAGCGGGGTAATGGTTTTCCAGTTGAGCAAGCCCGCACGCATCTCACTTTGCGTGTAGCCGAGCATGCCCAGAAAGGCCTCGTTGGCCTCTTTGAAATTGCGGTTCAGATCCTCGATCGTGACGCCGGTGACGCCCGATTCGAAAAGGCGTCGAAATCGCGCTTCGCGGTCCCTCAGCCTCGCGTGCTCCGCCACCAGCCGTTCGGCGATGAGCAGCCGAAGCTCGAGAGCCGACGGCCCGAGCGACATGAAGAAGAGGTCCGTGGCGCCCGCGTCAAGTACTGCAGGGTATTCCTCCTCGCGACGGGCGATGACGAGAATGACGGCATTGGCGCCTTGAAGGCTTGCGCGTGTGCGACGGCAGAAGTCGGAGCCCGCCATGTCGGGCAAAGGGTCCTCCAGGACGATGAGCGGCGGCGAGCCGATGCGGACCGCTTCGAGCGCGGCAGCGCCGTTTTGAGCCCGGATCAGTTCGTGGTTCCGGGAAGAAAGCGCAGTTTCCAAGATACCTAGGTTGTCAGCAGCGACCCCGACCACCAGTACCTTCATTCAAGCCCCCTCTTTTCGCACCGCTCAATACTGCCCAGCCATCAGGCGGCGCCAACGGGGGAAAGTCAAGACGGGCGTGCCCATGACACATTCATGACGCCAAGCGTCATGAATGCTCCTATGTTGCTCTCACGCTTGAGCGCGCGGTGCGTACGGCGATTTTGCGTGAAGGTCCCCCATGCACCCAGAGATGCGAAACGCAATCGGCGGCTCTTCGGCCGTAGATCTCGGCGTTGCGTGCATGCCCCGCCGAGCCGGCTGCCCATGAGCTCTCCGGGACTCCACCGTGCAGCAACCCGGGACCCGGGATGGACATCCGCGCCCATGAACGGAGCGTTGTCGGCGATGTTCGAACGGGCGCGCCGGTCGCTCAGTCCTCTCTTGCGTACGCGCCTGGTGGCCGGAATGACGAGCCCGCGAGACATCGACGACTATCTGGAGCTTATCGACCCGGCCTGGTCGGTGCGTGGTGTCCGCGCTCGTGTCGTGGCGCTTCGCGACGAGGGGGGCGACGCCGTGTCGCTCTACTTGCGCCCCAACGAGCTCTGGCGCGGGTTTCGCGCCGGCCAGTACGTTCGACTTTCGGTCTCGAACGCGGGCGCCCGGGTGACGCGCTGCTTCTCTCTGTCCTCGGCTCCGGAGGACCGTGGACCGCTGCGGGTCACGATTCGAATCGCCGGCAAAGGCGCGATCTCCCACTGGGTCCGGAACGAAGCCGACGTTGGTAGTGTCGTCTCGTTGAGCCAGGCGATGGGGAGCTTCGTCCTCCCCGACCCAGTCCCCCCGGAACTGCTGTTCATCACCGGTGGTAGCGGCATCACCCCTGTGGTGTCGATGATCCGGCATCTCGTTGCGACCGACTACACCGGCAGGATCGCCTGGCTCCACTACGCGCGCGGCGAAGTGATCCTGGGCAGCGAGCAGGCCTCCCTCGCGGCGCGCTGCAAGCGCCTGCGATTCCAGACGCATCTCACCGATGCCCCATGCTCGACGCGTCCGCGCTTCTCGCGCGAGCGGCTGGAGAGCTTGGTTCCGCGCTGGGCGGAGTCGTACGCGTGGCTCTGCGGACCCCCCTCGTTGACCGAAGCCGTCGAGGCCCTCTGGACGGCGACCGGCCTGCGGGACCGACTTCGGACCGAGCATTTCACGCTCCCGCCGGCTGGACCTTACCCGATGAGCGACTCGGACGCTCCGGCGCGGCACTCGCTCTTCTTCGCCCGGAGCGGGCGCACGATCGAAGGCCGCCCGGGCGAATCTCTCCTCGAACTGGCCGAACGCGCCGGACTCGACCCGCCCTACGGATGCCGGCGGGGCACTTGTCTCACGTGCACGTGCCGCAAGCTGTCGGGGATCGTTCGGAACGAGCGGACCGGGGCGGTGAGCTGCGAGCCCAACGATCTCATCCAACTGTGCGTCGGCGCCCCACGGTCGAACGTCTCGCTCGATCTGTAGCCGAAGGAGGCCCTCCCGTGAACGCACCCGGTACCGCCGAGAAGACCACGCCATCGGCAGAGGACCTGGACAGGTTCGCTGCGGAGCTCGATGCCATCGGTACGCAAGTTCGGAAAGAGGTCGGCGAACGCGACGCGCGGTACCTGCGGCGGCTCGTAGCGTTGCAGCGGTCCTCCGAGATCGGCGGGCGGGTGATGTTGCTCGCTGGCGTGCTCCCGCCGCTCTGGGGTGCCGGCGTGGCGCTCCTTGGCCTTTCGAAAATTCTCGAGAACATGGAGATCGGCCACAACGTGATTCACGGTCAGTACGACTGGATGAACGACCCTGTCCTTCACTCCGCTCGTTACGAATGGGACGTCGTGTGTCCTGCCGAGCACTGGAAGAAGACCCACAACTACGAGCACCACACGTTCACCAGCGTCCTCGGGAAGGACCGCGACGTCGGATACGGCTTCTTGCGCGTCGCGGAGGAGCAGCCGTGGCGTCCGCAATACCTGGCGCAGCCGCTCGTCGCACTCGGGTTGATGTTCGTCTTCGAATGGGGCATCGCGCTGCACAACCTCGAGTTCGAGCGTGTGCTGGCCGGCGAGAAGTCTCCGCGCCTGTTGCTCCAACAGTCGCTGCCCCTCGCGCGCAAGGCGACTCGGCAGCTTCTCAAAGACTATGTGTTCTTCCCGCTCTTGAGTGGACCGTCCGCGCCGTTCGTGCTCGCGGGCAACGCCGCCGCCAACGTGGTCCGCAACGTGTGGGCGTTTCTCATCATATTCTGCGGCCATTTCCCGGACGGAGTGGCCTGCGTGGCGGAGGGCTCCGCGGCGACCGAGCCGGAAACGCGAGGCGCGTGGTACCTGCGCCAGATTCGCGGGTCGGCCAACATCGAGGGGCCGGCCTGGTTCCACGTTCTCTCGGGGAACTTGAGCCATCAAATCGAGCATCACCTCTTCCCCGAGGTGCCCTCCTGTCGTTACGCCGAAATCGCCGCCATGGTCGAGCCGCTGTGTCGGAGGTACGGCATCCCGTACACGACCGGCTCTTTCGTTCACCAGGTCGGAAGCGTCGCGCGCCGACTTCTTCGCCTCGCCCTGCCGCATCCTCCAGCACGGCCCCAACCGGACTCGTGAGGCGCGCGTCCTGACTCAGCCTCGTGGTCCGGCGGTGCTTCATTGTGGCATAGCGCCCACGCGTGCCTCACCCGCCGTTGGCCAGCCCTCCGGCTCTGCTCGAGCCTGAGGGACGGGTCCCGGTCGCGGACAGCAGCTCTCTGAGCGAAGCCGCGTGGGTTCGCCGCTGGCGGAAGACTGGCGGAAGAGAAGGGACGGCGTATCGGCGCGGCACGCGAGTTGCGGGCCATTCGCTGCAAGAATGGAGAAGCAACATGAACACAATGGAATGGGTACTCGTGATTGTCGCGGCAGTCATCCTGTTCGGCGGCGGTGGCGGCTACTATTGGAACAGAAGCCGAAGATAGGTACTCGGGCTTGAGCGCCACCTGTACTTCATCCAGTAAGTAGTAGGTCTTCCGCGGTAAGAGGGATTGGGCGCCACAGTTGTCCAGCAGGCGTGTCGCGAAGTGGCGCTCTCGATGGCGCGAACGTGCCCCATCAGGTCTTGGGTGTCTGCCGCGAGGCATGACGCGCAGGTGGCGCCCTCGGCGCGCGTTTGCACCTGGAAGGGTGGCGTCGTGGAGGCCGTGGCGCCGAAGACTGGTTCGGGCTTCAACAACCCGCCGGTGACCGACTACAAATCCGCCCTCGACGCGAAGCTCATCAACCGGCGCAGCGAAGCCGTCTCCAGCCTCGTCGCGTAGTCGCCGGCAGCGGGTGCAGGAGAGCCAGCCGAAGATGTGGGCGCGTGCCCATCGTGGCGCATACCCCTGCGAACCGGACGAGAGGGGGCGATTGCCGTGTTTGCGCATGGATCTCCCCCGAGTGTAAAGTGCCGGGTTTGGATAGGGCTGGATGCCGACGACACACCCCTCCGCAAGTACCGGCCACGATCGCGATCGCCGTTTGCCCCAGCGCGTCCTCTGGGTGTTCCCGTCCTCGGTGATGACGCCGTCGCTGCGCGGCCGACACGTCCTCGGCCGCGACGTGTCGTGCGACTCCGTCCTTCCGGGCACGGAGATCTCACGCCGGCACTTCGAGATTGTCCGCGAAGGCCCCGTGCTCTCTGTGCGCGACCTCGCGAGCCGCAACGGCGTATTCGTCAACGGAGTCCGCCGGACTGAAGCGCCCCTCCTGCCCGGCGACGTGCTCCGCTGCGGCGAGTGGGTGGGCGTCGTCGTCGCCGACGAGGATCCGGAGGGCTTTCACGCCATCGCCGCCGGGTGGAGCGGAGGCCATGCGCTCGCCTGCGCAGCTGCTCCCGCGCGCAACCTGAGCGCCGACCTGCCCGTCGTCGTCCAGGGCGAGACGGGCACGGGCAAGGAAGGGATGGCGCGGGCGGTTCACGGGTGGAGCGGCAGAGCGGGCCCCTTCGTGGCTGTCAACTGCGCCGCGGTTCCGGCCCACATGGCCGAGGCGGAGCTCTTCGGGTACCGCAAGGGCGCGTTCACTGGCGCCGACCAATCCAGCCCTGGCCTCTTCCGCGCGGCGCAGGGGGGAACCCTGTTCCTCGACGAGATCCTCGACCTGCCGCCCGCAGTGCAGCCCAAGCTCCTGCGCGTCCTCGAGCAACGGGAGGTCCTCGCGCTCGGAGAGACAAGACCGGTGGCCATCGACGTGCGGATCGTCGCAGCCACCCAGGAGCCTCTTGCGAACGCGGTGTCCGAGCGCCGCTTTCGCGCGGACCTCCACGCGAGGCTCGACGGGCTGACCGTCGTTTTGCCTCCGCTGCGTGAACGACGGGAAGACGTCGTTCCGTTGTTCCGTGAGTTCTTGCGAGAGCACGCCGGAGGCCGACCTCCCGACCTCGAACCGAAGCTCGTCGAGGCCCTCGTCCTCTACGACTGGCCGTTGAACGTCCGCGAGCTCTTGCTGCTCGCCCGCCGCCTGCTCGCCACGCACGGCGGCGGCGAGGCGCTCAAGAAGGCGCACTTGCCGGCCCGTATGCTGTCACCGACGCCGAGCATTCCCGCCCCGGCCGCGAGTATGCATCCTGGGCCGCAGGAAGTGGGCAGGAGCGCGCGCCGAAGCGTCGACGATGCCGCGGAGTTCGACGCGCTCGTCGCCGCGCTCCGAACGCACGGTGGTAGCGTCGCCAAAGCGGCCGCCGCCATTGGCGTGAGCCGCGCGCGCGCCTACCGCCTGCTCGCCGCGCACCCCGACGTTCTGCACGAACCACCTGAGGGATGACGCATGGCCGAACTCGACGAGACCGCTCCCAGTCCGCAGGCCGGCGGCGACCCCAGCGACCCGCGCATTGGCTCGGTTGTGGGCAAGTTGGTGATCGTTCGGCTTCTGGGGAAAGGCGGAATGGGGGCCGTCTACGAGGGGCGTCATTCCCAGCTGACCCGTCGGTTCGCGGTCAAGTTCCTGCTGCCCGAGTTCGCGACGCACCGCGAGGTGCTGGGGCGTTTCGAGAGCGAGGCAAAGGCGGCGGGAGGGCTCGAGCACCCCAACCTAGTGGCCGTGACCGACGCCGGACGGTCGACCGACGGGGCGCCTTACTTGGTCATGGAGTTTCTCCAGGGAGAAGACTGCTCGCAGCTCCTGCGGCGGGTGGGACCCCTTCCCGTGATGCGTGCGGCCGACCTCGTCTTGCAAGCGTGCCGAGGACTCGCCGTGGCGCACAAAGCAGGAATCGTCCACCGTGACCTCAAGCCGGAGAACCTGTTCGTGACGGACGCGGGCGACGGAACCGACCGGGTCAAAGTCCTCGACTTCGGAATTGCACAGATTCGCTCCCCCGACCGCGGGCGCGTGACCCGAACCGGCGCGACGCTGGGCACCGCTCACTATATGTCTCCCGAGCAAGCACGCGGAGACGCCAACCTCGACTCACGCACGGACGTCTGGTCGCTCGGTGTCGTTCTCTATGAGCTATTGAGCGGGCGCAAGCCGTTCGAAGGCGAACGGTTCTTGAACGTCATCCATCAAATCTTGAGCACGGAGCCCCCGCCGCTCGCGACCCTTCGGCCGGGTCTTCCGCCGGGACTCGTGGTGTTGGTGCAACAAGCGATGACCAAGAGCGTGACCGAGCGGTTACCGACGGTAACGGCGTTGGCGGATGGCCTGATCCCCTTCGCGGGCCGCACATCGACTCCACCGGGGCGCGACGCAGTGTCCTACGGGCCGACCGACCCTGCGCCGGTGACTGCGGCGGGCGACTCGGCCTCCGTAGCGCCGGGAAAGACCGGCATGACGGCAGCCAAGAGCAGCGCGTCGATTGCCAGTGCTTCCGGGCGATCGGCCGGCCGGCCTTGGGCCGTCGCCGGTGCCGTGGCCGTGGCGGCCGTTGCGACGGGGTTCGTGGCTCCGCGCCTCTTCGCTCGTGGCGACCACGCGTCCCCCGCCGCCGGGATCGCCCAAACCCCGGGTACAAGCGCTGCGGAGCCCGTGATCCAGATGGGCGCTACGGGTTCGGAGGCGCGAGCAACCTCCGCGCACGCCGAGCCTTCCCCCCCGCCGCGTGGTGCCGATGCAGGGGTGCCGACTCTGTCCGAACTGTCCGAACAGCGCTCGAACAAGCCGCGGGGCGCCTTGCCCACCGAGCGAACCCCAAGCCGACCCCCAGCGGTGGCTTCGTCGCAGCCGCCGATGCCTTCGGCGCAAGCTCCCGTGAATTCGGCGCAATCCGGATCGAGAAGCGATGCGCCCGAACCCGCGGCGGCTCACCGCACCAAGATTGATCGCGTCAATCCTTTTTAGTGTATTCGGCGGGCATGAGCCCTGCTAATGGGCGAGGCTGGACATTCACAATGATCCGCCGCGTCCTCGCGCCACTACTTCTGTGTGCCCAACTCGGTCCTTCGCTTGCGTGGGCGCAAGCGGATCCCAAGGCGGCCGCGCACCAGCACTACGAAAGCGGCCTAGCGGCGTTCGACGACGAACGGTTCCAGGACGCGGCCGACGAGTTCGAGGCCGCGTACCGCATCTCTCCCGCGTTTGCCGTCTTGTACAACATCGGCCGAGTCGACGTGGCGCTCGGCCGCTCGGTCGAAGCGGTGCGGGCGTTCGAAATGTATCTCGCCCAGGGCGCGGCCGCGATCGACACAAGCCGAAGGCAGGAGGTGCGCGCCGAAATCGACAAGCAGCGAACCCGCATCGGCACGGTTGCGGTCCGCACGCAGCCTGCCGCAGCGGAGGTGCGCGTCGACGGGCGGCTGGTGGGAAAAACGCCCCTGGCGGAGCCCGTCCAGGTATCGGCCGGAAAACACACGGTCGAAGCTCTGCTGTCCGGATACACGCCGACGGTGCGGGAGCTCACAGTCGCGGGAATGGCTCGAATCGAGTTGGAGCTTCGCCTCGACCCGGTGGTGTCCGAGGACGCGAGCAGGCCGACCGCCCCGAGCCAGGCGCCGCCGGCTTCTGTTGCGCCGACGCCGGTGCCCTCCGTTCCCGTTGCCACGGTCCCGGCGCCGCTCGCCCCTCCGAACGCGGCCGGGCACGGCTCCGACGGGGAGTCCATTTCCAACGGAATGCGATCGTGGGGATACGTCGTGGCCGCCGTGGGCCTCGTCGGAGGCGCCGCGGGGGGCGTGGTCGCGCTCACGGGCGTCAATGACGCCAACGATGCCCGCGATCGCGCCGCGCGCTCGACGGGCCCGAGCGACGGGGCGGCATACGACCAAGCGAGAAACGACTTCAACGCGGCCAAAGACCAGACCGTGCTCGGTTGGACGATCGCCGGGGTCGGCGCCGGCGTGCTGCTCGGGGGGGCGCTGTTGGTCGTGATCTCGCCGGATCGAAAGGCGAGTGCGCGTGTGGACGCGCTGGCGCCTTGGATCGCGGAGCGCGCCGGTGGTCTTGGGATTTCTGGTGTTTGGTGAGAAACGCGAAGGAGCAAACTCGATGGATCGGACAATGAACGAATGGACGCGTGTGGCTCTTCTGTCTGCCGCAACCGCGGCGCTTGGGGCGACTGGGCTTGCGGGCTGCGTGAGTGGCGACCTACCCGCGCAACAGCGCGGGATGCAAGATGGCGGCGCGTCGGACGACGGTGGAACCTCGACAGACAGCGGCGCTGCCGACGGTACTACTGGTGCGATCGACAGCAGCGGCAGCTCCAGTGGGGGTAGCTCCAGTGGCAGCAGTAGCTCCAGTGGCAGCAGTAGCTCCAGTGGCAGCGGTAGCTCCAGTGGCAGCGGTAGCTCCAGTGGCAGCAGTAGCTCCAGTGGCAGCAGTAGCTCCAGTGGCAGCAGTAGCTCCAGCGGCAGCGGTAGCTCCAGTGGCAGCAGCGGGAGCAGCTCCAGTGGGGCCAGCGGCTCCGACGGCGGAGTCGGGTCTGACGGGGGAAGCCGCTCCGACGGCGCCACTTCGATGGACGGCGGGTCCGGGATCGAGACCCAGGACGGTGCGCTGGTAAGCTGTGTTGCAGGGATCTACGGATTTTACGTCTTGCGAGCCGACGGCATTGCTCTGTACGAGCCCTCGGCAAACGGCGTGCAGACCGTTCTGGACGCGGCGACCGCGTTGCCCCTGACGGGTATTACCGGGGTGCAAGGCGCTAGCTATCATGGATGCGCGGTGCTCGCGAACGGCTCGGTCGCTTGCTGGCAGACGGCTGCCAATGCGGGCAACTCAGCCGGTCAGCTCGGCAACGGCACCACCACCGCAAGCCCCACCATATTCCGGGCAACGCCGGTCTTGACCGCGGCCAACACCCCGCTGACGAACGTCGTCGCCCTTGCGACCGGCGCGGAATCGAATCTAAACAGCACTTGCGCGGTCACGAACGACAACAAGCTCTGGTGCTGGGGCGATCTCACGTGGATCGTCAACAAGGGAACCTCACTCTCCTCGCCGTACGCGCAGGCCATCACGACCGATGGCATGAACGCACTCACGGGGGTCGTCCAGGCCGCGTTCGCAAACACGGGCGCCTGCGCTCTCGTTCAGGGCACTCCCAACAGCGTCTGGTGCTGGGGTTTGAACGGGACTGACGAGCTCGGGCAGGGAGACACGGTGAATCGACAGTACCCGACCAAGGTGATTGGCCTTACGGCACCCACCAAGGTGGTCATGGCGGACAGTTACTACAGCGACAACACGGTCTGCGTCATCGACGGCGGAAACGTTCGTTGCTGGGGAAGCAACTCCTATGGAGCCGCAGGGGTCAACAGCGCGACGGATCCAATCCAGAGCCCCACGCTCGTCGTCACCCAAAATGGGACCACCGCGCTCGGCGGTGTGACCGACATCGCCCCGGGTACCACCGCGTTCTCCGTATTGCGAAACGACAACACCCTCTGGCATTGGGGCAACGGCTTCACTTCGTACGCGGGCAACTTCGGCCTTACGAATGTGCTGGCCGTCGGCTACGCCGGCGGCTACGGGGGCAACGGCCCCCGATTTCTCACGAGCGACGGCGTTTACCACAACAACATGACGCCCATCGCCGTGAACTGCGGCGTGCTTCAGTGAGCTGAACGCGCCAGATTTGCCGGCTTCGGCTCAGAGCGCGCGATAGTAGCGACGCTCTGGCCACCAAGCGGAATGGGGAGCTCTGCGCGCCGCGCGGGCCTCACGGATTCACGAAAAACCGATTGACCATTAAAAACTCATATTGAAGGAGCAACTCAATGCGCACTCTCGTATTTGCAATGACGGCGTCTGCCATGACGGCCGCCGCCACCCTCGCTCACGCACAAACGGCCGCCACGCCGCCGCCCCAGCCTGCGACCGTATCCGCGTCGGTCCATGTGGGGACCCCACCACCGCCGCCCCCTCCGGAACCCGACACCTCCGCGAGACCGGGGTCGACGTTCGACAAGACGCTGACGCTGTTCGGCGCGATCGGCTACGGCTACGGGTTCGGCCCCGGCGTCGGCGTCGGCGCGCGGTACCAGTGGACCGTTGCGCCCAAGGGCTTTCTCCGGAGGCTCCCGAACGGCATGCACGACGAGTTCGCGATCGAGCCGGGCTTCGACTACTTCCACGCCGGGTATAGCGTCGGCTTGCCAGGGGACAGGATCGACGTGAACTACAACGAGTTCACGCCGCTTGTCGGGTTCGTGTGGAACTTCTGGCTGAACGACAAGTTCGTCGTTTATCCGAAGGTCGACATCGGATACCGGATCTTCTCGTGGTCCGAGTCGTTCAACGGAGCGACGGTATCCACGTTCCAGCCGGACTACTTTCCTGTGTACTTCCAGGGTGCCGCGGGCGCCGCCTATCGATTCGGCAACGTGTCGATCCGCGCCGAGGTGGGCTGGGAGGCGCTTCGGGTCGGCGTCGCGCTGAGTTTGTGAACCGAAAAGGAGAAGCGTGGACGGCGCCGTGATCCACGTCTTGCCGCCGTCGCTGCTGTACTGCCAGTCGTACGACGCGCGCCGGGCGGGTTTCCCGTCATTCGTTTCACGATGCCCTGGGCATACGAGACAAGCCGTTGTTTCCAGAAAGCGGCTTTGTGATCGAGAAAGCCCTCTTCGAGTCTCGTGAAAGCCGCGTGTTCGATTGTGAATCCCTCGTTTCCTCGTGACAAAGCGTGCTTTTTCTCGGGGAAGCGCCACTTGCAGTCAGCAACGCGGCTTTTGTTATTGGCAAAGACTCTCTTTCGTTGATCAATGACTTATTGATTGTAAGAAGCTCGTCTATGCTTGCTGGCAAAGCATCGTTCGTCGTCGGCAACGTGTCGCTGATTGCCGGTAGCGACTCGCTTGTCGTTGGACATGCGTCTCTGCTCGTTTGAGATCATCGT
>Ga0265313_10000441_pt1 | contig 44042 bp, 41 predicted proteins | sample 4123metaG_FD_203122 | JGI IMG/M metagenome (GOLD analysis project Ga0265313, IMG submission 203122) | Rhizosphere microbial communities from Carex aquatilis grown in University of Washington, Seatle, WA, United States - 4-1-23 metaG | ecosystem: Host-associated > Plants > Roots > Rhizosphere >... | reverse complement strand
GGAGCAGACGCCGACCTATGGCGCGTTCACTGCCGAGCTCGCGCTGGTGGCAGAAGACGCCGCCCGTCAGGCTGGCCTATCGCTCCCGCCGGTGGTCGGCGAGCGGCTCGCAGCGTTCGTCGATTTCGTCTTCGCGATCGGGCCAACTTGGTTCGGCGACAACGATGAAGGCCGGGTCCTCAGTCTCGGAAACGACGACGACTACCCACAGTCGGTCGCCGCGGCGATTGCCGGCGCGCGCTCACGGGCGATCGGGGCACCCGACTTCCTTGCGTTGCTGATGGGACGGCAGGTCGCGCCGGTGGAACCATCCGTCGGCCTGCGGACCTTCGCGGCCGGGGGCCTGTCGATCTGGCGTGGCGAGCTCGCAGGACGAGCGGCCGAGCTCGCTTTCGATCATGGGCCGCTCGGCTATCTGTCCATCGCCGCGCACGGGCACGCCGATGCGCTTGCCCTCAGCCTCGCGCTCGACGGGCGCCCCGTGCTGGTCGATCCCGGCACTTATCTCTACGGCTCGGGCGGCGTCTGGCGCAGCTGGTTCCGGTCGACGCCGGCCCACAACACCCTGAACCTCGACGGCGTGAGCCAGAGCCGCATGGCGGGTCCGTTCAACTGGTCGCAGAAAGCCGTGGCGCGGCTGACCGACAGCACGTCCGGCGCGGACTGGTCGCTGACGGCGAAGCATGATGGCTACCAGCGGGACTTTGGCGTAGTCCACGAACGGCGCGTCGAGAAGGCGGGCGACAGCATCCTCGTCACGGACCGTCTGCTCGGCCGCGCGCAACGTGCCGAGATCGTCTGGCAATTGGCGCCCGGCCTTGTCGCCGAACGTATCGGCGAGGAGATCGTCGTCAGCGAAGATGGACAGCCGCTCCTCGCGCTTGGCCTGCCCGCGGGTGAGATCGCGATCAGCGCCGGAGCCGAGGACGCACCCGGCAGCGGCTGGGTCTCGCCGCGCTTCGGCATCAAGCTGCCCGCCATGCGCGTCGCCTGGCATGGTGAGGTGAACGAGGTCGGCGTCACCACGCGCCTTCGAGTGATCGCTGCCGCCCGCCGATAACCGCTACATCGCCAGATAGCCGCCATCGACGGGCAGTACCGCTCCGGTGATGTATTGCGCCAGCGGCGAACAAAGGAACAGGGCTGCCGGCGCCACGTCCGCCGGCGTGCCCCAGCGCCCGAGCGGCATGCGGGCGAGCAGTTCGGCGTTGCGCGCGGGATTGGCGCGGGGCACTTCGGTCATTGCCGTTTCGATCCAGCCCGGCGCCAGGGCGTTGACGCGGATGTTCTCGCCGGCGAAGGCGATGGCGAGGGATTTGACGAGGCCGACCACGCCCGCCTTCGATGCGGCATAGGCCGGCGCGTGCGGCGCGCCGAAGAACGAGAACATCGAGCCGATGCCGAGCATCGCGCCGCCGGCAAGCTTGGGTCGGAAGGCGAACGCCGTTCGCATCAGGCCGTTGAGGTTGATGTCGAGCGCCGTCTCAAAGCCCTCCATCGTCCACTCCGCGGCGCGCAGGTTGACGCCCGCGGTGTCGACCAGCGCCGCCACCGTGCCAAATCCCTCGGCGTAGGTCGCCACCGCGGCCGCGTCACGAATCTCGAGCGGCGAGAACGCAATGCCGTCGCCGCTGGCGGCGGCCACCTCGGCGGGGGTCGCGCCTGTGGCATGAACGATCGCACCGGCGTCGCGGAACGCCGACGCGATGGCGTGGCCGATCCCCGAGGTGCCGCCGATCACCACCGCCGTCCTACCCGCGAAAAATCCCGATGCCCAGTGTGTCATCAGCGCACGAACTGGTCGACGTAATCGGCGCCAAGGCCAGAGGCGGTGTAATGGGCGCGGCACATGTCGATCTTGGTGAACACGTCCTCGAAGCCGATCTGTTTGTTGGTCTCGTCGAGATAGATCATGCAGCCCGAGATGTTGAAGAAGGTGATCATCTCGGGGGTGTCGGCCGGCACGGTCAGCGTATGGATCTCGCCCGGCGGCTCGAACACATAGGAGCCAGTCTCGGCAACCCAGTCGTGCTCGAGATAATGCCAGCGGCCCTTGATGACATAGCCATGCACCGGCGCGGGATGGAGATGCCGGCTGAGGATGCCGGCGCGACGCACCCGCAGCAGATTGCACCATTGGCCCTGCACTGTGTTGAGCAGAAGCGGCCGGAACCAGACGCCCTCGGCCTGCGGCACCCAGACGCGTTCATCGTCGGGGAGCGCCATGATCTGCGCTTCCCTGGCGGCGAGAGGATGCGCCGAGCCATTCAGCGTTGCGTACATCTGGCCGTCTCCATGACCGTAGCGGGCCGGTGATCCTAGTCGGTGCGATTTGCGGCCTGCAAGGGCCGCGGACCGACGACGAAAGCGCCCGCTCAGGCGGCGGTGCCGGCGCTCCAGACACGTTCGCCGCCGAGATAAGTCGCAACGGCCTCGAGGCCCGGGGTCAGCAGCGCGAAATCGGCGCGCGCGCCCTTGACCAACCGCCCGCGCTCGGCGCCGGCCGACAAGACCTCCGCCGGATAGAGCGACGCCATGCGCAGCGCCTCTTCGAGCGGCGTGCCCACCTGGGTGGTGAGGACGCGGATCGCGTCAGGCAGCGTCAGGTCGGCGCCGGCGAGCGTGCCATCCGCCAGACGCAGGGCGCCGTCCTTGCGATAGACCGTGCGGCCGGTGAGCTCGAACTGCTGGATCGATGTTCCAGTCGGCGACATGGCGTCGGTCACGAGAAACACGTGGCCCGGGCCGTGCTTGGCGCGGAGCGCCGTGCCGATCGAGGCCGGATGCACGTGGATGCCGTCGGCGATCAGCCCGGCCGAGAGTTGGCCCAGTTCGAGCGCTGCGCCCACCACTCCCGGCTCGCGATTGCCCAGCTGGCTCTGCGCGTTGAACAGATGCGTCACCACCGTCGCGCCCGCTTCGGCGGCGGCCTTGACCGCGGCATAGCTCGCGTCGGAATGGCCGATGCTGACGACGATCCCGGCGGCGACGAGCTTTGCGATCTGCGCCGGCGTGACGTTTTCGACCGCGACGGTCGTCAGCAGATGCGGCAGTCGCGGTCGTGCCGCGATCAACATCGTAAGATCTGCGTCGTCCATCGGCCGGATCAGCGCCGGGTCGTGGGCGCCCTTGCGCGCGATGCTCAGATGCGGTCCCTCGAGGTGCAGGCCGAGGAACCCGGGCACGCCGTGCTTCGCCGCCGCCGCGCCGGCTTCGATCACCGCCTGCGTCTTCTCGCGGGTGTCAGTGATGAAGGTCGGGAGGCACCCGGTCGTGCCGAAGCGCAGCGCAGTGGCGCAGATGGTCGCGACGGTGGCTTCATCGGGCGTGAGGTTGAGCAGGGCGCCGCCGCCACCATTGACCTGCAGGTCGATCAGCCCGGGCACGATCATGCCGCCAGCGAGCGCCACCCGGGTGACGCTCAGCGGCGAGTCGGCGGCCGCGATCCCCTCGATCCGGCCATCGGCGACGATCAGCATCGAGCGGTCCCACCACAGCTCGCCGTCGAAGATGCGCGCGCCGGTATAAGCGAGGCGGTCGGTCATATCGTTTCTGTGACCTTGCTCAGGTGCGGAGGATGGTCGGGGTCGAGCCCGCGCGAGCGCGACAGGGCTTCGACAAAGCCGTAAAAGGTCACGATCAGCGGCAGTGCGTCGGTGATCGGATGGCCGGTGGGGGCCGCCGCCAGCGTCTCGGCTCGGGTCGCACGCGCCGTGGTTGCAAAGACCCGCGCGCCTTGCGCCGCGAGCTGGTCCGCGACCTCGGCGACGCCCTGTTCGGCGGCGTCGCGCGCCGCGAACGCGAGCAGCGGGAAGCCGGCCTCGATGATCCGCGCCGGGCCGTGCAGCACCTCGGCGGCGCTATAGGCTTCGGCGTGGATGCCGCAGGTCTCCTTGAACTTGAGCGCAGCCTCCTGGGCCAGCGCGAAGCCCGGTCCGCGACCGAGCACGAACAGCGAGCGCTGCGGCGTCAGCGCGCCCGCGATCGCCGACCAGTCGAGGGTGACCGCGCGCGTTAGCGCTTCGGGTAGTCGAGCGAGCGCCGCGAGGAGGCTGGCATCGTCGCGCCAGTGTCCCAATATGCCGAGGCCGGCGATCACCGAGCTCACGAAGCTCTTGGTCGCGGCGACCGAGCGCTCAGGCCCGGCGCGCAGGTCGAGCGCCAGGTCGGCGGCCTCCGCGAGCGGCGAGCCGGGGGTATTGGTCAGCGCCAGCGTCAGCGCGCCGCTTTGCCTTGCGGCCTTGGTCATGGCGACGATGTCGGGGCTCTTGCCGGACTGCGAAATGGCGATCGCGGCGGCACTCGAGAGCCGCAATTCGCGGCCGTAGATCGACATGATCGAAGGGCCGACCGAGGCGACGGGCACGCCGGCGACGAGCTCGATCGCGTATTTGAGGTAGGCCGCGGCATGGTCCGACGAGCCGCGCGCGACGGTGACGATCATCGCCGGATCGCGGCGGCGCAGCGCCGCGCCCGCGACGGCGAACTCGGTGCGCGAGGCGGCGAGCAGCCGCTCGGCGACGGCCGGGATTTCCTCGATCTCGAGCCGCATCTGCGTTTTGGCGTCGGCCATCAACGGCTCCCCCCGAGTCGGAGCTCGGCGACGAAATCATACGCGTCGCCGCGGTAGATCGAGCGGGTAAATTCGACGACGCGGCCCGAGGCGAGATACGAGGTGCGCTCGATGCTGAGGCCGGGCGCGCCTGGCGTGATGCCGAAGAGCTCGGCGTCGTCGTCGCTGATGCTGACGGCGCGGATGCGCTGGATGGCACGCACCGGCCGCTGGCCCGAGCGATCGAGGTGCGCGTAGAGCGATGTTCCAACGGCCTGCGGGTCGGGCAGCACCGAGGCGGCAAGTGTCGCGCGCTCGATGGCAAGGGGGGTGTCGCCAGCGCTGCGCAAACGCGAGATGCGGGCGACGTTCTCGCCGGCGGGCAGGCCTAGAATGACGATCTCTTCAGGCGATGGCGCGTAAATGCCGCGGTCGAGCCACGTGGATTGCACCGCAAGGCCGCGGCGCGCCATGTCCTCGGTGAACGAGGTAAGGTGGCTCAGCGACTGCTCGACGCGATGCGGCTGCAGCGACACGAAGGTGCCCGATCCGTGCCGTTGCACGAGCACCCCGTCGCGAACGAGGTGCTGCACCGCCTTGCGCACCGTGACGCGGGACATCTCGACCCGCGCGGCAAGGTCGCGCTCGGAGGGCAGGGCGTCGCCCGGCCGGATGGCGCCGCGATGCACGGCGTTTTCGATCCAGCTCTTGAGGCGGAGGTAGAGCGGGCCTTCCTGCGACCCCACGATCGCATCGGCGCTGAACAAGGTGTCGAACCCGTCCGCCATGCTGCCCCGCTCCCTTGCCCGGATCATTCGCCTCCGGATTTTGCGGATTTATAATACCAGTTCGATGCCAATGACCACGGGAATCTTCCGCAGGTGGTGACGCACGATAAGTGACTGTGAAATCAGGCGAATATCAACTTTGACAGGGTCGAACTGCTCAATTTTCAGCCCGCCGCTGGACAAGTGGTATTTTTTTGGCATTAATGACCGACGGGAGACGTTAATGACGCATTTAGGGCCGCGATCCGCAGGAACGGGTTGGTTGCGTGACGTTGCGGGCAGGGGCTTCGGCCGCTGTCGGAGCCGTCGGGCATGACCTCCGCCGCCGCCCTCCGCATTGAAGGCGTCGAGGCCGTCGCGGGCGCCACACAGATTCACACAACATTTCCGGGCGCCGGCGCCGCATTGGCCGCCGCGGCGCTCCAGCAATCGGATCGCGAGGTCGAACCCGCGATCCTGATCGCGGCCGGGGCAAAGAGCCTGGCCGACGCCGCCGACCGACGCGGCGCCACCAAAAGCAATGCGCGGGCAACGCTCAGCAGGATGAGCGCCAGACGCATCGACCAATACGTCGCCGGCCATGCAACCGGTGATGCAACAGGAGAGGATTCCAATGATGAAGCATAAGGGACTCTTGCTGGCGGCTGCGGCCTCCATGCTCGCGCTGAGCGCGGGCGCGGCGTTCGCCGCCGATCCGGTGACGATCACCATCGAGAGCTGGCGCACCGACGATGCGTCGGTGTGGAACGACACAATCATCCCGATGTTCGAGAAAGCCCATCCGGACATCAAGGTGGTCTACGCACCGACCAACGCGCCCGACTACAACGCGGCGCTCAACGCCAAGCTCGCGGGCGGCACCGCCGGTGATATCATCATCTGCCGGCCGTTCGACCAGTCGCTGGGCATGTATAAGGCTGGGCAGCTGCTCGACCTGACCAAGCTGCCGGGCATGGAGAATTTTGCCGACAGCACGAAGGTCGCCTGGCAGACCGATGACGGCAAGGTCACCTTCTGCCTTCCGATGGCTTCGGTGATCCACGGCTTCATCTACAACAAGGACGCCTTCGCCGACGCCGGCATCACCGACGTTCCGGCAACCGTCGACGATTTCTTCGCCGACCTCGATAAGATCAAGGCCAAGGGCAACTACACCCCGGTCGACATCGGCACCCACGACCAGTGGGAAGCCGCGACCATGGCCTATGAGAACATCGGGCCCAACTACTGGAAGGGCGAAGACGGCCGCAAGGCGCTCATTGCCGGCAAAGAAAAGCTGACCGACGCCGACTGGGTCGCGCCGTTCCAGCAGATGGCCAAGTGGATCCCCTATATGGGTGACGGCTACCAGGCCCAGGCCTATTCGGACAGCCAGAACCTGTTCTCGCTCGGCAAGGCCGCGATCTATCCCGCCGGCTCGTGGGATATCCCGACCTTCGAGAAGGCCAATCCGGATCTCAAGTTCGCGGCCTTCCCACCGCCGGTGCCGAAGGCCGGTGACAAGTGCTACATCTCCGACCAGCTTGACCACGCCGTGGGCATCAATGCGGCGAGCAAGAACCTCGACGCCGCCAAGACGTTCGTGACCTGGATGGCGGGCGACGACTTCGCCGCCGCCTATGCCAACGCGCTGCCGGGCTTCTTCGCCCTCACCAGCCACCCGATCAAGGTGACCGATCCCGTGGCGGCCCAGTTCCTCAGCTGGCGCCAGAACTGCGCGTCGACGATCCGTGCGACGTATCAGATCCTGAGCCGCGGCACGCCGAATCTCGAGAACGATCTGTGGGCCGAATCGGCCAACGTTCTCAACGGCACCGATACGCCGGAAGCTGCGGCCAAGAAGCTGCAGGACGGGCTCGACAGCTGGTACAAGCCGGGCCAGTCGTAAGGGCTGACTTGCATACATGGCCGGGCCGCGCTTTGCTGCGGCCCGGCCTTTTCGCTACCCCAGGGGGCATGGCTTGACCGACGTTCCAGCGCCACCACCGCGCAAGCCAGTCCGCTGGCACATCGCGGTGTTCCTGGCTCCCGCCGCGATCGTCTACACCATCCTGATGATCGTGCCGCTGATCTCGACGCTGCAGGCGTCGACGATGACGGGAGACGCCGAGCATCGCGCCTTCATCGGGCTCGGCAACTTTGTGACGCTGCTGACCGATCCGCGCTGGTCGGCGTCGTTCTGGAACGCCTTCCGGAACAACGTCTATTTCTTCGTCATCAACATGCTGGTGCAGAATCCGATCGGCATTCTGCTCGCGGCGCTGCTCAGCAACCCAACGCTCCGGCTGCGCGGCTTTTATCGAACCGTGATCTTCATTCCGACGATCCTGAGCTTCGTCATCGTCGCGTTCGTCTGGAAGCTGCTGCTCTCCCCGCTGTGGGGCGTCGCGCCGATGATCATGAAGTTCTTCCACATCGGCCAGCTGTTCCAGCCGGTGCTGGGCAAGGAGCAGTTCGCGCTGACGACGCTGAGCCTGATCTCGGTCTGGCAGTATGTCGGCGTGCCGATGATGCTCTGCTATGCGGCGCTGCTCTCGATTCCAGACGAGGTGCTCGAAGCAGCCGAGTGCGACGGCATCACCGGCTGGAGCCAGTTCTGGAAGATCCAGCTGCCGCTGATCCTGCCCACAATCGGGATCATTTCGATCCTCACCTTCGTCGGCAATTTCAACGCCTTCGACCTGATCTATTCGGCGCAGGGCGCGCTGGGCGGGCCGAATTATTCGACCGATCTGCTCGGCACCTTCCTGTTCCGCACGTTCTTCGGCAGCACGCTGCAGCTGGGCGATCCCAATATGGGCTCGACGGTTGCGACGATGATGTTCCTCATCATCCTCGCCGGCGTTTGCCTCTATCTCTTCGGCATTCAGACGCGGCTGCGCCGCTACCAATTCTAGGGCGCGGGAATGGCCAAAGCCCGCAGCTCGGTTTTCCGCAGCGTCGCCTCGCACGCGATCCTTCTGGCGTACACCTTCATCGCGCTCGCCCCGGTTATCGTGATCGTCCTCAACTCGTTCAAAAAGAAGCTCGCGATCTTTTCGCAGCCGCTGCTGCCGCCTCTGCCGAGCAACTACGATCCGGTTGGCTACGTCACCGTGTTCTCGCGGGGCAATTTCCCGCTCTACTTCTTCAACTCGATCTTCGTGACCGTCGGCACGGTGTTCTTCGTGCTGCTGTTCGGCGCGATGGCGGCCTTCGCGCTCAGCGAATACCGTTATCGGCTCAACACCGTGGTCGGGCTTTACCTCGCCATCGGGATCATGATTCCGATCCGGCTCGGCACCAATGCCATCCTTCAGATCCTCGTCGCGTCGGGCCTCATCTCCGCGCTGCCCTGGGGGCCGCTGGTGGCGCTGATCCTCGTCTACACCGCGGCCGGCCTGCCGCTGTCGATCTTCATCCTCAGCGAATTCATGCGGCAGGTTAGCAACGACCTCAAGAATGCTGCCCGCATCGACGGCATGAACGAGTACAAGATCTTCTTCCGCATCGTCTTCCCGCTGATCCGGCCGGCGCTGGCGACGGTTGCGGTCTTCACTCTGATCCCGGTGTGGAACGATCTGTGGTTCCCGCTAATCCTTGCGCCGTCGGAATCGACCAAGACTGTCACGCTCGGGGCGCAGATATTCGTCGGCCAGTATCTGATCGACTGGAACGCGGTTCTTGCCTCCCTCAGCCTCGCCATCCTGCCGGTGCTGGTCCTCTACATCATCTTCTCGCGGCAGCTGATCCGCGGTCTCACCGCGGGAGCCGTCAAATGACCCTCAGCGTCCTCGTCGCCGGCCTCGGAAATATGGGGCGCAGCCACGCGCTCGCCTATCATCGCCATCCGGGCTTCGAAATTGTCGGCATGGTCAACCGGTCGAGGCCGCGGCTCGCCCACGAACTCAACGGTTATGCAATCGAACCAGACTTCGCGTCCGCACTTCGCCGGCTCAAGCCCGACGTCGTTTCGATCAACACATATTCCGACAGCCACGCTGATTTCGCGGTGATGGCGATGGAGCAGGGCGCCCATGTCTTTGTCGAAAAGCCGCTGGCGACGAGCGTGAAGGACGCCGAGCGCGTCGTCGCCGCGGCGCGCGCCAACAACCGCAAGCTGATCGTCGGCTACATCCTCCGCCACCATCCGAGCTGGGTGCGGCTCATCGCTGAGGCGCGCAAACTCGGCGGGCCTTACGTCTTCCGCATGAACCTCAACCAGCAGTCGAGCGGGGCGAACTGGCAGACCCATAAGATGCTGATGGAGACGACGCCGCCGATCGTCGATTGCGGCGTCCACTATGTCGACGTGATGTGCCAGATCACCGACGCGAAGGCCGTCGAGGTGCGAGGGATGGGGCTCCGCCTCAGCGACGAGGTCGCGCCGGACATGTACAATTACGGCGCCTTCCAGGTGCTGTTCGCCGATGGCTCGCTCGCCTGGTACGAGGCGGCCTGGGGGCCGATGATCTCGGACCAGGCGTTCTTCGTCAAAGACATCATGACGCCCAACGGGTCGGTGTCGATCGTGGTCAATCCGGGCGCCGCCTCGCAGGACCATGAGACGCACACGCGCACCGACAGCATCAAGGTGCATCGCGCCGCGCTGACACCCGATGGCAGCGGCTTCGCGCAGCCCGACGAGATCATCTCGATGACCGGCGAGCCCGGCCATGACGCGCTCTGCGCCCGCGAGCAGGACTTCGTCTATCGCGCCATCACCGAAGACATCGACCTCAACCGCCACATGGACGACGCGGTGGCGTCACTGCGGATCTGCCTTGCCGCGGACGAGAGCGTGCGCACCGGCAAGCCGGTCAAACTGTGAAGGACAGCCGATGGGGTCGCTGACTCTCAACAAGATCGAAAAGAGCTTCGGGGCCACCAAGGTGCTGCACGGCATCGACCTCGAGGTGAAGGACGGCGAGTTCGTGATCTTCGTCGGCCCCTCGGGCTGCGGCAAGTCCACGCTGCTGCGGATCATCGGCGGCCTCGAGGATTCAAGCGGCGGCGAGGTGATCATCGATGGCGTGCGCGTCGATGCCGTGCCGCCCGCCAAGCGCGGCATTGCGATGGTGTTCCAGACCTACGCGCTCTATCCGCACATGACCGTATTCGACAATATGGCGGCGGGCCTCCGGCAGATGGGCACGCCCAGGGAGCAGGTTGACGCGCGGGTCGCCGAGGCGACCCGCATGCTGCATCTCGAGGACTACCTCAAGCGCCGGCCGGCAGAGCTCAGTGGCGGCCAGCGCCAGCGCGTCGCGATCGGCCGCGCCGTGGTGCGTGAGCCAAAACTCTTTTTGTTCGACGAACCGCTGAGCAATCTCGACGCAGCGTTGCGCGTTAACACCAGGCTCGAAATCGCGCGGCTCCATCGTCAGCTCAACGCCACCATGATCTATGTCACGCACGACCAGGTCGAGGCGATGACGCTGGCCGACCGCATCGTGGTGATGAATGCCGGCCACATCGAGCAGATCGGCACGCCGATGGAACTCTACAACAGCCCGGCCAATCTGTTCGTCGCCGGATTCATCGGCTCGCCACAGATGAACTTCCTCGATGCAGCGGCGATGGGGGTGACTGGCGCCAAGACCATCGGCATCCGCCCCGAGCACCTGACGGTCAGCCCCGATTCCGGCAGCTGGAAGGGCACGCTGGTCCACGCCGAGCACCTGGGCGCCGACACCAACCTCTATCTCGACACCGCCTCGGGCACCATCACGGTGCGGGCCTTCGGCGAGGTGCGCTACCCCTACGACTCGGTGCTCTACGCCTCGGCCGACCCCAGGCATATCTATCGTTTCGACGAGGCCGGCAAGGTGATCGCCTGATCGTCAGGCGGCCCGCTGCAGCACGAGATAGAGCCGCGTCGGCCGCGGTCCGTCTGCCGCTCCGGGTACTTCCGTGCCGGTGTCGTGCCGCTCCCTGACCACGAGCCCCGCCGCGTCGAGCTGCTGCAGCGCCGCGGTACCACGCCCGGCGGTACTGCGCGGACGCTCGAGATGACGCCGCAGGGCCTCGGTGATCGCCGTACCGTCGCCGGGCAGCGCCATGCCTCGCGCGTCGAGCCCCGCAAGCACTGTCGCAACGCTCATAGGCGACCGCCGGCTTCCCTCGGGCGGCCGGTTGGTCAGGGCCAGCACGAAGTTTCCCTCCGGCGCGAGCATTCCGGCGATCCGCCGCAGGACATCGCGCTGCTTGTCCTCGGGGACGAAGCTCATCAGCACATGGCCGATGATCAGATCAAAGGGACCCAATTGGGCAGTGGCCAGATCGCCGGTGACCGTCGTGATCGACACCCCGCGATCAGCCCCGAACCGCTCGCAGAGCACCAGCGGCGTGCGGCACTGGTCGATCACGGTGATGCGGGGCGCGCGCTCCCCGATGGCGCTCAGCACGAAGTCGAGAATGCCGGTGTCCGCTGCCCCGGCGATCAATACCCGTGCCTCAGGCTTTGACAGTCGTTGCAGCAGCGGCGCGAACATTTCGCGGTCGCGCTCCGGACCCTGCTGGTGTCCGCCGGCTTTGAGGAAGGCCCGCGTCATGTGGTAGTCACGGCAGTCCCCGCAATAGATCTGCGCCAGTTCGAACGCCTGCCGGGCTTCGTCTTCGATCGACCAGGTCACGACGCAATCGTCTCCGGTTTTGGTTGCGGTAGAACGAGGTTCACAAGCGGCAGGATCAGTGCGATCGGGCCGACCGCCGCACACAGCACCAGCGCGGTGGCCAGCAGGACACCGAGCCGCAGATCGAGCCGCAGCCCGTGTCGGTGCTCGCTCGGCCCGGCGCGGAGGGTGGCGACCAGCGCGACGCCGGCTGCCACAAGTCCCGCGACGCTCGCAACCAGCGGCATGATGCCGGCTCCGCCTCCGTAGCCGCGTGAGATGACGATCGCGGCAATGAACAGGATGGCAAGGCCGCACAGCGGACCGATGGCGATGCGCCCCGGGCGCGTCGCGCCGTCGCCGAGCGGCCCTGGCCCATTCGCCTGCTGGCGGCGGCGAAGCAAAATGTATCCGATGACCACGACGACAATCCCGACGATGATCAGCACCCCCGGCCGCTCGAACGCGCGCCAACCGAAGATCACGGCGGTGCGGCGGAGCGCGGATTCGAGAATGGGCCCGACGATGAAGCCGATGAGGAACGGCGGTCGCGCGATCCTCGCGATCTGCAGCGCGACTCCGATCGCGCCAAAGACCAGAGTCTGGAGCGCCGTTCCGGCGAGCGGCAGGGCGAAATAGGCGGCGGTGCTGGCGGCGCAGAGCGAGACGGCGGTGACGATGCGCCGGTCGAGCGAAGCAAGGCTCACCATCAGCGGCGCGGCCAGGACGCAGATCACCAGCGTCAGGATGTCGGCGAGCATCATGGTGAAGCCGACCGTGCCCGGCAGTTGCGGCGTCGCGGTGAACATCGTCGGCCCGACCCGGATGCCGATCACGGCGAAGGCGCCGAGCATGATCGCCATGCCCGAGCTGCCCGGCACGCCCAGCAGCAGCGTCGGCAGATAGGCCCCGCCTTCCTTGGCGCCGTTCGCCGTCTCCGGGGCGATAATGCCTTCGATCGCGCCCTGGCCGAAGGGCACTTCCGGGCGCGTGCTGCGCATGGCGTGGCCGTAGGCGAGCCACACCGCCACATTGGTGCCGAGGCCGGGCAAGAATCCGATGACGAAGCCCAGGACACCGGAGCGAAGAGCGAGCCAGCTATGCCGCAACGGCTCGAGCAAGCCGACGGCAGTGGCGCGGATCGAGGCGGTCGCGACCACCCCGCGTGGGCCGCGTGCATAGCGCCGCAGCAGTTCCGGCACAGCGATCAGGCCGGCGACGACGGCCGGCGTCGAGAGTCCGTCAGCGATGTCGGGGGCGCCGAAGGTGAAGCGCTCGATGCCGGTCATGCTGTCGAAGCCGATCGTCGATACCAGCGCGCCGGCCGCGCCGACGACGATACCGATGGCCAGCCCACTCGAGGAGACCGCGGCGATGGCGAAGATACCGACTGCGGCGAAGGCGGCGATCTCGGGCGTCCCGATCGCAAGGATAAACCGGCCGCCGAACGGGGCGATGAGCAGCAGCACCGCGGCGCTCGCAACGCCCCCCAGCGTGCTCGAGGCAAGGATCGCGCCGACGACGCGGCCGCCCTGTCCGCGAGCCGCGAGCGGATAGCCGTCGACCGCCGTTGCTGCTTCCGATGCAGAGGTGGGCGCGCCGAGCAGTGCCGCCGGCACCGTGCCGGAGATCTGCGCGCTGGCGTGGAGTGAGATCAGCAGCACCGCGGCGGCGAGGGGCTGCATGCCGAGCACGAAGGGCAGCGCCATCAGCAGCGCGGAGCGACCGCTCACTCCCGGCGCGAGCCCGGCGGCGATTCCCGCGATGGTCCCGGCCACGAGCGCCAGCAGCATCGAGGGGGTCGTGATCAGTGCGAACAAGCCCGAAAGGGTCGCGGTCATCGGATTGGAACGGTCGTCTTCTGTGGCGGTCGTGGGGCTAGCTGCATGTGCCGCCCGTTCCGAGCGCCACGCCGCAGGCGAGGGCCCTGGCCAGAACCGGTGCGATCGCGTCGCGCGCCGCGAGTACCTTGCCGACGCTCGCCTCGAGCGCGCCGTGATCGCTGGCACCGATTCTCGTGCCGAGCCCGGACTCGGTGCCGAATTGTGGATCGGCGACGATCGTCGCGAACAGCTGCCGCATCGCCGCGATCTCGCCAGTCGACAGCGACGGCTGGCTGACCACGATGCGATCGGACCCCATGACCGCGGCCATGAGTTCGAGCAGCACCGGCGCATCGGGTCCCTTGGCGAGCGAGGGCAACGCCGGCAGATTGTCGTAGGGCGGACCGTATGGGATGTCGCGGAACCGCATGAGGGGAACCAGCGCACCCTGCTCGACTAGGTCGGCAAACGAATCGATGGCCGCGATGGCGACGTTGGTTTCCCCCGAGAGCAGCGCGATCTTGCGCTCCGCCGGAGCGTAGCCGGCGACGGTCTGGAGGCGCAGGCCGGTCATCGCATTGACCAGTTGGGCGTTGGTGTAGGTGGCGGCCTTGACCGAGGCGACCGGCACGAACAGCGGTACCGTCGCAGCGCGCAAATCGTCGATCGAGGTGAAGCCGCTCTGCTTGGTCGCAAACAGCGCCTCGTGGTCGCGTCCGATGGCACCGATGAAATTGACGGTGTTGAAGCGCGTCGCGGCGTCGGCGGTATCCTGCAGGATATCGTAAAGGATCGAGCCGCCGATCATCGCGGCGATCGCCGGATCGGGGCCGGCGGCGATGACATCGGCCAGCGTCCGCAGGCTGCCCGTTCCGTTCTCGGTGTCGACCTGCGCTGCCGGCAAAGCGCGCTGCGCCGCGGAGCTCATGGCGCGCAGGATGCGGTCCGCGGTGCTGCCGGCGCTGATCGCCGAGATCATGCGCAGGTGCTTCAGCACGACGGGCGAGGCGTCCTCGCCCAGGGCCGGCGCGGCGGCGATGCCGGCGAGCAGGGCGAGCGTCTGGCGGCGGTCGTATAGCGGCATTCGTCCTCCTCGACGCTGGCCTGCCACGGCCTGGGCGGGTAGCATCTTCGCGACACTGGGTTATGCCTTACCACGGGACAGTCTTCCATGCCGGATCGGACGCACCGCGCGCTGCAGAAGGCCGAGCAGCTGCGGCTCAGCGGCATCGGGGCCGCCGAGGTCTTCGGCTTCCAGCGGCGGCTCGACGAGAGCCAGTGGTTCGCGCCCGAAAAGCTCGCGGCGTTCCAGCTGGTGCAGCTCAAGGCGCTGGTCAGGTTCGCGGCGACCTCGGTCGAGGCCTATCGCGGTCTCGATGCCGCCAGGGTCGAGGCGGCGGCGACACTTGCCGAGGCGCTCGCGGCCATCCCCATTTTGCCGCGTGACCGGCTCGCCAAGGCGCCGGACGCTTTTCATCCGCCGGGGCTGCCCACGGGACATACACTCAGCGGCTCGCGCAGCTCCTCGGGTACCAGCGGGCAGGTGGTGCGCGTCGATACCACCAATGTCGCCTTCGCTTGGCAGAACGCGCTGACCTTTCGCACCCAGCTCTGGGCCGGGCGCGACTTCAGCAAAGCGTTCGCCGCCATCCGTGTCGGCAGGACCGGCGCGCCATATCCAGAGGGCATCAGCACCGACAGCTGGGACGCGCCGACCGCGATTCCGGTGCGCACCGGCCCCGGCTATTTCCTCAGCACCAATGCCAGCCTCGAACAGCAATGGGAGTGGCTCGGCCGGCGCGGGCCGGACTACCTCCTCACCTATCCCTCGATCCTCCGGGCCTTTGCCGCCCGCGCGCGGCGGGAGGGGCAGGGGCCCTGTCCGCTGCTCGGCATCTCGAGCGTCGGGGAAACTGTCGATGCCGATCTGCGCGATGACGCCCGGCGCTGGCTTGGGGCCGACGTCTTCGACATCTATTCGGCCGAAGAGCTCGGCACCCTTGCCATCCAGTGCCCGGAGTGCCGCCGCTACCACACGCAGGACGAGGTCGCGATCGTCGAGGTGCTGGACGAGGCCGGCCGTCCCGCCAAGGCGGGCGCGACCGGCCGGGTGGTCGTGACGCCGCTCTTCAACTTCGCCTCGCCGCTGCTGCGCTACGATTGCGGCGACATCGCCGAACGCGGCGCCCCCTGCTCGTGCGGGCGCGGGCTCGGCGTGCTCAACCGCATTCTCGGGCGGCACCGCAACATCTTCCGCCTCGCCGATGGAACCACGTTCTGGCCATCGTTCGGCGCGAAGTCGTTCTCGTCGTTCGTCAGCGTGCGCCAGCATCAGTTCCGGCAGCTGAGCTTCAACCATCTCGAGGTGGTGCTGGCGGTCGATGCGCCGGTCGCCCCTGAGCACGAGGCGAGCGTGCGCCAGACCATCCGCAAACGCATGCCGGCACCGATGGAGATCAGCTTCCGCTACGTCGACGAGATCCCGCGCGAGCCCGGCGGCAAGTACCAGGAGTTTGTCTGCCTCATCCCGTAGCCGGAAACGAAACGGCCGGTGCGCTGGGCACCGGCCGCAAATTCCTGGACCGGGGCGAAGCGATCAGGGCGCCAGCGCGAAGCGCAGGCCGACCGTGGCGGACTCGTCCATGCCCTTGCCGAGAATTCCGGTGACTGTTTCGTCGACTGGCCCCGAGTGCGACGTGTCCACGCCGGTGGCTATCGTCGAGGTCCCAAAGGTCCCGGTTACGTTGCTGACTGTGTAGTTGAAGGTCAGTGTCATGTTCTTCTGCAGCGCATAGTCCGCGCCGATGCCGAGCAGATAAGCCAGCCCCGAGACGGTCTGCGTCGTGGGAGTGGCCCCAGTCACTGTCAGAGTCTTGCTGCCGAAGCCAAGGCCGCCGCCCACGTGGAACGACAGACCGTTGCCGACGTCGAAGTCTTTCCAGACATTGCCCAGCAGCATGAAGGTCTTGGTATCGACGCCGACCGCCCCACCACCTTCGGCCGAGACGTTGAAATGGGCGCCGCTATTGTTGCGCAACGACCCCTGAAGTTCGACTCGAAGGCCGGGCATGACCGTGGTGCCGATGCTGCCGTAGATTGTGCTGCCGATATTGAGCGGGGTTGAGCTGGTAACCGAGGCGTCGCAGCATCCGGCGTTCGTTTGAAGATCCGTCAGCGTCACGCTGGTGAAATTGAAGCCGCCGCCGAATTCCACATAGGGCTGGCCGAACATCAAATCTGGGGGGACGAGCCCCGCCGCCTGCGCCGCGCCCGCTCCGGCGAGCAACGATCCGATCGCCGCTGTGACGAGAAGTGTGCGCCGCATGTCCAAACCCCGCATTGGTTTGGATCAAAGCTACCTCAAAATCCGCCCGACGACTGCCGCATTTTGGCCACAGGTCCGAAAACTTCACGCCAAGAGCTGCCTGATCGCTCCGTTTTCTCCCGTACGGCCAGGCTGAAGGCGCTCGCGGGAGCACCCTCAGCCGAACATCGCCTGCGCGATATATTCGCCTTCCGCCGGGGCCGGCGGGACGAAGAAGATCGCCGAGCCGATATGGGCGATGTACTCGTTGAGGGCGTCGGAGGCGCCCAGCCGCGTTTGCAGCGTCTCGAACTGGGCCGGGTCTTTCTGGTACGAGATGAACAGCAGCCCCGCGTCCAGCAGTCCGTACTGGTTGATGCCGTCGGTGTAGTTGTAGCCGCGGCGCAAAATCTTCAGCCCGCCATTGGTCTCGTATGCGGCCAGCCGAACGTGCGCGGTGGCCGGGATCACCGGCGTGCCCTCGGCGGTCTTGTCGAAATCGGGCGGATCGAACTCGTCGGTGCCGGTGAGCGGCGCGCCCGATACCTTGTGCCGGCCGAAGACTGCATTCTGGTTGCTGACCCGGTTGGTGTCCCAGTTCTCGATCCGCATCTGGATCTTGCGGGCGACCTGGTAGGTGCCGTGGCGCTGCCACGCGGGACCGTCGGTCAGCCAGACGAACCGGTCGAAATCGGCGTCGGTCACGATGTTTCGCGTGCCGTCCTTGAATCCCATCAGATTGCGCGGCGTCGTCTGGCCCTTGCCGGCCGAGGCGCGGCCGAAGCCGAGCACAGACCATCGGGTCGCCGCGGTGCCGGTGTCCTTGGCGATGCGCGCGAGGTCACGGATCGCGTGATAGGCGACCTGCGGGTCGTCGGCACAGGCCTGCAGCGACAGGTCGCCGCCCACCAGATGCGGATCGAAGGCGTCGCTGGGCAGCGTCTTCAGCTCGCGCATCAGCGCCGGGCGTGCCGCGGCGAGCCCATAGGTGTCGGTGAAGACGTTCGGCCCGAGGCCCACCGTCACGGTCAGCGAAGCGGGCTCGAGGTTGAGCGCCTCGCCGGTGTCGAAGCCCACCGCGCCGGGGCGGTCGGGTTCGACCTGGCCGATGGTCTGGCCCGCCATCAGTTGCGCGATCGCGCCCGACCAGCGCGCCAGCAGCACCTGCAGGTCCTGCCGCGATGTCGAGGTCAGGTCGAACGTCATGTAGAACACGTGCCGCTGCGGCGGCGTGCGGATGCCGGCCTGCTCGCCTGTCCCGTAGAACGCGTACGACCGCGTCAGGTCGATCGCGTCCTCTGGCCGGTCCGGCGCGGGTGGCGCCGCCGCATCCTCTGCGAAGACCGGCGCTGCCGCGGCGCTCAGCGTTCCGGCAGCGGCGCCGATCAGCAGCCCGCGGCGCGAGACGCCGGTTTTGTCCGTGCCCTTCATCACGCCGCCGTCGCGACCTTTTCGGCCACCTTGGACAACGGCTCCTGCAGCGCCTGGATCGCCTGGCTCAGCCTGGTCGCGTCGGAGGCCTTCAGCGCATCGGTGTAGGGCTTGAAGCCCCCCGGCACGCTCGGGTCGCGATAGGTGTCGAGCAGTGCCAGCACGCTGGCGAACCCGTCGGCCACCTTTTTCGCGAGGTCGGGATCGATGATCTTGAGACCCGGCTCGAGGAAGGCGAACGCCTGCTGCGCGCCCTCGACATTGCCGGCGAAGTCGACGAGGTCGATGTGGCTGAACTGCTCTTCCTCGCCGCTGATCTTGCTGCTCTGCACTTCTTCGAGCAGGTCGGCAGCGCCGTTGGCGAGGTCCTCGGGCTTGTAGTCCAACGTCTTGGTCAGAGCGTCGAGCTTGCCGACATTCTGCACCAGCTCGGCGGCGGCCTGCCTGGTGGCGTCGGTGATCGCGCCGGCCTCGAACAGGTCGCGCTCGAGCGCGTGGAAACCGTGCCAGCCGACGGCATCGTCGAGGTTCGAGGCGCGCATGTCGATCAGGTAGTCGAGGTTGCCCGCATTGTCGGTCGGCTTGAAGCCGGGAAGCACGAAGCCGTCGACGTCGGATTCGATCTTTTCGTAGAACGGCCGGGCAATCGCATAGTCCGCCTTGGCCTTGCCGAGATCGCCCGCGGCGATATCGCTGTTGAGCCGGCCAACCGCCGTCACCATCGCGTCGACGACGCCCGTCACATAGCCGGCATAGCCCTTGGTGCCTTCGGCGAGGATCGCGGCCGCGCCACCGGTCGGCACCGCGGCGACCGCGCCGGTCACCATGAAGGTCTGCGTCTCCTCCGCGGCGCCGGGGCAATAGAGCTGGTAGCTGCCGCCGCCGAGGGTGAGCGTGAAGCTCACGGTCGGCAGGCCCGGCGCGAGATTTTCCTTTTCGCCGATGATGCGGTTGTCGAGCTCGAGCTCGACCTCGGTCAGTGCCGTCGCGGTCTTGTTGGTCACCGAGAAGGTCACCGGACCCGCTGGAGCGCTCGCGTGGTCGAGCACGCAGCTGCCGCCGTTGTCGCTGGTCAGCGTGATCGCGACCTGCGCCGCGCCGTTGGTGACGGGCGCCACGGACGCGTCGGCGATGGCCGCCCCGGTTGCGAGCACCAGCAGCGCCCCTGCCGCGAGGACGGGACGAACGAGAGACTTATTGCGCGGCATGCGGGGTTCCTTTGGAGAGTGGAGCGGCCGGCGGGCGGCCTGCGATGGACGATGCGATCGCGGCGCGGTTGCGCCGCACGATTCGCAGCCCGGTGATAGCGAGGTAGAGCGCTGCGAGCAGCAGCACGATCGGCAGCAGCTCGGCCCAGAACTGCCGCTCGGCCTGCGCGCCGGCGCGCCCGCTCAGGGCGGCGATGGCGGCATCGCGATAGGCGGGATCGACGGTCCAGCCGGCGGACGTCGCGCCGGCCCCATCGACGCTGATGGTGCGGGCGCCGTCGAGCCCGCCGCCCGTGAGGGTTACGATGCGGGCGCCGGTCTGGGCCGCATCGATCAGCGTGCCGCCGACGGCCCAGACCTTGAGGGCACCGGCGGACCAGCTCGCGGAAAACGGGCCGGGATCGCGCCGCGCGTTGAGGCCGACTGGCACGCGGCCGCCGGCGAGGTCGATCACCTGGTCGAGCGTGAGGCTCGCCGGTGCCGAGGCCGGAGCCGGGAGGGGCACCGACCACAACGTCGCATCGAGCCCGCCATGCGTTTCGGTAGTGCGCACGTCGTCGGTCAGCGCAATCGTCTGCGACGGTGTTCCAGTCAGCACAACGGTCACGGACGGAGGCGTTCCCTGTGCCAGTTGCAGCGTGCCGGCAGGCGCCGACGTGCCGGCCGAAAGCAGCGGCGCCTGCGCTGGAACCTGCGACGCGCCGCCCGGATAAAGCAGCACAAGCCCTAGCGCCACGATCGCCAGGGCCACGGCGCTCCCGAAGCGGATCGGCGCCGCGCCGCGGGGGCCGGGGCGCCAGGCCTGTGGCCAGTAGACGTAGATTGAGATGGGGATGATAAAGCTCAGCCAGCCGATGACCTCGATGCGGCGCGGGTCGGCCGGAATGCCGAGCACGCCGGTGATCAACGCCGACTGCACGCTGCCCGGCGCCACCAGCCAGCTCAGATCGAAGGTCGGCTGCTGCCCGGCGAGCAGCCAGCCGGCCTCATGGGCGGTACGGAGCGAGGTCACCACCAGACCGGCCGCGACCAGGATCAGGAATGCCCCGGTGATGCGGAAGAAGCGCGACAGGTTGAGCTTCACGCCGCCGATATAGACGCCCCAGCCGATCGCCACCGCGAGCAGCAGGCCGATGGCGGCGCCGAGCGCGGCGAGGGTCGCCGATTGCGCGGCGGAAAACGTCGCCAGCAGGAAGACGCTGGTTTCGAACCCCTCGCGCAGCACGGCGAGGAACGCCATGCTGGCGAGCGCCAGGCCGCTGGCGCGGCCGAGCGCATCGGCGGCCTCGGTCTCGAGCTGCTTCTTGAGCCCGCGCGCGTGCGCGTTCATCCAAACGATCATGCCGGTGACGAAGACGATGGCGACGGCGCCGATCACCGACTCCATCCCCTCCTGCCCCGCCTGCGGCAGCGACTGCTCGAAGAGGTCGAGGCCGACGCCGACGGCGACCGACAGCGCCAGGGCAAGCCCCACCCCGGTCCACATCGCGGCGAGGCTCTTGCCGTTGCGCTTGAGGAAGGCGGCGATGATGCCGACGATCAGCGCCGCTTCGAGCCCCTCGCGCAGGCCGATGACGAGGGTGGCTAGCATGGCTGCGTACCCTCGACACTGAGCGGGTGGAACGGACGGCGGGGCGTCGCCTGCGGAACTGCAGAATTCATGGCGCCGCTCTAGGCCGGCGCCAAAAGATGCTGCAATAGCAATGATTTAGAATGATTCTAATATACCTGTGCGTGCCGATCAGGTTTTCGCGTTTGATTTCCTTGGCTTCGTCGGCGCGCCCGGCAAAAGTCGGCGGGTGCGGCAGGACGTCGCAGGCGGGGCTTATCTGTGGCCATTTCCGTTGGGCGTGCGGACAGACTTGTCATCGCGCGCCGATTGCGTTTGAGGTGCGTCTTCGCACTGGATTTTGAGATGGTCGTTTCCACCGACACCTATGTTCCGCGCAGCCGCGATGTTGCCTCCGAGGATTTCGACGGCGAGTTCGTGGTGCTCGACTTGGCCAGCGGGAAGTATTTCAGCCTGCTCGGCGGCGCAGCGATTGTCTGGCGCGGACTGATGGCCGGCCATTCGCTCGACAGCCTTTGCACCGGGCTGCCGGCCGGCTCGCCCCGGCGGGCGGAGGTCGAAAAGCTGGTGCAGGCCCTCATCGATGGCCGGCTGATCATTCCGGGCGCCGCTCTCGCCGCGCCGCCGGCGGGTATCGCCGCGGAGCTGGCAGCATCGACCGGGCCAATCGAGGTCGAAACGTTCGACGATCTCGCCGATCTTCTGGTCGCCGATCCGATCCACGACGTGGACGCGGAAACCGGCTGGCCGGTGATGCCGGACCGGCAGCAGGACTGATGGCTCGGACGTGATTCCGTACGGGCTCGACGACGCACATACCCTCGCGCGTGCGCTTTTGGACTTCGGTCGCGATGTTGCGGCGACGGTCCCTACCGCAACCTTCGACCTGCCGGCCTTCCGGCTGACTGTCGCCACCGATTCGGGGGTCTATGCCGGATTGGCCCGCCGCGCCCTGGTCAATGATGTGCGTCTCGCGCCGGCTCGAGAATTCCACATCACCGTCGCCGATTACGCCACCCATCCCGAAATGCCGCGTGGCATGTGGACCGGGGAGAGCTACGGGCGTCAGGCGCTGCATGAAGGGCTGCGGCCCGCCGGCTTCGAGGGCAATCTCGATATCGACCTCAGGTCGATGCAGTTCTTCGATCCCGGGGTTGGCGAGGGCATCGAGGTCATGCTCAAGCCCGGCGACTATCCACCCTGGAACGAGTCGTTCCCGCTGCGCAATTTCTTCCACTGGGCCTACCAGTCGATCGGCTGGCGCCTCGTCCACGCCGCCACGCTGGGGATCGACGGCGCCGGCGTATTGCTGGCGGGGGCGGGTGGCGCCGGCAAATCGGGCACGACGCTCGCGGGCATCATCGGAGGGCTCGACAGTGTCGGCGACGACTACGTTGCGATCGAGGTCGCCAACGGGCACGTCACCGCCTACCCGGTGATGCGTCTGATGAAGCAGGACGCAAAGGGTCTGGCGCGGCTCGGCCTCGACCCCAAAGCGCGCGGTCTGGGCGAGCCGAACTGGCAGGACAAATATGAATTCGACTTCGAGGATCTGGGTGCCGGCCGGCGCGCGGCGCGCATCGGTCTCAAGGCCATCCTGCTGCCGCGCGTTACGCATGCCTCCCACACGTCGTTGAGGCGGGCCAAGGCCAGCGAGGTCATGACGGCGCTCGCGCCGAACAATCTCCAGCAACTGCCCGACGGCTGGAAAGAGGGGCTCGCCTTCATCGGCGCTCTCGCCCGCGCGCTGCCCGCGTATTACCTTGATCTCAGCGAGGATCCGGCAGAGATCGCGCGTACCATCGGCGCGCTGATCAAGGAGGGCGCGGCGTGAAGATCGCGATCACCATCGCCGCCTACAACGCAGCGCCCTACATCGGCGACGCCCTGGCGTCGCTGCTGCGGCAGCGCGATGCGGCCCGGCTCGACATCATCGTCGTCGACGATGGCTCGACTGACGGCACCGGCGACGCGGTGCGCGCCGTTGGGGCTGCGGAAGTCCGGCTGTTCGAGCAGGCCAATGCCGGGGTCACGCCGACGCGCAACATCCTCCTCGGCAAGCTCGAGCCCGACACCGACTTCGTCACCCTGCTCGATGCCGACGATCTCAGCCCCGCCGGCCGCTTCGCCTCGGACCTCAGCCATTTCGCCGCTGATCCCGCCCTCGACCTCGTGTTCGGCGATAGCCTGATGTTTCGTGCCGTCGGGGCCGATCCGCTGGAACCTGATTTTACCCAGCCGACACGACGCGTGCGCGGCGTGCAGATGGGGGCCGGGCTCTACCGCTATGGCCTGATCCGCGCGACAGGGCGCTATGACGAGAGCTTCCAGCAGGCCGAAGACATGGACTTCATGATGCGCATGCTGGAACAGTCGCCGAAGTTCCTGGTGACCGGCGAGATCGCCTACTATTATCGCCAGCATGCGACCAACATGACTCAGGATCTCAAGACGCTCCGTCGCGGCGGCGCGCGGGCCCTGCTGATGGCGGCGCGGCGGCGGAAGTTGAACGGCGCTCCGCCGATGCCGCGGGGCTTCTTCGACATGATGCAATTGGGAGACGAGCCCTGGTAGCCATCCCACAGACTCGTCCCAGGCTCGCGGTCATCATGCCGGCCTGGAATGCAGCGCTGTACGTTGCCAACGCGCTCGGCTCCCTGCTGGCGCAGCGGGATGCGGCTGAGCTCGACATCATCGTTGCCGATGACGGATCAACCGATACCACCCGCGACGTTGTGCGCGGCCTCGATGCAGCCGAGGTGCGGCTTCTCGAGTTGCCACATCGCGGCGTCTCGGCGGCCCGCAACGCTGCTCTCGAGGTTCTGGCGACCGACACCGAGGCGGTGACGTTTCTCGACGCCGACGACCTCTCGCCGCCCGGTCGTTTCGCGCGTGACCTGAGGACGCTCGAGGACCAGCAGGTCGATGTCGTCTGGGGTATGACGCAGCGCTTCTTCGAGCCCGAGGCCGCAGCCGAAGCCGCAACGTTCAGCAATCCTCCGCCCCTCGAGCGCGGCACTTTGCTGGGCAATCTGTTGGTGCGGATGGATCTGATTAGGCGCATCGGCAGCTTCGACGAAACGCTGGCGACGGGCGAAGACAGCGACTTCGTGCTTCGGCTGCTCGAGCTCGAGCCGCGGATCCACACTTCGTCCGACGTGGCGCTGCTTTACCGGCGCCATGTGGCCAACCTTACCGATGGAGGAGGGGAGCGGAATGCCGTCGCGCGGGTCTACATGCTGGCCGCTCGTCGGCGGCGGGGCCGCCCGCCCCTGCCGATCCCTCAGGGGCTGTTTGTAGGCGCATCCCGCCGGGGGAACGAATGAGCCTCGATCGTGGCCCGCGCGTTGCGGTCGACATGCCCGCCTGGAATGCGGAACGCCACATCGGCGAAGCAATCGCCTCGCTGCTAGCGCAGCGCGGAGCCGCGCGGTTTGATATCATCGTCGCCGACGACGGCTCGACCGACGGCACGCGTGCGCTTGTGCAATCGATCGCGACCACGGCGCCAGAGGTGCGGCTGCTGGTCCTGCCGCATCGTGGCATCTCGTTCGCGCGCAACGCGGCCCTCGAGGCGATGTCTGCCGATACTGAATACGTCACATTTCTCGACGCTGACGACGTCTCGGTTGCAGGCCGGTTCGCACGTGACCTCGCGATTCTCGAGGCGGGTAGCGCCGACCTCGTTTGGGGGAGATCGCGCCGGTTCTTCGATGCCGACGCGTCCATCGGGCTCGCCGCGCGTCCCGATGCCGAGTCGCTTGAACGTGGATCACAACTCGGCAATCTCATCATGCGGGCAGATTTGGTGCGTCGGATCGGGCGTTTCGAGGAGAGCTTGCCGTTGGCAGAGGATGTCGATTTCCTGCTGAGGCTGATCGAGTGCGAGCCGCGAATGTATCTGTCCGAGGAGGCTTGCGTGCTCTACAGGCGGCATTCGACGAATACGACCCATCGCCGGTCCGAGGCAGAGGCATCACTCAAGAGGGCGTATGCGCTGGCCGCGCGACGTCGTCGTGGCCGCCGGTACGCGACGCCGGACGGTCTGTTCGAGCCAGCACCTGATGAACAGCGGCCATGAGCGCCTACACCGTCGTCATTCCCGCCTACAACGCTGCCCACTATATTGGCGAGACGCTTGACTCGCTGCTTGCGCAGACGGTGCCCCCCGAGCGCATCATCGTCGTCGACGACGGTTCGCCCGACGACACGGCCAGCGTGGTGGTCGCTCATGGCGCCCCCATCACCTATGTCCGGCAGGACAACACCGGCCCGGGCGGCGCGACGACACGTGGCATGATGATGGTCGAAACCGAGCTGTTCGCCACCGTCGACCATGACGATCTATGGCTGCCTCGGAAAGCCGAGTTGCAGATCGCGAAACTGGCCGAGGATTCTGAGCTTGCCGGCGTGTTCGGGCGCGTCGCTGAATTCACAGCTGATCCTGCCGCCGCACGCTACGAGGCAGCCTATGACGGCTGGACGCGTGCGACGATGATGATCCGCACCTCGGTCGCCAGGGCGACCGGGCCGATGGTCGACCCGCCGAGCAAGCTCGGCGAGGTCATCGAATGGCTTGCTATCATGCGAGAGAATGGCCATCGGCTCGCAATGCTCGAGGATACCGTCACACTGAGGCGGCTTCACGCCGGCAGCCTGACGGCTCGGGACCGCGGTGAGTTGAGTCGGTCCTATCTCGCAACTGCGCGGCGCGCGCTGGAGCGACGCCGAGCGAAGGCTGACATCAAGTGAGCATCCGCGAGCAACTGGCGCTGTTGCAGACAACGCGGCCGCGCGGGCCGTTCCCCAGTCTCGCCTGGGCGTGGCCGGGCGGGGAGCGCGACCTGCTGCTGCGGGCGGCGATCCTCTCCGATCTCGCAGAAGCAGCCGCGGCCTACCGGCACTGGGAGACCGACTACAATTTCGACGACGTCGACTTCGCCAAGCAGCGGCTGCTGGTGGCGATCTCCCACCGCATCCCGCGCGATCTGCTTCGCGCCAAGGACCAGGCACGGCTCGCCGGCATCGAGCGGCAGCTGTGGACCAAATGCGTGATGAGCCTGCGCAGCACCCAGCCGGCGCTCGCCGCACTGGAGGCCGCGGGCATCGAGGTCATGGTGTTCAAGGGGGCCGTGCGCACCGTGCTCGATGTCGCCAATCTGCGTGGCCGGTATGCGAGCGAACTCGACCTGCTGGTCCGGCCCGAGACCTTCGTTGCCGCCTGGCGCGCGATCCGCAGCGCCGGCTGGCAGTACGTGCTCGGTTTCGAGCCGCGGCTCGATCGGCTGATGGGCGCCAATCTCAGCAAGCCGAACTCCGGCGAACTCGACTTGCACAAATATCCCTATCATCAGCTGCTGCCGGTCGACCTCAAGCCCGATGCGCTCTGGGCGCGCGCGACCAGAACAACGTTCCTCGGTCACCCGGTCGCGATCCCGTCACCCACCGATCGACTGCTGATGGCGATCGCGCATGGCGGCATTGACGGCCATGTGCAGAGCGACTGGTTGGTCGACTGTGCCATCGTCATCGCGGGCGGCGAGGTCGACTGGCCGCTATTTGTCGCGATGGCGCGCGAGCGACGGATCGAGGCGGCAGCGGCGATTACGCTCAGCTATCTCGCGGGGCCGCTCCAGGTCGCCGTCCCGAAGCGCGTGCTGGGCGAGCTCACCTCGGGCCTGCGCGGTCATCCATTCCAGCTGGTGTCCGGCCTGCTTCTCGCCCGGCCCAAGCGCGAGCATTCGCCGCTGAGCGCGGTTGGTCGCGGCGTCGCCCGTGCGATCCGGATGGCGAAGAAGGCGCGGATGATCGCGCGGCTCGACGACCTGCAGCGGCGGACCGCGGGACAGCGCTAGAGCCGGCCGAGCGCAGCCGCGAAATAAAGGGCAACGTCGCCGTTGATGGTTTGACGCCGGATCGTGGATCGCGCCAGCCGCACCGTGGCCGGCAGAGCAGCCGCGCGGCGGATGCCCGCGAATGTCTCGAGCGTGCCGCGTGCCTCGTTGGTCAGCATGTCGCGGCACTCCTCCAATGCCGCGAGGTTGCGGTCGATCTGCCGGGCGAACCGGCCGGACGCGAGTTCGATCAAGCGGCGCGGTCGATCGCGCAGCCCAATCGGTCCGCCGATGACGTTGCCCGCGTGTTGACGGTAGCCAAGGCGCGGCACCGGATCGTAGATCACCGCGCCGCCCGTGCCGGTCAGCAGCAGGTAGCTCCACCAGTCGTGCATGGGAAAGGCGGTCCGCTCGGCGGCGGCGCGCAGCACGGCAAGCGCCGCGCGGTTGAAGACCATGGTGTTGCCGGCAGCCAGACTCTGGACGAGGGCGTTGCCGAAACTCGGACGGCGCCGAAACAGTGGGGAAAGCCCGAACGGATTTCCGCTCGTATCAATCAGGCGCGACCGCGCGCAGTAGAGCGCCGCTACAGAGTCTGGGTGCGACGATAGCGCGGCGACTGCCGTTTCGAGCTTGTCGCTATCCCACACATCGTCCTGATCGCAGAAGGCGAAATAGTCGGCGTCGTCCTGCGCCGTCCGGATCAGCGCGCGGAAGTTTTCGGCAAAGCCGCGGTTGGGACCGGCGGCGATGGTGAAATCGCCCTTTGGCCAGCGCTGCCGCCATTCTGCGAGCATCGCGACCGTGGTGTCGGTGGACGCGTCGTCGCTGCAGCATACGTCGACAGTCACGCCCGATTGTGCGGCGATCGACGCCAGTTGCTCGTTCAGGAACGGACTGCCGTTATGCGTCGCGAGCAGAACGGCAACGTGAGGCAAGATGTAGGGCAAAGCTAATCGCGAAGCTGAAAACCGGACAATGCAAACACGCCGGACGACTAGGGCGGTTGAAATGCTCACGATGTCAAGGAATTCGGGCCTGAGGATGTGGCCGCAAAGCACCACAGATGCGGCTTTTGCCGTTGCCCGGGGGGGACCGGCGTGCTGTTGTCTCGTCATTGATTTGCGAGTTTTGCGTGGGGGAGGGTCATCGCCCCCGCGTGTTGAAAATGGCCGGCACGCTGTGCTGGTCGCAGATTGGGTTGCAGTCCCAGGCTCGGTTCGGTCGATCGCGGCCGAGGGTGGAGGGCGGATATTCAAGTGGCTCGGGGTTCGCCTGTTCGTCTCGCAAACGGCCTCACCTGGCTCATGCTCGGCGCCTTGCTCCTCGTGCCGCTGACACGCGGCAACGCGCTCGGTTACGTCGCTATGCTGGGGGCGCTCTGCGGCCTAGCTTTCATCGGCGACCATGCGGCCTATCACGCGGTCCTCACCATGCCGTCGATCGCGATGCTGATCGCGGCGTTCGTCCTCCTCGCCATCTCGGTCGTCGTCGTCAGCGGCCTGTCCAACGATACGCTGGTCGCGTTCAACTTCACGCCGTTTCTGCTCGCCATTCCCGCCTATGTCGTGTTCCTGCGTGCGCGTCTCGCTCGGCCTGCGGTCAGCATTGCCGCCCTCGCGGCGGGCGGCGCGGCAGTTGCGCTCGTCGTGGCGGCGTTTCAGCATTTCGCTCAGGGCAATGATCGGCCGGGCGGTTGGGAGCTGAGCCCGATCCACTTCGCCGACCTCGCGGTCATCCTCGGGTTCATGGGGCTCGGCGGGCTGCTGGTCGAGACCCCGCCGCGCTGGGCGTGGCTCCTGTGGTTCGGGCCGCTGGCTGGGGTTCTGGCAGGGATCCTGTCGGGGACTCGATCGGCGCTGCTTGTCGCCGGCGGAGCCGCGGTGCTGGCGCTGATCTTCCTGGTCCGCCGCTATCGGCCGCCGGTCGCAATCGTTCTTGGGGTGATCGCCGGCGTCGTGGCGCTCGCCGTCGCGCTCGATCTGATCGCGCCCGAGGTTCACCTCACGCGCGCCTTCGACGTGGTCGGTGTGCTCGACCAGATGCTCTCGGCCAAGCAGGTCAGCGAGTTCACGGTCGCCGTTCGGCTCGACCAGTACCAGGCGGCGCTGCGGGAAATCGCCAGTGCCCCGCTGTTCGGTCACGGTTGGCGCGAGGATGTGCAGGCCGCCGTGCCCTATATGTCGCCGGCCACACAGGCCGCATATTTCCAGGCGCACTGGGGCTACATCCATGACGAGCTGCTGAACTTTACCGCCGCCATGGGCCTTCTGGGGGCGCTCGCCTGGGTGCTGCTGATGGCCTATCCCATCGTCGCGCTGGTGCGCGCGCCGCGCAGTCCGGAGCCGGCGGCGCGAAACTACATGACGCTCGTCGCGTGGGCGGGGATCGTGATCTCGGGGGTGTCTGATGTGCTGTTCAGCACCGAGCTCACCAAGACGTTCTACTGTTTCATCCCCGGCGCAATCGTCATTCTCTGTTCCGAATCGCCTCCCGGTCTGCTTGCGCCCAGTACGGTTGCCGCTTCCGCAACCGCCGCGGAACCTGTGTCATGACGACGACGCGGGGGCTCGCCTTTGCGATCGGTCGGGGTGCCCGGCTGCGGCCCGGCACGTTCTCGCGGCGTCTCGCGATCATCGCGCCGCCGACCCTGATCATCGCCGGGCTGAACCTGCTGCTCTACTATGTCTTGGCCAATCGCGCCGGTCTTCTCCACTTACGGATCACCGGGCCATCGCTTCTCGCCATGTTCTGCGTGCCGCTCGCCGTCAGCGTCGCGATCGCGGGCCTGAACCGCGACAGGTTCCCCCTGTCCTCGGTACTCCTGTGGTCGTTCGCGCTGTTCGTCTTTGCAACGGCGGGGCTGTCAGCGGCGCGCTTTCCGGTGAGCTACAGCTCGATCCTCGCCTGCTGCTTGGTTTCGACGATCGCCATGAGCTCGATTGCGCGCCGGCTTTGGGCGAACTGGCAGGATCGCGTGGCGATCCTCGGCTTCGAGGGCGCGCGGTCGGTCCAGGCGCGGATCGGGGCGCAGGCCCAGATCGTATCGCCGAGTGCGGATCTCAGTGGAATCGACGTCGTCCTGATCGACGTCCGTGCGCACCACGATGCGGCGTGGGCCGAGCTTCTCGCCCGGGCCTATTTGCGCGGCGTGCAGGTCATGCCTTGGAGCCGGTATCTCGAGACCCGGCAGGGGCGGACCGACGTCGACACCTTCGATGTTGCCGACATTGCCTACAGCACCGGCCAAGCCGTCTATGCGCGCGTCAAGCGGGTCATCGATCTCGTCGTCGTCGTCCTGCTCGCGCCGCTCTGGGGTCCCCTGTTCGGCCTGATCGCAGCCTATGTCCGGCTGGTTGCTGGTGGTCCCGCGATCTACCGGCAGGTTCGGCGCGGGCACGGCGACGACGATTTCGTTCTCCTCAAGTTCCGCACCATGCGCGAGGGCGCGGACCAGGCTCCCGCGGCGGCCGGCGACCCGCGCATCGTGCCGGCGCTTGCCTGGCTGCGCCGGACGCGCCTCGACGAGCTGCCCCAGCTCATCAACGTGCTCAGAGGCGAAATGAGCCTTGTCGGACCGCGACCCGAATCGCTCGCCATCGCGCGGCACTACGAGGCCAGCGTGCCGCAATATGTCGACCGGCGTTTGGTGCTGCCCGGCATCACCGGCTGGGCGCAGGTCAATGTGCGAGCCTCGTCCTCGGTTGATGAGGCGCTCGATAAGCTCGCCTTCGACCTCTATTACGTCAAGCATCTGTCAGCCGATCTCGACCTGCTGATCCTCGCCCGCACCGCGCGGGCGCTGCTGACCCTCGGTCCGGCCAGCTAGCTCGTCTGGAACTTCATTCCAGTTGTGATCAGCGCGTCGAGGCGACGACCTGCCGGACCGTCGCCTGGGCGCCGTTGCGCAACAGCAGGTCGAGGTGCGAGACGAGCTGCGCCTTCAGCGCGGCATGCTCGGGCAGGTCGTCGCCGAACACCTCGCGCACCGCCAGCATGCCGGCGACAACTCGCTCCGCCGAGCCGGCCGCCGTCTCGCCGATGGCGCGCAGTCGCGCCGCGAGCGGGTCCTGTACCTCGATGCGTTGGCCCGCTTCATCGGTACCAGTCGCGTAGCGCATCCACGCCGCGACGCCGAGCGCGAGCCGGACCACCGGCAGGCCGCGCGCCAACCGGTCGCGGATGGTGCCGAGCAGCCGCTGGGGCAATTTCTGGCTGCCGTCCATGGCGATCTGGTAGGTGCGGTGCTTGAGGCGGGGGTTGGCAAACCGTTCGAGCAGGCGGTCGCGATAGATCAGCAACTCGTCGGGGGCGATGGATAGCGTCGGGATCGCCTCGTCGGTCATCAGGCCCCGGATCAGCTTGAGGAACTCGGGATCGCCGATGGTTTCGCTCACATATTGATAGCCCGACAGATAGCCGAGATAAGCCAGCGTCGAATGGCTGCCGTTGAGCATCCTGAGCTTCATCAGCTCGAACGGCTCGACCTGCTCGACCAACTGCGCGCCGACGCTTTGCAGGTCGGGCCGGCCGTGCCGGAAGCGGTCCTCGATCACCCATTGCGTGAAGGGCTCGGTCATCACCGGCCAGGCATCCTCGCGGCCGATCATGTCAACGACGAGGGCGCGGTCGGCATCGGTCGTCGCCGGTACGATGCGATCGACCATGCTCGAGGGAAAATCGACGTTCTGGGCGATGTGCTCGGCGAGCGCGGCAGAGCGCAGCGCCGCGAACCCCTGCACGATCCTTGCCGTCGTTCGTCCATTGGCCGGCAGGTTGTCGCAGCTCAGCACGGTGAACGGCGCGACGCCGGCGGCGCGCCTCAGCTCGAGCGCGCGCACTATCAAGCCCGGCGCGCTGCGCGGCGCCTCGGGGTGCGCGAGGTCGTGGACGATGTCGGGATGGTCCGGCTTCAGCAGCCCCGTGGCGGGGTCGTGGCAATAGCCCTTTTCGGTGACCGTCAGCGAGACGATCCGCGTCGCCGGATCGGCCATCGCCGCGAGCAGTGCGTCGCGCTCTGTGCCGCCATCGAGCACGCCGAGGATCGAGCCGATGATCCTTGTGCGCACGCCCTCGGCGTCGGCGATGGCCAGGGTGTAGAGGAAGTCCTGCGGCTTCAGCGCGTCGCGCACGTCGGGGCTGCGGAGCGAAGCGCCGAGGATGCCCCAGCCGGGCTCGCGCGGCAGCAGCGCATCGATATACGCCGCCATGTGGGCGCGATGGAAAGCACCGATGCCGAGGTGCACGATCCCCGGCGAGACCTTGCTGCGGTCATAGCCGAGGGGCTTGGGCAGCGTGCTCTGGCTGAGGCGGATTGCCATTCTAGTCGCCGAGCGAGATCAGCGCCTTGATCAGGCCGTGCTTCTGCGTCGCCCAGATCGGGATGTTCTCGGCCGCCTTGGCGAGCGAGGTGCGGTGAGTGATGATGCGGTCGATCGGCACGAGGCCATCGCGGATCGCCTTGATCACGCGATCGAAATCGACGCTCAGCGCGTTGCGGCTGCCGAGCAGCGTCATTTCCTTGCGGTGGAAATCGGCGTCCTCGAAACTGATCGGGCCCTTGACCACGCTGACGAAGACGTAACGTCCGCCATGGGCGACGTAGTCGAAGCCGGCGTTCATCGAGTTGCGATTGCCGGTCGCGTCGAACACGATGTCGAAATTCTCGCCGGAGGTCGCGGCCTTGACCTCCTCGGCGGCCTGCGGTCCGGCGAGGATCGTCCTCGCGCCGAGCAAGGATTTGGCCGCCGCGAGGCGCTCGCTGTCGAGATCCATCACGCTCACCTCGGCGCCCGCGACCTTGGCGAACAGCGCCGCGCCGAGCCCGATCGGCCCGGCACCGACGACCAGGGCGCGATCACGCTCACCGACCGCGCCGCGCCTCACCGCGTGAGCGCCGATGGCGAGAAACTCGACCGTGGCGCAGGCATCGACGCTCAGCCCGTCGGCCGCAACCAGGTTCTTTTCGGGCAGCGCCAGCAGGTCGGTCATGCCGCCGTCCTGATGGACGCCGAGCACCGAGATCGAGACGCAGCAATTGGGCTTGCCGGCGCGACAGGCGACGCAAACTCCGCAGGAGAGGTACGGGTTCACCACGCAGACCTGGCCGGGTTTGAAGCCGGAGGCGGCCGACGCCGTCACCACCTCGACCGCGAGCTCATGACCCATGACGCGCGGATACTGGAGGAACGGGTGGGTGCCCTCGAAGATATGGTAGTCGGTGCCGCACACGCCGACGCGGCGGACCTTGACGAGGGCTTCGCCGGGTTTGGGAGTGGGGTCGGGGCGTTGTTCGATTTTCAGCGCGCCGGGCTCTGAGCAGACGAGGGCGTCGATCACGGAAGGTCTTCGGAAATGGGGATGGAGACGTGTGGCGGCCGGGACAATACGCCCAGACCGTCGGATGTAAACTGGGTCCCGCCGTCCTTGAAATCGGCGCTGTTGATCGTGTCGGGCGTCGCCGGCCGGAGGCGGAAAATAAGCCCCGCAGAGTCGGGGGACACTTCTCTGCGGGGCACTGGTCCGGCCTGTGCGATGCCGGGAGTCTCGTTCATCTCGGTCACGTCCAACGAAATTCTCGACCGTTCCTTATCGAAAAAAATCGCGAATATTATCCAGAAAAGACGGGCCGGCCCGGTTCTAGTCAACATGTTTTTTTCCGTGTAAAGAACAGCCCCGATGAAAACGGACAGCGTCTTCAAGCGAGCGTTCAACGATGCGCTCGACCTCGTCGATCGCCTTCACGACGGCGATGAGCTGCCGTCCGAAAACCGCCTCGCCGCCGAGCTCGAGGTGAGCCGCACGACGGTGCGCAAAGTCCTGTCGATGCTGGCCTCACAGGGCGCGGTCACTCCGGGCGGCCCGCACAACGTCATCCGCCACGCGGCGCGTCAGGTGGTGCGCTATCCCGAAGCCGAAACCGTGCCGCTGTCGGCGCATGTCGAGCAACGCTTCATGGAGTGGATGCTGCGCGACAATGCCCGGCCGGGCACCACCATCAACGAGCTCGATCTCGCCCGCCGCTTCGGCGTCGGCACCACCGGCATCCGCGAGTTCCTCAACCGCTTCCGCCGGTTCGGGTTGATCGAAAAGCGGCCGAACGCCGGCTGGGTGTTCAAGGGTTTTACGCAGGCCTTCGCGCTCGAGCTGTTCGAGATCCGCGAAATGTTCGAGTTGCGCTCGGCACGCGCCTTCGCCGCGCTGCCCACCGATGCGCCGCAATGGCGCGAGCTCGATGCGATCCGGCGCGAGCACACCGAGCTCCTCGTCGACATCGAGACGCGGTTCCACGACTTTTCCGATCTCGACAATCGTTTCCACCGGCTGGTCAACGCCGCCGCGCCGAACCGCTTCATCGACGATTTCTACGACATCATCTCGCTGATCTTTCACTACCACTATCAGTGGAACAAGCGCGACGAGCGGCTGCGCAACGAAGTCGCGACCCGCGAGCATCTCGCCTATATCGAGGCGCTGGTCGAGCGCGACGTCAAGAGCACCGAGGCGGCGTGCCGCTATCATCTGCGCTCGGCCAAGCAGACGCTCGAGGCGGCGTTTTCGACGAGCTGAGCGGGGCCGATCAGACTTCGCCGCGTCCGACGCCGTAATAGGTGAGGCCGGCTTCCACGGCGAGCGCGGGGTCGTAGATGTTGCGGCCGTCGAAGATCACCGGGGTCTTGAGCGCGGCGCGGATCGTCTCCAGCTCGACCGACTGGAACGCCTTCCATTCGGTGGCGATGATGAGCCCGTCGGCGCCCTCGAGCGCCTCCTCCTTGGTGGCGGTCAGCGTCAGGCCGGCGTGCTCGCCATAGAGCCGCCGGCACTCGTCCATGGCGACGGGGTCATAGGCGCGCACCTTCGCATCCACCGCCCACAGCGCCTCGAGGATCGAGCGCGCCGGAGCCTCGCGCATGTCGTCGGTGTTCGGCTTGAAGCTCAGCCCCCAGAGCGCGAACGTCCTGCCCGCGAGGGTGTCGGCAAAGTGCCGCTCGATCTTGTCGACCAGAACGCGCTTCTGGCGCGTGTTGCGCTCGTTGACGCCATTGAGCACCAGCGGCGTCACGCCGCGCGAGCCGGCCATGTGGATCAGTGCCGCGACATCCTTGGGGAAGCACGAGCCGCCATAGCCGATGCCGGGGTAGATGAACTGATAGCCGATGCGCGGATCGGCGCCGATGCCGCGCCGGACCTTCTCGACGTCCGCGCCGAAGGCCTCGGCGATGTTGGCCATTTCGTTCATGAAGCTGATTTTGGTCGCGAGCATGGCGTTGGCCGCGTATTTCGTAAGCTCAGCGCTGCGCCGGTCCATGGCGACGATGGTCTCGTGATTGCGGTTGAACGGCGCGTAGAGCCGCCGCAGCAGTTGCTCGGCTTCGGCGTCGTCGCTGCCCACGATGATGCGGTCGGGCTTCATCGAATCGGTTACGGCCGAGCCCTCGCGCAGGAATTCGGGATTGGAGACCACCGGCACCCGCACATCGCCGAGCCCGCGCGCGGCGAGCCCCGCGCGGATCGCGGCATCGACCGCGTCGCCGGTTCCGATCGGCACGGTCGACTTGATGACCACCGTCTTGGATGTCGCGACCATCCGGCCGATATCGGCCGCGACAACGTTCACATATCTGAGATCGGCGCTGCCATCCTCGCCCGCCGGAGTGCCGACGGCGATGAAGAGCAGGGCGCCATGCGCGACGCCACCAGCTGCGTCGGTCGAGAAGGCAAGCCGGCCTTCCTTGCTGTTGCGGCGCACCATCGGCTCGAGGTCGGGCTCGAATATCGGCACCTCGCCGGCATTCAGCCGGGCGATGCGGCCGGCATCGATATCGACGCAGACCACGTCGTGGCCCACTTCGGCGAGCGTTGCTGCCTGCACCAGGCCGACATAGCCCACGCCGAACACCGTAACCTTCACGGCGCGTCTCCTTGAGTTGATGCTCTGAACGCTTAGGGGCTTGTCTCGGCAGCGGCAAGCCTCCTAGAACCCCGGCCATGCGCATTCTGGTTACCGGCGGGGCGGGGTTCATCGGCGCCAATTTCGTGGCGCACATGCTGGCCTCGAACGCCGAGCGCGTCGTCGTGCTCGATGCGCTGACCTATGCGGGCAATCTGCAGAATCTCGCAGCGGCCGCTTCCGACCCGCGCTACCGCTTCGTCAAAGGCTCGATCCTCGACAGCGCGCTGGTGAGCCGGCTCCTCGTCGAGGAGCAGCTCGACGCCGTCGTCAATTTCGCCGCTGAGAGCCACGTCGACCGCTCGATCCGCGGGCCCGAAGCATTCGTCGAGACCAACATCACTGGCACGTTCCGTCTGCTCGAGTCGGCCCGGGCGCATATTGAGGCGCATCCGGCGTTGCGCGGGCGGTTCCGCTACCTGCAGGTGTCGACCGACGAAGTGTTCGGCACGCTCGGGCCCGCCGATCCGAAATTCGCCGAGACCACGCCCTACCGACCCAACAGCCCTTATGCCGCGAGCAAGGCGGGGGCCGATCACCTGGTGCGCGCCTGGCACGAGACTTATGGGCTCACCACGCTCCTTTCGAACTGCTCGAACAATTACGGGCCGTATCAATTCCCGGAAAAGCTCATCCCGCTGGTGATCCATAATGCCCTGAGCGGCAAGCCGCTGCCGGTTTATGGCGACGGCCAGCAGGTGCGCGACTGGCTCTATGTCAGCGATCACTGTGCGGCGCTCGCGACGATCCTGGCGCGCGGCAAGGCGGGGGAGACCTACGCCATCGGCGGCGATGCCGAGCGCACCAATCTCGCGGTCGTCGAGGCCATCTGCGGCCTGCTCGACCGCCACAGGCCGCGCAATTCCGGCCGCTACGCCGAGCAGATCGCATTCGTGACCGATCGGCCCGGACACGACCGGCGCTACGCGATCGATGCCTCCAAGATCCGTGGCGAGCTCGGCTGGGCGCCGCAACGCGACTTCGAGGCGGGGCTCGAGGCCACGGTGCTCTGGTATCTCGACCACGGCGACTGGGTGCGCGACGTGACCTCGGGCGCCTATCGCGACTGGGTCGCCGAGCAGTATTCGTGAGCGTCCTGATCTTCGGCAGGGACGGGCAGGTGGGCCGTGCGCTCGCCGCGCGCCTGCCCGATGCGATTGCGGTCGGCCGCACAGAGGCGGACTTCACCCGTCCCGAGACGCTGGCCTCGATCGTCGAGCATCACCAGCCGAGCGTCATCATGAACGCCGCCGCCTACACCGCCGTCGATGCTGCCGAGGACGATCGGCAAACCTCCTGGACGGTCAACGCCGAGTCGGTGGAGGTCATTGGGCGCGCCGCACACAAGAACGACGCTCTGGTAATCCATTACTCGACCGACTACGTCTTCGACGGAACTGCGTCTGGCTTCCAGACCGAGACGCAGCCAACCAGTCCCGCCTCGGTCTATGGCGCCAGCAAGCTCGCCGGCGAAGCGCTGTTGGCGCAGACGGGTGCGCGCCACGTCATCCTTCGCACCAGCTGGGTCTATGCGCCGGTCGGCAAGAACTTCGCTCTGACCATTTTGCGCCTCGCCAAAGAGCGCGATAGCCTCACCGTCGTTGCCGACCAGATCGGCGCGCCGACGCCGGCCGATCTCATCGCCGACGTGACGCTCAAGGTCATCGCCGATGCCAGGCCCGGCCTCTACCACCTCGCGCCGGCCGGCGAGACCAGCTGGCACGGCTACGCACAATATCTCGTCGCCGAAGCGCTGGCCGCAGGCGCCCAGCTCAGGCTTAACCCCGATGCGATCGCGCCCATACTGGCGAGCCAATATCCGGCGAAAGCGGCGCGTCCGGCCAATTCCCGGCTCGACACCGCAAGACTTCGCGCGACCTACGGCCTGACGTTACCGGCTTGGCAAGACGGCGTGCGGCAGTTGATAACCACGCTGAAGCAAGAGGGCAGGCTGTGAGCAGGAAGGGCATCATCCTCGCGGGCGGGTCGGGTACGCGGCTCCTGCCGGCGACCGCGCCAATCAGCAAGCAGCTCGTCCCGGTCTACGACAAGCCGATGATCTACTACCCGCTCGCAACGCTGATGGGCGGGGGCATCCGCGACATCCTGATCATCACGACGCCGCACGACCTGCCGCTGTTCGAGCGGCTGTTCGCGGGCGCCGCAAGCTGGGGCCTCAACCTCAGCTTTGCCGCACAGCCCAAGCCCGAAGGCATCGCGCAGGCATTCCTCATCGGCGAGCGCTTCATCGGCAACGCGCCGTCGACGCTGATCCTCGGCGACAACCTCTTCTTCGGCCACGACCTGCCGGCGATGCTCAGGCGTGCCGATACGCAGCGGGCGGGCGCGACGATCTTTGCCCACCACGTCACCGACCCCGAGCGTTATGGCGTCGCTGAATTCGACGCCAGGGGCCGCGTGCTCTCGATCGAAGAAAAGCCCAAGACCCCGAAGTCGAACTACGCTGTAACGGGGCTCTATTTCTACGACGCCGACGTCGTGGCCATGGCGCGCGCGCTCAAGCCTTCGCCGCGCGGCGAGCTCGAAATCACCGATCTCAACCGGGTCTATCTCGAGCGTGGCAAGCTCGGCGTCGAAATCCTCGGTCGCGGCCATGCATGGCTCGATACCGGCACGCACGATTCCCTGCTCGATGCGGCGCAGTTCGTCGCCACCATCGAAAAGCGCCAGGGTCTCAAGATCGCCTGCCCGGAGGAGGTGGCCTGGCGCAATGGCTGGATCGACGACGCAGCGATGCTGCGGCTCGCCGCGCCGCTCGAGGCCTCGGGCTATGGCCGCTATCTCAGGCGGCTGGTCGAAGAGAGCCGGCGATGAAAGCGACGCCGCTGGCGCTGCCCGAAGTGCTGCTGATCGAGCCGGCGGTCTTTACCGATGGCCGCGGCGTGTTCTTCGAGAGCTTCAATGCGCGTGTTTTTCGTGAAACAGTCGGCGACGCCGTGACATTAGTTCAGGACAATCACTCGGTTTCCCGTGCCGGCGTCGTGCGGGGTCTCCACTACCAATTGCCCCCGCATCCGCAGGGAAAGCTGGTGCGCGTTGTTGTCGGTGAAGTCCTTGATGTTGCTGTCGATATCCGCAAATCCTCGCCGCGCTGTGGCCTCTGGGTCGGCGAAATCCTCAGCGCCGCCAATCGTCGCCAGCTCTGGGTGCCGCCCGGCTTTGCGCACGGCTTCATCGCGCTCACCGAGGGCGCCGAGGTGCTCTACAAGACCACCGATTTCTACGACAAGGCCAGCGAGCGCGCGATCCGCTGGGACGATCCCGCGCTCGACATCGCCTGGCCGGCGAGCGTCGCGCCGATCCTCTCTGACAAGGACGCGGCCGCCCCCGCCTTCGCCGAGGCCGACCTCTTCGATTGACCGCCAAAGCTCCACCGCGCCGCCACGCGAGCGCCATTCTATGCATGCGGAATCGGTGCTAGCGTCATTGTGATGCGCGATTTCGCCAAGCCCCTGTTGATCGGATGCGGCCTCAGCGCCGTTGCGCTGTTGGCGCCGGCCCCCGCGCTGGCCGCTCACCCGACGGGCGCGATCCCGGCGCCTCTCGCGCTCCGCCAGTCGATCGCCCAGGCGCCCACTTTCCGCGATTTCCTGCCCGTCGCGGTCGACATCTCCCGCTATATGCCACCGGTCGGCGATCAGGGCCAGCAGGCCTCGTGCGTCGGCTGGGCCACGGCCTATGCGGCGCGCGGCTACTACGCGGAACAGGTCGAGCACCGCGACACGACACAGCCAGTCAACCAGCCCAGTCCCGCCTGGATCTACGACATCACGCATCAGGGCGATGAGAGCTGCGATGGCGGCTCGCTCATTCCCGACGCCATGAAGGTGCTCGAGCAGGGCGCCTATTCGCTTGCCGACCAGCCCTATTCCGATACGTCCTGCACGCGCCCGCCTGTGCCTGCGCGCGCCTCGGCGATCGACTTCCGTATCGCGGGCTATGAGCAGGTCTACGACGCGCAGGGGACGCGCGAGCTCGACACCATCAAGGGGGCGCTCAGCATCGGCGAGCCGGTGGTGTTCATCGCCTATGTCGATCCGCAGTTCCAGCTGCTCACCGACAAGAACGACGTTTGGGTCTCGGACATGAAGCAGCCCAATGCCGGGGGCCATGCGATGACGCTGGTGGGCTACGACGATCGCAGCCAGACCGTCAAGTTCATCAATTCCTGGGGCACGGAGTGGGGCGACAGGGGCTTTGGCTACATGACCTACGCCACCTTCCAGGCGCGTGTGTCCGAGGCCTATGTCATGCACCTGCCGGGGGACCCCGAGATCACGCTGGCCGACGCCGACCTCGATCCGGCGCCGATCGTCGCGCCGGTTGCCAAGCCCCCGGCGCCGCCGCCACTTCGCCCGACGTCGGTCCCGTTTCGCGACATCGGCGGCGAAGACGGCAAGGCCGTCGATGTCGGCGCTCTGAGCTGCGGCCGGGTCTCGGTCGATACCGATGCGCACGGCAACCGCATCGCCAGGGGCTTCGTCGGCACCCGGGCAGACCTCGACCGCCTGACCGAACTGCTCAAGGACAGGGTCGACGAGAACGACATCACCCTCGCGCCCTGGCCCGCCTGCGAGCTGCGCCTGACCCTCGCCGATGCACTTGCCGAGACAGATGCCCCGAAGGCGATCGTGGATCCGCCGATGCCCAAGGTCGGCGACGACATGCGGGTGGGCGTCACCTCGCCCGGCTTTGCGAGCTATCTCTATGCCGCATATCTGAGTGCCGACGGGACGGTTGCCAGTTTACTGCAGCCCGCGGCCGGCGCGCCCGAGGCGCAGCCGCCGCATTCGGCTGTAGCGTTGGGGGAGGGCGATGCCCAGCTCGCCATCGTACCGCCCGCCGGTGCCGACTCGCTCGTCGTTGTCGCCTCCGAGAGGCCGCTGTTTGCAGCGCCGCTGCCTGCAAGCCTCACGGCGCGCGAATATCTTTCGATGCTTCGCGCCGCGGTACTCTCGGGCCACGCCGGCCGGATCGCCGCCAGCCTCGTTCCAGTCGACACGCAGCCCTAGCAGCGCCCTGGCCCTTGATTTCGCCGGGAATGCGACGAGATTGGTGACAACACGCCGCCGAGGAGCCGTCGAGGATGCTGCACGACACCCCGCTGATCTCGACCGTGGTCGCCGGCCTCGTGCTCGCCTTCATCCTCGGCGCCATCGCCAACCGCCTGCGCATGCCGCCGCTGGTGGGCTACCTCATCGCCGGGGTGCTCGTCGGCCCATACACGCCCGGCTTCGTTGCCAATGGTGAGCTTGCCACCGAGCTGAGCGACATCGGCGTCATCCTGCTGATGTTCGGCGTCGGGCTGCATTTCTCGCTCAAGGACCTGCTGTCTGTGCAGGCCGTCGCAGTCCCCGGCGCGCTGCTGAGGATCGCCGGCGGCACGGCGATGGGCATGGGCCTCGCCTGGAGCCTCGGCTGGCCGATCGGTGGCGGTCTGGTCTTCGGTCTCGCGCTTTCGGTGGCTTCGACCGTCGTCCTCCTCAAAGCGCTGCAGGACCGGCACCTGGTTGAGTCCGACCGCGGGCGGATCGCCATTGGCTGGGTCATCGTCGAGGACGTCGCCATGGTGCTGGCGCTGGTCTTGATCCCGGCGTTTGCCGGCGTGCTCGGCGGCACGGCGCAGGCGATCCACGATCCTTTCGTCGATCTGGTCGAACGGTTCAGCGGCGTTACGCTCAACATCTGGGGCGTGCTCGCGGTCACGCTGGTCAAGCTCGCGGCGTTCGTCGGGTTCATGCTGGTCGTCGGCCGCCGGCTGATCCCCTGGATCCTCCATCTCACCGCCCACACCGGCAGCCGCGAGCTGTTTCGCCTTGCGGTGCTGGCCATCGCGCTCGGCGTTGCCGCCGGCGCAGCCGCGCTGTTCGGGGTGAGCCTTGCGCTCGGCGCCTTCTTTGCCGGCATGATCCTCAGCGAAAGCGAGCTCTCCAATCGCGCGGCACAGGAAAGCCTGCCGTTTCGCGACGCTTTTGCCGTGCTGTTCTTTGTCGCGGTTGGAATGCTGTTCAACCCGATGATCCTCGTGACGCACCCGCTCGAAGTGCTGGGCACCCTGTTCATCATCCTCGTCGGCAAGTCGGTGCTGGGGTTCCTCCTTGTCATTGCGCTGCGCCGCCCGGCCGGCACGGCGATCACGATCGCCGCCTCGCTCGCCCAGATCGGCGAGTTCTCCTTCATCCTCGCCACGCTTGGCATCTCGCTCGGGCTCCTGCCGCCCGAGGGGCAGAGCTACATCCTCGCCGGCGCGATCCTCTCGATCATCCTCAATCCGCTGCTGATGTACCTGGCTGAACGCGCGCGGCCGGGCCTCGAGGCGCGCGCTATCGGCGCCGGTCCTGCGCCAATTACGCCGCAGCGCGTCGAGCCGGCGATGGGCGCGGGCGCGGCTCCTATCGCCGCTCCCATCGACGAACGCGTGCCGACGACGCTCAGCGGCCACGTCGTGCTTATCGGCTATGGACGCGTCGGCACGGTTGTGGCCGAGGGGCTGGGCCGGGAGCACGCCGCATTCGTCGTCATCGAAGATTCCGAGAAGCGCATCGCCGCCGCGCATGCCGCGGGTGTCGAGGTCGTGGTCGGCAACGCCGCGAGCGGCAAGGCGCTGGCACTCGCCAATATCGCGGGCGCACGGGCGCTGCTCGTCGCCATCCCCAACGCCTTCGAAGCCGGGCAGGCGGTCGAGCAGGCCCACAAGCTCAACCCGAAGCTGCAGATCGTCGCCCGTGCGCATGCCGACGAGGAGATCGACTACCTCCGCGATCTTGGTGCCACGCAGGTCATCATGGGCGAGCGCGAGATCGGCCTTGGCATGCTCGGCTGGATCGACGCCGCCGCGGCGCCCGAAACCCCACCCGCAAAGCCATCGTCAGAGGCGGTCGGGATGTCCGCGGCCCCGATCGCGGTCGCGCCGGGCGAACCGCTCCTCCCGCCCTCTGCCCCCATGGCCGAGCAGACTGCCGTCGCTCCGCCGATCGTCGAGGTGCCAGCCGTCGTGCCGCCGCCCGAGCCCCCGCCGGCACCCAGACCGCCGCCGCGGCCCAAGCCCGTCGCGCCGGCGTCGCAGCCGGCGGTGCCGTTCACGACCACGAGCGGTGAGCAGAGCTAGCGCGGCGCTTTCGCAGCGGGTCGATAACGCCTATATGCCGAGCGACAAGGTCGGCATTGATGATCTCGCAAAAGGCCAAATACGCGCTCCGGGCGCTGGTCGCACTCTGCAAGGTGCCACCGGAAAGCTCGCTGATGATCGCCGAGATTTCGAGATCCCAGGCGATTCCCAAGAAGTTCCTCGAGCAGATCCTGCTGGAGCTCAAGCGCGCCGGAATCGTCATGAGTCGTCGCGGGCGCCTTGGCGGCTATGTGCTGCTGCGGCCGGCCGACAAGCTGACGTTTGGGGAAGTGCTCCGCCTCATCGACGGGCCCATCGCGCCGTTGCCGTGCCTCTCCAAGATCGCTTATCGGCGCTGCTCCGACTGCCAGGATGAAGCGACTTGCGAGATTCGCCATGTCTTTGCCGGCGTCGTGAAGGCGCAACGCGAGGTGCTCGACCACACGACCTTCGCCGAGGCGGTCGCCAAGGGACGGGTCCCGGAGCTGGCTTAGCCCTGCCAGCGCCCGCCCGCAGACCAATTGTCATCCCGCGAAAACGGGGACCCACCTATCGTTCAGCTCCGAGTGCCAGCCGGGTCCACTGTTCGCGGGGATGACAGCGAAGTTGGAGGCGGTTCGCGTCTCCCATTTCCCGGAACCTTCCTTTCCGAGAACAGTTTTCCGCTTCGGCCCAACCTCGCGCGTCCCCCAAATCTTGAGATAGCCTACTAAACAGGTAGAGTTACGACAGTTACGCTTCACCACGGAGGTTCTGATGAAGACGACTGCCAGACTTTTGGCCTTTGGGGCGCTGATCGCCTCCCTTGGCCTCGCGGGAATAGTAACCGCCCGCGCCACCGACTATCACCTGCTCAACGT
>Ga0265313_10000439_pt1 | contig 44190 bp, 35 predicted proteins | sample 4123metaG_FD_203122 | JGI IMG/M metagenome (GOLD analysis project Ga0265313, IMG submission 203122) | Rhizosphere microbial communities from Carex aquatilis grown in University of Washington, Seatle, WA, United States - 4-1-23 metaG | ecosystem: Host-associated > Plants > Roots > Rhizosphere >... | reverse complement strand
CGGATGTTCGGCTTCCCAATGCGCCCGGTGCGCCTTTGGGCCCGCGCCGGTGCTCCACGCTGCAATCTATAGATTCCTTTGGTCGGCCCATGGCTGGACATCGCCAATCGTCGGCAGTGTGTGACGGGCTGCTGGAGCCGCGATGCAGCTCGCCGGCGACGCGGAGCGACCCGTGTTGTGGAGACCGAGTCCCCGCCCTTCGAGCTCTGGCGCGCGGCTCCAGAACCGCGTGCTACGGCGGGCTGGCCGCTGCTCGCCGAGCTGGTCCGGTCGCGCTTGATTGTGGACGACGAGTCTTGGAAGAGTCCGCCGGTGCTTTCCAGACGCCAGGCGGCATTCGTGGCCGCCTTCTTCCTACCCGCGTGCGGCCGGATCGGGGATTCCTACGTGGTGCACCTCGACCCGGCTTTCACCACCGATGAACAGGCCTCCGTCGTGGCCGCACTCGGCTCGTGGGACGCGACCGTCCCTGTTCACTTCACAGTAGAGATCGGCCCATGCTCGGGCATCCACGGAGGGCAGATCTGCGTCCACGCCTCCAACCACGCTGAGATCGCGATCAAGCAATCGGCCGTGGACGGCGTCGGCGTCGGATTGACGCTCCGTGAGCAGACATGGGGTTACGCGGTCGATGGCGGGGAGGTCTTCTTCGACATGCCCACGATCGAGGCGAACTATGTCACGGACTTCCAACGGATTGCAGCTCACGAGATCGGGCACGCGATGCAGCTCGAACACAACGCGCCCGGTAACTTGATGGCGCCGATGGTCACCGACGATGCGTCCGCCCCGACGTGCACAGACGACCTCCAATGGTTCGATGTGCGCGGTGAGCGCGCACCGGCCTGCTCTGAATAAGGCGGGCTCGCTCGGGCGGGCTCACCCGCGCTCCTATGGAACTCTCGTCGGGGCACTGCCATTGCACAACGGCTCGGCCCTGAAGGAGGAATTCATGAAAAAGACTTCGATCATTGTTCTGGCGCCGGTGCTTGGGAGCCTTGCCATCGCGGCGTGTACGAGCACCACGAGCTCGCCCGTCGTGGCGTGCGGGCCTGACAACGTTGCCACCACGAACTGGGACGTCGTCGTCACCACGGAGTACGAGGCCGCTTGGTACTACGCCTCGCTCGATCCGATCCCGCTCGGTTACTACGCCGCTTCCGTGACGGTGGCGGCCGGCTCCGATTCGACCACGGCGCCCGACGCATCGGGCGCGGACGCCGTCGTGGTGGCGACCGGGGAGAGCGCCGCGAGTGCCGTCGCATCGTCGGTGGCTAATTACTTTCCCAACGGGTGCGCGACCGCGTCCGCCAGCGGAAACGTGGTGACGTTCGCGCTAAACAACTGCACGGGGCCGTTCGGCCTGGTGGCGGCCACTGGCACCGTCGCCGCGACCCTCACCGTCGCAAACAACGCCGTTCAAATTCAGCTCGCGGGCAACAAGATCGCCGCCAACGGCGCAACGATCAATCTGGCGACGTCTGGCACGCTCACCCAGGTCAATGGGCAGAAGACGCTCCAGGCCACGTCGCAGACCACGGGCACGGGCCCGGATGGCAACAGCGTTGCCCATACCGGCACATACACGCTCGTCTGGCCGACCGGAACCGGGTGCGCAACGATCAATGGCACTCTATCCGGCATCGGCTCGGGCGCCTACTCCGGCACGAGCACGCAGATTACCAACTACGTCACGTGCAACAGCAAGTGCCCGCAGTCGGGTACGGCGACCAGCTCGTTCAACGGAGGCACTGCCACGCTCACCTTCAACGGGACCAGCAGTGCCCAATGCACGGCGAGCAACGGGACGAGCGCGAGCGTCCCGCTCAACTGCCGATAGGAGGAGGCGTAAGGCCGCCGCGAACGCGGCGCCGCAATGGGGACGGGGCCGCAGCCACGAGGACCTTCGAGGCTGCGGCCAGCCCTTTCCCGACTACAAGCGTTTGGCGTTCTCGCGCGTTTGTGACGCGTCGAACGGCTCTGCGGACTCCCCAAACTCCGCGCAGACCGGGCAGCGGCCATCGACCGCAACCTCCACGAACCACAATGGAGTGAGTTTGGCGCCGATGGCCACGCCGAGGCTCCCATCAGTCCGACTCAGCCCGGCGCATCCCCCGATGGACGCCCAAGCGGCGCCGTCTCGTCACGATTTGATTGCATCAGAAAACACGGGAGGTGACAGATGACCACGGTAGTTCGACGATTACTGAAAAAGGCGATGCCCTCCTTGGCCACGACGGCCATTGCCCTCGTCGCCGCCTCGCCAGCGCTTGCACAGGCGCCAGGCAAGAAGCCGAACATCCTCGTGATCATGGGCGACGACATCGGTTGGTTCAATATGGGCTCTTACAATCAAGGCACCATGCTGCAGACGACGCCGCACCTCGACAGGTTGGCGGCGGAGGGCATGCGGTTCACGGACTACTACGCTGAAGCGAGCTGCACCGCGGGCCGCGCCAACTTCATCACGGGCGAGTTGCCCATTCGGACCGGGCTCACCACCGTCGGCCAGGCCGGTTCGCCGCTAGGAATGCCCGAGCAGGCACCGACGATTGCTACTGCCCTCAAGGCGATGGGGTATACGACCGGTCAGTTCGGCAAGAATCATCTCGGCGACCGCAATGAGTTCTTGCCGACCGTTCACGGCTTCGACGAATACTTTGGGTACCTGTATCACCTAAACGCGATGGAAGACCCATTCTGGTACACCTATCCTCCCGAATGGAAGCGCACCATCGGCCCCCGCAATCTGATCCATAGTTGGGCCACGGATCGCGACGACCCTACGACGGATCCCCGCTGGGGCAAAGTGGGTAAGCAGAGAATTGTGGACGAGGGACCGCTGCCGCCGGGACCGAGGGATGGAATCCACTACAACATGACGACCTTTGACGAGGCAATCACGGACTCAACGATTGCCTTCATGGACGGGGCGAAGAAGGCAGGCAAGCCGTTTTTCGTGTGGATGAACCCTACGCGGGCGCACGTGCTGACGCACCTCTCGCCCAAGTACGACGCCATGCGTAACCCGCAGACGGATTTCGGGCTGGAAGAAGCGGCCATGAAACAGATGGACGACAACATCGGCGTCGTTCTCGACTGGCTCAAGACGAGCGGTCTCGACAAAGAAACCATCGTCGTCTTCACGACAGACAACGGGGCCGAGGTCTACACTTGGCCCGACGGAGGCACGACCCCCTTTGCCGGTGCCAAGGGCGAGGTCACCGAGGGCTCCTTCCGGGTTCCCGCGATCGTGCGCTGGCCCGGTCACGTGCCGTCGGGATCCGTGTCGAACGGGATCATGTCCGGCCTCGACTGGTTTCCCACGCTCGTCGCGGCGGCGGGCAACCCCAACGTCACTGCGGAGTTGCTGAAGGGCAAGCCCATGGGCGACCGGACCTACAAGGTCCATCTCGATGGCTACGATCAAACCGACATGATCACCGGCAAGGGACCTTCCAAGCGGCACGAGGTCTGGTACTTTGCTCAGACGAAGCTCGGCGCGGTTCGGATCAATAACTACAAGTACCGGTTCATCGACCAGCCGAGGGGTTGGATTGGTGCGGTCGTCTATCCGAACATGCCCATCCTGACCAACCTTCGCCACGACCCGTTCGAGCGCATGAACTGGCCGGACCGCGGCTTCGCGGAGGGGTCGATCGGTTATTGGGATTCCTTCAAACACGAGATGTGGCGCTTCCAGATTCCGGCGAAGGTCATCGCCGACTACCTACCGTCCTTCGTCCAGTATCCGCCGATGCAGGCTGGTGCGAGCTTCAACGTTCAGGACCTGAAGGAGAAGGTCGAAGAAGCGCAGAAGGCTGCCAGGGCGACGCAGAACTGAACCCTTATGGCTGGAAGTTCAAGACGACGCGGATTTTGATGTTGCCGTGCCCGGAGTCGGCCAGCGTGTCCCAGAGTTGCGCGGACCCCACGAAGTGTTCCCCGAAGGCCCGGCCGAATCCGAGGTCGACCGGAACTGTCGAGCCTTTGCCACGCCAGTAGAAAGCCATGGGCGCGTCTGAGGTCACAAAGAAGTCGGACGGCAGGTGAATCGTGACGAACGGCTGTACCGTTACGTACGCCACGTCGGGGCTCTGGCTGCTACCGGCGACGGAGTAGAAGTTCTGCACGAGTACGGCGACGTTCAGAGGATCCCCCGGCAGTCGCACCCCAACAGCCGGGCCAAATTGCACCTTTCCCTGCCCGAGGGCAGGGTTGGTCGCCATCGGAAAGACGGTCGCGAAGCCCGCACCAACGTCGAATGGCCCGACGTGGCGCGCGCCGAGGTCCGTGAACGTCAGATCGCCAAAGCCGGAAGCTGGCCCTTGTCCGTTCTGCTGGCTCAGCGCGGAGAGCTGAATGCGGGCGATGGACCAGAACCAGGGCACTTCGAGCGCCGGTACAAGCAGCCCTTGGTAAGGGAGAACTGGCTCGAAGAGGAGTTCCGCCTTGTAGCGATCGTCACCGTTCGGGAACGTATAGGAAGGTTTGAATCCGATCTGCGTCTTGATCGGCAGCGGGGTCGTGGCCTCATCGATCGCGTTTGCCCCTACGTCGGAGGTCGGCGGCGCGGCGTCGGCACGCTCGCCTTCGGCAATCGCAGGCTCGACCGACGCTGCCATGATCACGAGGCCTGCCGCCAACGAAAGGCTGGCCCGTCGCCCGGGCGCTCCGAGGCCTTTTCTCATCGAGTCCCCGAGGCGACGCACCTGAAACCAAGGTGGTTCGCACCGCTCGACGGTTCACCTTTGCCGCGCGAGCCGACCAGGTATCGCGTGCAGTACTCGCTCGAGCACAGGAACGAGCCGCCGCGCTGCACGCGCTTCGCAACGGCCGGCTCGCCGGGATCATACGAGTCCTCGGGGCCGCTCGGGTTGTCTGCGACCCGATCCCGGTCGAACGCTTCGTAGTAGTCCGAGCGGTACCAGTCGGCGACCCACTCCCAGACATTGCCGGCCACATCGTAGAGCCCATAGCGGTTCGGCGGAAACGACGCGACGGGCGCAACCCCCGCCCAACCGTCGTCGCCCGTGTCCTTCTCCGGGAAGTGCCCCTGGAACACGTTGGCCATCCACCGGTCGGCCGGGCGGAGGTCGTCGCCCCAAGGATACCGTTTGCCAAACAGGCCCCCGCGCGCGGCAAACTCGAATTCCGCCTCGGTGGGCAATCGCTTCTTGGTCCACTTTGCGTACGCCTGGGCGTCTTCGTACGCCACCTGAACGACCGGGTACCGCTCGCGTCCGCGCAGGTCGCTGCCGGCGCCGGTCGGGTGCCGCCAGTTCGCGCCCCTGAAGTACGACCACCAGCGAAAGTGCGAGTCGAGCGGAACCGGATGCGCCGGGGGATCGAACACGACGGATCCGGCGACCAGATTCTCGCGCGGCGCGTCCGGGAACTCCTCCGCCGTCGGCGTGCGCTCTGCGACGGTCACGTACCCGGTCGCGCGAACGAACTCCCCGAACGCCTCGTTCGTGACTTCGGTGGTGTCCATCCAGAACCCATCGACATAGACGCGATGCACGGGCTGCGCGTCGGTGGTCGGGTCGCCGCAGCCCGGGCCTCGATGGCTTTCGGGACCGATGGCGCCCATCGAGAACTCTCCCCCGGGTATCCAAACCATTTCCGGAGACCCGGATGGTGCGGAACCAGAAGGAGGCGCAGTGTTCTCGATAGTGGGGCCAAATGGCGATTGTCCGCCCTTCGCGTTCTCGATTACGGACCTTGCGGGCGCAAGGCCCGACGATTTGCTGGCTTGTGTCTTTTGAGGCCCCGGCCCATCGGACGACCTTTCTCTTCCGCAACCGATCATGCCCATCGCGAGGACGAACCTCGACCATCCGTCAATTCGGGCTCGCATCCGAATCCGCCTTCGCAAATAGATTTCGAGAATTTCTGGCAGGTGCTGCGGCGAAGATGAGGCGATTAATCGCTCGCGTGGCCCTTCTCTTGAACTTGCTTCATGATCGCATCGAGATTGTACGTCGCCGCAGCTTGCAGCGGCGGATAGGCTTTGAAGGTCATGAGGTGCTGCTCCCAGAGTTGCTGGCCGATCGGAAGCATTCCCCAGTCGTACATATAGGCGGAGCTCGGCGACGCGAGCGCACCTCCAAACCCCATGACTGTGTTCTGGCTCACGCCTACCGCCTGCTCAAATGGATCACGCTTGATATTCTGGACCAAGGTGAAGTGAAAGGGAATAAGTGGCATAATCCAACCAGTCGCTCCAGCTTGTGACATCGTATAGTACATCTTCCAATTCTTGTAACGAATCGCGGACGGGGTCGCGCCCGAATAATAAAAGAAATGGTCGCGCGCGGACTTTTCCGTCGTGCCTTCGAGGTAATCGCGCTGATCAAAGCCGTCGAGTGTGGTCTTCACGATCCCCGGATACTTGCCCGCTTCGATTTCTTTCTTCAGGCCGTCGCCTTTCGGCCCTCCTGCGATGTCCACCAAAGTTGGCATCCAGTCGAGGGCAGCGAACAGCTGCTTTTTCACCGTGCCTGGTTGAATGTGGCCTGGCCAGCGAACCACCGCCGGGGAGCGATAACCGCCTTCCCATGCCTCGCCCTTCTGTCCCTTGAATGGCGTGACACCCCCATCGGGGAAGGTTATCGCCTCCGCGCCGTTGTCGGTGGTGAAGACGACGAGGGTGTTGTCGAGCTCTCCGAGCTCTTCGAGCTTTTTGAGGACGTATCCGATGTTGTCGTCCATCTGTTTCATTCCGGCTTCGTTGACGCCCCAGTCCTTTCCGCCGGACTCGCCCACCATTTCCATGTACTTGGGCGAGAGCATGGTCGTGACGTGCATGCGCGCCGGGTTGTACCAGACGAAGAACGGCTTTCCGGTCTTCTGCGGGGCGTTGCGGTCGATAAAATCGATGACCTTGCCGGAGATCTCTTCGTCGACCGTCTTGGACCGCTCGAGAGTGAGCGGACCCTCGTCGTGACAGTTCTGGTTCTTCATCGTCCCGTCCCCCGACTTGCACCAGATCACCGGGCGAGGCGGCGTAAGACACGTCGCGACTTTGGGGTCGACGGCGCCCGGGACTTCGGGCACGCCCGGGATGGGGGTGTTCTTGCACGGCGGAGCGACGCTCTGCACCGTCGCGCTCTTGTTGATGTCTGGGAAGCTCACCTGCTGCATCGCGTCGAGGTGATAGAGATAGCCCCAGTACTCTTGAAATCCGTGGGCGGTCGGCAGTGCCTCGGTGTGGTCGCCGAGGTGGTTCTTGCCGAATTCGCCAGTCGTGTAACCGAGGTCGAGCAGAAACTTCGCAAGGGCGGGAGTTCCAGGTCTCAGCCAGGATGGGCTACCCGGCAACTGCGGCGGAATCATCCCCGTGCGCACCGGATACATACCCGTGAAGAAGGCGTTGCGGCCAGAGGTGCAGCTCTGCATCGCGACGTAATCGAGGAAGACCGCGCCTTCGTTGCCGATGCGGTCGATGTTGGGCGTCTCTCCGACCATCAAGCCGCGGTGGTAGATGCTCGGCTGCATCCAGCCGATGTCGTCGCCCATGATGAAGAGAATGTTCGGCTTGCGTCTCGATGCGGCCGGTGCGCCTTGGCCCGGCGCCGGTGCTTCAGTTTGGAGGGCAACGGGCTTGATACCAGACGTCGGCGAAATGCCTTTCCGGTCCACGACTTGATCATACGATGCGGCGGGTGTCTTATCGGAATTGCAACTCACGGCAGCGGTTGCGACCGCTGCCAGAACGACGACCAGCTTGATCAAGCCGCGGTTTGACTCTGGCGTATTCATCGGAAACCTCCCTCGGGTGCGACGCCGACCACCTAAGGCAGAGCCGTTGAAACGCAAGCGGCGGCGTCCTTGCGACTCACAGCCGGGTACGGCACTCATCGACGAAAGAAATGGCGCCAATAGCTTTTTTCTATCGCGATTGTCTTTCAGCAACCCCTCTGGCACTCTCGCCTCGAAGTTCCGTCAGTCAGCCGCGACCGCCGCAGCCTGCTTGCTGCCGCCGTTGACGGTCGCCCGGTCGCTCAGCTCTGCGCCGGACAAAACACTGGCTGAGTGAATGAGTGCCAGATGCGAGAACGCCTGAGGAAAGTTTCCGATCAAGCGTCCCGAATTGGGTTCGTATTCTTCGGCCAGGAGCCCGAGGTCGTTGCGAAGCGCGAGCAGTCGACCGAACAGCGCTTCGGCGTCCTTGCGACGACCCGAATACGCGTACGCATCGACGAGCCAGAAGCTGCAGGCAAGAAACGCCCCTTCGGAGCCCGGCAGCCCATCCCCCGTATGTTCCGGCTTGTAGCGGAGTACGAACCCGTCTCGGACCAGGTTCTTCTCGATGGCGCGAATAGTTCCTTGCACGCGCGGGTCGCTGGCGGGCAAAAATCCGAGCGCCGGCATCAGCAGCACGCCGGCGTCGAGAGCCGGGCTGTTGTAGGACTGCGTGAAGGCATTCTGCTGTCGATCAAACCCATGCTCGCACACGTCACGGTGGATGCGATCGCGCAGCATGCGGTACCGTGGCAAGAGGGCACGCATCGGGTCGTCTTCCACGGTGAATTCCTCGGCGATTCGAACCGCACGGTCCACGGCGACCCAGGCCATCATCTTCGAATGCACGAAATGGCGGCGCCCGCCGCGGACTTCCCATATGCCATCGTCGGGTTTTTGCCACGATGATTCGAGGAAATCCATCAAGGCACGCGCGGGCCTGCGGATGTCCCGCGCTTCGGGAACACCGAGTCGTCTCGCCTCGTAGAACGCGTGTATTACCTCTCCGTAGACGTCGAGCTGGAATTGCTCACTCGCGGCGTTGCCAATACGAACCGGTCGTGACTCCTCGTACCCGGGCAGCCAGGGAATCTCGAACTCGGTCAACCGGCGCTCGCCGTCGATCGCGTACATGATCTGAGTTTGCGCCGGGTCCCCGGCGATGGCCTTGAGCAGCCATTCGCGCCACGTCGCTGCTTCCGTCGCGTAACCGCCCACCATCAGCGCGTTGAGGGTGAGCGTGGCGTCGCGCAGCCAGCAGTAGCGGTAATCCCAGTTTCGCGTGCCGCCAATTTCCTCGGGCAGCGCCGCGGTCGGAGCGGCAATGATGCCCCCCGTCGGGGCATAGAGCATGCCTCGCAGCGTTACGAGCGACTCATTCACAATGTCCCGGTACGCTCCTTGATATGTCGAGCGCCCGGACCACTCCCGCCAATCGCGCTCGGTCTGCTCGAGCTTGCTTTCGGCGTCGACCCGGCTCGGACAGGGTGCCTCCGAGGCATGCCACGCGAGCTCGAACGGAATGCGCTCCCCCGCTCTTACGGCAATGAGGCCGCGCAGGTCTTGACCGTCGACGGTGATGGCGGCGGGCGAAGAAAACGCCATGGCATTGGGCGCAACCGTCATCTCGATGGGCCCCCCGTCGGTTTGGGTTATCCAGGGGCGATAGCCGCCGTACCCGAAGCGCACGGACAGGAACAAGTGGAGAGGCACGGTGCCCTCGAGTCCTTCGACGATGCGGATTAGTGCGTGCTGATCTTCCGGGCCACGCCGCAGCGGCATGAAGTCGATGAGACGCACGGCCCCTCCATCGCATTCGTAGTCCGTCTCGAGGATCAGTGTGCCCGGCCGATAGCGTCGTTGAACGCGCCGGACGGTCGAGCCGGGATACATCATCCAACACCCGTGCTCGTCGCGGCCGAGCAGCGCCGCCATGCAGGCTGCGGAATCGAAGCGCGGCATGCAGAGCCAATCCACGGACCCTTCGCGCGACACGAGCGCCGACCCATGCATATTCCCGACAAACCCATAGTTCTCGATGAGTGATGCCATGAATCTCTCTCCTTCTTTCGAATCCGTCGGAGGGTGCAAGGCATCGACCACCGACCCCACGCATGTGACGAACAGGCTGCACGGTTCAGTGGCGGTAGCGACGAAGCTTCATCCGCCGGGGCGAAGCGGCCCGCGCGACGACGAGGGCGACACGGCCACCTCTTTCGAAGCTCAGTCTTGGACGCTTCGCTCACAAGCCGTCCCCATCGCGGACCGCGAGCGTGTGCCCGAGCCCCTGGCGGTCGCACCGTTCGGCTCTGAAACGCAGCGGCGCATGCTCGAACGCACGTTTTACGATGGCCTCTCTCTCTCGGTCCATCCTGTCCACCACGGGGTGTCGGGCCGCCGGAAGGCTCTTACGCAGGTGGTCCAAGACCGCCGCAATGCGTCGCTCGACCTGCAGTGCGGCGGCCCCGTATTGCTGGATCTCGGCTAAGCCGAGCTCGACGTATTCCTCAAAAGTTGGGGCCGAGTACACCAAGCGCACAACGCCGGTGCCATCGACCACGGTTCCGATCTCGAGCTGCGAGCGACCCAGCCGCACGAGCAGATCCTCGATCTCGTCGAGCGTGTGCACAGCCGTCGTCGGATCATTGACGGCGGGCGAGAGCGCACGAATGCCGATGTCCACGAGCAGCCGGATCGCGTGCTTCGGTCCGTACTCGACGGTGCGATCGCGACCGAGAAAGATGGCCTTTCGGAGCTGTTCTTCTGGCACGAGCGCGCCCGACCCTTCGACCACCGCGACGGTCGTCCCAGTCGTGAGAGGATCGCCGACCGAAATCGGCACCCGGATGACGGCGTCGGCGCTTCGAGCCAGCCGGACGAAGCGATTGACGTCGAACCCGAGGACGTACTGCGGGCGGCCGCCGTGGATCATCACCTGCGTTGCCCGAGCGGCAGGCCGAACCGGTGGCCGGTCCATGCTTGCGCACTGCGCATACACGCGCTCGATCTCTCGACGTCCCGTGTCGCCGAGCATGTCGAGCACATCGGCGATGTTCAGCGTCGCGAAGACCCCCACAAGACGCACGAGGAGGTAAACGCTGGCCAATAGCCAAGCGAACGCCGCCCAGTTCGTGAATGCGGTCGTGCCCTGTCCACCCGCTGCGCCCACGCCGCGGAGCGCCATGAGCGAGTAGAGAAACGTGCCGGTAAATACGCCCTGCGCATGAACGAGGACCCGGTTGCGCGCCAGGGCGGCTACCAAATGAGGGGAGTAGGCGCTGCTCCCAAACTGCATCAATATGAAAAGCAGAGAAAAGACGATGCCGGTGAAGGTCATCATTCCAGTCGACACGGCCGACAAGAAAGCGATGACTTGATCCGGGCGTAAGGTGGGATTGACCCATCCCAATCGTCCTTCCTGGACTCGCGGCACGAACCATCCCATCACGAGCGCGCTCGCGATGTAGAGCCACGTCACGGTGCCGAACCGCGGTGGCATGCGTGGCGCACTCAGCATTGCTTCAATCCTGCAACGCCCGAACCAGACCCGTACATTGGGCGCGATGTGCGTCGCGGCGCCGCAAGCGCTTGTCCGCAAGTGCGTGTCGGACGGCAACCAGCGCCATGTCGCCTTGTAGACGCGCATGCGCCTCACTGCGGCGCGGATGCGAGCCCCGCATAGAAGCCTCGCGGAAGCCCTTGCGGAGTTCCTCCGGGCCCGCGAAGGACGGCAGCAGCCGTCGAGCTCGGACGGCCTCTGGGTTGCACGGACCGCTGTATCCGCGACCCCCTTGCGGCATAACAACTGGTGTTCATCCTATTCAATCGGTGACACGAAGTACTTGCATCGGGGCCCACGCTGGAGGCTGTGGGCATATCCGCGACCCGACGCGATCACGGCACCGCGGGTTCGGCCTCTACGAGGACGTCGCCCCTCGCGCGCTGCGCGTGCTCGCGCCCGATGGCGAATACGACTCCTATCCAGGGGAGCGTGAAGATGACGTTGACCGCGGCGAGGGCACGCGCATAGAGCTTCACCTCGGCTCCGCCTTGCAGCAGGATGAGCGGCTCGCGGACTGTCTTGAGCAGGTAGTAGGCGCTGAGGAGCAAGAACGAGCCGAGCATCATCGCGGAGGCCCCAACTGCTTCGCCCGGCTGAACCTGCGCGAACGGACGGAGAGCCTTGGCCAATAACAGGCGAGCGGAGGCAAGTGTCTTCATCGGAATCGGTCGCCCCAGGAGTCCCGAGGTGAACGACGAAGCCACGAGGACCCCGGCGCCTGCGCGGTCCGTACGGGCAAGGAGAAGCGACCCGAGGCAGAAGGTGAAGAGCGCGACCAGGAGGGGAGAGCCGAGGGCCGTCAGGTCGATCGACACCCCATTCAGCCACGGACGGCGAAGCCCCGCTACGAAGCGGAGCACGACGTTGTCCGCGGCCAGGAGCTCTTCGGAGTGTCCGTCGGCGCCGAGCACCTCCTCGCTCAGCTCGACGAAGCCGGCGACTAACAAGAGCGCAATCCCGACGGCCGCCCATGCGCACCAGCGTCGGGCAAACGCGAGCCGGTGGCCCGTAGGGAGCGCGAAATTCAACGGGGACATGGGCAGCCGCTGGCGCATGGGCCGTGCCGTACGGAAGCAAGCGTCCGATTGTCGTACGGCAGTCCCGAGAGGCGATCGACTTGCGCTCTCGCGCACTGTCTGCGCCTCATCGCCGGCAGGCCGCCACGCGAGAACCGCCTGACCTGCTTCTTGCACCACGCGGCCCCGTTCCCATGAACGCGCCCGGGAAGAACACGCGAGACCCGCTGAGCGGCCTCACTCAAGCCGAAGTGCTCGAGCGCCAGCGGAGCGATGGGGTCAACGAGCTACCGGGCCGCGAGCGGCGGACCGTCCTGGCGAGCGTGGTCGGTCTCTTGCGCGAGCCGATGTCCCTTCTTCTGCTCGTGTGCGGCGGCATCTATCTAGCCCTCGGCGACCGCCAGGAAGCGGTGATGCTCCTCGGTTTCGTGATCTTCATCATGGGCCTGACGCTCGTGCAGGAGCGCAAGACGGAGCGTGCGCTCGAGGCACTCCGGGACCTCGCGAGCCCGCGTGCGCTCGTGATTCGTGACGGGCGCCGCGTCCGCGTCGCGGGTCGCGAGCTCGTGCGCGACGACCTCATCGTCCTGGCCGAAGGCGATCGCGTGCCCGCCGACGCTGTGATCCTCCAGGGCAGCCACCTGGCTGCCGATGAGTCGATGGTGACCGGCGAGTCGGCACCCGTGCGCAAGGGGACGTGGGACGGAGTGCTCGCCTTCGCGCGCCCCGGAGGCGAGGACTTGCCCTTCGTGTACGCCGGAACGCTGCTCACTGCGGGCAGTGGCATCGCACGGGTACGGGCGACGGGACCCCGAACGGAAATCGGTCGAATCGGTCAGGCGATGCAGGGGCGCGAGGCGCACGAGACGCTGCTTCAGCGCGAGACGCGCCGCCTCGTGACAAAGCTCGCCTGGCTCGCCGGGGTGCTGTCCGTCTTGGCGGCGGTGGGATACGGAGTCGCAAGCCACAACCTCCTCGCGGGCGTACTTGCCGGGCTCACGCTGGCCATGGCGATCCTGCCTAACGAGTTCCCGGTCGTCGTCACGATGTTTCTCGCCCTGGGCGCTTGGCGCCTGTCGCGTCGAAGCGTCTTGGCCCGGAGGATGCCCGCGGTCGAGTCACTCGGGGCGGTCACCGTGCTGTGTGTGGACAAGACGGGGACCCTGACCGAGAACCGCATGACGGTCAGTCGGATCCTGGCGAATGGCGAGTCCTTCGACGTCGGTCGGCTCCGCGCCGAGGCCCTTCCGGAACCGATGCACGAGACCGTCGAGTACAGCATCCTCGCGAGCAAGCGGGATCCATTCGACCCGATGGAGCGGGCCTTCACGGAGCTCGGGGAAGGTCAGCTCGCGGGCACAGAGCACCTGCATGCCGATTGGCAGCTCGTGCGCGAGTACCCGCTGACCCGCGAACGGCTGGCGGTCGTCCAAGTCTGGCGCGCCCCGGACCGCGCGCGGCTGGTCGTCGCGGCGAAGGGGGCCCCGGAGGCGATAACGAAGCTCTGCGGAGCCAGCGCGGAGGAACACGCCCGGATCGAGAAGGGGGTGCGCGTGCTTGCCACAAAGGGGCTTCGCGTACTCGCGGTCGCCCGTTCCGACGCCGAGGCGCGCGCAGTGGCGGAAGACCCGGCGACGCTCGGCCTGCGATTCGTGGGGCTCGTGGGCCTCGTCGACCCCGTCCGCGTCAGCGTCCCCGCGGCCGTCGCGGAGTGCCGGAGCGCCGGAATTCGGGTGGTGATGATCACCGGCGATTATCCGACGACCGCCGAGGCCATCGCCCGCGGCGCGGGGATCGACGCGACGCGCGTCGTGACCGGTCCCGAACTGGCACGAATGGGTGATGTCGAGCTGCGCGCCTGTGTCGGAAATACGTGCGTCTTCGCCCGAATGCTGCCGGAGCAGAAGCTCCGCCTTGTCGAGGCGCTGTCGGCGGAAGGCGAGATCGTTGGGATGACGGGCGACGGGGTGAACGATGGCCCGGCGCTCAAGGCCGCCGATATCGGGATCGCGATGGGGGCACGTGGCACCGATGTGGCCCGCGAGGCGGCCGCGGTCGTGCTGCTGGAGGACGATTTCGCTTCGCTGGTCCACGGCGTGCGCGTCGGACGGCGGATCATCGACAACTTGAAGAAGGCCCTCGCATACATCCTGGCGGTGCACCTGCCGATCATCGGGCTGACGCTCGTTCCGATCGCGATGCGCGCGCCGCTGGTCCTCATGCCGATCCACATCGCCTTCCTCCACCTGGTCATCGACCCCGCGTGCTCGGTCGTCTTCGAGGCGCAGCCGGAGGAGGCGGACGTCATGCGCCGGCCGCCTCGCAACCCCCGGGAGCCTCTGTTCGGCAGCCGCCTTCTCGGCGTCAGCATGCTGCAGGGCGCGTCGGTGCTCGCGGTCGTCCTCACGGTGTACCTCCTCGCCCTCCGCTTCGGCCAGGCCGAGGCGGAGGTTCGCGCGCTCACGTTCGCCGCGTTTCTCATTTCCAGCCTTGGGCTGATCTTCACGAATCGCTCGTGGTCCCGCGTGATTCTGTCGTCCTCCCTCCGGGACCGGACCCTCTGGGCGGTCACCGGTGGAGCGCTGGCATTCCTCGGACTGGTCCTCTATGTGCCCGCTCTGGCGAGGCTGTTCCGCTTCGCGGCCCTCGGCCCCTTCGATCTCGCGCTCTGCTTCGGCGCGGGAGCGCTCAGCATCACGTGGTTCGAAGTGGCCAAGCTCTTCGGCTGGAGCCGCGGTTCGGCTTCGCGCACTGGTCCGCGCAGAGCTGTGGCAACGCAGAAGTGAAGAAACGAGGAGATCGCGGAAGCCTTTTCGGACCGTATGGCAGCTCGCTGCTTGGCTTGGACTATACGGCTCCGCGCGTAGAACCGCGAACCAAGGGCGTTCAAGCGACGAGGCCGGGCAGCGGGCCCGTGAACTGCGCCGGGCCGCCAAGCGACGCGAGACTCACGCCGAAGATCGGAGCGAGCGCAAGCCATGCGGCGTGCGAGCTCGCTGAGGTAGGGAATGACCGTGTTGTCCAAGAGTGAGTTTCCGTCAACGTCCGTTGCCGAAGCGAACTCTTGAACGGCCTGCGCGTCTGATCGGAGTAGAAGCGATCGAGGGCGGCCCACCATGCGACGGTGGGCGCGTCCGACTGATCCAGGTATGGATAAGCTGGACCGGAACTCGTGACGTAGGCAGGGTCGCACCGTCGAGCGTCGCGGGAAAGACGGCCCAGCCCGTTCCGGATGACCAGCTGAAAGTAGCAACCCTGGCGAGGTCGCAAAGAAACGCGGCCTTGATGATCGAAAGATGCAGCCTCCCTACGACTTGACGGGGATGGCTCGTCGGATCAGTCGCCACGAAATAGTCGCAACCCGACTGCCTGGAGCCGCCCGCCGGCGCGCTAACCCCCGCCGACTCCCGTCTGCGGAATCACCGGGGGCATTCGGCACCGTGCAAACGACCCCAGGAACAATGGCTATCGCCGCGCGCAAGGATGCGTCGGGAGGACGCCTCCGAAGATCTTCGTGAATGCGGTCAACGGATCGGTCTCGGGATACATCGGTTGTCGCTGCAGTTCGGCGTAGGGCATCGCGAGATCTCAGCATTTGCCGCTTCGATCCTGCAACGCCCAAACCAGACCCGTACATTGGGCGCGATGTGCGTCGCGCCGCCGCAAGCGCTTGTCCGCAGTGCGTGTCGGACAGCAACGAGCGCTGTGTCGCCTTGTAGACGCGCATGCGCCTCACTGCGGCGCGGATGCGGGCCCCGCATAGAAGTCTCGCAGAAGCCCTTCGCGGAGTTTCTCAGGGTCTCGCGCAGGACGGCAGCAGCCGTCGAGCTCGGACGGCCTCTGGGTTGCACGGACCCCGTGCGCGCCCCATCCGGGGGCATTGCGAAGGGAAGGCAGATGGACGCCTTCGTCACGTTTAACCCTCAAACGGAATGGGAGGCCAGTCTATGAAGCGCTTCATCTTGACTGGGAAGGCATGCCGCGTCGCGGCTCTGGCGGCGCTCGCATCGAGCACGTGGACACAGAGCTCATTCGCGGAAACGACGACAGCAGCGGATGCTGCGCCAACAACGCCCGCCGATTCGACCGTGCGGCCGATCATCGGAGAGAGGACGACCTACCGAGCCCCCAACGGCGCGCTCCTCATCGGGGGTACTGCTGTGTTTCTCGGCTCCTACGCGCCCGCTGTAATCGTCGCCGCAGCGGCCAACACGTCATTCGACAACAATCTCTACATTCCTTTGGTCGGTCCATGGCTGGACATTGCCAATCGTCCGCAATGTGGTGATGGGCTCTTGGAGCCGAGATGCAGCTCGCAGACCGGTCGCAAAGTGCTTCTGGCCGTCGACGGGGTCTTTCAGGCGGCAGGCGCCGTATCCATCGTCTTGGGGGCGCTGCTCACTGGGCGGCACACTGAGATCGTTACTGCGAAGGCCGACCAGAAGCACAAGCCCCGTCTGAGCGTTGTTCCTTCACAGATGAGCCGGGAGGGGTATGGCCTCACGGCCTTCGGAGACTTCTGATCGACCTTCCCATCGTTCAAAATGATTCCCGACCGCCTCCTCCTCCTGCGCTCCCCGAGCGGCAGGAGGAGGTGGGCTCACCGGTCGATGTGCCGCGTCACCTTGGTCAGCGCGAAAGCGAAACCGGTTGCCCTTGCCTCGAAGGGATTAGCCCTGCCTTGGCAAGCGAGGGCACGACGGTCCCAGTGAGGCTCGCCACGAAATCCCGCCCCGACGTGGGGTTTTCGGTCTGCGTGGTCGTCGACCAGACCATCTTGCCGCTGCTCGGGTTCCACAGAGTGGTCTCGAACTTCACGAATTGATCGGTCTGGACGTAAGCGGGTGGAGCCCCTGGCCCCCAGTAGGCTCCGTAGAAGCCACCGGCCCAGTCGGCGCCGGGGGCGACCTGCGCCTGATCGGAGACGCCCTTGAGGGTGGAAACCAGGGCGCCGTCGTATCCCGCGCTCTGCAGCTTCGCGCGAATGGATGCTGCATCCGGCGGCGCCTCGCTTTGCGGGAAAATCGTGTACGAAGCTATTGCGTGGGCACCGGACCTCGCGAGCGACGACACGAAGCCGTCTTCAAGGGTCCGCCGATCGCTTTCGTTCATCTGTCCGGCGAACACTGCGATATTCTTCATCGGCCCCGCCGCGTAGGTCGGGCTTTTCCAGACGTTCGTTTCTGTGGTGGGGGTCGAGCAGGCGACGAGTAGGGCTGCTGCGGCCGAGGCGCCCGCAGCAGCCATCGAAATGCGCGGTCGAAGCTTGGTTCGCATGGTACGGGATCTCCTTCGGCCCACCGCAACGCAATCCCCAGGCCGGAAGGCCCAAGCTCGTCCCGACGCGCTGGCCAGCTCGTATGCCGCTTGATCGCTTGGGACCTGGAGCCGTTTCACTCGTGTACCTGAAGAGGCCCACCCACAAGACGAGGCGCGTACGTCCGGCGCGGCATGCTCCTCCTCGCGGACGAATTTTGTGGGTCCGCAGGGTAGTTTGCAGCAGGGTCGAGCTCAATTCAGACATCGCGAGTGCCGAAAACGCCGCGGTGGACTAGATCCTTCCGTGACCGGACGGGCCGATTTCCTATAGCCCGAGCCAAGGCTCCGGAGCCACGGTGTGCGACCCGTGACGGACCTCGAAGTAGAGGCGCGCTCCCCGCCCGTCGTCTCCGACCGTTCCGATGCGCTCGCCGGCCGCTAGATCCTGCCCGATCTTGACGTCGATCGCGTCGAGGTTCCCGCTGACCGAATAGTAGTGGTCGCCGTGGTCCAGAATCACGATTCGCCCGAGTGGTCCGTATCGATCCGCGAACGAGACGCGGCCGGCGAACACCGCGCGAACCGGCGTCCCCGCAGGCGCTCGAATCTCGAGTCCGGGCCCTTCGGTTCCTTCGCGGTGCGCGGGACTGATCTCGGCGCGAACCGCGATGGGCAGGAGCAGCCGCCCGCGCGCGGTTGCAAAGCCACCGGCCGGCGTCTCGGGAGTCAGCGCGCTTCCTCCAAAGACCGGCACGTACCCACTCCCGGTGCCGGTCGACGTCTCGAACGCCTTCTCGAAGGCCTGTTGCCGCCGCTCCTCGTCCTGCGTCGCCGAGCGTGCGGCGTCCATTGCCGCGCGCTGTGCGAGGAGCGCGGCCCGGTCGCGACCGATCCGTTCGAGCTCGCGAGCCACGTCCGCCGCCCGGCCGCGAGCTCGAGCCTCCGCGTCGATGTCCGACGCGAGGACGCGTCTCGCGCGCTCCACGTGCATCGCATGGGTGACGATCGCACCGAATCCGCCGCCTACGGGAAGCAGACCCGCCCGCGTCAGCCGATAGAACGCCCTTCCGCGCGCCAGCACCCGGGAGTGCCTGACCCCGACCTCCGCGCCCAGACGGCCCAGCTCGACCTTGTCGGATTCGGACAGCGCGTCGACTTCGGCGATCCGCCGATCGAGGGCGGCGAGTGCGAGCGCCGGATCGCCGGGGGCGCTCGCGCCCGTCGCAGGCGCCGCTCGGCCCATCGCGCCGACGGCGATTGCGGCGGCGACCCCGAGCGATCGCAAGGGGGCGCGAAGTCCGCGCAGCCTCACACGGTCACCAATTTGCGCAGGCTCGCGAGAGCCGCCGTTGCTCCCAGTAGGGCTCCGAGCACGACCATCCCGAGCGCCACGTACCAGGGCAAGAACGTCGGATCGACGCCGAGGAGCGTGGCGAGCTCCGCGTCCAGCCTGCCGCGGACCAAGAAGAACAGCGCTCCGAGGAGCCCGATGGCCCCGACCGCGCCGAGGGCCCCTTGCACGCTCCCCTCCAAGACCAACGGTTTTTTCACGAATCCGTCGGTCGCGCCGACCAGTTTGAGGACTTCCACTTCGACGCTACGCCGCTGTAGCGCCATACGCATCGTCGATCCCACGACCGCGAGCACCGAGGCAAAGACGACGACCGCGAGCAGAACCGAGGCGGCCACTCCTCCACGTACCAGCCGCGCCAGCCGCTCGGTCCAAGACTGGTAGGTCTCGACGTCTTCCACGGCCGATACTTGCCTCAATTTGCCGACGATGTCGGCGAGCTCCAAGTCGGTCATGTCGGGGGTGGCCTCGACTTCGAGCGACGCCGGGAAAGCCTCCACGGGAAGCGCCGCCAGCTCTTTGCGCGCAGGGATTTCGCGCTCCCCGAACTCCGCGCGTGCGTCGCCGCTCGAGACGTACCGTACGGCGCTGACGCGCGGCAGGCGCAAGAGCGCCGTGCGCAGCGCGTCCACGTCGTCTCGCGATGCGCCGTCTTTCAGGTACACGGAAGCCCGACCCGCGTGCGCCCAACGCTGCTCGACCGCGCGGAGATTGATGACGACGAGCAGCGCGGCGCCAAGACAAACGAAAGCAACGGTGAGGGAGAAAACGCTGAGCGAGTGCAAGCGCCACTCACGGAGCATCCCCTGTCTCGCTCTCCTCGCGGTGCTGTCCGAGAACATGGCGGCAGTCTAGGCCTCAGTGCTGCAAGGGGTAATCGTACTCTTCGCTCGCCACGCCTTCGCGGACGTCGAGCGCTTTGCCATCACCGAGGACCACGATCCGCCTTGGACGGACCTCGAGGAGCGAGCGATCGTGCGTCGCGAAGACGACCGTCGTGCCGGTGGCGTGCACCTCCTCGAAGAGTCCGAGGATGTCGTTGGCGAGCTGTGGATCGAGGTTGCCGGTCGGCTCGTCGGCGAGGACGAGCGCAGGTTCTCCGACGATGGCGCGCGCGATGGCCACGCGCTGCTGCTCGCCTCCGGAGAGCACGGCCGCTTTGTCTTGGCCGCGCCCGGCGAGGCCAACTCGCTGGATTACCTCGCCGACGCGCGCCCGGATGAGACGCTGCGGCAGGCCGAGCACTTCGAGCGTGACGGCGATGTTTTCGTACACGGTCCACGACGGCACGAGCTTGAAGTCTTGGAACACGACACCGATGTTGCGACGCAAGAACGGGATCGCGTCGTCGCGGAGGCGGGCGACGTCGCGCCCGAGAAAGAGGATCCGCCCGTCGTCGACCGTCTCGGCGCGGTACAAGAGGCGGAGCAAGGTCGACTTGCCCGACCCGCTCGGTCCCGTGATGAACACGAACTCGCCGCGCTCGATGACGAGGCTCATGCCCCGTAGCACCGGCGCTCCTTGCCGGTAGGACTTGTAGATTCCCTCGAACACCAAGATCGGCCGCTCCGCCGCCTCCCGCGAGAAGCGAAGTCCCCCCGCGCGCAGAAGGGGGCGGAAGCGCTCCGGCGGCTCCGACGGCGGCATGTGTCCTTCGGGGTACCAGTGGGGTGGTCGCCGCGCCAAGTTTTTCGCCAATGACCCTTTGCCAGGGTTGGCCCTCAGTGCGACCGGGGCCACACGTTCGCGAAGCCCTCCACGGGCGCACTCGTCGCGGCCCTCCGCGCCGCGTCCTCGGCCAGCGCAACGGCTCGGGCGCCGTCGCTGGCGGTGGCTATTTCGCGCGGTCGCGCGCCATCGAGCGCGTCCGCGAGTGCCAGCGCTTGCGCGGCCAGAGGCTCGTCCAGCGAGAGAGGCACGTGCGTTTTCGCGCCGTTGTCGCGCGCCGTGCGTGCGAGACGGTGGGACAGAAGATCTCCCTCGTAGAACCAGGTGGGGGTCGCCAGCGCGATCGATCGGCGCTTCTCAGGGGCGGTGCGGTCGACGTGAAGGTGGCCGACCGTGCCGCCGTCGTTCGTGAAGAGCACGTGGGCGAGATCCTCGCCCGCGGCGCTCGACGCTCCTCCGGCGACGGCGGCGAGGAGCTTCAAGGGTGCTTGTCCCACATACGCGGCGAGGTCGAAATCGTGGACGCCCAAGTTGACGAGGACGCCGCCCTCGGTCGGCCTGGACGGACCCACGCGCCGGAGGTCGATGGCGAGCACCGGTTCGTCGCGCACCAGGCGCGCAAGCGCCCGGACGACCGGATTGAAGCGCTCCGAGTGCCCGACGAAGAGGAGCCCGGAGCCCCGTGTCGCGAGGCCCGCGAGCGCCTCGGCTTCCAGCGCGGTTGCGCTCAGTGGCTTTTCGACGAGGACGTGCCGGCCGGCAGAAAGGGCACGCGCGACAGTCGCGGCGTGCGCCGAAGTGGGAGTGGCCACAACCACCACGTCGGCGCGGAGGATCGCTTCCTCCTCGCTCCTGAGCGGTTGAGCGTACTCTGGTACCGGCATGTCGGAACGAACGTCGTAAGATCCGGCGACTTCGAATCGATCGGCGAGGGACGCGAACACACGCGCGTGCCGCAGACCCATCGCGCCTAACCCCACGAAGGTCGCCTTGTGCCGCCTCCTCGCACTTCGCACTCGCGTGCGCAGCACGATGCCACGGGCGCGGACGACACGGCGAGACAAAACGTTTTTCGGTGCTCTGTGCACCGAACGGTTGACGGACCGAGGATTTGCCGCGAGTTTCGAGCAGCGCGAAACGCGACGACGAGAACTTACTGGCGGTACTTCGAGGAGGAGCGACGAAGCGATGAGCCTCGTTCACGCAAGAGTGAGCTGCGCGCTCACCCGCTGCCCCGGAGCTCTCCGATCGCCTTCGCCCCTTCGCGCTCGACGATCGCGGCAAGCCCGCGCGCGATCCGCCCCGGGGCGCCGGGCCCCTCGTACACGAAACCCGTGTATGTCTGAACGAGGTCCGCTCCCGCGCGCACGAGGGCCATCGCGTGCTCGGCGCGTTCGACCCCCCCGACGCCCACGACGACGGCTCGCGGTCCGAGCCGCGCGCGCGCCCTGCGCACGACCTCCAGGGCGCGGGCGCGCAGCGGTGGGCCGCTGAGACCCCCCGCCCCCACCGCCCCCACGATGCGCGCGTCCGTCGCGAGCCGGGCGCGCGCGATGGTCGTGTTCGTGGCGACTACACCCCCCACGCCGGTTTCTTCGACGACCGCCAAGAGCGCCTCGATCTCCGCGTCCTCGAGATCGGGGGCGATCTTCACGAGCAAAGGCAGCGGCCTGCGGCCCTCGGCGCGAGCGGCGAGCGCCCCCAAGAGCGTGCTGGCGTGCTCTTGGGTCTGCATCGTACGGAGCCCCGCGGTGTTCGGCGACGACACGTTGACGACGACGAAATCGGCCACGTCGCGCACGGCCTCGAAGGAGGCGACATAGTCGGCGACCACGGCGTCGATCTCGTCCACAGGAACGGAGCGCGACTTGCCGATCGAAATGCCCACAGGCACGGGCAGGTCCGCGCGCGCGGAGCGCAACCGGCCCGCGACGCGCGCCGCTCCGTCGTTGGGGAATCCCAGCCGGTTGACGAGAGCGCGGTCGGCGGGTAGCCGGAAGAGATTCGGCTTCGGATTTGCGGCCTGCGGGCGCGCCGTCACCGTTCCGAGCTCGAGGTGTCCGAAGCCGAGGGCTGCGAGCGAGCGGGGCCGGAGCGCGTTCTTGTCGAACCCGGCTGCGAGGCCGAGAGGGCTCGGAAATTCGAGGCCCATCACCCTCACGACGAGCGTCTCGCTGTGCGGCGGGGCCACCGCGGCGCGGACGAGCGCGCGCAGCAGGCGGAGATGCTCGACCGGCAGGAGCGCGGCAAACCCGAGAGAGTGCGCCCAAGTCGGAGGGAGCAGAAAGAGTAGGGGCCGCAGCGTCTCGGCGTACATCGGCAAAGCGCGCGAGAATAGTCGCTCGCGCCGGGGACTCCCAGAAAGATCAGGAAGTTCGGCGAAGGCGCGGAACGCCTCAGCGCCTCGGCTCGAGCGTGAGCCGCGCCACGGTGGCGAGGAGGTCGTCGAGATCGAGAGGTTTGGACAAATGCTCGGCCACCCCAGGCGCGCCCATCGCCGAAACGACGACGATTGGGATCCGAGAGCGCGGTTCGGTCGCCTCGAGCTCCTCGAGAACCTCCCAGCCGCTCATGACCGGCATCATCAAGTCGAGCAGCATCAGGTCCGGGCGCTCCTTTTTCTGGAGCTCGCGCAACGCTTGCGCGCCGTTTGCCGCGCACACGACGTCGTACCCTTCGTCGCGCAGCACTTCGGCGATGACTTGCCGTATCGCCTCGTCGTCGTCGACGACGAGAATGCTGCGGCGTCGCGAGGCGGGCCGCGCCTGGGTGAGAGTCCTCCGGCGTGCGGGCTTGTCGTTCAAATGGACGCCCTTTCTTGGGCTGAACCAGGACCGGTGCAGGTAGAGAGGGGTCTCTGCTATCGTCGCGAGGCTCTCTCGCGCGAGTGTCGAAAAGGAGCCCCGCCTGTGATTATCGGAGTGCCCAGAGAGATCAAGACCCGTGAATATCGCGTAGGGATGACGCCGGCCGGCGCGCGAATCCTGGTGGCGTGCGGGCACGATGTTTTGGTCGAGACGGGCGCGGGAGAAGGAAGCGGGCTTCGCGACGCCGATTACGCCGCGCAAGGGGCGAAGATAGTGCGGACTGCCGCCGACGCGTGGGGCGCGCAGATGGTCGTGAAGGTGAAGGAACCGCTCGAGCGGGAGTACGGGTTCTTCCGAAAGGACCTCGTCCTCTACACCTACCTGCACCTGGCCGCCGAGCTCCAACTCACGAAGAAGCTCGCGGAGAGCGGCGTCGCCGCCGTGGCGTACGAGACCATCGAGACCGACGACGGATCGCTGCCGCTCTTGCGACCCATGAGCGAAGTCGCCGGGCGCATGGCGGTTCAGGTCGGTGCGACGTGCCTCGAAAAGGAGCGAGGCGGAAAAGGGGTGCTCCTCGGCGGCGTACCCGGAACGCGGCGCGGGCGCGTGGTCGTCCTGGGGGGAGGCGTTGTCGGTCGAAATGCGGCGACGATCGCCATCGGCATGGGAGCGCAGGTCACCGTCCTCGACGTACGCGCCGAGACCATGGCGCACCTCGAGGATATGTTCGGCGGGGCGATCGAGACGCTCTATTCGAACCCGACGAACATCGAAGACGCGGTGCTCCGGGCCGACCTGGTCGTCGGCGCCGTGCTCGTCACGGGTGCAGCGGCACCGAAGCTCGTGACCCGAGAGCTCGTCGGGAAGATGGAGAAGGGGAGCGTCATCGTGGACGTTGCGGTCGACCAGGGCGGCTGCATCGAGACGTGCCGCCCGACGGACCACGACCGTCCGACATACGAAGTCGAGGGAGTGGTTCACTACTGCGTGCCGAACATGCCCGGCGCGGTTCCCCAAACGAGCACCTGGGCGCTCACCAACGTCACCATCCCATATGCGGTGAAGATCGCCGAGCGAGGCCTCGCGGACGCCGCGCGCCGAGACCGAGCGCTGATGCTCGGGCTAAACACCTACCGCGGCCACGTCACTTGCGAACCGGTCGCCCTCGCGCACGGGCTCGAGTATGTCGCGGTCGAATCGGTTCTGTAGAAGGGCGTAGCGTTTCGTCGATACCTTCGCGCTGGCGTCGTCGGCTGGCCTCGAGCGCGTCATCGGAACGCGGCCTCGAGCTCCGCGACGATCCAGCTTCCGACCGCCTGCGTCCCGAGGTGGCCGCCCACGTCGCGGGTGCACTGCTTCTCGGCGATCGCGCGCGCCACGATTTGCTCGAGGCGACGCTCCTCCTCCGGCCATCCCAAGTGACCGAGCATCATCCCGACGGTGAGCACGCTCGCGAGCGGGTTGGCGACGTCTTGTCCGGCGAGCGGCGTAGCCGAACCGTGGACGGGCTCGAATACCGCGACTCTCGACGGGCCGTGCGCCTGGTCGCAGCATCGCGAAACGCTCGGGTGATAATTGCCGCTCGCGGCCATGCCGAGCCCGCCCTGGAGCGCGGCGCCGAGGTCGGTGACGATGTCGCCGAACAAATTGCACGTCACGATGACGTCGAACTGACTGGGGTCCTGCACGAGATGCAGGCAGAGGGCGTCGATGTACATGTGCCGTGCCTCGATCTCGGGATAGTCGCTCGCGACCTCGAAGAAGACGCGATACCAGAGTTCGTGGGCGTGCCTCATGGCGTTCGACTTGTCGGCCATGTGCACGCGCCTGCGCCCGTGCGCGCGCGCATAGTCGAAGCCGGCGCGGATCAAGCGTTCAACGCCTTTGCGGGTATTGACGTCTTCGCTGATTGCGACTTCGTCGCGCGTGCCGCGCTTGAACTGGCCTCCGAGGCCGACGTAAATACCTTCGGTGTTCTCGCGGAAGACGACGAGGTCGACGTCTTCCATGCCGAAATCGCGGAGCGGAACGAGACTCTCCCCGAGCGCGCGAACCGGGCGGACGTTCGCGTAGAGGTCGAGCCCGAAGCGCAGCCCGAAGAGGATGTCGCGGGCGTGTTCGAATGCGGGAACGCGCGGATCGCCGAGTGCTCCGAGCAGCACCGCGCTCGCCTCGTTCGAGATGCGCGCGTGAACTTCCGGCGGATACGTCGTGTTGTCGCGCAAGTAGCGATCGGCGCCGAGATCGAGGGGCCAGAGGCGAAGCGGGAGTCCCCGCTCCTCTCGGTAGCAATCGAGGACTCGGATCGCTTGCGCGATGACTTCGGGGCCGATGCCGTCGCCCGGAATGATGGCTATCAACTTTTCGCCGGTCACCGCGGCGACCTCACGCGTTGCGCGCCGAAGCGATCGCCTCGGCGACTTCGGGCGCGCCGGGGACCCGAGGCACGTCCGCGTGGCGCCCGGCGAGGTGCCCGTACGGATCGATGAGGGCGACGCGGATTCCCGCGGCGCGGGCGCCAAGGACGTCGGTCGCGTAGGTGTCGCCGAGGTGCAGCGCGTGGGCCGCCCCGACGCCCGTCTGCTCGAGCGCAAACCGAAAGATCGCCGGATCCGGCTTCTCGACACCGACGACTCCGCTATCGACGACGAGATCGAACGAGTCGACGATTCCGCTGTCTTCCAGGATCTCTTCGAGAAATCCCTCGGAGTTGCTGACGACCGCTACGCGCACACCCCTCTTGCGCGCCCGCGCCAGCGCTTCGCGAAGGCCGGCCGGCACGACCGACCAGAAGTTGCGCTCGCGGTGGGCGGGCCAGAGCGCGTCGAGAAGCTCGGGGACTCGCGCCAGCGGCAGCCCGGCGCGGCGGAGCATCGTGCCGACGACGTGCCCCCACCCGCGGCCGCCGGGCACATGCGCTCGTGACCAGGCGACGTCTACGCCGTCGCCGCATTCGATGGCGACCTTGGCGTGCCCCTCGGCGCGCATGAGCGTCTCGGCCGACGTCGCGAATCCGTGTCGGGCGCAGCTCGCCGCGAGGCGGGCGTGTTCGAGAAAGATGACGGTGTTGCCGGCGTCGAGGCAGAGCAGGTCCACTTGCCGGATGAGGGCGGAGTCGATGTCGTTCACGCTCGCGCCATGCTACCAGGAGGCCGCCCGGGCGCCGAGCGCGCGTGCCCGCCTATTCGACCCAAACGGGGTTGGTGAAGGCGAAGGGCTTCGCCCCGGGCCGCGGGAGAAACCCCATCGGCCGCTCGCCCCGAGCAATCGCAACGATCCAATCGCCTTTGGCGAACGAATGCCGGAGACGCGCGTCGAGCCGCTTGACCCCGTCGGCGAGTGGGCCGGTCCACGCGTGAAGCACTTCGCCGCGACGCACGATCTCGACGCGCGACACGTCGACCCACGGCGGCGCTTGCACGACCACGTGGACTTCTTGCTCTCCGGCGGAGACCCCCTCGCCCGGCCCATGCCCGCCAATCTCGAGCGTCACGAACGGCCCGCTCGAGACGACGACATGACCTGCGCGAAGCGCGTCGATGAAGCGGCTCGAATCGAGACGCGGGGGGTCGTCGTCGCCCACGTTCACGAGATTCCGGGGCACTCCGCACTCGTGGTACGAGAGCTTGTGCGAATCCGAGTTGCCGGTCGCGGTGATCCGGACGCCGGCGTCGAGCAACGCAAACCAATCGCGCATCACCCGCTCGACGTTGTCGAGCGCGGCGTAGTCGTCACCGTTGAAGACTTCGATGGCGTCGAATCCGGGATCGATGAGCGGTGCGCGCTCGCGCCATGCGGCCACGTCGCGCGGGTCGAAGCGCGCCAGCTCGAAGTAACCGATGCTGCCCATGCGCGGATGGTTCAGTTGCACGACCTTTGCGCGGTCGGCCGGGGGAGCCGCGCGCGCCGCGGCTACGATCGCGGAGGGGGCGACCCGGTCGAAGGGGAGCGGCTCGGAGCCGGCCGCCAGCGGAAAGACGTTGAAGTGGCCGAATAGAACACCCCGCGTCGTGACTTCGTCGCCGACGATGGACGTGAGCCAGGGGTCGAGCCCGCGCCCGCGGATCGCAGGACCATAGTCGGTCACGGCGTTGTGGTCGGTTGCCACCGCGACTTCGACTCCGGCGGCAGCGAGAGCTCGCACCCGATCGGAAAGAAGGGTGGGAGCGTCCGGCGACGGCACGGCGTGGACATGGAGGTCCGCGGCGATCCACCCTCGGGTATCGACGTCACGCTCGATCTGGGCTTGTACGACCGACGTCTTGCCGTCCGCGATCGTCAGGTCCGCCTCGTGCATCGTGTATTCGAAGCCGCGCGTCACGATGACGTGATAGCGACCGGGCGCGATTGGTCGCTCGCCGTCGCGGTCGACGTGGATCACGTCGAGCGAAGCACCGTCGGAGGGATCTTCGCCCCAGTCGGGATCCGGGGTCCCCTCGATTCCGCGCACGACGATCCGGGCCGGGACGACGCCCCTCCCCCTTTCGCGCACCTGCCAGCGCAGCGTGCCGGCGCGGGGGAACAGGGCGGCCGGCGGTGCGCTCGCAAGCGCCTCGGGGGCGAGCCACGCTCCGGGCGCCCGTCCGGGCGCCGTGATCCGCACCCGCCAGCAGCCGTGCGGCAGCACGAGCTCGGGCGAGCGCGCGTCGAAACGCGCGAACGGCCTGAAGTCGCAGTGGACGACTTCGGCGATGGCCCCTTCCGGCGCACCGCGAGGGGTCGTCGAACGGTCGAGGGGCTCGCGCGCGAAGCGTGGAAGAGCGCGCACCGCCTCTCCGAGAGCGCCGCGCGCCTGGCTCAACACGACCACGCGCCTGCTGGAGGCGCCGTGCGCCGCGATTGCCTCCATTTGCTCGCCGGTTCGCGCCCACTCGTGAAACCCGAAGAGCGGCTCGGCGAAGCGCGCGACGACGTGCCCTCGTTCGGCCGCCAGGGCGTACGCGACCCCGAGGCCCTCGCGCGCGAGGAAGTCTCCGGACAGCGTGTCTCTCGCGTGTACGAACCCATGCCCCTCGATCCACGTGGGTACGTTTCCCCAGGCCACGACTTCGCCCAGCGTGGCGGCGAGCGCTCCCTGGTCCGCGGCCGTGGCCACCGATTCGATTCGCAGTGCGCCGTCCGCGAACGTCACGTACGACCAGAGGCGCAGCGGCGGGTCGCCGAGCATTCGCTTGCGGACCAGGAGCGCGTGCCCCCCCTCGCCCGCCGGCGCGACCGACTCGACCACCGACGTCAATTGGTCGAGCCCGAAAAACACCGTCGGCTCGACCGAAACGAGCGCGTCGTCCCCGCCTGCGGTCCCGTAGTCGACGACCGAGCCTCTCGCTTCCGAAACGACTGCGACTCGATCCCGATCTCGGATCAGCCAGTCGCCTTTCTTGCCGTCGACCCGCGGACCGTGGAGCGGCACGTCGTCGCGCGACTGGATCCGACTGACCGTCGCATCCGCCCGGCTCGGCGGCGCCGGCGGATCATCGCCGGCGTCCCTCGAGGGAGTCGGCGCTGGACGGGCGCAGCACGGGAGGACCAGGAGAAGGGAGACCGCCAGGATAGCGGGCGGTTCCCGGGCGCTCACGCCACTCGCTCTTCGGTGAGACTCGGCGCGGCGAGGCGCGGACCTTCCTTCAGGTTCAGCCTCACGGGCAGAACGACCATCGGAAGCCCCGCGTGCTGGAGCCGGCGCTGGATCATGAAGGCCGTCTCGTTGTGCAAGAGCCGCGTGACGAACGTGTCTTCTTCGAAGATGAGCTGACCGGCGACGAACAGGGCCTTCGGGTACTTCTGCGTGACCGCGGTGGCGATCTTCTCGGCCTCCACCGCGACTTCGATTCCCGTGGAGAACGTGCGCTCGGACGGAAGCTCCAGCCACGTCGCATATTGCACGTACTTGTCGAGCGCGCTGCCCACGCGCTGCTCGAGCTCGTGCACTTCGTCGATCCCCTTGAAGACTCCCGAGTCGATGACGGCCACCGAGCAGAACACCACGCCCTTGAAGTGTCCGGGGAACATCCTGAGAAGGGTCAGGAGCGCGTGTCGCCCCAAGCCGCCGTACCCACCGACGAACAAGACTGCGACCGGCTGTTTCGGATCGATCGCCGCGGGCGTCGGGCAGTCGGCGGAGATCGCGACGCTCGGCTTGGGCGTCGGTCGCGCGTCGGACAGCGGGTCGGCGAGCTCCACGTCGAGCCGGCGGATCGCCGCGACCACCTTCCGATAGTGCTGTTTGACCCCGAAGCACACGGTTACCAGGACCCCGGTCACGACCAGCGTCAGCCAGCCGCCCGCAGCGAACTTCTCGAACACGGTCACGACGAGAATCGTCAGACAGAGGGCAAGGCCGACGAGGTGAATCGGTAAATGCCGATACCAGTCCGAATGCTCTTTCCGGTGCTGAATCCAGAACCGCGTCATTCCCAGATTGGAGAGCGAGAACGTGAGAAACACGTTGATCGAATACATGACCACGAGCTTTTCGACGTCGCCATGCGTGTACGCCAGCGCCACGATCGAGGTCACGCCCATGAGAACGACGCCGTTCTGCATGCTGAGGCGCTCGGAGAGGGCCGCGAACCGGTGGGGCATCCACGAATCGACTGCCATGTTCGCCATGACGCGCGGCCCATCGACGAAGCCCGCTTGCGCCGCGATGAGAAGTAGCCCCGCCTCCGAGGCCAGCGCGATCGTCGTGAACAAGGGACCCACCCTCCAGCCTCCGAGGTGCCACTCGCCGGTCACGCGCTCCAGCAAGACCGCATTCATCGTCTTGTCTTCCGCGGGCATCGCGTGCACGAGGAGATACGAGAGGATGATCCCGCCCGCGGTGACGGCCAGCGACGTGGCCATCAGCCCCATCGTATTCTTCGCGGTCCGGACCTTCGGCTCGCGCATGATCGGCACCCCGTTCGATACCGCCTCGATTCCGGTGTAGGTACCGCCGCCGAGCGAGTACGCGCGGACGAAGAGCAGAACCGCTCCTAGCGTCCCGAGCGAGGATACCGTCTTGTGGAAGTTGACCGTGGTTTCGGCCGCTACAGTGCCGACGTCGCCGAGGTGTCCAAAGATTGCAACCGCGAGCAGGATGGCGTGCGTCGCGATGAACACCATGAACACCGGCAAGATCGCCTGGACGGACTCTTTGACGCCCCGGATGTTCAGAACCAAGAGAACGCCGATCGCCACGATTTCGACGATGAGCTTCGAGCGCTGCACCGGATCGAGCCACGTTCCCAGATCTTCGGGGGGGATTCGCGCCGCCGCCTGCCCGAACCAGGCGCGCGGGATCATGCTGAAGATGGCGTCCCCGCCCGAGGCGATCGAGACAGTGATCGTGAGCACGTAGTCGACCAGCAGTGCCGCGCCGCTGACCACGCCGGCCCGTTCGCCGAGGAGCTTCGTCGCCACGACGTAGCCGCCGCCACCCGAAGGAAAATGCTCGATTATCCGCGAATACGCGTACGAAATGATGAAGACTGTCAGGGCCGTTCCGAGCGCGAGGCCGACGGCGAGCGAGGAGTAGTCGTGACCTTCGCTGACGAGCTCGCGAAACGCCGCTTCGGGGCCGTACGCAGATGAGGACAACCCGTCGGCGCCGAGCCCGACCCACGCCAGCATCGCGATCAGCGAGATGCTGTGGAACGTGTCCTTGGAATGAACGTCCTTGGGCGCGCCAAATAGGAGCGCGCGTATTTTCTTCCACATTGTGGACGCCGTCTCTTTCGCGGGCGCGCGGCAACAATAGTGCAGACTCGCCGCGCGTCAAACGACAATGGCGCATCTGTGGCCACTCGTGCGGTCGCATCTCCGGTTCGCGCTGTCGTCCCGTCCAAGAGGCGGGCTACGCTGCGCCGAGAGGCCCATGAGAATCCTACTGACGGGTGGAACGGGATTCATCGGCGCGGCAGTCGCGAGAGCCCTGCGCGAGAGGCGCGACGATGTCGTGATCGTTTCGCGTGGAAACAATGGAGACGTCACCTGGGAGGGCGTCGAGGCTGAGGTCGAGCGTGCCGATGCCGTCGTGCATCTGGCCGGCGAGCCGGTCGCAGCCGGGCGCTGGACGGCCGGCCGCCTCGAACGAATCCGCGCGAGCCGCGTCGACACGACCGCGCAAATCGCGCGGGCGATCGAGCGCGGTGCGCGCAAGCCGCGCGTACTCGTGAGCGCGTCGGCGATCGGCATTTACGGAACGCGGCTCGACGATCGAACGCTAGACGAAACGGCCAAGCCGGCGGACGACGAGCTCGCGCGGATCTGCGCTGCATGGGAAGCGGCGGCGGAGCCGGCCCGTGGCGCGGGCGTTCGCGTGGTTCACCCGCGCATCGGCGTCGTACTCGGGCGGCAAGGCGGCGCCCTTTCGAAGATGACCGCGCCTTTCCGATGGTTCGTCGGAGGACCGCTCGGCAGCGGCACACAGTGGATGAGTTGGGTCCACCAGCGAGACGTCGTTCGATCGATTCTCTTCGCGATCGAGCACGACTCCCTCGCGGGTCCCGTCGACGTCGTCGCACCCAACCCGGTGACGATGAACGACTTCGCGCGGGCGCTCGGGCGGGCGCTTGGGCGTCCGGCGGCGCTGCGCGCGCCCGCGTTCGCGCTGAAGCTCGCGCTCGGAGAAGGCCTTGCCCAGGTCGTTCTCACGGGCCAGCGCGTCTCGCCGGCCAAGCTGCAGCAGGCGGGCTTTCGGTTTCAGTTCCCCGAGCTGGCCGGGGCGCTGGCCGAGTTGTTCGCGGACCGCCGAGTCGTACGGTGAACGCGTCGCTCCGCCGCGTCTTTCTCGCTGTCGGAGTCTTCGTGGCGCTCGTGGCGATCGGCAGCGGCGGGTACTTCGTCCTGGGGCATGGCCGCTGGCAATTGACCGACTGCGCGTACATGACCATCATCACCATTTCGACGGTCGGCTTCTTCGAGCTACGCGAGATGAGCAACGTCCCCGGGGCAAGAGCGCTCACCGTGAGTCTCATCGTCAGCGGGGTCGGGGTCTTGGCGTACACACAATCGAACCTCACCGCCCTTTTCGTCGAAGGCGTTATCGGTCAGGCGTTGCGGAGAAAACGCATGCAAAGGGATATCGCGAGATTGTCGGAGCACATCGTCGTGGCCGGCGCCGGCAGCACAGGCAAGCACGTCATCGAAGAGCTCGTCGCGACGCAGACTCCCTTCGTCGTCATCGATCGGAGCGACCACGCTCTCCAGGAGATCTCGGCAGAGCTCTGCGGGGGGAAGCTGCTCTACGTGCACGGGGACGCGACGCTCGATCACATGCTGCTCGCGGCCGGGGTAGGGAGGGCGCGCGGAGTGGTGGCCGCGCTTACCCACGACAAGGACAACCTCTACGTCACGCTGAGCGCGCGCAGCCTGAATGCGCGGGCTCGTATCGTGAGCAAAGTCGTCGAGGACGATGCTGCGCCGAAGATCCTGAAAGCGGGGGCCTCGGCGATCGTCAATCCGACGATGATCGGGGCGCGGCGTCTCGCGAGCGAGCTCATTCGCCCCGAAGTGAACGAGTTTCTGGATCAAATGGTCCGCGACAAGGACAAGAATCTGCGTCTCGAAGAGGTCGTCGTCCCCCCCGGCTCCAAGTTCGTCGGCGTAACGCTCAAAGACACCCTGATTCGTCGCGAGACGCGCGCGCTCGTCGTCGCGGTGCGAGGCACCGATCGCGCGTTCGTGTACAACCCCGACCCCGACTACGTCATCGGCGAGGGCACGACGCTCATCGTCCTCGGCGAAACGGAGAGCATCGTGAAACTCAGGCGCCTCGTCGCCTGACGACACGCTACCGATCGAACCCTCTCTGCGGGAGCACCTCGCGAAGGGCAGCTTCCAGCCCGCCGCTCGCGCCCGGTAGCGCGGCGTGCGCCAGAGCGAAGAATGTCGTACCGTTTGCCGCTTTGACGGCCGCGAGCGCCGCGGCGCGGTCCGAAGGCGGACCGTATTCGAGGACGCCGAGCACGAGCTCCGCTGCTTCGACTGTGTCGACGTGGGACAGGGCTCGCAGCGCCGCCGCACGCACACCGGGCTGCAGCGAGTCGCGGAGAATCCGCGAGAGCGGGTCGACCGCGTGGGGAAAGGACAGCGCCTCGACAGCTTTGGCCGCTTGATCGACGACCGCTGGGTCGGGGTCTCGAAGCCCGGCCATGACCGTGACGAAGCTCCGCTTGTAGCAAAACGTTTGGAGCGCTCGCAAAACGGCAACCTTGCTGCGCCGATCGGGATATTCGAAAAGCTTCTCGAGGGGCGAGAGAAACGCATAGAGCGGAAGCTGCGCGAGCTCCTCGATGAGGCGCAGCCGATCTTCAAACGGCCGCGGACCCTGCGCGTCGCCGTTGCTCTCGACCGCGAGCGCGCTGCCCCGCGCGAGCATCGCCTTCCTTCGGACGATCCCGTTCGTTCGCTTGTCGAAGAGCACGTCGGCACAAGCCTCGACTGCGCTGCCGCGGCGTTCCCACTCGAGGATGTCGACGTGCCACACTTCGGTGTGATGCGCTTCGCGTCGCCCCGTCTGCGGCTGGACCGTGGACCTGGAGGTCGAATCGTCCTTGATCGCGTCGTAACGCTTTGCCGCTCGAGCGTAGTGTGCGCGCCTGGGGGGCTCTAGATCGAGACGGCCGAGCTCCGCAAAGAGTTCGCCGACGCGCGAGTATTGACCGACCTCCCCAAAAGCCAGAATCGCAGAGAGCAGCGCGTTCTCGGCTACCTCGGGGGGGGCTCCGGCGGCCTGCTCTTGCCGGGCCACGGCGCGCCACAGCTGCGCTTGTTTCAGCGAATAATCCCTCGTCGCTTGCGACAGCGCGAACGAACGCGCGTACTCAGCTGCTTGGCGCGCCAGCGTCGCCGCCGCACGCGTCTCCCCGCACTCGCTGGCCGCGGCGATCGACTCGTCGAAGAGTTCGAGCGCAAAATCGTATTTGAGATGGTCCTCGCGAAGAATTCGAATCGAATTGAGAAACCCTTCGAGCACGTCTTCGAACGCCCCGCTCTCGCGCCCGATCTGCACGAGCACCTGGAAGCAATCGAACGCCCGCTCCCGGCGACCGACCGACTCGAAGTGGTCCGCTGCCTCTTCCAGGAGCCGCACGCTCGCGACGATCGCCTCGCGCGCCTGGCGCGCGTCGCCGCATTGCCGGGCGCAGCGCGCCAGATTGAATCTTACGAGCGCCGTCACATAGACATCGCCGTCCCGTTCGGCGACGTAGACGAGGCGGGACCACAACGCTCGAGCAGCGCCCCAATCCCGAGCCTTCTCCCGGTAGATCGCGGCCGCCGCTATCTGCCCTGCCGCCTCCATCTCGCGGGCCGCCTCGGCCATGCGCCCCTGCGCGGCGAGCAGCGGCGCGCGGTCCGCATGGGGGACGTCGGGCATAAGGGCTTCGGCGCGGCTGTAAGCCGTCGAATCCACCGAAGCCAAGTATGCGATGACGTTGAACGCTCCTCGCTTGTCTCCACGCTTGGCGAGCGCGTCTTCGAGGAGTCGCAGCCCCGCGGAGTAGTCGCTCTCGGCGACGTGCGTTTGCTTCGCGGCGGCCCAGAGCGCCCCGATAGCCCCGGCGAGGTCGCCTCTTACCGCGGCCGCTCGCGCGCGGTCGCGCAAGACGTAGAGGTCATCGAACATCGGTAGCTACACGAAAGTATTCACCGGCTCCTCGCAAAGCGCCCGAGGTTCCGCGACGCGCGCGAAGCGGGCCAAAAGTCTGGCGGGACTAGGGAACCGACGGCCGAGGGCCTTCATGGCGGCGCCTCGCCCGGCGCGACAGACTCAGCGCGCTCTCGACCAGCCCAATGACAACGTAACAGGACAAAAGCCAGACCAGCACGAACGCCGGGCGGGTCTGCAGGCTGACGATCGCGCTCGAGCCCACCGCGAATACGACCAGAAGAAATGTCCGCGCGTTGAGGCGGAGATCTTTGAAGCTCCGGAACTTGATGGTCGAAACCATCAGACAGCTGAGAAATATCGTGAGCGCGAACATCGCCCACACGTACTTCGGCCCGTGCAGCCGGAGCTCGCCCATCGCGTGATTCGCGAGCACGAGCGAGATGAGAATCCCCGCCGCTCCCGGGACGGGCAGCCCGACGATGTACTTGCTGGGCTTGGTCGGCGCTCCCTTGTCGCCCATCGACAGGACGTTGAACCGCGCCAGGCGCACGGTCCCCGCGGCGGCAAAGAGAAAGGACGCGATGAGGCCGGCCGTGGGCCGCTGCCAGAGCGACCACTTGAACACCAGGAGCGCGGGCGCGACGCCGAAAGAAATCGCGTCCGCGAGCGAGTCGATCTGAAGACCAAAGGCGCTCTGTGTCTTGGTCAGGCGCGCCACCCGCCCGTCGAGCATGTCGAAGAACAGGGCGAATACGAGCAGAAGCGAGGCGCGGTAGTAGTCGTCGTCGCCGCCGGCCGTCGCGCAGATTCGAATCGAGTCGAAGCCGCAGAACACGCTCGAGAGCGTGATGACGTTCGGCAGGAGAAATAGCGTCTTGCGAAGGTCGAGTTTGCGGGGAGGCGGGGGCACTTCGGTACCTGAGGTCTCTCGTGTGCGGGTCGATGGCAGCGCGCTCGAGACGCGGGACACACCAGAGCCGGGCTATCGTGCCCACAGATCCGGGCGGCGGTAAAGACACGGTGTAGGCGAGTCCTGCGCGAGCTCGCCGGGAAATTGGCCGCCTTACCCTCCCCACCCTACTCTACCCGTTGCGCATGAGAAAACGCGCGCTTTTGGCGCTTCCGACGCTCGCTCTCCTCGCCTTGGCCGCCAATTTCGGCTGTGGTCGTAGCGCGGAAGAAAGACAGCTCGACTCGATGCGTGACGAAATCGCCAACATCCGAGAGGGCCGCGACCGTTCCGACCTTGCGGCGGGTACGCACGACCCCGCCGGACCCTCGATCGTCGTCCCCCCTGCCTACACTTCCGCCGCTCTGGTTCGCCCTCCGCCACTCGTGCTCGAAATCGGCATCGGCGCGGGAGGAGCGACCGACGACGGGGCAGAAACCGCGGACCCGCAAGACACTACGCAGCGTCCGACCATCCGAGTCTTCGGCGCTTCCCGGAGCGCGAGAGGTTCGCGGCACGGCGACGATCAAATCGAGCTGGCGGCCTCGGACGACGCCGCGTCCGACGGAACTTCCGGGGCCGCGAGCCGCAGTCGAGACAGCAGCGTGCGGGATCCGGAAGCGAAACGGGCGTACGACGCCGCCCTTTCCTTGGTGAACACGAAACGCTTCGACCAAGCGCTCGACGCGTTCGCCGCGTTCCTCGTCAAGTGGCCGGACCATCCGTACGCCGAGAACGCGATGTACTGGCGCGGAGAGTGCTACTTCGCCCGTGGCGACTACGTCCACGCGTCCGAGCAGTTCGACGGCGCGCTCAAGCGCTTTCCCGCCGGCAACAAGTCGGCGGATGCGCTGCTCAAGCTCGGCATGTCCGCCGAGAAGCTTGGTAAGTCGATCAAAGCCAAAGAGTGCTTCGATCGCCTTGCCCGGCAATATCCGGAAAGCGACGCCGCGCACCATATCCCCGCCCGATCGGCCTCCGCCAGCCCGCCCGAGCCAGCCCGAGAAGAGGGACGATGAGAACCGCGAATCGAACCGGCTGCATCGCGGCCTGCTTGTTCGTTCTGGCTCCCGCGCTCGCGCGTGGACAAACCGCCCCCGCGACCCCCGGCGGCGCGGGAGCCGTGCCGCCCGCCGGTTCGCTCGTGCCTCCGCAGCCTGGGTCGACGTTTGCCGCGTCGCCGAGCACCTACCCGAATCCGCAATCTTCGAACGGGACGATCGGCGGCGGCAACGCCACCGAATCGAGCTCCCACCCGGTCACGGGCGAGGAGGAAGACTCGTTCGACCTCGGCCCGCACAAGAACGGCGGCGGGATCGCACACGGGGAGACCAACGGCCCGGTCTTCGTCGGCGAGCCGACCTTCTCCGGGGGCGAAGTCCCGGAGGCCCACGTCGTGCGCCAGGGCGACACGCTTTGGGCCATATCGGATTACTATTACAAAACGCCATATCAATGGCCGCGCCTGTGGTCCTACAATCCCGAGATCAAGAATCCGAACTGGATATACCCCGGCGACGAAATTCACCTCCGTGCCGGCGGCGCCGCCGAGAGCGGCACCCTCGGTCCTGCTGCACAGGGTCCCGCGAAAGGGACGCCCAGCCTCATCGATCGACGGCGGCGCATGCCGGGGAACGCTGTTTTTCTTCGTGACCAGGGCTGGATCCGTGACGACTCGGACGAAGTCTGGGGAGAGGTGACCGGGGCGGCCGAGGACAAGATGTTTCTCTCGGATTTCGATGAGATCTACCTGCACGTCTCCGCAGGGCACGACGTCCACCTCGGGCAGGAGCTGACCATCTTTCGCCCCGTTCACCCGTCGTCCGCGGGGACCATCGTTCAAATCGAGGGGGCGGCGCGCGTCGACCAATGGAACTCGCGCGACCGTGTGGCTCGGGCGCAGGTCATCGAATCGCTGAACGTCGTCGAGCGCGGCGCGAAGGTCGGGCCGCTCACACGCCGCTTCGAAATCGTGCCTCCCCTGCGCAACGACGGGGAGGTGCAGGCGCACGTCCTCGCCAGCGTGCACCCGAACGAGTTTTACGGGCAAAACCAAGTCCTGTTCATCGACAAAGGGGAGTCGTCGGGACTCAAGCCGGGCAATCGATTGTTCGTCGTGCGCCGAGGTGACCCGTGGCGTCGCAGCCTCGTGGAAGCCAGTGCGGGCGATCGGGTTTCTGCGGACGACGAGAAGCCGATGCCCGACATGGAGCGAACCCCCGGGTCTGCCCACGACGATCGCACATATCCCGACGAAGTCGTCGCCGAGCTACGCGTCGTGGCCGCCAAGAAGGAAAGCGCGACGTGCGTCGTGACGCAGTCCACGGTGGAGATCGAGCGCAACGACTTGGCCGTGGCTCGCAAGGGGTACTGACGCAAAACGGAGAATTCTTTCTTGGGCCGTGTGCTGCGCTCAGCCGTTTCGATCGCCGCGGTGGCAGCGTTCCTCGTCGCCTTCGGGGGCGAGCGCAGCACCGAGCGCGTCGAAGATGCCGACGACGAAGCACCTGAACTTGCCGATGCCGACGCGGGAAGGCGCCCCCCCAAGCAGACCGGCTGCCCGAACGGCATGGCCCGCGTGCGCGACTTCTGCGTCGATCGCTTCGAAGCCCCCAACCGCAAGGGTGAAGAGCCGCTCGTGATGCAATCGGCCGTGGACGCGGAGGCCTGGTGCTCCGCCCGGCAGAAGCGGTTATGCACCGAGGACGAGTGGATGGATGCGTGCGAAGGCGAGGCGCGGCGGGCCTATCCGTACGGCGATACGCACGTCGATGGCCGCTGCAACGACGACCAAGAGTGGCGCAAGGTCGACGAAGCCAAGCTCGCGAAATGGCCCTCGCCCGAGGCGAAAGCGCACGTAAAGGAACTCTATCAGGCCCTTCCCAGCGGGACCAAACAGCGGTGCGAGACGCCGGGGGGCGTGTACGATCTCACAGGGAACGTCGAGGAGTGGGTGGTGCGGACGCGCGAGCACGCCAACTCTTGGCCGTACGTGCTCATCGGTTGCTACTGGGCGGGGTGCTACGGGGGCAACAAGCCGACCTGCCACTCGACGAACAACGCCCACGGGCCCGAGTTTCGGTTCTACGAGACAGGGTTCCGGTGCTGCCGAGATGCGCAAGCGTCGAAGTAGCTCGTCGGGAGGCGAAGTCGAGGCGAGCCGCTCGACCGCGAAAAAGCGCGAAGAAGACGGCAGAAGGCGACGGGGTGGGCAGAGTTTGACGAAGATGTGTCGGAAGAAGCTTGTACACGCTCGTCGCATCGGCTATCGACCGTTCCGCGCGGTGGAGCAGCCTGGTAGCTCGTCGGGCTCATAACCCGAAGGTCGAAGGTTCAAATCCTTCCCGCGCAACTAGAAAACAAGGGGTCCGAGCTTGGTACAGCCGGACCCCTTGGTACACGCGCTTGGTAAAGGATTCTGGAACGAATCCTGGCCATTTTGAACATCTGAGCGCTCGCTCTGTACGATGGACGCGGGGCGCGCCTCTGCCATGCTGATCATGAAGGAGTGGCGGCTCTTCGCCGGCCCGATCAAGCGAGGGGGGCACCGTGTGTCGACGGTCCGCGGCGCTGAGGGGGAGCGCTAGACTCTCCTTTGAGATCGCATGGAACCCAACGACATCGACCGACTGCGCCGGTGGTCCCGGGACGGCTTCTTCGTCGCACCACGCTTGCTACGGCCGGAGCGCATGCGCGAGCTCTCTGAAGCGTGCGATCACGTGCTTGCGCAGGTGCGCGCCGCGTCGCGTGACCAAGGGCACTCGAGCACTCACGTCGCCGGGCTCCTCGCGCCCGAATACTTCGCAGACCGTCCGGATCTCCTCACGCGCCTCGCCGACGCGATGAGCTCGCGCGAGGTGACCGCGCAGCTCGACGGCCTCGCCCGGATCGGCGAGGGCTTGCCGAATCTTCGCGACACGCAGTACTTCCACGAGCCCACCGAGCGCGACGACGACGGGCACTGGCACCGCGACGGGGCCGGCCCGGCCGGAAGTGCAGGCGCGCCCGCCGGCGAGCGGCGGACGCTCGTGCGATTGCGTATGGCGTTCGCCCCCGACGACCACCTCGAGTACGTCCCCGGCTCCCACGCGCGTCCTGACACGACCGAGGAGCGCAGGGCGATCGAGAAGCGGCTGCGTGACGATGCGCTCTCGCACGAGGCGGTGCGAATCGAGCTCGAGCCGGGGGACGTCTGCGTGTTCGACACGTGGGGCATCCATCGCGCGCGCTACCGGCGCGCTCGCGTCCGGCGGACGCTCGATCTCCTCTTCGGGTTCGGGCCGCGCCGGCCGATCGGCTTCGATGATGCAGTGAAGGCGCTCATGGCGCGGCGTTGAGCGTACGGATTTATCGCAGCGCTGCCGGCCAGAACGTTATGGCAGCGGGGACAGGCAAGGCGGGCGGGCACGATCCGGTTCGTCGGCTAACGCTCCAGTGGCCGCATGCCCCCGGCCGGTGCCAGTCGGGTTTTCTCGAGTTCGAAAATGGTGCGCGCGCCTGTCGCGGTGACCGACAAGAAGGTGGTGCCCAGCGATATGCACGCGCACCGCTTTAGCGACGAGATCGCGATCGCGGTGGCGTTTCAGAACAAGAGCGCGAAGACCCTATGGGGGGTCAAGGGAACGCTCGTCTTCAAGGATATCTTCGGGGATCTCATCAAGACGCCAGCGTCAAGGTCGACAGCGGAGTCGGTGCCGGACAGACGTACGTGTGGAACGGATCGATGGATCAACCAGTTCAGGGCGGCCGACGTTAAGCTGGCTCAGACCCCGCAGGACAAGTTGAAGGTGACGTGGGAGCCCGATACCTACCTTTTCAGCGACGGAACGAGCTTGAAAGCGCCCTCAAGCGAATAGGGCGCCCGCCCGTCGAGACTCAGGCCGCAACCCGCACGGAAACCGGCAACTCCACCAAGTACGACAACCCAAGTTGTCGTCCCCGCGCAACTCTCGCTGGAAAACGATGCAACCCTCCTGGAGGAGCATCATGGTTCCGGCAAAACGAAGAGAAGCGCCGCCGAGCGGGAGGCGACAAGGCGAACTTGAGAGGCTTCAATGCCGATGCACTCCGAGGATCAGCGTAGCGTCGGACCAAAGGCAGGCGAAGCACACGACGCCGACGAGCGCGTGCGCGAGGCCCACTCTCAGCAGCAGCCGGTTCATGACCGGTGTCACGCTGCGTCGCTCGCAGGCAGCGTCACCACGACCTTCTTCGCCGACACGCCCTTGCGTTGGACGTCGAGCGCAGCCTGGATCGAGGCGAGGCCGGTGCCGACGACCTGCGCCTCCGGCGCGGCGACGAAGCGCCGCTCGGCGAGCGCTTGCGGCAGGAAATCGGCGTAGACGGCGCGGCCCACGTCATTGTGGACGAGTGAGCTGCCGAAAATCAGCTTGCTGCGGATCCCGCGCAGCCGCGTCATTAGCCAGAGCTTCACGTTGAACCAGATGAAGCGCGAGACCGTTGCGAGCACGGGCATGTCTTGCCCGAGCGGCTGATCGAAGGTGACGGGGTACGTCGCGATCGAGACAAACTTGGAGCCCTTGCAAGCGTTGACCACGGCGACGCAGAGCTCGGGAGAGCCCGCACCGATGGCGATCGCGCCGGCGATGGTCTTGCCCGACAGCGCCTCGATCAAGTCGGGCACCACCCGCGGGTCCTTGTAGTCGAATACGCGGCTCGCCCCGAGCTTCTTGCAGTAGTCGAAATTTCGCGGCGAGGCCGTGGCGAAGACCTCGTAGCCCGCGGCGACGGCGAGCTGGATGGCGTTGCTGCCCACGCTCGTCGAGCCGCCCCAGACGAGGAGCGTCTTGCCGTTCCGCTTCGCGGATGCCGAGGGGTAGTCGAGCGCGAGCTGGTCCTTCTGGAAGAGACCGCACGCCGCGGTCGACAGGCCGAGCGGCAGGACCGACGCGCTCTCGTAGCTCATGTCCGCCGGGATGGGCGAGGCCATGCGGTCGAGCAGAATGGTGTACGTCTGGAAGGAGCCCTCGGCGGCGCTGTTGCGCTTGGGGTCAGTACCGACCGCGTGCCCGAGCACGCGATCGCCGACTTTGAAGCGCGTGACCGCGCTGCCGACTTCGACCACCTCACCGGCGGAGTCGGAGCCGAGAACGAACGGGTACTTGATCCAGTTGAACAGGAAGTCGCCGGCGACCTGCTTGATCCAGTCCATGGGGTTCATGGACACGGCGCGGTTGCGAACGACGATCTCGTCGGCCTTCGGGGGCGTGTACGGAGCCGGCCCGACCTGCAGCGGGCTTTGTTTCGTGGAGAGCCAGGCGGCGGTGTTGGCGAAGCGGATGTTTTCCATGACGACCATGTTGGCAAGCGAAGTCGTACTCGCTACGCTATTTCGTTCGCTTTATTGTCGCGATCGTTCGGAGACGAGGATGGATCCGCTCTCAGACGTGCTCTCGCTGCTCAAGGTTCAGACGTACTGGTCTGGTGGCTTCGACTACGGGGGAGACTGGTCCTTCGCCTTTGGACCCTTCGAGGGCATCCGGTTTTATGCGGTGATTTCTGGCAACGGCTGGCTCGCCGTAGACGGTGTGCCGGAGGCCGTCCCCGTCGCGCCCGGCGACTGCGTGCTCCTGCCTAGAGGACGACCGTTTTGCGTGGCTCGGGATCTTGCGTTCAAGTCGGTCGACCCAACCGAGACCTACGACGGTCGCAACGATGGGGGCGTCACGGTGCTTAACGGCGGAGGCCACTTCTTCGGCGTGGGCGGTGAGTTTGCGCTTACGGGAGACCAGGCGAACGTGCTGCTTGGCGTGCTGCCGCCGCTCATCCACGTTCGCCAGGAAGCCGACAAAGCGGTGCTGCACTGGGTCATCGAGCGAATGCGGCAGGAACTGCGCGACCCGCAACCCGGCGGAGTCGTCGTGGCACAGCAGCTCGCGACGCTGCTGCTCGTGCAGACGCTGCGACTCCACCTCGCCGAAGAGGGTCGCAACGGCGGCGTCGGCTGGCTCGTCGCGCTTTCGGACAAGCAGATGGCAGCGGCGATCGGAGCGATCCACGACAAGCCGGGCGATCCGTGGACGGTCCAGTCGCTCGCCGCACGAGCGGGCATGTCGCGCACGACCTTCGCCGTGAAGTTCAAGGAGACGGTCGGCGTCGCGCCGCTAGAGTATCTGACGCGCTGGCGGATGACAGTGGCGTGCGACAGGCTCCTCCGCACGAACGACCCGATCTCGGAGATTGGTGAAGCGCTCGGTTACGAATCGCAGAGCGCGTTCAGTCTCGCGTTCAAGCGCGTGATGGGCTGCTCGCCGGGGCAGTACGGTCGAGGCCGCTCCTCCGCAAAGGAGACGCTGGTCGACGTCGACGATGGGGAGTAGAGCGCGACATCAACCGCCTCGCCGTAGCTCACCGCCGGCCGGATCGCTGAAACCCATGCCGGCTCGGTCGTAGGCGCAGGTCGTCGTCTCGCGACCCAGAACGGGTAGAACGTCTCGGTACTGCAGCGAGCTGCCCGGTCCGCTGGATTCAAGCAACACCGTGGGCGTGCCTCTTCCGGAGCATAAGAAGTGCAGCTTGCGGTCGCCGATGCTGACCAAACGGCCCGCCGGCTGAAACTTGCGCAGACCCGCAGGGTCGCTCGACCACGAGACCGCCTTTGAGCATGGCGCTGTCGCCGAGCTCGCGTGCGATGCGCGCGAGGAAGCGCCGGCGAGCGGGTGCTCCCTCAGGACGCCGCGCTCAAGGGGGTTGCGGAGGAGAAGTCGACGCCGGAGACCTTAACGACGGCCTGCCAGGCAGCTTCCTGGTTGGCGCGATCGTGAAAGTGCGGGTGACGCATCGCCTCAATTGGGCCTGTGAGCTTCTTCGGCGCCGAGGCGAAGAATTGCCCCGAGACGTCGGTTCCGAACTCCGATGCCTGGAGGTATCGGCGAGCCGCCCTCTCCGGCGTCTGGGACATGCCGGGAATGAGCTTCACGATTGGGATCAACAGCCACTTCAAGGCCGGGCCAGCGTTACGCACCGCCTTGGTGTCGGGCGCGCTACCGGGCGACACGGCGTATACGGCCATGCCTGAGCGTAGCCGGCGCGCCAGCGCCGCGACCCACCAAGCGATGATGAGCTTCGCGTCGGCATACGCCCGGTTGGGCACGTACTTCACGTTCGGCCCGTTACGCAGCAAGGCTTCCACCGCGGCACTTCGGTCACCGATGATGCGTGGCCGCGAAGGCCGCCACGTCGGTGAAGCTGAACAGGGGCACGTCCCCTCGAGCAG
>Ga0265313_10000438_pt1 | contig 44285 bp, 44 predicted proteins | sample 4123metaG_FD_203122 | JGI IMG/M metagenome (GOLD analysis project Ga0265313, IMG submission 203122) | Rhizosphere microbial communities from Carex aquatilis grown in University of Washington, Seatle, WA, United States - 4-1-23 metaG | ecosystem: Host-associated > Plants > Roots > Rhizosphere >... | reverse complement strand
CGGGACAATGGATGCCAAAAACACTGAGGGCGTCGGCGAGACTTCAATCTCGCCGACGCCCTCTGTGGTCAACCGGGTCCGGGGGCGCCGCATAATGGCTGCACTGCGCAAACCGGTACACGACGCAACCCGGCCCGTATGACGTAATCTTCGACGAAGGAGCGTCAAAGACCAAAAAGTCGAGTGAGCCTAGAGCTTCCTCTTCTTCTTTGTCTTCTTCGCTACTTTCTTCATCGCTTTTCTACGTTTTGCCATTTGCTGCCCTCCTAGCCATGAACCATGGCGGGTGTCGCATCAGTGCGGTCGCGAATCGACACGCCCTGCACGGTGATTACTACCGCACAACGAAAAAAACAGCGACTCCACTTAAAGAAAAGTGTATGCGCGCGCGCGCAATCGTCGACGGCAACGAACGACGCGCTCGTCGTCATCGTGACGGCGCGAAAGTTTTTACCAACGCAAGACATCGCGCGCGAATTTTGCGACGTCGCAGAACACTCGGCAAAATAAGGATTATTTGTATCGGCGCGCGTGCTCGCGCGTTGCAGCAGAGATAAAATTTTGTTTGGTGCGTGATAATTTTTCCCGCGCAACGCCGAAAAATATTGTGCGCAAACCCGCCAAACTTTTTTCACAGGCATGGGGCTTCTGAAGCTTGCTGAATGCCTGAATCGAACAAAAACGAGCGAATCAGTGCCAAGTGATTCGCGGCCTCGGCCGTGCGACGCTGTCGCGATATGTATAAAACGGTACGCCGCTACGTCGCGCGGCGGGGCGGTGACGTTAGATGCCGAGCTTGCGCTTCAGCAGATCGTTCACCGACTGCGGATTTGCCTTGCCGCCGGACGTCTTCATCACTTGACCGACAAACCAGCCGAGCAGCTTCGGATTTGCTCGGGCTTGTTCGGCCTTGTCGGCATTCTTGGTGATGACGTCGTCAACGGCAGCTTCAATGGCCCCGAGATCGGTGACCTGTGCTATCCCCCGCGCTGCAACAAGCGCGCGCGGATCGCCGCCCTCGGTCCAGACGATCTCGAACAGGTCTTTGGCGATCTTCCCGGAAATCGTCGCTTCGCCGATCAAATCGAGAATTGTTCCGAGCTGCGATGCAGAGACCGGCGACGTTGCGATGTCGCCACCCTCCTTGTTGAGGCGCCCGAATAACTCGTTGATCACCCAGTTCGCCGCCGCTTTGGCATCGCGGCCGCGCGCCACCGCCTCGAAATAGTCGGCGGTTTCCCGTTCGGCGACCAGCACGCCGGCATCATAGGCAGATAGGCCGAGCTCGCGCATGAAGCGGGATTTCTTCGGGTCGGGAAGCTCGGGAATATGTGCGCGCAGCGCCTCGACATAGGCGGCGTCGAATTCGAGTGGCAGCAGGTCCGGGTCCGGGAAGTAGCGGTAATCGTGCGCCTCTTCCTTCGAGCGCATCGAGCGCGTCTCGCCCTTGCCGGGGTCGAACAGGCGCGTTTCCTGGTCGATCGTGCCGCCATCCTCGATGATCTCGATCTGCCGCCGTGCTTCATGCTCGATTGCCTGGCCGATGAAGCGGATCGAGTTCACGTTCTTGATCTCGCAACGTGTGCCGAGCGCCGCACCTGGACGGCGCACGGAGACGTTGACGTCGGCGCGCAGGCTGCCCTTCTCCATGTCGCCATCGCAGGTGCCGAGATACCGCAGGATCGAGCGCAGCTTGGTGATGAAGGCCTTGGCCTGCTCAGCCGAGCGCAGATCCGGCTTTGACACGATCTCCATCAGTGCGACACCGGAGCGGTTGAGATCGACGAACGACATCGTGGCATGCTGATCATGCAGCAGCTTGCCGGCATCCTGTTCCAGGTGCAGCCGCTCGATGCCGACCTTGACGCTCTCGCCCCCGGTGACATCGACGATCACCTCACCTTCACCGACGATCGGCGATTTATACTGGCTGATCTGATAGCCCTGCGGCAGATCGGGATAGAAATAATTCTTGCGGTCGAATACCGACTTGAAATTGATCTTGGCGTTGAGACCCAAGCCGGTGCGGATCGCCTGCTTGACGCACTCCTCGTTGATCACCGGCAGCATGCCCGGCATCGCGGCGTCGACCAGCGAGACATGCGCGTTGGGCGCGCCGCCGAATTCGGTCGACGCGCCGGAGAACAGCTTCGACTTCGACGTCACCTGGGCATGGACTTCCATGCCGATGACGACTTCCCAGTCGCCGGTCGCTCCTTTGATCAGATTCATGTTTGCCGCGGCATCCATGCTGGATATCTAAAACATAGGCATGCGCTTGTCACATGCGTTGTGGCAGGAAAATTGCAACGCATGCGCAGCGGCAACGATGGGCCTCCGACGGAGGCAAAGCGGTTGCTGCCGGTGAAGGAGAGCGATGGACAATCAACACGGACGGCTCGATCTGCTCGTCGAAATGACGGTGGCCATTCTGGCGTTTCTTTTGTTCGCGACCGGCGGCTCACTCGGCGGGAAAACAGTCATCGACGGCGACGACGAATCGCCGCCGGTGGCAGCGGAGCAGAATGCCGACTAGACACGGGTGAGCAGGACGGCGGCAATCGCCGCCCATTCTTCGTCCAGCGCGCCGATTGCCCGACTCTGGCCGGCCTGCCGATACCAATAAGCGGCATTGGAAAGATCCCCTTCGACGCGATGCAGATAAGCGTGCACCCAAGCGCTGTCGGAGTCGGACGCCTCCATCACCAGTTTATGCGCCCGCTTCCAATCGTCCTTCCCCGCCCACCACAGCGCCTGCAATGCGGCGCCGAATTCGTCCGGCGGCGCTGCGCCGGCCAGACTGTCTTTGAAGTCAGTCAGCGTCACCACCAGCGCGTCGGCACAAAATGGCCGGCGGCCTCCTCGATGACGGCGCCAAGCGAGAATAAAGACTCTTCATCGAACGGGCGGCCGATCAGTTGCAACCCCAATGGCAAACCCTGACCGTCGAGGCCGGCCGGCACCGCGATCGCCGGCAGCCCCGCCATGTTCACCGTCACGGTGAAGACGTCGTTCAAATACATCTCGACCGGGTCACCGCCGCCCTTTTCGCCAATGCCAAACGCGGCCGACGGCGTTGCCGGCGTCAACAGGGCGTGAATGCCTTGTGCGAAACACTCCTCGAAGTCGCGCTTGATCAGAGTGCGAACCCGCTGCGCGCGCAGATAATAGGCGTCGTAATAGCCGGCCGAGAGCACATAAGTACCGATCATGACGCGGCGGCGCACTTCCTTGCCGAAGCCGTCGGCACGCGTGCGCTCATACATATCGATGACGTCGCGTCCGTTTTCGCGCAGTCCGTAACGCACGCCGTCATAGCGCGCGAGGTTGGACGATGCCTCCGCCGGCGCCACGATGTAATAGGCCGGCAGCGCATATTTGGTGTGGGGTAGCGAGACGTCGACCAATTCGGCCCCGCCCGCCTTGAGCCATTGCTTGCCTTTGTCCCATAGGCTGTCGATCTCCGACGGCATGCCGTCGAGCCGATACTCCTTCGGAATGCCGATCTTCATGCCCTTGATGGAGCGGCCGAGCGCGGCTTCGTAATCCGGCACCGCACGATCGACCGAGGTGGTGTCCTTGGCGTCGTGACCCGCCATCGAGCGCAGCAACATCGCGCTGTCGCGAACGGTGCGCGCAATCGGTCCGGCTTGATCGAGCGAGGACGCGAACGCCACGATGCCCCAGCGCGAGCAACGGCCGTAGGTCGGCTTGACCCCGACCGTGCCGGTGAACGCCGCCGGCTGGCGGATCGAGCCGCCGGTATCGGTCGCGGTGGCGCCGAGGCAAAGTCGCGCGGCGACCGCCGCGGCGGAGCCACCGGATGAGCCGCCCGGCACCAGATGGGTGCCTTCAATTTTGCCGCTCGAGACCGCTCCGACATTCGAGCCCTTGCGGCGCCATGGATTGACCACCGGCCCGAAGCACGACGTCTCGTTCGACGAGCCCATCGCGAACTCGTCATTGTTGAGCTTGCCGAGCATCACCGCACCGTCGCGCCATAGATTGGCGCTGACGGTCGATTCATAGGTCGGGACAAAGTTCTCGAGAATCCGCGAGCCAGCGGTCGTGCGCGTGCCTTCGGTACAGAACAGATCCTTGATGCCGAGCGGTATGCCTTCGAGCGGCCCCGCCTTGCCAGCGGCGATACGCGCATCCGAGGCCCGCGCCATGGCGTGAGCGCGCTCCGGTGTTTCCAGCACAAAGGCATTCAATGCGCGCGCCTTCTCGATCGCCACGAGATGCGCATCGGCGAGTTCGGCCGCGGAAAAATCCTTCTTCGTCAGCCCGGTGCGGGCCTGCGTGAGTGTCAGGGATGTCAGTTCAGCCATCGCCTACTCGACCACCTTTGGCACCAGGAAATAGCCGTCCTGGGTGGCCGGCGCGTTCGCAAGAATGGCGTCGGCATTACCGCCGTCGGTGACGGCATCGGCGCGCTTTTTCATTTCCATCGGCGTCACCGAGGTCATCGGCTCGACGCCTTCGACATTGACCTCGGATAATTGCTCGACAAAGGCGAGCATCGCATTGAGCTCACCCTGCAAAGCTTCGATCTCATTCTCGGCAACCGCGATGCGGGCGAGATGCGCAATTCGGCGGACGGTGGCGGCATCAACGGACATGGGATCTCACTTCGAGCTTTCAGGTCGTGCGCGGATGATGACAGCGCTATAGCAGAGGGCCAGATTCCGGCGCAAATCAGATCTAACGGCCGATCACATCGCGCCGCTCATGCCGCGGATTCGCCGGGCCAGCACGCCCATGATATAGGTCGCGAAGTTAGGCACCTCATCGACCATGAAGCGAAAGGTGCGCTGGTCAATGAGCGAAAGCTCGCAGGCCTCGCGCGCGCGGGCGGTCGAGGAACGCGGCTTGTCATCGATCATCGACATGAAACCCAGCGCTTCGTTGGAGCCAATCGTCTCGATGACCTTGTCGCCGATCATCATATCGATGGTGCCGGATTGCACGATGTACATGCAGTCCCCCGCGTCCCCTTTGTTGAAGACGACGCCGCCGGCAGGCACTTTGATGGTCGCACCCGCGCCCTTGGCGAAGGCGCGCATATCGATATCGGCGCGGTGCTTTCGTCCGATCGGGCTGCCGCTCAAATTCATTGGATCCTCCCATCCCGGCTCACATGATGATGAATCCAAAGTCCTGCAGGACGCAAGCGCCCTGAGCCGGCACCGTTGGCCGGTCCTGCTTTGCGTGCTACGGCTCGCGGATGGCTGCCATTCTTCCGCTTGAACAGGCCGCACAGGTCTTCGCGCCCCGTGGAACGCTGATCGGCCTCGACCTTGGCGAAAAAACTATCGGCGTCGCCTCGAGCGATCCCGACCGGCGACTGGCGGCCGGCGTCGAAACCGTCACCCGCAGCAAATTTACGGCCGATGCCGCGCGCCTCATGGCGCTGGCCGCCGAGCGTCACGCGACCGGTTTTGTCTTGGGCCTGCCGATCAATATGGATGGCAGCGAAGGACCGCGTGCCCAGGCGACCCGGGCGTTCGCGCGCAATCTGGCCAAGCTCACCGAATTGCCGATCGCACTATGGGACGAGCGGCTGTCGACCGCCGCGGTCGAGCGTGAGTTGATCGCGGCCGATGTCAGCCGCGCCAAGCGGGCCGCCGTGATCGATCAGCACGCGGCCGCGTACATTCTGCAAGGCGCGCTCGATCGGCTGCGCCGTATGAATAATACCTGATACGAACATGAAAAAGGACGGGCTTGCGCCCGTCCTTTTTGCAGCCGTGCAGTGAGATTTACCGGTCTTTCGTTTCGGTGCTGCTGTTATTCACAAAACCGGGGCCGCGATAGACTTCACGCTGGCGGTAATAACCGTAACCTGGCGCGGGCGCGTAGGCGTAGGCGCCATAGGCCGGACCGCCTGAGTACGCGTAGCCCGGGTCATAGTAGCCCGGGGCGTAGCCATAGCCATACCCTGGGCCATAAGCGTTCGCCGCTGCCGCGCCGACGACGGCGCCCGCCACGAACCCCGCGCCAACCGCACAGCCATAGCAGCGGGCCTGGCCCGGCGTTGCCGCCAGTGTGGCCGCCGCCAAAACCGTGGCCGCGATCGCGCTTGTCTTCAGGAACGTATTCATATTTGCCTCCATTGGCTGTTCCTGGTGACAACACGCGCAGGTGGCCGGACGTTCCACGGAGGCGCATGGAACCGCACCGGCAGCGTTCACAAAGAGTTCAAGCGAGCCGTATCAGTCCGGCAATGCCCGTTGCAGCACGTCCGCGACCATGATTCGCGATGGACCGGAACCGAAATTGGAACCCCGGCGGCCGAATTGTGAAGAAGCAAAGCTCTCCGCTATGGCAGCAGGCGCATGGGATTGCAGCGCCGCGCCAGCGGCCAACAATGCCAGTTGTTCGACCGCATAGCGCGCGTGGCCTTCCGCCTCCGTTCCGGACAGCAATTTAACGATCTGCGCGTGAATCTCCGGGGCGCCAGGCAAACTCGCGGTCGCTTTGCCGAGCGCGGCGATCACGTTTTGCGCCGCCTCTGCGTCGCGCGACAGCGCCCGCAACACGTCGAGACACATGACATTGCCGGAGCCTTCCCAAATCGCGTTGACCGGCGCCTCGCGGTAGAGCCGCGGCAACATGCTGTCCTCGACATAGCCGTTGCCGCCGAGGCACTCCATCGCTTCGTAGATGAAGGCCGGCGCCTTCTTGCAGACCCAGTATTTGACCACCGGTGTCATCAGCCGCGCATAGGCCGCTTCGTGCGCATCCGTTCCCGCATGATCGAGCGCCCGGCACAGCCGCATCACCAGCGCGACAATTCCCTCCATCGTCAGGGCCAGATCGGCGAGCACGGCCCGCATCAACGGCTGATCGGCGAGCTTCTTCTGGAACACCGTGCGATGCCGCGCGTGATGAATGGCCTGCGCCAGTCCCATCCGCATCAGGCCCGCTGAGGCAACCGCGCAATCGAGGCGCGTCAGCTGGACCATCTCGATGATGGTGCGGATGCCGGCACCTTCCGCTCCGACGCGCTGCGCGTAGGCATCGACGAATTCGACCTCCGACGACGCATTTGACTTGTTGCCGAGCTTGTTCTTGAGCCGCTGAAAACGCAGACCGTTGACAGTGCCGTCCGGCCTGAAGCGCGGCATGAAGAAACAGCTGAGCCCGCCCTCCGCCTGCGCCAGCACCAGGAATCCGTCCGACATGGGCGCCGACATGAACCATTTGTGGCCGCTGATCGAATAGCTGTCTGTCGTTCGCGTCGCGCGCGTTGTGTTGGTGCGCACATCGGTCCCGCCCTGCTTCTCGGTCATGCCCATGCCGATGGTGATGGCGGATTTTTGCGACCATGGCTGGAAGCCCGGGTCGTACTCATGCGCACATATTTTCGGCATCAGCGCCGCCGCGAGCGCCGGCTCAGCGGCCATGGCGCCGACGGCAGCCCGCGTCATGGTGATCGGGCACATGTGCCCGTTCTCGATCTGCGCCACCATGTAAAAGCGCGCGGCGCGCGCCACTTCGGCCGGCGCCGGAGCGCGCGTGCCGTCGGCCCGCCAGGTCATGCAGTGCAGGCCGGCCTGCATGCTCTCCGCCATGAAGCGGTGATAGGCCGGATGAAACTCGACGATATCGAGGCGGCGACCTTTGCCGTCAAAGATCTTGAGCTGCGGCGGGTACTCATTTGCCAGCCGCCCCTGCTCCATCATGTCGGCACTGCCCCAATGGCGGCCGAACGCCGACAGCACGGCGGCAGGCTCAGCGCTGCCATTGGCTGCCAGCGCCTCGCGCAGCGGCAGGTCGGCGGCGAACAGGTCGACATCCTCAAACGGCGGCGACTGGTTGATAACCTCAGGGGTATCCTGCCCGGTCATGTTCCGCACCTCGGCGACTCAGTTGCCTTGATCCGGCGTTAACCTAGCAACGACTGCAATCTTATCCACTGGCACTCCCGGCCCTTGAACGACCCTTGCCGCAAATGGCTCGGGCTCGTATAGGAGTGCCTTTAATGAACATTGCGCCGCCATCGTCCTTCGTCCTCAACCGCCGTCACTTGTTGGGGATCGAGGGCCTATCGGCGGCTGAAATCTCCGGCCTGCTCGACCTGGCGGAAGAATTCGTCGAGCTCAATCGCCAGATCGAGAAAAAGCGCGCCTCATTGCGCGGCCGTACCCAAATCAACCTGTTCTTTGAAGTTTCGACCCGCACCCAGGCCTCGTTCGAGCTGGCGGGAAAGCGGCTCGGCGCCGACGTCATGAACATGTCGGCAAGCTCGTCGTCGATGCGGAAAGGCGAAACGCTGATCGACACCGCGATCACGCTCAATGCCATGCATCCGGATCTGATCGTGGTCCGTCATCACGCGTCAGGAGCCGTGGAACTGCTGGCGAACAAAGTCGATTGCTCGGTGGTCAATGCCGGCGACGGCGCCCACGAGCATCCGACCCAGGCGCTGCTCGATGGCCTCACCATCCGCCGCAACAAGGGCCGGATCGAAGGATTGCTGGTCGCGATCTGCGGCGACATCACCCATTCGCGCGTCGCCCGCTCCAACATCATGCTGCTCAACGCCATGGGCGCGCGCGTTCGCGTGGTCGCACCCTCGACATTGCTGCCGACCGGCATCGAACGCATGGGCGTCGAAGTGGCGCGCGATATGCGCGAGGGTCTGGCCGATGCCGACATCGTCATGATGCTGCGCCTGCAGAAGGAGCGGATGAACGGCTCCTACGTTCCGTCAATGTCGGAATATTTCCATTTCTTCGGGCTCGACGCCAAGAAGCTCGCTTACGCGAAGCGTGACGCGATGGTGATGCATCCGGGTCCGATGAACCGCGGCGTCGAAATCGACTCCGCAGTCGCCGACGGCGTGCAATCGCTGATCCGCGAGCAGGTCGAGATGGGCGTCGCGGTGCGCATGGCCGTGCTGGAAGCGCTGTCGCGGAATTTACCGAACGCATGATGTTGTCAGACCGCCGACCGATCCTGCTGGCCAATGCGCGGATCATCGATCCGTCGCGCGACTTCGATATTCACGGCGATCTCCTGATCGCCGACGGCCAGATCCGCGAAGCCAAACGCGGCATTGGCGCCGCCGGCGTGCCGGAAGGCACCGAAGTCATCGACTGCCGGGGCAAGATCGTCGCGCCGGGCCTGATCGACATGCGCGCCTTCATCGGCGAGCCGGGCGCCGGCCATCGCGAGACGCTGGCAACGGCGAGCGAAGCCGCCGCCGCCGGCGGCGTCACCACCATCATCTGCCAGCCCGACACCTCGCCCGCGATCGATGACCCGGCCACCGTCGATTTCGTGCTGCGGCGCGCCCGCGACACGGCCATTGTGCATGTGCATCCGATGGCGGCGCTGACCAAGGGCCTTGCCGGCGAGGAAATGACCGAAATCGGCCTGTTGAAGGCCGCCGGCGCCGTCGCCTTCACGGATGGCGCCAAGAGCGTCACCAATGCTCAGGTGCTGCGCCGCGCACTCAGCTACGCGGCCGATTTCGACGCCCTGATCGTGCACCACACCGAAGATCCATATCTGATCGGTGACGGCGTCATGAATGAAAGCGAATTTGCAACCCGCCTCGGCTTGCTTGGCATTCCGAAGGCGGCGGAAACAATCATGCTCGAACGGGATCTGCGGCTCGTCTCGCTGTCGGGCGGCCGCTATCACGCCGCCTCGATCACCTGTGCCGAATCTCTCGACGTCCTGCGCCGCGCCAAGGATGCCGGGCTGAACGTCAGCGCATCGGCCTCGATCAATCACATCACGCTCAACGAGAACGATGTCGGGCCCTACCGGACCTTCCTGAAGGTTTCGCCGCCTTTGCGCGCCGAGGACGACCGCAAATTTCTGGTCGATGCCGTCAAGAACCGCCTGATCGACGTCGTCATGTCGGATCACAATCCGCAGGACGTCGAGACCAAACGCCTGCCCTTCGCCGAAGCCGCGGCGGGCGCGATCGGGCTCGAGACCATGCTCAGCGCCGGACTGCGGCTCGTCCATAACGGCGAGATTGACCTCATGGCGCTGCTGCGGGCAGCCTCGACCCGGCCGGCCGAACTGCTCGGCCTGCCCGGCGGCACGCTGAAAAATGGCGCGCCCGCCGACGTCATCGTCGTCGATGCCGACGTGCCGTGGATGCTCGATCCCGCCGACCTGAAATCGAAATGCAAGAACACGCCGTTCGACGAGGCGCGCATGCAGGGCCGCGTGGTGCGCACGATCGTGACCGGCCGCACCGTCTACGAATATCTTTAGTCATGCTGCCGCCGCTGGCCGCCGATGGAGTCGCGCTTGGTGCAGGCTACCTGCTCGGCTCGATTCCGTTCGGACTCCTGTTAACGCGACTGACCGGCGGTCCCGACATTCGCAGCATCGGCTCCGGCAATATCGGCGCGACCAATGTCCTTCGCACCGGCAAGCGCGGTCTCGCGGCCGCGACGCTGCTCTGCGACATTCTCAAGGGCACCGCGGCGGTCGTTCTCGCGTCGTCGCTATTCGGCCGCGAGGCCGCCCTGCTCGCCGGGGTTGCCGCGTTTCTCGGCCATCTGTTTCCGGTCTGGCTCAACTTCAAAGGCGGCAAGGGCGTCGCGACCTATATCGGCATCCTGCTCGGTCTGGCGTGGCCATTCGCGCTATTGTTCGGACTTATCTGGGTCGCGGTCGCGGCGGCGAGCCGTTATTCCTCCCTCGCGGCGCTGATCGCCAGCGCGCTGATGCCACCTGCCTTGTGGCTCCGCGGCGAGCCGGACGTTGCCGCGCTGTTTGCCCTCCTCACCGTTTTGATCTGGATCATGCATCGCGCCAACATCGCGCGGTTGCTCAACGGCAGTGAAGGCAAGATCGGCGCCAAGCCGGCGCCTTGACCCGGTTGTGTCGGTGCAGCCGCTGCGCGATGCTGTCGGCCTCAGGGGGCGAGCATTGAACGGCGGCGTACGACTGAGCGATGAGCAAAAGCTTGACTGGCTGCGGCTGATCCGCAGCGACAACGTCGGCCCTCGCACATTTCGCGACCTGGTCAATCATTGCGGCGGGGCGCGGCAGGCGCTCGATGCGCTGCCTGCTCTGGCCCGGCGCGGCGGCGCTTCCGGTCCGGCGCGGATCTTCGCGCACGAAAGCGCCGAACGCGAATTCGCAGCCGTCATGGCGCAAGGCGGCCGCTTCATCGCGCTGGGCGAACCGGACTACCCGCAGCGCCTGCAAATGATCGACGACGCGCCGCCGCTGATCACCGTGCGCGGCAGTGTCGATGCCTTCACGCGTCCGATGGTCGCCGTGGTCGGCTCGCGCAACGCTTCCGCGGTGGGGGCGAAATTTGCGGAAAAAATCGCACGCGAACTCGGCGACGCCGGCTTTACGGTGGTCTCGGGCCTGGCACGCGGGATCGACGCCGCCGCGCATCGCGGCAGTCTCGCCAGCGGCACGATCGCCGTGCTCGCCGGCGGCCACAATTGCATCTATCCCGCCGAGCACGAGGGCCTGCTTGACAGTATTCTGCCAAACGGCGTGGCGGTTTCCGAAATGCCGCTGGATTGGGAACCGAGGGCACGCGACTTCCCGCGCCGCAATCGACTGATCTCGGGCCTGTCGGTTGGCGTGGTCATTGTCGAAGCGGCGCGCCGCTCCGGCTCGCTGATCACGGCGCGGTTCGCCGGCGAACAAGGCCGCGAGGTTTTCGCGGTGCCGGGATCCCCGCTTGACCCGCGGGCGGAGGGCACCAACGGTTTGCTCAAGCAGGGCGCAACGCTGGTGACGGAAGCTGCCGACGTTATCGCCGCGCTCGATCCAATCCTCGGCCGCAGCCTATCGCTGCCGGTCGAGGAGCCTGAAACGCCGCGGTCCGGCGGCGGCGAGCCGGGCGAGGACGAACGCAGCCGGATCATCGGCCTTCTCGGCCCCACTCCGGTCGCAATCGACGATTTAGTGCGGCAGTCGAACAGCTCGCCGCCAATCGTGCGCACCGTCCTGCTCGAACTTGAATTGGCCGGACGGCTCGAACGGCACGGCGGCGCTCTGGTATCGCTGTTGTAGTCTCTGCGCGATTCGACAAAAGGAGCGCCGATGTTGGTTCGCTGGATTTCCGCAATCGCGCTGGCGTTTCTGACTTTCGCGCCGCTCGCGCGCGCCCAAGACAAACCACAGCAAAGCTTCGCGGCGTTTCTCGATGCGCTGTGGGTCGACGCCAAGGCGAAGGGCATTAGCCGCGCGACATTCGACCTCGCCTTCAACGGCATCACGCCCGATGAGCGCGTCGCCAAGGCCATCAAGCGCCAGCCGGAATACGGCAAGCCGTTCGGCGAGTATGTCAACTCGATCGCGAATGCGCGACGCATCGCCGAAGGTCAACGCAAGGGGGCGCAATGGAGTGCGACGTTCGACGCCGTCGAAAAGCGGTTCAAGGTCGACCGCTGGATCATCATCGCGATTTGGGGCATCGAAACCGACTTCGGCAATGGCAAGGACTTTTGGGACGTCTTCCGCTCGATCGCGACGGTGGCCTATGTCGGCTACCGCGTTCCCTATTTCCGCAATGAGTTGCTGGTTGCCCTGAAAATCCTGCAGGACGACCACATTGAGCGCGGCAAAATGGTGAGCTCGTGGGCGGGGGCGATGGGTCAGACTCAATTCATGCCGTCGAATTACGTCGACTACGCGATCGATTTTTCCGGCGATGGCAAAGCCGATATCTGGACCAATGTCCCCGACGTCCTAGGATCGACCGGCAATTATCTGCAGAAGTTCAAATGGGACGCCACGCTGCCTTGGGGCTTCGAGGTCGTGCTGCCGGAAAAGTTCGATTATCGAAAGAGCCGCGGCTCGTTCGCGGAATGGAGCAAGCTCGGCCTGCGGCGCGCCAATAGCGAGCCGTTTCCTGCTCAGGGCGACGGCATCCTGTTTTTTCCGAGCGGCGCCAAGGGCCCGGCCTTCCTTGTGACCAAGAACTTCGACGTGCTGAAGGAATATAACAACTCGGACGCTTATGCCGTCGCGGTCGGCCATCTTGCCGACCGGGCGCGCGGTGGTCCACCGATCCGCACACCGTGGCCATCCGACGATCATCAATTGTCGCGCGAGGCGCGCATCGCTTTGCAAAAGAAGCTCGCCGAGCTCGGTTACAAGGTGAACGAATTCGAAGGCCACGTCGATTTCGACTTGCGCGACAATATTCGCAGCGAACAGATCAAGTTGGGCATGGTGCCGGACGGCACTCCGACGACGCTGCTGCTTGAAAAGCTCGGGACCAGCGTGACGCGTTAACGCGGCTCAACCTGGTCGACGCGATCCATCTGATTTTCGGCTTCGAGGCGCACCATGTCGAGGAGGTAGCCGAGTGTGTCGAGCCCTTGCCGCCGCGCGAGCATGCCGAGATCGGCCGAGATCGTTGCGATGTAACTGGCAACATCCGCCGAGTCGCCGCTCGCGCTGCCGGAAGATGGGGGCATGGGATTCTGGAACTGCTCGTCAGGACGGCTCAAGGCAACACTATACCGTTAAGAGAGTTTTACAATCACACACCCTTTGGTTGTATATCGCAGTCTTTCTGCCGCCCCATTTGGATGGTCATAGGCCGTTGCCGCAGGGGGCTGATTTGACAGGCCGGGTTGCCTTCCCCATGTTCCGAACGAACCCCGAGGCTGATTCCGCCCCAATTGTTGCGGCGCTTGGCGGATAAACCATTGGAATTGCATGAATATCGTCGTAGTTGAATCGCCTTCCAAGGCGAAGACGATCAACAAATATCTGGGCCCCGGTTATGAGGTCCTCGCCTCCTTTGGCCATGTCCGTGACCTGCCGGCCAAGGACGGCTCGGTGGACCCGGAGGCCGGGTTCCGAATGCTATGGGAGGTCGATTCCCAGTCGCAGAAGCGGCTCAACGACATCGCCAGGGCGCTCAAAGGCGCCGACAAGCTGATCCTCGCCACCGACCCGGATCGCGAGGGCGAGGCGATCTCCTGGCACGTTCTGGAGGTCCTCAAAGAAAGCAAGGCGCTGACCGACCAGTCGGTCGAGCGGGTGGTGTTCAACGCCATCACCAAGCAGTCGGTCAGCGAGGCGATGAAGCATCCCCGCAAGATCGACGATGCGCTGGTCGATGCCTATCGCGCCCGGCGCGCGCTCGACTATCTGTTCGGCTTCACGCTGTCGCCGGTGCTCTGGCGCAAGCTGCCCGGCGCGCGCTCGGCCGGCCGCGTGCAGTCGGTGGCGCTGCGCCTGGTCTGCGACCGCGAACTCGAGATCGAGAAATTCGTCGCCAAGGAATATTGGTCGATCGTCGCCAAGCTTGCGACGCCGCGCAACGAAGTGTTCGAGGCCCGTCTGGTCGGCGCCGATGGCCAGAAAATTCAGCGGCTCGACATCGGCTCCGGCGCGGAAGCCGAAGCCTTCACCCGCGACCTGGAAAACGCGACCTTCACCGTCGCCTCGGTCGAAGCCAAGCCGGCGCGCCGCAATCCGCCGCCGCCGTTCACCACCTCGACCATGCAGCAGGAAGCCAGCCGCAAGCTCGGCTTTGCGCCCGCGATCACGATGCGGCTCGCCCAGCGGCTCTATGAGGGCGTCGAGATCGACGGCGAGACCACCGGCCTCATCACCTATATGCGAACCGACGGCATCGACATGGCGCCGGAGGCGATCAGCGAAATCCGCGGCATGATCGGCAAGAATTACGGCCAGCAATATGTGCCGGGCTCGCCGCGCCAATATCAGAACAAGTCGAAGAACGCGCAGGAAGCCCACGAAGCGGTGCGGCCGACCAGCGCATTCCGGGCGCCGGCTCAGGTCGCGAAATTCGTCGATCGCGACCAGGCCCGCCTCTACGAATTGATCTGGAACCGCGCGATCGCGAGCCAGATGGAATCCGCCGAGCTCGAACGCACCACCGTCGACATCAATGCCAAGGCCGGCAGCCGCAACATCGAGATGCGCGCCACCGGTCAGGTGGTGAAGTTCGACGGCTTCCTGACGCTGTATCAAGAGGGTCAGGACGAAACCTCCGAGGACGAAGAATCGCGCCGCCTCCCCGCCATGTCGCAGGACGAGATCCTGACCAAGCAGGCGATCGAGTCGTCGCAGCATTTCACCGAGCCGCCACCGCGTTTTTCGGAAGCCGCGCTGGTCAAGCGCATGGAAGAACTCGGCATCGGGCGTCCGTCAACCTATGCTTCGATCCTCCAGGTGCTGCAGGACCGCGGCTATGTGCGCATCGACAAGAAGCGGCTTTATCCGGAAGACAAAGGCCGCGTCGTCGTCGGTTTCCTGGAAAGCTTCTTCACCCGCTATGTCGAATATGATTTCACCGCCGGCCTCGAGGAAAAGCTCGACCGCATCTCGAACGGCGAAATCGACTGGCGCGCGGTATTGACCGAGTTCTGGACCGACTTCATCGGCTCGGTCAACGGCATCAAGGAATTGCGCATCACCCAGGTGCTCGATGCGCTCAACGAACTGCTCGGACCGCACATTTTCCCGGCCCGCGCCGATGGCGGCGAGCCGCGGCAGTGCCCGACCTGCGGCACCGGCAAGCTGTCATTGAAGGTCGGCCGGTTCGGCGCCTTCATCGGCTGCTCGAACTATCCGGAGTGCCGCTTCACGCGCCAGATGACGCCGGGCGCCGAAGGCTCGGTGCAAGGCACCAAGGTGCTCGGCGAAGATCCGGTGTCCGGTCTCGAAGTATCGCTGCGTGGCGGGCGCTTCGGTCCTTATCTTCAGCTCGGCGAACAAGCCAAGCCGGAAAAGAAAGGCCAGGATGTCGAAAAGCCCAAGCGCGCCAGTTTGCCGAAAGGCGTCGCGCCCGACGAGATCGATCTCGAGAAAGCGCTGGCCTTGCTGGCGCTGCCTCGCGAGGTCGGCAAATCGTCGGACGATGGCGAGCCGATTTTGGCCGGTGTCGGACGCTTTGGCCCTTATGTGAAGCACGGCAAGACCTATGCGAGTCTCGAAGAGGGCGACGACGTGCTGACCGTCGGCCTCAATCGCGCCGTCACGCTCATTGCCGAAAAGAAGGCCAACCCCGGCAAGGGCCGCCGCTTCGGCGCCGATCCGGGCAAGGTGCTGGGCGAGCATCCCGACAAAGGCGGCCCGGTGGTGGTCAAGAATGGCCGCTACGGCCCCTATGCCAGCCACGCCGGCGTCAACGCTACGCTGACCGGCGATCTCACGCCGGACACCGTGACGCTTGACCAGGCGGTCGTCCTGATCGATGCGCGGGCGGCGGCAGGCGGCGGCAAGTCGTCGAAACGACGCGCGGCGGGCCGCAAGAGCCCGAAGGGCAAGGCGGCCAAGGAACCGACGGCCAAAGTCGCGGCTCCGAAGAAAAAGCCGGCCCGCAAACGCGCCCCGGCCAAAACCGAAGCCGCCGAATAAGTGGCGAAAGCCGCAGCCTATGATTATTTATACACTAGGGCGCCGTTCCGGCGCCGATCTTTATTATTCACCAATCTGAATTGAACTCACCATTGAACAAAAAGCAGACCGAAACCCCTACCCTTCCCTCCAAGGCGGACCTTCTCGCCTTCATCGCGAAACGCCCCGGCAAGACCGGCACCCGCGAAATCGCCCGCGCCTTCAATCTCAAGAATGCAATGCGCGCCGATCTCAAGCGCGTGCTGCGAGAACTGGCCGACGAAGGCCAGGTCGAAAAGCGCCACAAGAAGCTCCACCACCCCGGCGCCCTGCCTGAAACCGTGCTCGCCGAAATTATTTCGCGCGACCGCGACGGCGATCTGATCGCTGCGCCCGACGAATGGGACGAAGCCGCCCACGGGCCCGCCCCCAAGATTCGTGTGCACGGCGCGCGGCGAAGCCGCGAACGTGAGACGGCCGCGGGGCTCGGCGACCGCGTGCTGCTTCGCGTTCAGGAAGCGCCCGAAGAGGACGGCATTCGCCATCGCGGCCGCGTCATTCGCATCATCGAGCATCCCAAGCATCGCGTGCTCGGCATCTTCCACGCTTTGGCCGGCGGCGGCGGGCGGCTTGAGCCGGTCGAAAAAAAGCAACTCGGCAAGGAACTGACGATCCCCAAACATGCTGCCGCCGACGCGCAGGATGGCGATCTGGTCGCGGTCGAGGTGTCCCGTCCCGCCCGGCTCGGTCCGCCGCAAGGCAAGGTGACCGAGCGTCTCGGCTCGCTGAAAAGCGAGCGCGCGGTCAGCATGATCGCGATTGCCGCGCACTCAATTCCGGCGGTGTTCCGGCCCGATACATTGGCGGAAGCCGCGGCCGCGAAACCCGCGACCATGCAGGGCCGCGAGGACTGGCGCGACGTGCCGCTGGTGACCATCGATCCGCCCGATGCGAAAGATCACGACGACGCCGTTCATGCGGTCGCCGACACCGCCGCGAACAATCATGGCGGCTTCATTCTCAGCGTCGCGATCGCCGATGTCGCGCATTATGTCACGCCGGGCTCGGCGCTCGATCGCGAGGCGCTGGTGCGCGGCAATTCGGTCTATTTCCCGGACCGCGTCGTGCCGATGCTGCCGGAGCGCATTTCCAACGACCTGTGCTCGTTGCGCCCGAATGAGGATCGCGCCGCGCTCGCGGTGCGCATGGTGATCGGCGCCGATGGGCGCAAGCGCTCGCACACATTCCATCGCATCATGATGCGCTCGGCGGCGCGGCTGTCCTATCAGCAGGCGCAATTCGCCGTCGGCGGACGAACCGATGACGTCACGGCGCCCTTGCTCGCACCGGTGCTGGAGCCGCTTTATGCCGCCTATGAGGCGCTCAAGCGCGCGCGCGACGAACGCGGTCCGCTCGACCTCGACCTGCCCGAGCGCAAGATTTTGCTCAAGGCCGACGGCACGGTCGATCGGGTCGTCACACCGGAGCGGCTTGAGGCCCACCGGCTGATCGAGGAGTTCATGATCTTGGCCAATGTGGCGGCGGCCGAAACCCTCGAGCGCGCCCGGGTGCCGTTGATCTACCGGGCGCACGACGAGCCGTCGCCGGAAAAAGTTGTCGCGCTGCGCGAATTCCTCGCCAGCCTCGAGATTCCTTTCGCCAAGAGCGGCGCGCTTCGCTCCCAGAACTTCAATCGCGTCCTGGCGCAGGTCAAAGGCCGCGACGCCGAGCAGGTGGTTAACGACGTGGTGCTGCGCTCGCAAGCCCAGGCCGAATACACGGCGGAGAACTACGGGCATTTCGGCCTCAACCTGCGACGGTACGCCCACTTCACCTCGCCGATCCGCCGCTATGCCGATCTGATCGTTCATCGCGGCCTCATTCGCGCGCTCAAGCTCGGCAGCGACGGCCTGCCGGAGGCAACCGACGTCAAAGCTCTGTCCGAAGTCGCCGCGCAGATCTCGGCGACCGAACGGCGCGCGATGCTCGCCGAACGCGAGACTGCCGATCGGCTGATCGCCCATTTCCTCGCCGACCGCGTCGGCGCGACATTCGAGGGCCGGATTTCCGGCGTCACTCGCGCCGGCCTGTTCGTGAAGCTGCGCGAAACCGGCGCCGACGGCTTCATCCCGGCGCGCACCATCGGCAATGAATATTTCCAGTATGACGAGGGCCATCACGCCATGGTCGGCCGCAACAGCCGGGAAGCCTACCGGCTCGGCGATCCGGTGACGGTCAAATTGGTCGAGGCGGCGCCGGTCGCCGGCGCGCTGCGCTTCGAATTATTGTCAGAGGGACGCTTTGACGGAACGCGCCGGCGTCCGCATCATGATGACGCCAAGCGGCCGTCCCGGCACAGTCGCGAGCCCAAGCATGGACGAAGACGGAATGCGTAAATGACCGATATCGGCAAAGCGCTCACCGAGCGCCTGACCAAGACCGAGCGCGATCAATCCTTTCCCGACAGCATACCGCGCGACGCCGCGACCTTGATCCTGATCGATCGCACCGGACCCGAGCCCCAGGTCCTGCTCGGCCGCCGCCATGCCGGCCACAAATTCATGCCCGGCAAATTTGTCTTCCCGGGCGGCCGTATCGAAACCGGCGATATACAAATGGCGGCCGCACGCGAACTCGACGCGGCGGCCGCCGCAAAGCTCGCTCTGCACCCGCGCGATGCCGAGGTGCCGGCGCCGCGCGCCTTCCCGCTCGCCGCGATCCGCGAGACGTTCGAGGAAACCGGCCTGATGCTTGGGACCAAAAGCGGCGCCGCGCCGGCCGCGCCGAATTCCGAATGGCAGGCTTTTGCCAAAGCCGGCATCCTCCCCGATCTGTCGCAGATCCATTTCATTGCGCGCGCCATAACGCCGCCGCGCCGGCCGAAGCGTTTCGACACCAGGTTCTTCACGGCGGATGCCGACACCATCGCCCATCGCGTCGATGGCGTGATCACTCCGGACTCCGAGTTGGTCGAGTTGGTCTGGATACCGATCAAGCAGGCCAGGGAACTCGAGATTCCGCCCATAACCGGCATTATCCTTGAAGAGCTCAATGCCCGCGTCAAAGCCGGCATGGATCACAGCTTGCCGGTGCCGTTTTACTTCATGGTGGAGCAGGAATTTCGTCGCGAATTGCTGTAAACCCGCAGCATCCGCGCTTCCTTGACTTTTACTGCTTCGCCGCTAGTTTCCCCCGCAATCGCTCCCATTTCCCGTTTCGAGGACCATCATGGCCAAAGCCGTCAGCCTGAAAATCAAGCTCGTGTCGAGCGCCGACACCGGCCATTATTACGTGACCAAGAAGAATTCGCGCACCATGACCGACAAGCTGGTCAAGAAGAAATACGACCCGATCGCGAAGAAGCACGTCGAGTATCGGGAATCCAAGATCAAATAACTTTGCTCAAATGGTTTCTGCATTGGGCGCCCAAGCGGCGCCCTTCGCATTTTCGGACTGCCGATCGCAAATGGTGGCCGGCCGGAAGCGGCATCTCGAGGAGGCCACTCGCACCGCTTCCAGCCGACCGGACCCCACGGACCCAGGAGATGCGGCGGACCTGAGCATCGTAGGGTATTGCTGCGACGTCGCCCGCCGGTTCGCGGGCAATTCAGTGAGCAAAGGTTAGACGAACCGCTTTGGCCGACCAATCAATTTTTAAGCCGTTGGAATCGCCGTGCAATTTCCTGCATGCCGGATCGGCGCGGCAAACCAGGGCTGCAGGTGATTCTCTCGGCGGCGCTTACGCGGCGTCCGGCACGACCCGGTTGCGGCCGTCGCGCTTGGCTTGATAGAGCGCCTGATCGGCGCGCTTGAGGATCGCGGCCGCGGTGTCGGTACCGCCATTCGCCGCCGCAATGCCGATCGAAATTGTGACTTCCAGACTGGCGCCGCCTTGCTGGATGACAAACGGCTCGCTGGCAATGCGCCGGCGCAATCGCTCGGCGACCATCGTCGCCACTGCCTTGTCGGTTTCCGGCATGACCAGGACGAACTCTTCGCCGCCATAGCGGCAGGCAAGATCGATATTGCGGATGCATTTGCGCACGCGCAATGCGAATTCGCGCAGCACGTCATCGCCGGCATCGTGGCCATGCGTGTCGTTGATCGATTTGAAATAGTCGATGTCGAGCACCAGCACCGCGATCGGCTTGCCGCGCGCCGCCGACTGATCGACCAATGTGGTCAAGTGGTTTTCCATGTAGCGGCGATTGAACAGGCCGGTCAGACCGTCGGTGATCGCCATTTCGATCGACATCTGCACGTTGTCGCGCAGCCGCTCGGTGTAGCGCTTCTTCTTGATCTGGGTGCGGGCGCGCGCCAGCAGCTCGTTTCTGTCGATCGGGCGCACAAGATAGTCGTTGACGCCGATCTCGAGGCCGCGCAGCAGCCGCGCGTGATTGTCGGCTTCGGCCACCGCCAGGATCGGCACGCCGCGCGTGCGCTCGAGCGAGCGGATCTGGCTGCACAGCCGCAGGCCGTCGAAATTCTGCAGGCCGAGCGACACGATCGCCAAGTCGTAATTGCCTTCAGCGGCGTGGAATAGCGCCTCGCTCGGATTTTTCTCGACTTCCACGGTGTGCTCGGTGGACAGCGTGGTGACGATGCGCTCATAGGATGACAGCCGGTCATCGACGACCAGAACCCGGCCGCCGCGGCCAGTCTCCGTGACGGCATCGTTTTCCGCGCCGCGGATGCCGATCTCTTTCGACGTGACGGCACGCATCCGCAACTCGTCGGTGACCAGCTTGAGTCGTGCCAAGGAGCGCACCCGCGCAATCAAGGCGACGTCGCTCACCGGCTTGGTGAGAAAATCGTCGGCACCCGCCTCCAGCCCGCGAACCCGGTCGGACGGCTGGTCGAGCGCCGTGACCATTACGACGGGGATATGGTGGGTGGCGGGATTGGCCTTGAGCTTGCGGCAAACCTCGAAACCGTCCATGTCCGGCATCATGACGTCGAGCAGCACGATGTCGCATTCGGCGCGCTCGCAGATCGTCAGCGCCTCGAGCCCGCTATGCGCGGTGGTGACGTCGAAATATTCCGCAGACAGGCGCGCGTCGAGCAGCTTGACGTTGGCCGGGACGTCATCGACGACGAGGACACGGGCAGTCATTACTCAGATCCTCTACGCATTCCCCAGAAAACTGCGGATCGTTTCGATAAATTTTCCGACCGAAATCGGCTTCGACAGATAGGCCTCGCAGCCGCCCTCGCGGATGCGCTCCTCATCGCCCTTCATCGCGAAGGCGGTGACGGCGACGACCGGGATGCCCTTCAATTCGGGGTCGTCCTTGAGCCATTTGGTCACTTCGAGACCCGAGACTTCGGGCAATTGGATGTCCATCAGGACCAGATCGGGCCGATGCTTGCGCGCGAGGTCGAGCGCCTCGATCCCGTTGCGGGTTCCGACGGTCGCGTAGCCGTGCGCCTCCAGCAGGTCGTGAAAGAGCTTCATATTCAGCTCGTTGTCCTCCACGATCAGGACGGTCTTGGCCATTTCCCCCGCCCCACGTTAAATCCCCGGCCCCGAACCCGCGCAGATAGGCGCGCGCATCGCCTGAACAGGCGCGCTGGGGCATGATCGGTAACGGTAGTCCCGATTCATTACGGAAACGCAAACTTAAGTTATGAAAAAACGGCCCTCGATCACGCCGCAAACTGCAGAACAACTGGCGGTTCAAGCGCTTACCTTCATTGCCGGCGATGCCGCTGCGCTCGGCCGCTTTCTGGCTTTGACCGGAATCGGGCCGGCCGAGATTCGCGGCGCGGCGCGTGAACCGGGCTTTCTGGTCGGCGTGCTCGATTACCTCCTGGGGGATGAACAGCTTCTGATCGCGTTTGCGGCCGATGCCGGGGTGGCGCCAGAGGACGTTGCGGCGGCCCGCACCGCGTTGTCTGGGGATAATTGGGAGCGCGAGGTGCCGTGACCACGGGCTTTTGCCGCGATTGCCTGACCGATGCGGAAGCCGCGCCGCGCTGCCGCGCCTGCGGGTCGCCACGCGTGGTCCGCCACCCCGAAATCGCCACGCTGACGATCGCACATATCGACTGCGATGCCTTTTACGCGACGATCGAGAAGCGCGACGACCCCTCGCTCGCCGACAAGCCGGTCATTGTCGGCGGCGGCAAGCGCGGCGTCGTTGCCGCCTGCTGCTATGTCGCGCGCACCTATGGCATCCGGTCCGCCATGCCGATGTTCGAGGCCAAGCGGCGGTGCCCGAACGCCGTCGTCATCAAGCCGAACATGGCGAAATATGTCGAGGTCGGGCGGGCGGTGCGCCGCTCGATGCTGGCGCTGACTCCCCTGGTCGAGCCGCTATCGATCGATGAAGCCTTTCTCGATCTGACCGGGACCGAGCGCCTGCACGGCATGATCGCGGGGAAACTGCTGGCGCGGCTTGCGCGCGAGGTCGAGCGCGATCTCGGCATCACCGTCTCGATCGGTCTCTCCTGCAACAAGTTTCTGGCCAAGATCGCGTCCGACCTCGACAAGCCGCGCGGCCTGGCCGTGCTCGGCGCCGCCGAGGCGCCGGCCTTTTTGGCGCCGAAACCGGTCGGATTCATTTACGGCGTCGGCTCGGTCACGGCAGCACGGCTTGCCAAGGACGGATTTCGCCTGATCGCGGACCTGCAGCGCGCCGATCAGCGCGACCTGACGGCACGCTACGGTCAGGAAGGACTGCGGCTCGCGCAATTGTCGCGAGGCATTGACGATCGCCAAGTCGATCCCGAGCGCGAGACCAAAAGCGTCTCCGCGGAAACGACGTTCAACACCGATATTTCCGATTTTCGCCCGCTCGAGCAGCAGCTCTGGGATCTGACCGAGCGGGTCTCGGCGCGGCTGAAGAAGTCGGGCCTTGCCGGATCAACCGTGACGTTGAAGCTAAAAACGGCCGACTTCAAGATACGGACGCGCGCGCGTTCGCTCTCCCACCCGACGCAACTCGCCAATCTGATCTTCGCGGCCGGCCGCGATTTGCTGGCGAATGAAACGGGCGGGACGAAGTTCCGCCTGATTGGAATTGGTGTCAGTCACATCGAGGAGTCGCAAGGCAACGACCTCGCTGATTTGATCGATCGGCGCGCAGCGGAGGCGGAGCACGCGGTCGATCGACTACGGCTGAAATTCGGAAAAGATGCGATCGTCAAGGGTCGCGCGCTCGATCGCGACGACTGACGGCGTCGTTTTACTTACAAGGTTTCGGCTTCTTGATATCGAGCGACGACAGCTCGCCGCTGATGCTGAAATCGGAATAGTTGAGCATCAGCGCACGCGAAATGCCGTTTTCGTAGAGCTCGAATTCGATCGAATAGACTGGCGTCTGCTCGCCGCCGCTTTCGGATTTCGTCGCGTTGCGGTCGAAATAGCTGATGGTGACCGGCCACCGCGTCAGCGACGACAGCTCCGCCGCCTTGCCAGCAGCGTCATTCGGCGGCGTCCCGCCGGGCGGGATCGCTTTGCCGACGATCGTCAGCGTGTTGTAAAGTTTTTCGCCGGATTCCGACCCGTCAAAGACGATCAGATCGAGCACTTTTTTCCCGGCTCGGGCGGCGGCAATGATCTTGCGCATGTGCTCGGTCGGAAACACCGCATCGGCCGGGATCGAAAAGGTTTTGCCGGACGGCTTTGCCAGCGTGACGGCAACTTTGTCGCCGCTGCGCTCTGCATGGCCGTCGACAACGTCGCCGGTTTCCTGATTCAGTTTGTTTTCCGAGCTGAAGCGATATTTCTTCGCGGTGGCGTCTTCCCAGGTGTTCGAGGTGAGGTCGCTGAGCGCGTCGGGGCCTTCCTGAGAGCCGAGATCGGACACCTGGCGGAATTTCAGGTCGTAGCCTTCGCAGGGGTTGCCGGAAAAGTCGTAGAGGATGCGGCCGCGGACGTCACTGATGCCGCGGCTGCCATTGCTGCGCGCCAACTTGAGGTCGTAGAACGCACGATGCGGCGCCAGCACCACGCCATCGGCGGGCTGTGTTGGCGGCGGGCCGGCTGGGGCCGCCCGCAGCGCGCTGGCGCTAAGCAGCGCCGCTGCCGCAATCAAAGCAACGCGAAACGTTGGTCCCGCTTTTGGCATTTCGATCTCCGCGCGACTCCGCCGCGCACCCCTATTCAGGACAGGAACAAGGCAAGATGTGGGCCGGATCGGCTGCTTGCGCCGCAAGCCTCAATCAGCGAAACAATAGGCATCAGGTCAATGGAGGCTGCAATGGGTGCGGTGGACGAGAAACTCGCCGATCTGGGGATCGCCCTGCCGACGCCGGCGAGCCCGATTGCCAATTACCTGCCCTATGTACGCACCGGCAACCTGCTGATCGTGTCCGGCCAGCTTTGTCTCGGCCTGGACGGTAAACTGGTGGCCAAGGGCCAGCTCGGCGCCGGAGTATCGATCGAGGACGGCCAGAAAGCGGCCCGCGCCTGCGTGATCAACTTATTGGCACAGGCTAAAGCGGCGCTGGGCGATCTCGACAAGGTTGCCAGAGTGGTCCGCCTCGGCGGCTTCATCAATTCCGCGGTCGGCTTCAACGACGGGCCGAAGGTCATGAACGGCGCTTCCGACCTCATGGTCGAGGTGTTTGGGGACAAAGGCCGCCATGCCCGCACCACGGTCGGCGTGTCCGCGCTGCCGCTCGACGCGGCGATCGAGGTCGAAGGCCAGTTCGAAGTGAGCTGAGAGGCTTTCGATGCAGTGCCTCGGCTGGCTAACCGCAAGGCCGATCGCGCACCGCGGCCTGCACGACATCGCATCCGGCATCGTCGAAAACACAGCAGCGGCGTTTGAGGCGGCGATCGCCGGCAATTACGGCATCGAATGCGACGTCCAGATCAGCGCCAATGGCGAGGCCATGGTGCATCATGACGACGCGCTTGGCCGCCTCACCGAAGGTAGCGGCCGACTCGACGGCTTGAGCGCCGCCGAGATCCAGGCGGCGCGGTTCAAGTCCGGCGATGCGCGGATCATGACGCTCAGCGAGCTTTGCGATCTGGTGCGCGGCCGTGCCGCGCTCGCCGTCGAGCTCAAGAGCCATTTCGACGGCGACAGCCGGATAGCGATGCGGGCTGCGCAAGTGCTCGGGACTTACCGCGGTCCCGCCGCGGTGATGTCGTTCGACCCGCAGCTCATCGAGGCAGTCGCCACGGCCGCGCCGGGCTTGCCTCGCGGCATCGTTGCCGAGCGCCATTATGACGACGGCGAATGGGCCAAGCTGCCGCCGGCCGCCAAGCGAAGCCTCGCATTCCTGCTGCACGCCAACCGGACGCGTCCGCATTTCATAGCCTATGCAGTGCGCGATCTTCCGGCGCTGGCCCCGCTCATGGCGCGCTGCCTGTTCAGACTGCCGCTGCTGACCTGGACGGTGCGCAGCGAATCCGATCGCGATCGCGCCAACCGATTTGCGGATCAGATGATTTTCGAAGGGTTCCGGCCACGATAACTGAATGCGGAAATATTGGATCGGATAAGCGAGATGCGGGTTGACGCGACGACAAACGAAGGGCCTCGGTCATGTTCAGGATCATTCTCTCGGTTTTGGCGCTCCTCATCAGCATTCAATCGGCATCAGCTGAAACACCCCAGCAGCCCAAGAAAAAGCCCCGCCAGGACGCCGAGCAAGGCCAGATCGCTTGCGGCAAATATGGCTGCCACCGCATTCCGCCGAACTGTCACCCGGAACAGTCCTACTACTGGAATGGCATGCCGACGGGTTACGATCAGGTCGTGTGCCGCTGATGCGGCGCTGATGTGCGGTCTGACGCGATGACGGGCTTGGTGTTTCGGGCGTAAAATCAGCGGCAGAAAGCCCGACAATGCCCGAGAGCGATCCGCAACACACCGACCTGCGACTTCGACTGGCGACGTCTATTTTTGATGTCCCGGCGAAAGCTTGGAATGCATGCGCAACCAGCGCGGGAGGCAGCAGAGCTGAAGTGTTGGATGAGGATAACGGGGACAATTTTTCCCCAGACTTATCAACACGAGGACATCGTCTTAATCCCTTCGTTTCACACGAATTTTTGGCTTCGATCGAAGCCTCTTTATCGGTCGGGCCGCGAACCGGCTGGCAGCCGAACCATGTGCTGGTCGAGACGCCGATGGGCGATTTGGTTGGCGCGGCGCCCTGCTACCTGAAAAGCCACTCGCGGGGCGAATATGTCTTTGACCAAGGCTGGGCCGAGGCGTTCGAGCACGCCGGCGGCAATTACTACCCGAAGCTTCAGGTGGCGGCGCCGTTCACGCCGGTCACCGGCCCGCGCCTGTTGGTGAAGCCGGGACCCTCCGCCGGCCCCGCCCGCGCCGCGCTGGCGCAAGGCCTGGCCGAGATGACCACCCGCAACAGGCTGTCATCGGCCCATGTGACGTTTCTCCCCGAACCTGAATGGCGCTATCTCGGCGAGCAAGGCTTTCTACTGCGCACCGATCAGCAATTCCACTGGCACAACGACGCCTATTCCACCTTCGACGATTTCCTCGCTGCGCTGTCCTCGCGCAAGCGCAAGGCGATCCGGCGAGAGCGCAAGGAAGCGCTCGCCGCGGGCATCGAGGTGCAATGGTTGACCGGCTCGGACCTCACCGAAAGCGTCTGGGACGCCTTCTTCGCCTTCTACATCGACACCGGCTCGCGCAAATGGGGCCGCCCCTACCTGACCCGCGAATTCTTCTCGCGGGTCGGTGAAACCATGGCCGACCGCATCCTCCTGGTCATGGCCAGGCGCAACGGACGCTGGATCGCCGGCGCCATCAATTTCCTCGGGCGCGACACGATCTACGGCCGCAACTGGGGCGCGCTCGAGCACCACCCATTCCTGCATTTCGAGCTCTGCTACTATCAGGCCATCGACTATGCCATCCAGTACAAGCTCAAGACGGTGGAGGCCGGCGCGCAAGGCGAGCACAAGCTGGCGCGCGGCTATCTGCCGGTCACCACCTATTCCGCCCATTACATCGCCAATCCCGGCCTGCGCCGGGCGATCGACGACTATCTCAGGCGCGAGCGGGCCTATGTCGAAGCCGCCGGCGAGGAGCTTGCGGCGGCGGCGCCATTCCGCAAGGATTTGGTAGAGCAAGAGTGAACGGGCGCGCGATCCAGGATAGTGAAACCCGGTTTTCGGGTAATCTCACGCGCAAGAGGTGAATCATGCCGAGCTACGATTCCAACAATATCTTCGCCAAGATCCTGCGCGGCGAATTGCCCTGCTACAAGGTCTATGAAGACGACAAGACGCTCGCCTTCCTCGACATCATGCCGCGCGCGCCCGGCCATACTCTGGTGTTGCCGAAGGCGGCGGCGCGCAACCTGCTCGACGTGCCAGCGGCCGACCTCGCCCATGTCATGACGGTGGCGCAAAAGATCGCCAAGGCGGCGATGACGGCGCTCGGCGCCGACGGCATCACGATCCAGCAATTCAACGAGGGCGCCGGCGGACAGGTGGTGTTCCACCTCCACGTCCACGTCATTCCCCGCAAGCAAGGGACCCCCATGAAGCCGCCGGCGAGCGAAAAGGAAAAGCCGGAGGTGCTGGCCGAGAACGCCAGGAAACTTGCTGCGGCCGCCGCAGCTTTGTGACGGCCTGACATGACAAGGCCGGGCGCAAGGCCCGGCCCTGTCGCTGTATTCGACGCCCGCGCTAAGCCTTGACCAGCGGCACCTTCGGCACCGAGCCGCGCTTGCCATCAGGCTTTGGCCCGTCGCCCTTGGGCCGCGGCCGCGGCGAGCGCCGCTTGGCCTTCGGCCGCACCGCCGGCAGCTTGTCGGGCTTCGGCGCCACCGGCCCGTCGAGGAATTCGAAGCCGAGCTTGTCCCGGTTGTCCTCCTTGACGACGACGCGGACGTGGCCGCCGTTCTTGAGATGACCGAACAGCACCTCGTCGGCCAGCGGCTTCTTGATGTGCTCCTGAATGACGCGGGCCATCGGCCGAGCGCCCATCAGCTCATCGTAGCCATTGGCGATCAGCCAGCGCGATGCCTCCTCCGACAGCTCGATCGTGACATTGCGGTCGCCGAGCTGGGCTTCGAGCTGCAGCACGAACTTCTCCACCACCTGCGCGATGATGACCTGCGAGAGATGCGCGAAGGTGATGATGGCGTCGAGCCGGTTGCGGAATTCCGGCGCGAACAATCGGTTGATCGCCTCGATGTCGTCGCCGTGCCGCTTGCTCTGCGTGAAGCCGTAGGCCTGCTTGGCGAGATCGGACGCGCCGGCATTGGTCGTCATGATCAGGATCACGTTGCGGAAATCGACCTGCTTGCCGTTGTGATCGGTCAGCTTGCCGTGATCCATAATCTGCAGCAGCACGTTGAACAGATCCGGATGCGCCTTCTCGATCTCGTCGAGCAAGAGGACGCAATGCGGATGCTGGTCGACGCCGTCGGTCAGCAGACCGCCCTGGTCGAAGCCGACATAGCCGGGAGGCGCGCCGATCAGCCGGGAGACGGTATGGCGCTCCATGTATTCCGACATGTCGAAGCGGATCAGCTCGACGCCGAGCGAGGCCGCAAGCTGCTTGGCGACTTCGGTCTTGCCGACGCCGGTCGGGCCGGAGAACAGGTAACAGCCGATCGGCTTCTCCGGCTCCCGCAAGCCGGCCCGCGCCAGCTTGATCGAGGCCGAGAGTGAATCGATCGCCTTGTCCTGGCCGTAGACCACGGTCTTCAGCGTCTGTTCGAGATGCCGCAGCACCTCGGCATCGTCCTTCGACACCGTCTTCGGCGGGATGCGCGCCATGGTCGAGATCGTGGTCTCGATTTCCTTCAGGCCAATGGTTTTCTTGCGCCGGCTGTCGGGCAGCAGCATCTGCGCCGCTCCGGATTCATCGATCACGTCGATCGCCTTGTCCGGCAATTTGCGGTCGTGGATATAGCGCGCCGAGAGTTCGACCGCGGCGCGGATCGCCTCGTTGGTATATTTGAGCTTGTGGTATTCCTCGAAATACGGCTTGAGGCCCTTGAGGATCTCGATGGCGTCGGCGACCGACGGCTCATTGACGTCGATCTTCTGGAAGCGGCGCACCAAAGCGCGGTCCTTTTCGAAATACTGGCGGTATTCCTTGTAGGTGGTCGAGCCGATGCAGCGGATGGTGCCGCCGGCCAGCGCCGGCTTGAGCAGATTGGACGCATCCATCGCGCCGCCGGAGGTCGCACCGGCGCCGATCACGGTGTGGATCTCGTCGATGAACATGATCGCGCCCGGATAGGCCTCGATCTCCTTGATCACCTGCTTGAGGCGCTCTTCGAAATCGCCGCGATAGCGGGTGCCGGCAAGCAGCGTTCCCATGTCGAGCGCGAACACCGTCGAGGTCTTGAGCACGTCCGGCACCTCGCCGTGGATGATCCGGCGCGCCAGACCCTCCGCGATCGCGGTCTTGCCGACCCCGGCCTCGCCGACGAACAGCGGGTTGTTCTTCTGCCGGCGGCACAACACCTGGATGGTGCGGTTGATCTCGGCGTCGCGGCCGATCAGCGGATCGATCTTGCCGTCCTTGGCCTTCTTGTTGAGGTTGACGCAATAGGCTTCCAGCGCATCACCCTTCTTCTTAGGCTCATCGCCGCCCTTGGTGTCGGCCTCCTCCTCCGCGCCACGCGCGGGACGCGATTCGGAAAGCCCGGCACGCTTGGCGATGCCGTGGCTGATGTAGTTGACCGCGTCGTAGCGCGTCATGTCCTGCTCTTGCAGGAAATAGGCGGCATGGCTCTCGCGCTCGGCGAAGATCGCGACCAGCACGTTGGCGCCGGTGACTTCCTCGCGGCCGGACGACTGCACGTGGATCACGGCGCGCTGGATGACGCGCTGGAAGCCGGCGGTCGGCTTGGAATCCTCGGCGCCGTCGGTAATGAGGTTTTCAAGCTCGGATTCGAGATAGGCGACCAAGGTGCGGCGCAACTTGTCGAGATCGACGTTGCAGGCGCGCATCACGGCCGAGGCATCCTGGTCGTCGAGCAAGGCCAGCAGCAGATGCTCCAGCGTGGCATATTCGTGGTGCCGTTCATTGGCCAGTGCCAATGCCCGGTGGAGCGATTGCTCGAGACTGCGTGAGAAGGTCGGCATTAGATTTCCATTCTCATTGTATTGAACGCCCCTCCAACTTTTATTTTTTCTCCATGACGCACTGCAGAGGATGCTGGTGTTTGCGCGCGAAGTCCATAACCTGCGTCACCTTGGTCTCAGCGACCTCGTAGGTGTAAATGCCGCACTCGCCGATTCCGTGGTGGTGGACATGCAACATAATTCGTGTCGCCGCCTCGTTGTCCTTGCTGAAGAAACGCTCGAGCACGTGAACGACAAATTCCATCGGCGTGTAGTCGTCATTGAGGATCAAGACCCGGTAGAGATTCGGCCGTTTGGTCTGGGCCTTGGTCTTGGTGATGACCGACGTGCCGGGCCCACCCGGTTCATTGCCTCGCGGCTTGCGGTCATCATCGGCAAGCCGCACCGGCCGCATGAGCGAACCGGCAAGTCTGTGTTTAGCTGGGCTGCTCATGGCCTGACCGACAATCGAATCCGCAAATTTGGGCCGCCTCCCGCGCGACGGCCGCAAATGATCATAAAGTCCGCCCTCCGCCGCTGCCAGATCGGGATTTGTCCCGTTTCAGTACGTTGCCGCACTGTGTCCTTGCGGTCAGATAACCATTCGTAACCCGGCCGCAACCCGATTCCTTAGGAAAAACCGGAGCTTTTCCCCCAAATTCCCCGGTGGATCGTCCAGACGTAACCCGCCGATCCAGGGCTGAGTTCCGGCGAGCTGTTGACGCCGACGGCTTTCGAGGCGACCTGCCGTTTCGCGGTCCGTTTGCGAATCACGACGGGCGGCCCGCCGCAACCTCGCGCTCAACACGGCATTAACGACGTCGACTAAGAACTAGCTGGCATTCGCGGTTTTTGCGGCATCTACGCTTAACCATCGAAGGGCTTGTCGGGGCTGACTTTTGCTTCGATCCCGCCGGTCAACGATTACCGGTGCCGCCCACTTTTCAGCGTGCGCCTACACCGCCTCTTTAGCAGCGGGGCTTATGACGGCAGGCGAACTCAACCGTTCCCGATGGGTCTGCCATGTTGGTCACCTGCAGAAAACTGCTCGCCGAGCTGAAGCGCTTCGCGCAACAGCGCGCCGGCAATGTCGCCCTCACCTTTGCGCTCGCCACCTTTCCGGTGATCGGCGGGGTCGGAGCGGCCATCGATTTCAGCCATGCCAACTCGGTCAAGTCCGCAATGCAGGTGGCGCTCGACTCCACCGCGCTGATGCTCGCCAAGAATGCCGCGAGCATGAGCAGCGACCAATTGCAGACCTCGGCGACCAATTATTTCAAGGCGCTGTTCACGCGGCCGGAGGCCACTAACGTGACGGTCACCGCGACCTACGTCGCAAGCGCCGGCTCGTCCGTCGTGATCAGCAGCTCGGCCAATGTACCGACCGCGATCATGGGGATCGTCGGCTACCACAATATCGCGGTGACTGCTTCGTCGACCGCCAAATGGGGCTCGAACCGCCTGCGTGTCGCACTGGTGCTCGATAACACCGGTTCGATGGCCGAGTCTGGGAAGATCGCTGCCCTGATAACGGCGACCAACAATCTGCTGACACAGCTGAAGGACGCCGCGAGCGTGAACGGCGACGTCTATGTTTCGATCGTCCCGTTTGTCAAAGACGTCAACATCGACTCCAGCAACTGGAATTCGAATTACATTTACTGGGGCACGGCGGCACAAGATACGGGGCTGACCGACAACAATTCATGGGATGCAAACAACGGAAAATGCAGCGTCGGGAGCTCGTCGAAACGCAGCCAATGCGTCGCGCAGTCGACCTGCTCGATATCGGGCTACACGACCCAGAACAGCTGTACCAGTGCCGGCATTTGCTCAAATCCCGGCGAAACAACTTCGTACAGCTGCACGAGCAATAAAGCCTGCAGCAAACCGCAATATACGTCGCGAACTTTCTGCCAATCGAACGGCGGAATATGGGCCTATGGGACCTGGACGACGGGTGTTTGGGCGGCGGCGACCTGGACGCCCGACAATCACAATACCTGGACCGGCTGCGTGATGGATCGCGGCAATTCAACCGCGCCCGACGCCGTCAACAACTATGATACCAATGCCGGCCAGCCGAGCACGGGCATCCCGTCGTCGCTTTATCCGGCCGAGCAATATTCCGCGTGCCCTTCGGCCGCCGTGATGCCGTTGAATTACAACTGGACATCGATGACCAGCCTCGTCAACAGCATGTCGCCCAACGGCAATACCAATCAGGCGATCGGTTTGCAGTTGGGCTGGATGTCTCTTGTCGGCGGTGGCCCGTTCCCGACGCCGCCGGCGATGGATTCCAACTACCAGTATTCGCAGATTATCATCCTGCTGACCGACGGCTTGAACACCCAGGATCGTTGGTACACCTCGCAGTCGTCGATCGACGCCCGCGAGCAACTGACCTGCAACAACATCAAGGCCGCCAACATCACGCTCTATACGATCCAGGTGAACACCGGCGGCGATCCCACCTCCACCCTGTTGCAGAATTGCGCGTCGAGCTCGGATAAGTTCTTCCTGCTGACGTCCGCCAGCCAGATCGTGGCGACATTCAACGCCATCGGCACGAACCTGACCAAGTTGCGCGTCGCGCAATAACGGTTCTGCACCGCAAAATAAAAAGCCCGGCTCAACCGCCGGGCTTTGCTGTCACCGATACGCCACGCGACAGCGACTGACGCTACCAACTGGCACAAGTTTACTCGTACGCGAACACGCAACGCCAACAACTAATCGAACAAATTACTTGGCCTTGGCGATAGCGGCTTCGAACGGCTTGTAAGTCTCTTTGGCCAAATTGGCATAGAGGTCGCCGATCTTGGTGGCCTCGGCCACAAATGCCTCATAGGCAGTCTTGGCGTATTCGGTCTGCACTTCGATCGCCTTGTCGAACGATTTCACGCCGAACAGCTTCTCGAGGGCGGCGGTGCCGTCTTCGAACGCCTTCTTCGAATAGTCGGCCAACTCGACCGCAATCGCCTGGCCGGTCTTCGACATCGCACCGAACGACTTCATGGCGACCTCGACGTTTTCTTTTCCGGCCGTCTGCATCTCTTCAAAATTCTTGACCATTGTGTTCCCTTTCCCGGCTCGCATCTGGAGCCCGCGCTAACATTTTGCCCGGCATCGCCAGGCCATAATGGGGATATAGTGCACTGCACAATAAAGTCAAGAAAAATGGTGCGGTGCGACAAATACCCATAAAACGGAGGGATTCCATTAAGAATTTGTAAACCGCGTTCCCCTACCGTTGTAACTTCCGTATCCGGGACGGCTATTTAAGGCTTTAGTCAAAAGCTAGGGCTGACCAAACAGGGGCTGAGGGACGGCGATGTTGCGTCGGAAGGCCGGTAGCCGGCGGGCGATGCGTGCGGCGGCGTTAGGCCTTGCATCGCTCCTCCTTATGATCGCCGCCACCGGTGACGCCGATGCCCGCAGCCGGCATCGCCATTCCCGAGCAGCACCGGCTTCGCGCTACGAGCCGCCCTATGCATCGATCGTGGTCGATGCCAATTCCGGCGCGGTACTGGAATCGACCAATCCGGACAGCCCGCGCCATCCCGCCTCGCTGACCAAGATCATGACGCTCTATTTGCTGTTCGAGCGTCTGGACAGCGGCAAGATCAAGCCGACCACCGAGTTTGACGTCTCCGAACACGCATCCGAGCAGGCACCGTCGAAACTCGGGTTGAAGCCCGGCGATAGCATTACCGTCGAGAACGCCATCCGTTCGATCGTGACCAAGTCGGCCAACGACGTCGCGGTGATCGTCGCCGAAGCGCTCGGCGGTAGCGAGCCGGAATTCGCGCGGATGATGACAAAGAAAGCCCGCGAGCTGGGCATGGCGCATACGACCTACGTCAATGCCTCGGGGCTGCCGAGCGACGAGCAGATCACCACGGCGCGCGATCAGGTGCTGCTCGGCCGCGCCATCCAGGATCGCTTCCCGAAATATTACGCGTATTTCCAGACCCGCGCGTTCGTGTTCCGCGGTCATGCCATCCGCAACCACAACAAGCTGCTGGGCGCGGTCGAAGGCGTCGACGGCATCAAGACCGGCTACACCAATGCCTCCGGTTTCAACCTGGTCACCTCGGTGCGCCGCGCCGGGCGCCATATCGTCGCGGCGGTGTTCGGCGGCCGCACCGCGAATTCGCGCGACGCGCGCATGCGCGATCTGATCGGACAATATATCCGTGTCGCTGCGCGCGAAAAAACCGCTCCATCGCTTGATGCTGTTGCCGCGCTCAAGACCGACGGCGACCGAGCCGACAAGCCAGCAGAGAAAAAAGCACCCGGCGCCATGGTGCAAACCGCATCGGCAATGCCGATGCAGGTCTCCCTGCCTTCAACGCCGATTGGCTCGACCGAGCCGATCAAGCCCACGGCGGTCAAGACCTACAAGGTCAAAGCCGCGACCATGCGCAATCTCGGCGTCGCCGGTCTTGATGGCACGCCGGGCCGCCTGCAGCCGCCGGGCGCCGGCGCGGCAAAGATCACCACGATCGCCACGGTCAAGGCTGACGCGCCGCCGCTACCGCCCGCCAGCAACAAGCCCGGCATTCTCGGCGTGTTGCCGGCCGAAGCGGCCGCGGCGCGCAACAGCGTGCCGGAGCCGGTTACGATCAGGCGCGGCGGCTGGATCATCCAGGTCGGCGCATTCGACGACGAAGCCGATGCCCGCCAACGTCTGACGATCGCGCGCGGCAAGGCCAAGGACGCCCTCGACACCGCCGATCCGTTCACCGAACGGGTCGCCAAAGGCGACAAGACGCTGTACCGCGCGCGCTTTGCCGGCTTCGACAAGGAGCAGGCCGAGATGGCGTGCAAGTCGCTCAGGCGCGGGGAAATCCCCTGCATGCCGATGAAAAATTAACGCCCAACGCGCCAAAATAAAAAAAATCAAGCAACGGGGATGCGCCAAACCAGGAGCCGCTGAAGAACAGTCTGGAGTACTTCAGCGATGGCGGCGGATAAGAATTTCCTTGGCCTCATTGATGCGGGCCGCGAGATAAGTCGACCCACCCTGGTCGGGGTGCATTTTCTTCATCAGCGTGCGGTGCGCGCGGGCAATGTCGTCGGCGCTCGCCCCCGGCTGCAGGCCAAGGATCTGATAGGCCTCCTGTTCCGTCATTTTGCCGGTCGGCGCAGTGCCCCGCCCCGCTGCCGCGTCACCTTGCGCGTGCTCACGCCAGCCGGCATCCCGGCGGTCAAGATACGCCACCAGTAGCGCGCGGCTCTCCTCGTCGAATTCATTGACCAGCGCGGCCAAATCTTCGATCGAGAGCTCGTCGAGCGACCGGCCGATCTGGCTGCCGACCAGCACGCGCCCGCGCATCGCGCCGGTGTCGTGATCGAGCTCCATGTCGAGAAAGCCGGTGCGCACGTTCGAGATCTGGCCCGGGCTGCGTTGGGTGCGCGCCGAAAAGCCGGCCGGGCCAAATGGCAGCCAGCCGAGCAGACCGAGGCCGAAGGCGCCGAGCGGCAGTGCAATGAACAGCTCGCCGCGCAAGCCGAGAAACACCGCAACCCCGATGGCGATCAGGCCGCCGGCCGCCTTGGTGACGCGGGCGGCGATTTTCGGGTCGGCCTTGGAGATGACGTTGAGCACCCAAAGCGCGAGGACCAGAGCGAGAAAGCCGAAGATGATGATCGGCATCAGCGCGTGATCCCGAACAAAGCGCGACGGTTTTTCGAGGCGAGACGCATCAGCAACTCTACTTCAACTGCGCCAGCAGCTTGCGCGCGCCGGGATCGTTGCGCGCCGAAAGATTGCTGAGCGCCTTCATGCCGCCGGCGGCATAGGCCGCCGCCGCGCGCAGCAATTCGCCGAGCTCATGCGCCGCGCCGGTGTCGAACCGGCAATAGACCCCGCGCGACAGTCGGGCGATCTCGCGATAGGCGTTTTCGGCGACCGGATCGCCGCCCTCCTGGAACATGAACACCGGGACGCCTAGGAGCCCCAGTTGTCCCGCCGCCGCGCACAGGGCGTCGACCGATTCCTCCATGGCGTCACCGACAAAGACCATGGCCTGCACACGCTGGACCTCGTTTTCCTTGCGGGCATGCGCCAGCACCTTGCCGATCTGGGTCTGGCCGCCGCGGCAGTCGATGCCCGACATCAGGTGCGCGAGCTTCCTGGTATCGGCCACCCATTGCGACACACCGCATTCGCTCAGGCCGCGGAAATAGACCAGCTGGATGTCGAGCCCGCCGATCGAGGCGGCTTCGCGGAACATGTCGGCCTGCAGCGCGCAGGCCGAGTCCCAGGTCGGCTGCCGGCTCATCGTAGCGTCGAGCGCGAAGATCAGCCGGCCGCGCTTGCCGCCGGTCTGCGCGGTGCCGAGCGATTTGACCTGATCGAGAAAGGCGGCGACCTCCGGACGCAGCTTCGCCTGCGCCGGCTTCTGCGCGCCGGGTGTGATGGGGGTTTTGGTACCGCTGGGCATACCAGGAAGCTTACAACGTTTTGACGTGCGGAGATCAGTTGGCGATGGCCTCAGATAAAAGCAAATGTCATGGCCGGGCTTGTCCCGGCCATCCCGATCAGGAACGCACCATATTGCCCACCTAAGCGGGGTCACCGGGACGAGCCCGGTGACGACAATTTGATTAAGTGAGGCCGAAAATCACGCGATGACGTCGTGGACCTGCAGCGGCTGGTCCATCACCGAGTACCATTCGGCGCGGGCGGCGGCGCGGCGCTTGCCGTTTTCCGACAGCGGCAGATGCAGCGCGTTGAGCAGCGTGATGACTTCCTCGCGCGCGGTGATGTGCGACAGGCTCGGCCGCGTGCCCAGCGTCGCCTCGTCGAGATCGTCGAGCGCAGTCAGCCCGCGCGGGAAGAATTCGCGATAAACGACGCGCTCGGCAAAGCCGTCGACCGAGCGGAACGCCAAGCGCTTCGACAATTCGCTGAGGCCCTCGCCGACCAGTCGCTTGTTGCGCGACGACAGCGCCGACAGCCGGTTGCGCACCACGATCCAGTCGGTCAGCCGGCCATCGACCAGCCGGCGCTGGCGGCGCGATTCACGCACCATTTCGGCATAATGGCTCTCGCCAGTGACGGTGAAATTGGTGGCATCGATCCGGCCCAGCACGTCGAAATCGACGAAGCTGTCATTGAGCGGCGTCACCAGAGTATCGGCCATCGAATGCGCGAGCCGCATCAAGTAAGTGTCGTTGCCGGGCGTGTCGATCACGACGACGTCGTGGCTGTGTTCGATGGCGCCGATCGCCTGCGAGAAGCTGGCGAATTCCTGCGCCTCGTTGGCGTCGAGCGACGCGCCTTCGCCGCGCGCGATGCAGTAATGCGTCGGCATTTCCAGCTTGACGCGGGCGCGCTGCGACCAGGCGCGGCGGTTCTCGATGTAATGCGTGAAACTTTTCTGCCGCGAGTCAAGATCGATGGTGGCGACGCGCTGGCCGGCCTTCAGCAAGGCGACCGCGATGTGCAGCGCCGTCGTCGATTTTCCTGAGCCGCCCTTTTCGTTGCCGAGCACGACAACGTGAGCGGACTGGCTATTTCCGTGGATCGGTTGGACCAACATTGACGCGTCCTTTGACCCGGCGACTATCGAAATATTACCGCACTTCCGTCAAGTTGCGGCAAGTTTAATCATTAATCCCGGCAATGGCCGTTCACCATGGACTTTGCTAGGTACGGCGCGGCCGGCCGGGCTGTTGGCGCGGCGAGCCATCGGGGGATGAATTATGGCAAGGCGGCCATTGATCGTGCGCACGCTTCCGGCGCTCCGCCGCGCGCTGTCGGGCATCAAGTCAAAAGACGTAGCGCTGGTGCCGACCATGGGCGCGCTCCATGCCGGCCATATCGCGCTGGTGCGGAAAGCGCGCCGCCGCGCGCGCCATGTCGTGGTCTCGATCTTCGTTAACCCTGCGCAATTCGCGCCGACCGAAGATCTGGGCAACTATCCGAAGACCTGGCAGGCCGACATCGCAACGCTTACCGCCGAAAAAGCCACGCTGGTCTGGGCGCCGCCTGTCGCGACCATGTACCCGGACGGCTTTGCGACCCGGATCGAGCCGGCGGGACCGGCCAAGGCCGGGCTCGAGGACAAGTTCCGTCCGCATTTTTTCGGCGGCGTCGCCACTGTGGTGACCAAGCTGTTCACGCAGACCGGCGCCGGCTTCGCCATGTTCGGCGAGAAGGATTACCAGCAGCTCTGCATGGTGACGCAATTGGTGCGCGATCTCGATCTGCCGCTGCGGATCGTGCCGGTCCCGACCGTGCGGGAGAAGGACGGCCTCGCTCTGTCCTCGCGGAATGTCTATCTCGATGCCGCCGAACGCGCCGCCGCGCCGGTGCTCCATCGCGTGCTCAAGGCCAGTGCACGGCGGATCAAGGCGGGTGAAACCATCGCGGCTGTTCTCGATGACGGCCGTGACGAGATCGGCCGCGCCGACTTTGCGCTGGACTATTTCGAGGCGCGCCACGCCCGCACGCTGGCGCCGGTCGGCTCGGTCAAGGACGGCCCGATCCGTCTCCTGGTCGCCGCCAGGATCGGCAGGACGCGGCTCATTGATAATATCGCGGTTTAGATCAGCCCCAGCTCGCGCAATTCGCGGCGCATGGTCTCGGGCATGCGGGCGACGCCGGGCGCGGCGCGGGCCAGGTCGCGCGGCGTATCCTTGCTCTGGTAATAGCGCCAGCCCTGGAACGCGCGGAAGGGCCGCGGCTCGACCAGCACCACCTTGCCGTCGAGCACGACCTGGCAGCGCCGGATGCCGTCCTTGCCGGTCACCGGCCGGATGCCGAGGATGCGCTCGCGGCAGGTCACCTGGCCGCGGATCACCCAATAGAGCGAGCCACCCGCGGTCAGTTCCTCGGCGCGTTTCGGCATCATGCGGGTGGTGTGGATATGCTCGGGTTTCTGCTTTTTGCGCTTCTTTTCTTTCAGCTTCTGCTCGATCCACTCTTCGAGATCGGCGACCGAGTCGCAGCCGACGCAGAGCTTGATCATGTTCAGCGGCGTCATGTCGATTTCATTCTCCGGCCGGCCGGATCGTCATCAGTCTGGCGCCCTCGGCGACCTGCTCGTTAGCCGCGACCGCGATATTGGTGACGGTTCCATCGAGCGGCGCCGTCAGCGTGTGCTCCATCTTCATGGCTTCTATAATGGCAAGACGCTGACCGCGCACGACTTGCGCGCCGTCATCCACAAAAACCGCCAGCACCTTGCCGTGCATCGGCGCCTGGACCGCGCCGCCGGCCTCGCCATGCGACGCTCCGGCGGCGAGATCGCGCCGCGTCACCTTGGTCTGGCGGCCGTGGCGCAGCACAAAAATGCCCTCGCCGGTCTCGACCAGAGCGGCGTCGGGGGCCGCGATTTCTCCATCCACGGTGACCGAAACCCCGTGCGGCGTGTAGCTGACCTGCGCGTTCACCGCCTCGCCATCCGCCGTCAGCGGCATGATGGTCGAGCGCTCGCCGGACAGTTGGAAGGCGTCGGCCATGTCCCAGGGCGACGACGGCCCATCGGAGACCCGGCGCTTGGCCAGAACGGTGCGCTCGCCCTGCAGCAGCCGCTGCGCCGCCAGCGCCACCGCGCCACGATCGAGCCCTCCGGCCGGTGGAACAAGTTCGGCCAAATGCCGGTCGATGAATCCGGTGTCGAAGTGCCCGGCGCGGAACTCGCTGGCGCGGCACAGCGCGGCGAGGAATCCGACATTGCTGCGCGGGCCGACCACGACCGATTTGTCGAGCGCATCGGCCAGGCGGTCGAGCGCGGCCTTGCGGGTCGGCGCATGCGCAATCAGCTTGGCGATCATCGGATCGTAGAATGGCGTCACCTCGGCGCCGGTCTCGACGCCGGTGTCGATGCGCAGCCCCTCGCCTTGCGGCCACTGCACCGCGATCAATTTGCCGGTCGAGGGCAGAAAGCCGCGCGGCGGATCCTCGGCATAAAGCCGCGCCTCGACCGCGTGGCCGTCAAGCCGGACCTGATCCTGTTTCAGCGGCAGCGGCTCGCCCGATGCGACGCGGAATTGCCACTCGACCAGATCGAGGCCGGTCACGGCTTCCGTCACCGGATGCTCGACCTGGAGCCGCGTATTCATCTCCATGAACCAGAAGCCGTCGGCGCGCAGGCCGCTGGCGCCGTCGGCGATGAACTCGACGGTGCCGGCGCCGGAATAGCCGACCGCCTTGGCGGCGGCGACCGCGGCCTCGCCCATCCTGGCGCGCAGCTGCGCGCTCATGCCCGGCGCCGGAGATTCCTCGATGACCTTCTGATGGCGGCGTTGCAGCGAGCAGTCGCGCTCGTTGAGATGAATGGCGTTGCCATGGCTGTCGCCGAACACCTGCATCTCGATGTGGCGCGGCGCGGTGACATATTTCTCGATCAGCACCCGTTCATCGCCGAACGCCGCCTTCGCCTCGCGCATCGCGCCCTCGAGCGCGGTTTCGAAATCGGCATGCTTGTCGACGCGGCGCATGCCCTTGCCGCCGCCGCCCGCCACCGCCTTGATCAGGACCGGATAGCCGATCTCGTAGGCCTTCTCCTTGAGGAATTTCGGCTCCTGCTTTTCGCCGTGATAGCCGGGCACCACCGGGACGCCGGCTTTTTCCATCAGCGCCTTGGCGCGATCCTTCAGCCCCATGGCGCGGATCGCCGACGGCGGCGGTCCGACGAACACAATGCCGGCGGCGGCGCAGGCCTCGGCGAAATTGGCGTTCTCCGACAGGAACCCGTAACCGGGATGGATGCAGTCCGCGCGCGCCGCCTTGGCGACGGCGATGATCTTGTCGGCGACCAGGTAACTTTGCGCCGCCGCAGCCGGACCGATCAGATGCGCCTCGTCCGCCATTCGCACATGCAGCGCGTTGGCGTCGGCCTCCGAATAGACCGCGATCACGCGCAGCCCCAGGCGTTTGGCGGTGCGGGCAACGCGGCAGGCGATTTCGCCGCGATTGGCGATCAATACGGATTTGAACATGGGCTCCCGGCTTCGCAGGCGATCCTAGCGGGGATCGGCCGACTGGGTCAGCGGTCTTTTCGGCGGCAGCGGGGTCGCCGCCGCAGCCGAATCCTGCGGTTCGCCGGGCGGCGGTGCAAGCGCCGGCTCGGGCGGCCGCGGCGGCTCGGAATTCATGATGCTGACTGCCGGGATCGAGGCCGCCGAGGGGAAATCATAGCGCCCGGCAAAGGACGGCCCCTGCGCCGGCGGCGTGGCGCTGGCCTGCGGCACCTCGGCAGGCGGCGCGGGCTTATCGGCAGGCTTGTCCTCGGCCTTGCTCCAGAGCGCGGCATAGCGATCGACATAGGTGTTGAAGGCACGCGCCCGCAGATTGGCCTTGAGCGCGGTCGGGTCCGCGACCAAAGCAAAGGCCGGGCACGCATCCGTGTTGCAGCCGTCCCGGGTGGCAAGCACATGAGCCGCAAGGCCGTAGCGGTCGAGCTCGACGGCGCGGCGCAGGCCGGCAAGCTGCGCGGCAAATTCGGCATCCCCGTAACCGGCATATCGGCTGGCGTCGGCCAACAGTGACAGCCGCGCCGCCATATAGCTGACCGCCGCCGCCACGCTTTCCGGATGCAGGAAGATCGATTTCTCGCACGCCGTCTGCACGACCTCGCCGGCGACGTCGTCGAGACAGGCGAGCGGTGAGCCCGGCGCCAGAGCCTGCGCAGCCAGCGCGGTTTGCCGCGCACTGAGCGCGCGGCGCTCGGCCGCCTGGTCGCGGTCGGCCGACAGGCTGAAATAACCGAGCGCCGCAAACAGTGCGAGCAAGGCCACTCCCAATCGCAGCGCGGCGGTCAGCAGGGCCCAACGCGTCCGCCGCACGACGAATATGCCGGCGCAGGCCGCCAGCGCCGCAATAGCCGCGGTTTCCCAGCTGGCCGAGACCAGCACGTTCCACAGCGAAAGCGAGATCGGTTCAGCCGCGCCCATGATGACCCGCTATCGGCACTCCATCACTGTATCGTCGCGCCCGATATCTTGACGACGTTGGCCCATTTTTCGATGTCCTTGCGCAGATACGCATCGAATTCCTGCGGCGTCATGTGCATTCCCACCGCGCCCTGCTTGGTCCAGGCCTCGCGCACGTCGGGCAGGTCGATCACCTTGTTGATCTCGGCGTTGAGGAGCTTGACGACATCGTCCGGGGTGCCCTTCGGCGCCATGATGCCGAGCCAGATGGTCGCCTCATAGCCGGGCACGCCGGCTTCGGCGACGGTCGGCACCTCCGGCATCAAAGGCGAGCGCTTGAGCCCGGTGGTGGCGAGCGCCCGCACCTGCCCCGCCTCCGCCAGCGGCCGCATCGTGGTGATGGCGTCGAACATCATCTGGACATGGCCGCCGAGCACGCTGTTGCGGGCGTCGCCCGACGCCTTGTGCGGAACGTGAACGATATTGGTGCCGCTCATCGCCTTAAACAACTCGCCGGCCATGTGATAGGGCGTGCCGGGACCCGATGAGGCGTAGTTGAGCTCCCCGGGATTGGCTTTCGCCAGCGCGATGAACTCCTTCAAATCCTTGGCCTTGACCGAGGGATGCACCACCATCAGCAGGTCGGAGTAATTCACCGGCGCAATCGGCACGAAATCCCGCATCAACTCATAGGGCTTTTTCGGCATCAGCGATTCATTGGTGGTGTGGGTGTTCGACATCACCAGCAGCGTGTAGCCGTCCGGTGTCGATTTCGCGGCCACATCGGTTCCGGTCAACGATCCTGCGCCGGGCCGGTCCTCCACCACGAAGGAACCCTTCATCTGCTCCGAAAGGTGCTGCGCCAGAACGCGCGCGAACACGTCGGCCGGACCGCCGGCGCCGAACGGAACGATGAAGCGGACCGGGCGGCTCGGATACGTCTCGGCGTTCGCCGGTATCGAGCCGGACAAAGCCAGAAGGACGACGAGGGACAAAAGGCGCAACGTCCCGACCACGCGTAACCTCCAACGGATGCGGCGTTCCATGACGCCGGGTTGTTCCTGCCTAGAGATAACAGAGACACCCAGCCGAAAATTCACACGCCGCCGGCGGATTTGAATCCCGGCCCGACATCGGCGGCGGCGGCGAAGGCGCCGGTGGCTTCGGTCGAGTTGACGGCGACCGTGGTACGCAGATCGGTGACGCCGCCGCCGGCCGCGGCCGCAAGCAGCGCCGCCATCATGTGGGTCTCGTCGGGCGCCTCGCAGATCGACAGGAAGTCATATTCGCCGAGGGTGATGTAATAGCCGATCAGCCGTCCGCCGACCCGCGCCATGGCGCGCGACACCGAATCGGCGCGGTCTTCGGGCTTGACGATCATGCCCTTGATGGCTTCGCGGGTGTAGCGGCCCTGGGTGATGTAGATCGGCATCCGATCAGTCCTCCAAATATTGGCGGCGCGCGCCGCGGCTCGCCTCTATCATAGTCGAGTTGGGAGGTTTTGGCCGTCGATCAGGCGCGGTCGAGCTGGCTTTCCTTGGCGACCCGCTCGAAGGCTTCGTCCGAGCTCTTGATGCGGTATTGATAGTCGTCGCCTTCCGACGGCAACTGCTTCACCACCTTATAGCTGCCGGAGGCAGCCGCACGGCCGAAGCTCGGCGAGGTGTAATAGACGATTTCGCCGACATCGTATTTGTGCGAGCGCAAAACAATCGCCGGCGGCGCCATAGGTTGGACCGGCGGGCTGGCGGTGTGGATCATCTTCTCGATCGCCTTCACGGCTCGCGCGCGCGCGGCGGAACTCTGCGCGGTCGTCCGAGGCGCACGGGCCGGCTTTGCCGCCTTTTTGGCAGGCGAACGCACCAGCTTCGCGCTTTTTTTGACTTTTACGCTGGCCCGCGCCGATTTCGCGGCGCGCCCGGCTTTCCGCACTGAACTCTTGCTCATGGATGCAATATAGCAACCTCTGGCCGTCGCCGCACCAGTTTTTTTGCCTCGAAAACTATTGATTTCAAAGGCTTACCGCATCATCCGGGTGTGATGCGGCGCG
>Ga0265313_10000437_pt1 | contig 44290 bp, 40 predicted proteins | sample 4123metaG_FD_203122 | JGI IMG/M metagenome (GOLD analysis project Ga0265313, IMG submission 203122) | Rhizosphere microbial communities from Carex aquatilis grown in University of Washington, Seatle, WA, United States - 4-1-23 metaG | ecosystem: Host-associated > Plants > Roots > Rhizosphere >... | reverse complement strand
CCCGTCCCGCCCGATGTCGCCGAGCAACAGGACCTCACGAGCGCACGCGATTTTTTCGTGGCTCTGGCCCGGGCCACCAGGCGGCAGGTCGACGATTCGTCGACCCGTCGCCGGGTCGCTCGGGCCCGGAGCGCCGCTCGCGCCCGGCGCGACAGCCGGGCCTGAGCGGGATCGGGCTCAGCGGAAGGCGCCGTCGACGGCCAGCAGCGCGCGGATCTGCTTCAGCATGCGGTGCGCGGTCGGGTAGCTCACGCCGAGCTCACGCTCGAGCTGCTTCGCCGAGATCCGGCCTCGCGTCGACGAGACCAGATGGATCGCCCAGAACCAGAGCTGCAGGCTCACCGTCGACTTGTGGAAGATGGTACGGGCGGTCGGGTACACCTGGTGTCCGCAGTACTGACACGAGTAGGCGGCGCGTCCCTTGATGCGGTGGAACTTCGTGTCCCGACCGCATTTCTCGCACACGGAACCGTCGCGATGGAAGCGTGCCTTCAAGAAATCGAGGCACGCGTCGTCGTCCGGGAACAGCGACATGAACAGCCCGTAGGTCATCTCCGTCTCGGAGGCCGGAACCTCCGGCGCGGGCGATGTCGTGTCGTGTTCCACGACTCCGACGATAACGCCGCGCGCATACGCCTCGGCTGCATCGTCGGCCGCGTGTGCGTACGCTCTCGGCAATTACTTCGACGGCGGGGGGAGCCGAGCGCGATGGCAAGGTCGCACGAACTGAGTCATGTCGCGATGAGTGTTCCGACGAGCGCGCGGACCGAGCGCGGGTAGCGCGATGCGGGTCGCGCTTCTCTCGGACATTCACGGGAACTCGATCGCGCTCGACGCGGTGCTGTCCGACATCGAGCAAGCGGGTGGCGTCGACGAATACTGGGCACTCGGCGATCTCGTCGCGCTCGGGCACGATCCGATCGGTGTCGTCGAGCGGTTGGCATCGCTCCCGGGTCTTTCCTTGGTGCGCGGCAACACGGACCGTTACGTCGTGACGGGAGATCGGCCACCGCCGACGACTGCCGAGACGATCGCCGACCCCGCGCTCGTTCCGGTCATCACGGAGGTGGCGGGGTCGTTCGCCTGGACTGCGGGCTGCATGTCGGCCGCCGGCCTCGTCCCGTGGCTCGACGCCCCGCCGACTCACTTCAGGAGAACGCTTCCCGACGGCACGCGCGCGCTCGCCGTGCACGCCTCGCCGCGCTCCGACGACGGACCTGGCATCGATCCCCGCGCGACCGACGCCGAGCTGGCCGAGCTGCTGGCCGGGTGCGACGCCGACATCGTGTTCGCCGGTCACACACACCGCCCGTTCGATCGAGTGGTCGGCGCGGTGCGAGCAGTGAATCTCGGGAGCGTCAGCAATCCGGTTCCACCCGACCTCCGAGCTTCGTACGTGATCCTCGATGCCGACGACGACGGCTACCGCGTCGAGCACCGGCGCGTCGCGTACGACCTCGATGCGGTCATCAGCGCGCTCGAACAGCTCAGCCATCACCCCGGCCGTCATTGGGTGATCAAGCACCACCGGGGCGAGGTGAGCTGAGCCTTGGTTCGCCCCAACCCGGAGCGCCTTGCGATCTCACCGTCGCCGCCGCGCGCCGCGTTCGCACTTCCTTGGGACGATCCGACCGTCACCGACCCGGTGGCCGCGCTGCAACGAGCCCGGGCCGATCTCGGCGACACGTTCGAGGTCGTGTCGGGACGTGACCGCTACCTCTTCGTGTTCTCGCCGGAAGCGTTGCGCGCCTTCTACGCGCTGCCCGAGCGCGACGCGAGCAAGGGTCTGGCCGACTACCGCATGCTCGTGCGCAAGCTGCCCGAGGAGCTGTTCGCCGGTGTCCGAACGCTCGCGCACGACCTCTTCGGCGCCCAGGAGGTCGAGACGTATCTCGGTCATCTCGATCACGCGCTCGACCTCGAGGTCGCCGAGCTCGGCGCGCAGGGCACGATCGACGCGTTCGCGTTCGCCCGCCGCGTAGGGCACCGGCTGGGGCTCGCGTGCTGGGTCGGCGATCGCGCCGCCGAGGCGCCGTGGTTCGATCGTCTGGCCGGCGAGCTCGACCGGCTCGACGGCGCCGACGCGTTCGTGCACCCGGCGCGGATGCCGGCTGTCGCGTCATCGGACAAACGAGCCGAGCGGGCTGCGCTCGCGCGATTCGAGAAGGCCGTCGGTGAGCTGCTGACCGCGACACGCCCGGCCGACCGTGAGCAGGCCGGGTTCCTCGACGAGATCGCCCGCCGGTGGTCCGATACCGCCGAGCCCGAACGCACCCAGGGCATCGCACGCGATGTGGTGTTGCTGCACATCGCCACCATGACCAACCTGTTCGCCGCGCTCGGCTGGACGCTGGCGCAACTCGTGCTCGATCCCGAGACGCTGGCTCGGGTCGCCGCCGGCGACGCCTCGCTCCTGGATCGCTGCGCGCTCGAGTCGACCCGCATGGGGCAGTGCTCGGTGATGTCCCGGACCGTCATGACCGCGCTCGAGCTCGACGACGGCGCCACGCGCTATCAGGTCTCGCCCGGCGTCACGGTTGCCACGATGCTCGCGCTCACGAACACGAGTGCCGGCCCCGGGCTCGATCGGTACGAACCCGATCGGTGGGAGGGCAGCCGCCTGCGCGACGAGGGCTCGCTCGCGGCCCGCGAAGCGGTGACCACCTTCGGTCACGGTGCGCACCGGTGCCCGGCCCGACGATTCTCGCTCTCGGCGATCACGCGCACGGTCCGGCGCCTGACCGATCGCTACGAGCTCGAGGCACGGTTCACGGCGCTGCGCCCCGTCGCGGAGCAGATCGGTGGCGTCGCGCGCGCCGCCGATCCCTGCCCGATCGCGTATCGCGCCCGCGAGCTATGAGCGGGCGAGCTGCTCGGCGGATCGGAACGCCAACGCGAGAATCGTGAGCACCGGGTTGACGGGCCCGTTCGTCACGTGCACGGACGCGTCCATGACCCACAGGTTGTCGTGACCGTGCACCCTCCCCCACGCGTCGGTCACCGAGCGCGCCGGATCGTCGCCCATGCGGCACGTTCCCGCCTGGTGCTGCCCGGCCGAGATCGCGTCGCCGATCGGTGCCGTCCACACGCGGCGGGCACCGCTGGCGAGCAGCCACTCCTCGGCCCGAGCCCGTAGGGCCGCGGCCGTGCGCACGGTCTCGGGGTGTTGACGGCCCGCGAGGCGCGCGACCGGACGCCCGAGGTCGTCGCGCACGTGCTCGGCCAGCGTCACCCGGGCCGTCGCGGTCGGGATCTCCTGCACCGGGCCGCACACCTGGCTCGTGCGGCGGTACGCGTCTCGCATCGCGTGCTTGCCGGCCGCACCCCATCGCGGCGCGTCCGGTTCCTGCGCCGTGAGCCAGAACATCATCGGGAGCTTCACGAACTCGTTGGCGAGCATGCCGCCCCCGACTATCCCGGCATTGCCGTGCACGAACGCGCACGTCGCGATCGCCGGGCCCGGTCCGGTGCCGTCCTGCACGACATCGTCGAAGCGCCCGAACGCACCGGTGTAGAGGTGTCCCTGGAGGTGGCGACCCACCTGATCGTGGGCGTTGCCGATGCCCGAAGGATGCGCAGCGCTCCGGCTGGCCAGGAGGAGCCGCGCCGACTCGATCGCGCCGGCCGCGACCACGACCTGACCGGCGCGCACGGTGCGGCGCCCGCGCGTCGCGTCGACGAGCGTCACCGCGGTCGCGCGACCGTTGCGGTCGGTCTCGATCCGCTCGGCCACGCACCCGGTCACGAGCGTGCACCTCCCGCTCGCGAGCGCCCGCGGGATCACGGTGTTGTGGGTGCCGTTCTTCGCGTCGGTCGGGCACGCGAAGCCGACGCACTGCCCGCAGTCCACACAGTCGGCGCGCCCGTCGTACGGAACGGAGTTGATCAGGAGCGGCACCGGTCCGGTCGCCCATCCGAGCGCGGCCGCGCCGCGCGCGAGCACTTCGGCCTCGACGGTGGCCGGCACGGGCGGCATCGGGTAGTCGCGCGCCCGGCGACCGTCGGCCGGGTGCGCGCCGCCGCGGCCGCAAACGCCCATCTCCCACTCCGCCCGCTCGTAGTACGGCGCCAAATCGGCGTAGGTGATCGGCCAATCCGCGAGCGCGCTGCCGTCGGGCACGCCGTAACGCGTCGCCATGCGGAAATCGTCGGGAAAGAAGCGCCAGGCCTGCGCGCCGAAGACGCGAGTCCCACCACCAACGGTCATCGCGTTCGCGTTCCACCCCGGATGGTGCGATGCGGGTACGACGCGCTCGCGATCCGCCGAGGCCAGCACGCGCGGTCCGGGATCGATGGCGACCGGCGTGTTGTCGCCGTAGACGGCGAGCCGGTGGTTGCGAACGTGGTCGGAACCGACGTCCGCGAACGGGAGCCACTCGCCGCGCTCGACGAGCAACACCCGGGCGCCGGACTCCGCCAGCACACATGCCGCGACGCCGCCCCCCGCTCCGGCGCCGATGACCACGACGTCGTATTGGTCGCCGGCGTCGGAGAGCCGGGATGTCGTCACTCGGGCGGGTACCGGTTCGGCGACAGGTGCGCGCTTCGGGCCCGCGCGATAGCCCACCATCTCCCAGCCGGGCCCCGGGCGCGCGTAGTAGCCCTCCGCCGCGAGCCAGGTCGCCGAGCCCACGAACCGCGCCCCGTCGCCGGCCTCGAACGCGCTGAGGAGCGCGTCCTGCTCGGCCGGCGGGATGGCTGCGAACGAATGCCCGAACCGCGCGAACGAGTTGCGTTCCAGCGCCGCGAATCCCGGGACGAGCACTGCCCAGATGCGCCGGTGTTCGCCGTCGCAACTCGCGTCGAGCCAGTCGATCAAGCCGGCTTCGGTCGCGCCCGGAAACGCATCTCGGGGCACGAGCCGTTCGAACACGGCAGCTACGAGATCACGCGAAACAGGAAGACCCACGCGCAGGACCCTCGCGGCGCGCCCGGGTCAGTCCGCCGGGCGCTTCAGGTACAGCCGCGGTTGCCCCGGATCGCCGATCGCGGTCACGAGCTCCCACCCGTGCGAGCCCAGCGTGTTCAGCAGATCGATCAGGACGCCGGCGCCTTCGTACTCGTCGCGTCCGGGTACGACCCACTTGTCCATGCGCTTCGACACCAAGATGTATTCCCAACCCATGACATCGGAGCGTAGGCCGCGAACGAGGCGTCGGGCCTCTAGGCTCCCGACCATGCGCTATGTCGACGTTCGCGGAACCCGGCTCTCGGCGATCGGCCTGGGTACCTGGCAGTTCGGCTCCAAGGACTGGGGCTACGGGTCGGATTACGCCGATGTCGAGGCCGGTCGCATCCTCCAGCGCGCGCTCGACCTCGGGGTCAACGTCATCGACACCGCGGAGATCTATGGGCGCGGCAACTCCGAACAGATCGTCGGGCGCGCGCTCGGCGAACGCCGCAAGGAAGCGTTCGTCGCCTCGAAGGTCTTTCCGCTCGCGCCCACGGCCGGCTGGGTCGAGCGCCACGGACGCCGGAGCCGCGATCGCCTCGGCATCGACGTGATCGATCTGTATCAGATCCACTGGCCGAACCCGATCGTGCCGATCACGCAGCAGATGGAAGGGATGCGTCGCCTGCAGCGAGCGGGGGTGATCACCGACGTCGGTGTCAGCAACTTCTCGCTCGGGCGCTGGCGCGCGGCCGAAGACGCGCTCGGTTCGCCCGTGTTCTCGAACCAGGTGCAGTACAGCCTCGTCGCGCGCAAGCCCGACTCCGACCTCGTGCCGTACGCGCAGGCCAACGACCGGCTCGTGATCGCCTACAGCCCGCTCGGCATGGGCATGCTGTCCGGTCGGTACACGTCGGCGCACCCGCCCACCGGGTCCGCGCGTCTCAACAACCCGCTCTTTCTGCCCGAGAGCCTCGACCGGGCGCAGCCGCTCATCGACGCCGTGCGCGCGGTCGCCAACGCGCACGACGCGACGCCCGCGCAGGTCGCGCTCGCATGGGTGATCAGCCACCAGAACGTGATCGCGATCCCGGGCGCGTCGAGCGTCGACCAGCTGGTCGCCAACGTCGAGGCCGCCGATCTCGAGCTGACGATCGACGAGATCGCCACGCTCACGCGTGCATCGGAGGCGTTCTCCGTCCCGAGCGGCATCGGCGCGTATGCCAAGGTCGCGCGGCGGCGTCTGACGCATCGCTGACCGAGCGATCGATGGTCGGCTCCCAACCCGGGCACTTCTTCTTTGCCGACGAGCTGCACGAGTGGTTGGCCGCGGAAACCGCGCTCGGGACGGTCTCCCGCGGCGGCGCCGAACCCGGCGAGATCATCAGCACGTGCGGGCGGATAGCCGACGGCGACGACACCAGTTGGTTCACTGAGTGGTGCGCAACCGCCGCACGCCTCACGCAGTCGGCCGATGCCTCGCGAGCCGCCGGGCGCCGGGTGAGCGCGCGCGAGGCGTATTTGCGCGCCGCGAACTACTACGGGATCGCGAACCGCCCGCTGTTCGGCCGGCCCGTCGACGGGCGGCTCGTCGACGCGTTCGCGCGCCAACGTGCCGCGTTCGAGCACGCGATCGAATTGCTCGACCTCCCCGCCGAGTCGTTCGCCGTCGAGCTCGCCGGCGCGACGGTCCCCGGTTGGTTCCTCCCGTGCCGCGACGCCGCCGGGCCGCTGCTCGTCCTCACGAACGGCTACGACGCCGGGATGACCGAGCTGTTCCTGTCGGCAACAGCCGCGCTGCGCCGCGGGTATCACGTCGCCGTCTTCGACGGCCCGGGCCAAGGTCGCATGCTGGTGGAACAAGGAGTACCGCTGCGCGCCGACTGGGAGACGGTGGTGACCCCGCTGCTCGACGCGCTCCTCGAACGTCCCGACGTCGACGCCGATCGGGTCGCGCTCATGGGTTGGAGTCTCGGCGGACACCTCGCGTTGCGCGCCGCGTCGGCCGAGCACCGGCTCGCCGCGTGCATTGCGGATCCCGGTCTGTACGGCATCCGAGAAGGCATGTTGGCCCGCCTCGAGCTCCTGCAGGTCGCGGAGAGCCTGCTCGAGAACTTCCCCGACATCCCCGACGACATCCTCGTGCCGATCGAGCAGCTCGCGGACTCGTCGCGATTGCTCCATTGGTTCCTGAAGCAGCGCGGCTTCTGGGCCCACGGCGTCGACAGCATCGGCGAGTACGTGCGCGCGATCAACGACTTCACACTCGCGGGTCACCTCGAGGACGTGCACTGCTCCACGCTCGTGACGGCTGCCGAGTCCGACCCGTTGTCGAGCAGCGCGTCACGCGTGCTCGAAGAGATCACCGGTGCCCACGCCGAGTTGGTCGACTTCACTGCCGCCGAAGGCGCGGGCCATCACTGCGAATGGCTGAACCGGTCACGCTTCGAACAGGTTGCTTACGACTGGCTCGACCGGCGGCTCCGCCCCTGACTGTCTCGTCACGCGAACTGCGGGAGCCAAGGCTTGGTCGCGGCGAGGAGCTCGTCGGTCATGCGCACCATGTCGTCGTAGTCGATCTTGCTCGAGAGCGGGTCGGCGAGCATCGCCGCGATCACGTCGTCGCGCTTGCCGCTGATGGCGGCCTCCACGCACAACTCGTCGACTGCGGTCATCCGGCGCACGTACTCGCCCAGCACACCCGGCACCGTCGCGGGCGCGCCGCCGCGCGGGCCGTTGGCGTCGGCCTGGCACATCGTCTCGACCACGATGTCGTTCGGGATGCCGGGAGCCTGCCCGCGGTTCGGAAGATTGAGCGGGAACGTGCGGAGCTTGTCGCGGATGATCGAGTCGATCAGCGGGGCAACCATCTCGCCCGACGGCATCGCCGACACGTCGTCAGTCGCGAGGCGCGCCTCGAGGTCCGCCTTGTACCGCTCCTCGTGCTCGATGCGCTCCGCGATGGTCGTGAGGTGCACGCCCCAGCGTTCGCCCCAACCCGATTCCTCGGTGAGCAGCCCGGGAAAGAACTCGCACAAGTGCCGGTCGTTCGAGGCCGGGAGCATGCCGAACCGTTGGAACAGCTCGATCTTCACCCGGTTCCCGTCGAGCAGGTCGCCTTTCGTCCACTCGTCGCTCGGGCGCCGGCGCGGCCCCATCCCGATGCCGTCGGGGATCGCGAACGGCAGGCGCTCCGCGCGCGCTTCCGCCGGGCCGTCGATGAGCGCGCGGAGCCGCTCGAGCCCGTCGTCGGCGTCGCCGACCTTGAGGCTGGTGATGATCGGCAGATGGTTGACGCCGACGACCGTCGGTTCGAGGTCGAGGAAGCTCTCACCGAGCCACATCGAGAGGTAGAACCGGCAGATCGTCACCTCGTGGCACAGTCCGACAACCTTGGCCGACGTCTCGCGTGTCATCGCGCGCACGAGATGCGTCATCGGGTTGGTGAGGTTGAGCATCCAGGCGTCGGGACAGATCTCCTCCATGTCGCGCGCGATCCCGACCATCACGGGCACGGCGCGCAGCGTGCGGCTCACGCCCGCAGGACCCTGGTCGCCGACCGAGAGCTTGATGCCGTGGCGCGCGGGGATCTCGACGTCGTGACGCATACTGTCGAAGCCGCCGGTGGAGATCGCGACCACGACGAAGTCGGCACCTGCGAGCGACGCGCGCTGATCAGTCGTGTGGCTGACCTTCCAGCGCAGGTTGCGCACGCGGGCGAGATGCTCGGCGTATTCGGCCATGCGGGGCAGCGGCGCGGGATTGACGTCCTCGAGCACGATCTCCGCTTCGTGCAGCGATCGCGTGTTCGCGATGTCGTTGAGGAGCGACGGCGCCCACTGGTTGCTCCCACCGCCGATGATGACGATGCGCGGTGCCACGGCAGTCCTCCCTCGAACCGGTCAGGCCTCGCCCGCTCGGCGCTCGACCTCGAGCCACAATGGCATGCCGACCGGCTGCTCGGCCTCCTCCACGAGGTGGGCGACGAGGCCGGCCGTGCGCGCGATCAGCACGACGCCGCGGGCGCTCGACGGCGGCAGACCGAGATCGACGAGCGCCGCGCCCCCCGCGCCCGCGCCGTTGACCGGGAGGTGCTTCCCGCTGCGCTCCTCGTTGACGACCGCGACGTGCTCGAGCAATCGGAGGTGCGGTCCGAGCAGGCCCTCCTCGCGGGCGATCGCATACAGGCGCGGCGTGCGCGGGTCGACGTCCTTGTGCACCGGATGGCCGAGGCCGGGCACGCGTTCGCCTGCCGCCCGGCGCGCGTCCACGGCCCGCGCCGCGATCGCGTGCAGCGCCGCGTCGTCGGGATCGGCCGGCGCGTCGTCGTCGCGCAGCGCGTCGAAGAGGAACTGCGCGGTGTCGCCGGCCGGGCCGAGGAACACGCTGCCCGCGCCGAGCAGTCCCGCGGCGACGGCGCCTTGGATCGCTTCGGGCGCCCCGGTGTAGGTCAGGCGGGCTGCGAGTGCGCTCGGGGTGAGGCCGTGGTCGGCGAGCGAAACCAGCACCGCGTCGAGCAGCCGGCGCTGTTGCGGGGTGGGCTCCCGGCGCGTCACGAGCAGGTAGGAGAGCTCGGTGAGCGTGAGGCGGCCCATGATCTCCGTCGGAAGATCGCGGCCGGCCACGGTGATCGCGTCGCGCGTGGATCCCCCGATCCAAGTGCGGGCCCAGTCGGGAGCGGAAGAGTCGGGAGTCGGGGGTGTCATGAACGGGGAGATTGCCCGCGCGGGGCGTCGAAGTCCATTTCGGCAGTCGTCCGCTCGGTCGAGAGCTTGTGCTTCGCGAGCCGGTCGGTGGCCGTGTGCGGCAGCTCGGCAACGACCTCGATGAAGCGCGGCACCTTGAACGCTGCGAGTTGCCCGCGCGCGAACGCGTGCACCGCGGCGAGATCGGGATCGCGCCCCGGGGTCGCCACCACGAACGCCTTGACGTCCTCCTCCGAGAGGTCCGACGGAACCCCGATCACCGCCGCCTCGGCGACGTCGGGGTGGCGTTCCAAGACGGCTTCGACTTCCGTCGGCGAGAGGTTCTCGCCGCGCCGGCGGATCACTTCCTTCTTGCGCCCGAGGAACGTGTACGTCTCGTCGTCGTTGACGCGCACCAAGTCGCCGGTGCGCAGCCAGCCGTCGACGATCACCGCTGCGGTCTCCTCCGGCATCTCGTAGTAACCCCGCATGATCACCGGGTTGCGCAGCTCGAGCTCACCGGTCTCGCCGGCGCCGACGACCCGACCGTTGTCGACGGCGCGCGCGTCGTTCACGTGGCCGAGCACCGGATGCTGGCGGGCCGAGCCGAGCGTTCCGTACGGTCGTTCGCCGTGCCGCCACACGAGCGCGTACGGCGACTCCGACAAGGCATAGCCGCACACGATCTCGAATCCGAACCGCTCCTCGATCTCGAGTTGGTGCTCACGGTCGGGCGACGGGCCCGTGTAGCACCGGCGGATCGGGTTGTCGGCGTCGTCGGGCCGTCGGGGTTGGCGTACGAGGATCTCGAGCATCGCGCCGATGCTGTTGAACTCGGTGGCGCCGAACGCCCGGGCGTGGTCGAGGAACGTGCTCGCCGAGAAGCCGGCAAGGAGCGCAAGGCTCGCGCGCGCGTACATCGATCCGAGCGTGGAGTACGCGGGCGCGTTGATGTGGAACAGCGGCAGCGAGGTCATGAGCCGGTCGTCGGCGGTCAGCTGCATCCAATGCGGGAAGCCCTCGCCCGCCATGACGTACGCGAGGTGCGTCTGCATCACGAGCTTCGAGCGGCCGGTCGTGCCCGACGTAGGGATCATCACCGCGACGTCGTACTCATCGATGTCGGCCGGGCCCCGGCCGTCGGGCTCGGTGTCGTACAGCGCGGATACGTCGGCGTGGCCGACGGCCCCGCCCGCCTCGGCGACCGCGGCGTCGACGGTCGGGGCGAGCGTCTCGTCGGTCACGATCAGGGCCGGCTCGACCTGGTGCACGAATCCCGCGATCTCCGCGACGGAGCCCTTCGGGTTCACCGGCACTTGAATCGCGCCGACTTCCATCAACGCGAACCAGCTCAGCAGGTAGTCGGCGGTGTTGCGCGGTGTCACGAGCACGCGATCGCCGGCCTGCACGCCGCGCTCGCGCAACGCGCTCGCCGCCCGCTCGACGCGTTCCAACATCTGCGCGTAGGTGAGCTCGCCGTCGGGCGTGAGCAGCCAGGTCTTGTCGCCCGCGTCGGCGACGGCGGCGCGGATCAACGCAGGTATCGAACGAGCCACGCCGAGAGCGTACGGGCTGTGCGATGAGGGGCTCGATGCCGGTCGGCGTCGTTGCAACGCCGGCGAGCGCCGGGCCCCTCATCGCCCCCCACTGATCCCGTTCCGACCGCCCGCGCCGATTGCGTCACGAGCCGACGTCGAGGACTGTACGACACGAGCGCGCAAAAAGTTCGGCGGCACTTCGCGCTCGGGCGAATTCTCCGGAATGGCGCGCCGGCAACGCGCGCGACACGCTCGCGTCAGCTGGGGCAGACGGTGACAGCGATGTCTGAGAGCCCGGTTGGCATGTACTGATCAGGGTTCGCGACACCCGCGAATCGATCCGCGATCCAGTGGATCATGTCGTCCGTCGACGGTCCGATCACGCCGGCATGACTCTGACCAGGGTAAATCCACCGCTCGAGATCCTGGTCGATGTTGCACAGGTGGGTTGCCAAGATCTGCGTGGACACGACGGGGATCTGCTCGTCGCTGCCGCCCTGGATCATCAGCAGCGGCGCGGCGCTCGCCGTGGTGAAATTCTGGGGGTCGTTCGCCTGAAGGACCTTCTTCCACGCCGGCACCGTGAACGGATCGGCCTTCACGAGATTCGTTGTCGGGATGTTGTCGAGCTGCTGCGCGAGATATCCCGAACAGCCCTTGTCGAGATCGGCGACGTACTTCAGGCCGAGCGGCGTGAGCACTTCGTCGAGGGGTGCGGCCTTGTTGCCGTAGGCGGCATTCAGCCCGCCGGCCGCCATCAGCAGGTAGTAGCGGTACGGGCTCGACTTCAAGAACTTGTAGATCAGGCTGAACTGTGAAGGTGGCGCGCCGGCCACGACACCTTGCAACTTCAACGCCGGGGCGTACGCGGCGCCGATGTGCAGCGCGAACATCGCCGTCTGGCCGCCCTCGGAGTGCCCCCACACCACGTAACGGTTGCTCGCGTGCGCGGCCGGCAACTGCCGGGCGGCGCGCACGATGTCGATCGTGTTGCGCGCGGCACTCACCCCCGCGAGGTACGGCATGAGGCCGGGCGTTCCCTCGCCCTGATAGTCGCTCGCCGTCACCACCCAGCCCTGGTCGAGCAACGCGTTGGCTTCCGGCACGGCGGAGTCGGGCGCGAGCGACGGCGCGCAGATGTCGGCCATGCCGTTCGTGCCGTGACCCCACGTGACCACGGGGAAGCCACCGGCCGGCGGCGTGCCGTTCGGCACGGCGATCACGCCGGTGACCACTACGGGGTGATTCGTCACGCTCTCGGACATGTACATGACCCGGTACAACGTTCCGTCGAGCCCGGTCACCGCGATCTTCTGCGACTTCACGAGCTTGCCCGCGACGGTCGGCAACGGTTGCGGCACCGAATAGAACGCCGGCAGACCCTTCGGCGCGGGGATCGCCGCTGACTTCGGGGCGGCCGCGCCCGGTCCGGCTCCGATGACGCCGACGAGCGCGGCGACGAGCGCGAGCGCGCCCCCGACCGTCACCGCTCGACGCTTGGGCATCCGGTTCGTCATGGGCGGGCTCCAGTCGTCAGAGATCGAGCTCGGTGAGGTCGACCGGCCGGCGCCCGGCCGCGCTCCGGTACGCGGCCTCGACCAGACCGTGGGCGCGAAGGGCGTCGTCCACGTCGGGGCTCGGTGCCCGGCTGTCGCGCAACGCGCTCGCGAACGCGTGGTGCGCGAAGTACTGGTACACGAACACCTGCCGGTCGGGGTCGAAGCCGTCGGCCGCGAACGCCTCGCGCCGCATCTCCTCCACGTCGTATCGCTGCGCGTGCTCCTCGTCGGCTCGGTGCACGAGAAACGAGTCCTCGGGCGCACCGACGACGAAGTCGGTCGTCAACTCGAGCGACGCCCGTTCGAAGAACACTTCGAGGCGACGCTCCTCTCGGTGCTGCACTCCGTTGAAGACGGTCACGAGATTCCCGACGACCCCGTTGCGATGCTCGATCGTGAGCGCGGCGACGTCTTCCACCGAATATCCGAACAGGCTCCGTGTCGACGCGTAGACGCGCTCGACCGGACCGAACAACCACCCGAGGATGTCACACGAGTGGATCGAGTGTTCGAGCAGCGCGCCCCCGCCCGCCTCTGCCCGGTCGGACCTCCAGCTCGAATGGCCGGCGACGACACCGCCCGTCGGCCAGAACTGGTCGTCGCGCAACGTGTACGCCATCGGAGCGCCCGACTCCGACGTCTCGACCATGGCCCGCAGCCGCCGGATCAGCGGGTGGAACCGCGACTGGAAGCCGACCTGCACGGGCAGTCCCGAGTCGCGGACCATGCCCACGATGTCGCGAACGACGTCGAAGGTGGGAGCGAGCGGCTTCTCCGTGAAGCACGGCTTGCCCGCCTGCAGGATCGCCGCGACGTAGTCGCGGTGGAACCGCGTCGGCGTGATGTTGACCACCGCGTCGACATCGGGGTCGTCGATCACGGCGAAGCAGTCGGCGCCGGTGCGCTCGACCCCGCCGAGAATCTGCACGACGCGCTCGACGCCGCCGGGATCCGGATCGGCCGCGGCAACGACGCGCACGAGTCCGTCGTCGGTCAGGAATCGGAGCGCCGCCGCGTGCGCCTGGGCGATCGAACCGCACCCGACGATCCCGAGCCGGAGGGGCTCGCTCACGAACTGCGCGAGAAGCTCGGGGCCGCGTCCGACTCGCCGTGCAACGCCTCGAGCGGGTCGCGCAGATCGCCGTAGTAACCCAAGGCGTACGCGCCGCGCTGGTAGCCCGCGAGCCGCGCCAAGGGCTCGGGCAGCTCGCGCGCCACCTCGGGCGGGCACGCGAGATATTGGTTCTCTTCCTGGCGCAGCCACGAAAGCGTGTAGCCGACGTTGATGCCGCGCCGGGCGCGCGCCGACCGATTGGCGCCGCCACCGTGATAGAGCGATCCGAGGTAGACGAGCACCGAGCCGCGCGGCATCTCGGCGGCGACGGTCTCCTCGTTGGCGGGCCGGAGCTTGTCCTCCCACTGGTGGCTGCCGGGGATCACGCGCGTCGCGCCGTTCCCCTCGGTGAACTCGCTCATCGCCCACATGGTGTGGCACTCGACCTCGAACCCCGAAGGGAACGGGAAGAAGTCGAACGCCCATTGGTCGCGATGCACGAGCTGCGCCGGCTCCCCGGGGCCGATCTCGATCACCTGCGTCAGGTGCAGCTGGTAGCTCGTCGCGTGATCGCCGAGCACGCGATCCAGCGTTCCGAGCACGAGCGGGTCGGCCGCGAGGTCGCGAAAGCTCGGGCTGCGCGCGAGCAGCGAGCCCGTGCGCCGCGTGTTGTGGCCGGTGAAGTCGTCGGCGCCGGGCGCGGTCGCGCGCAAGTAGTCGTCGAGCTCTCGCTCGATCCGGTCGAGCTGCGCGTCGCTCGCGAGGCCTTCCACCACCGCGCAGCCCTGTTCACGGAGCGCCGACTCCACGGCCTCGGCGGTCGCACCGGCATCGAGCCTGGGGATCTCGTTCACGGTGTCATTGTCGCCGATCGCGACCGGCCGCGCACCTCAGCTCGGACACGTCGACGTCTCGATGCCCGCGAGGCCCGGAAGAACCTCGCACGCGCCCCCGAACGTCGAAGCACCATCGGAGGAGCCTACGCTGCGCCCATGACCGAGGCCGCTGACACCGAGACCGTCGAGCGATTCATTCCCGCCCCTCCCGAGGCGATCTTCGCGTTGCTCGCCGACCCGAGTCGCCATCACGACATCGACGGATCGGGTTCGGTGGGCGCGGCCAAGGCCGGCGCGCAACGGTTGAAGCTCGGCGACACGTTCGGCATGTCGATGAAGCTGGGCATCCCCTATTCGATGGTCAATGAGGTCATCGACTTCGAGGACAACCGGCGCATCGCGTGGCAGTCGCACTCACCGGGCCTGATGGGAAAGATCGCCGGCGGGCGCATCTGGCGTTACGATCTCGAACCGGTCGACGGCGGAACGCGCGTGCGCGAGACGTGGGACATCTCCCAGGAGAAGGTCACGAAGGTGCTCCTACGGGCCGGCAAGGTCCATCAGCACACGCGGGAGTCGATGGAGAAGACACTCGAGAACATCGAGAAGCTGCTCGCGAGCTCGTAGCTCCTCAGAGCGCCAGGTCGAAGGCGTCGAGCGATTCCAACGCGCGCACTGACCGCGCGAACATGGCCCGGGTCAGGTCCATGTGGCGCGGATCCTCGACCGTGAGCGCGCCGGCCGCGATCACGGGATACACGAAGCCGAGCATCGTTCCGTAGCGGTACATCTCGAAGGCCCACTCCTCGTCGGGGTGCACGCCGTGCTCCGCGAGGTCGCCGAGATAGGTGGCGAACGCGTGCTCGTACTCCACGGGATCCGTGACGTCGATGCTCCCCGTCACGAAATACGCGAGATCGCGCGGACCGACCGAGCGGTCGATCAACTGCCAGTCGACGGCGATCACGTCGTCGTCGGGGGTCACGAACAGGTTGTCGAGCCGCCAGTCACCGTGTGACAGCACGAGCGGCGGCTCGCACAGCCGCTCGAACAACGCCGGGATGCGAGCGCTGTAGCCGTCGCCGAACGCGCGAACGTCGTCGGTGATCAGCTCGGGGAAGAACTCCTGCATCCGGGGCCACGCGGTGTCGTACGCGAAGGCGACCGCACCGGGATAGGGATCGTCGCAGAGTCTGCGCAGGAACGGCGCGTCGTCGAGCGACGAGTCGTCCCAGAAGCACGCGTGCAGCTTGGCGAGACACCGAATGGCAGAGCGCGCATCCGACACCGAGCAACCCGCGACCTGATCGAGCATGCGCCCGCGCGCCGACACGTCTTCGAGGAGCAGCACGGTGTCCTGGGTCTCGGCGTCGTGCTCCGTGTAGTGACACGCCGGATGCTCGATGTTCGTGCGCGGCGAGAGCTCGCTGTAGAAGCCGACCTCGCGGCCGTACATGTTGAGCACCGTCGCGACGAAACGACCTTCGTCGGTCGGCGCCGCGAGCTTCGCCACGACGGTCGTCGTCCCGTCGGGTCCCTGCAGCTCGAGCTTGTGGAGCTGGCCAACGAGACCGACGCCGACGCCGAGCGGCGACGACGCGACTGCGGTGACCGGCCGACCGAGCGCCGCGCTGCACCACTCGGGCGTGAGATCGTCGACGGTACGGGGAATGGTCATCGGGCGACCTCCGAGTCGGCTCGGGCGCGAATCGCGCGACCGGGCATTCGCGTGGGCACGAAGTTCATTCGGCGCCGGTTCGGCTCATGTTCACGATCCTCGCGCAGAAGGTTCAACTCGCCTTCGACCACGTGACCCGCACGAGTCGATCGGCGAGGTCGTCGAGCTCGGTCAACGTCTTGCGGAACACGGGGAGCGGCTGTCCGATCGGGTCGGCGACGTCGTCGGCCGGCGCGGTCCCGAGGAGCTCCTCCGGGCTGCGCTCCGAAGCGAGTGCCCACAGCCAATCGGAAAGCGTCTCGTTGGTGCGGGGCCGCAACTCGCCGCGACGCACGAGCTCCTTGAGTGTGAACGTGCGCCAGTAAGCCGCGGACTCCAGCACAACGGCCTCTCGGGCGTGCGCGCGCGTCATGCCGAGCACGAGATCCGCGCGCCCGACCGCGTCCGCATCGAGTGGTGAGCTCTGGTGCGCGCCGAGGTCGAACCACAACTCCCGCGCCGCGTTCACCGCCTCCGGTGTGGCCGGCGAACGACCTTTCACGTTCGTGCCCGCCGAGAACGTCTCGGCGCGAACGCCGGCTGCCTCCATGCGGCGCGAGAGCGTTGCCGCCGCCAGCGGCGATCGGCACTGGTTCGCGGTGCACACGACGAGGACGCGGTAAGGACGGTCGATGGCGGAAGTGTACGGACCGGCTCGCGCGCTTGGCGTCAGGTTCGCTCGCCGGCACGGCTGCGGGACACTCCATCGGGTCGCGCGCCAACGCCCACCCGATGAATACCCCGTGGACCGGAGATCGCGCGGGCCGGCTCCAATCTGTTGGCACCCTCGTGCAGGTTTGTCCGATTTATTCCGATTTGGGTACCCGAAATGAGGGGCCTCACCTGCTCGGAAACGGCACCTCGAGGTGGTTCGGCCGCCCACCGCGATGAGTAGCACAAATTGACAGACGGTCTGAGTACGCATAGGTTCACGCAGAGTGAGCGTCGGCTAAGGAAGGCCTTCCGTGGGGGAATCTCTAGCGACAGCCGTGACCCGACGTCGCGACGCGAGCCGCGTCTACGTCACTGTGGGTAAGCGCGCGACCGATATCGCGGTCGGGCTGGTGCTCACCGCGGTCGCGTTGCCGATCATCGCCGTGCTGGCGATCGTCTCCGCGATCTCGCTGCGCGCGTGGCCGTTCTTCGTGCAGGACCGCGTCGGCCGCGACGGTCGCGGCTTCCGGTTCCCGAAGATCCGGACGCTCCCGAAGACGGCCGCCGCCTCGGCCGACAAGCGCGAGATCGCCCGCATCTCCATTCCGCGCTGGTGCGAGCTGCTCCGCAGCACCCACCTCGACGAGTTGCCGCAGCTCTTCTGCGTGCTCTCGGGAACGATGAGCCTGGTCGGGCCCCGGCCGGAGATGCCGCGGATGCTCGAGCGCTACCCGCGCGCGTTCGCCGTCACGCGGGCGTCGGTGCGCCCGGGGTGCACCGGGCTCTGGCAAGTGAGCGTCGACAACGGCGGGATGATCTACGAGGCGCCGCAGTACGACGAGTACTACGTCGACCACTCGTCGCTGGCACTTGATCTGTGGATCCTCGCCCGCACGCTGCTCTCCTCAATGAGCAGCCGGTACCGGACGACGCTCGCGAGCATCCCGAAGTGGGCGGGCGGCCCCGGACCCTCTGCGCCGGCTCCCGCGTCGGTCGCGCCGCGCGTCGAGAGCACCCGTACCGCCGAGCCCGCGGCCCCCCGAGCCGATCACCGCTACGACATCGACCTCACCACGGTCGAGAGCCCGACGCTCGTCGCCGGCGCCGGGGGCTTCATCGGAGGCCATCTCGTGCAGCACCTCCTCCGCGCCGGAGTCGCCGTTCGCGCCGTCGACATCAAACCGTTCGAAGACTGGTACCAGCTCGACGAGCGAGCACAGAACGACGTGATGGACCTCCACGACGCGAGCGCCGCGAAGGCCGCAGTCGAAGGCGTCGGGACCATCTACAACTTCGCGGCCGACATGGGCGGCATGGGCTTCATCGAGAACAACAAAGCGCTGTGCATGTTGTCGGTGCTCACCAACACGCATCTGCTGATGGCTGCGCGCGAGTCCGACGTCGAGCGGTACTTCTTCTCCTCCTCGGCGTGCGTGTACGCAGCCGACAAGCAGGTGTCGGCCGACGTCGTCGCGCTCGCGGAGAACGACGCCTACCCGGCCATGCCCGAAGACGGATACGGCTGGGAGAAGCTCTTCAGCGAGCGCATGTGCCGGCACTTCCGCGAGGACTTCGGCCTCGAGACCCGGATCGCCCGCTACCACAACGTCTACGGGCCGTACGGCACGTTCGCGGGTGGCCGGGAGAAGGCACCGGCCGCGATCTGCCGCAAGGTCATCGAGGCCGTGCGGTCCGGCGTGCACGAGATCGAGATCTGGGGCGACGGAGAGCAGACGCGTAGCTTCATGTACGTCGACGACTGCATCACCGGGACGGAGATGATCCTCTCCTCCGACTTCGTCGAGCCGATCAACCTGGGTTCGTCGCAGCTCGTGACGATCAACGAGCTCGTCGACATCGCCGAGGACATCGCCGGCGTGAAGCTCCGTCGCCGTTACGTGCTCGACGCCCCGCTCGGGGTGCGGGGCCGCAACAGTGACAACACCCTGATCCAGCAGGAGTTCGGCTGGGAGCCGTCGATCCGGCTCGAGGACGGCCTCGAACAGACCTACCGCTGGATCTACGACCGCGTTGCAGAGTCGTTGTATGTCGGCGCGTAGTGCAACGGCGCTCGCTCGCGTAGACGTCCTCGGTGTCCCGATCTGCGCGGGGCGCTTCGAGGATGCCGTCGAGGAGGTGGCCGGATGGGTCGCGCGCGGTGAGCGTTCGTACGCGACGTTCACCGGCGTCCACGGCGTCATGGAGAGTCAGCGCCGCGCCGACATCCTGGACGCGCACCGCGACGCCGGCCTCGTCGCGTGCGACGGCATGCCGATGGTGTGGGCCAGCCGCCGCGCGGGCGTGAAGCGCGCCGAGCGCATGTACGGGCCCGACTTCATGCTGTCGATGTGCGAACGCGCGGCCCGCGAAGGATGGACCTCGTTCTTCTACGGCGGGAAGCCCGGGATCGCCGACGACATGGCCGACTCGCTCACGGCGCGTTTCCCCGGGCTGAAGATCGTCGGCTCGTACTCGCCGCCGTTTCGCGCGCTCACACCCGAGGAAGAAGCCGACGTCGACGCGATGATCAACCGGGCGCAGCCCGATCTCGTGTGGGTCGGGCTCTCCACACCGAAGCAGGAGCTGTGGATGCCCCGGCACCGCGCGACGCTCGACGCCGCAGCGCTCCTCGGCGTCGGCGCGGCGTTCGACTTCCACGCCGGCGTCGTGCGTCAGGCGCCTCGCTGGATCCAGCGATCCGGCCTCGAGTGGTTGTGGCGGCTCGCCATGGAGCCCCGCCGTCTCGCGGGCCGTTACCTCAGGAACAACCCTTCCTTCGTGTTCCAGATCGTTCGCCGTCCACCGCGGTTGATGTCATGAGCCGCCTCCGCGGGTTCGTCGAGAGGCCGGGTCGCGACTCCTCGTCGTGGCACACCGGCCCTGCCCTACCCGCCCACTCTGTTGAGAACGCGTTGACCGGATCAGCCCGGAGAGCTCGCACCATGCGAGCTGTCCCCGATCAGGCGCACCGAAATGACACATCCCTGTGTCGAGCCTGAGGAGATCGGTCGAATCGTGGACATCCGTCAGTACTTACGAATTCTCGCGAGTCACAAGGGTCTGATCTTCCTGACCGCCGTCGTCGTGGCGCTGGCCGCGGGCGCGTTCGCCACGATCCAGACGCCCGTCTACACCGCGACGTCGCAGGTGCTGCTGCGCCCGGCCGACCCGCTCGAGCAACTCGGCACGGCCGACGTGCAACAGCCGTCCGACCTGGCGCGCTACGTCGCGGGCGAAGCCGCGATCGTGCAGAGCATCCCGGTCGCCCAGACGGCCGCACTCGCGCTGGCGCCCGCCGCCGGCGGCGCGAAGGAGACCGCGCGGCACCTGCTCGATCAGATCAAGGTCGATCAGAGCGCGACGAGCAACGTCCTCGGCATCACCGCACACGATCACAAGGCACTGCGCGCCCGCGACATCGCCAACGCCTTCGCGCAGGCGTACATCTCGAACCGCAAGAGCTTCGACGTCGGTCGCCTGACGAGCGCCGTGGACGCGCTCCAGTCCAAGCTCACCTCACTCCAGGCGAACATCAACCTGCTGACCGCGCAACGCGCGAGCAACCCGCAAAGCGCAAGCTCGCTCCAGGCTGCGCTCGACGCCGACACGGCCCAGTACGCGAACCTGCTCTCACAGCAGCAGAGCCTCCAGGTCGACATCGATCTCAAGCACGGCCAGGCGGAGATCGTCTCTCCGGCGGTTTCGCCCGCCGGCCCCAGCAGTCCCCGCCGCAAGCGCGACCTCGCCGTAGGTCTGTTCGCCGGCCTGCTGCTCGGCATCGCGTTGGCGCTGGTTCGTGAGCAGATGGACAACCGGATCCGCTCGGTCGAGGACGCCGAAGAGTCGACCGGTCTCGTCATGCTCGGTCAGATCCCGTTCGACCGCGCGTCGCAGAGCAGCGAGAAGCATCTCGTCATGCGCGACCAGTCGGCCGGCGCGACCGCCGAGGCGATCCGCGCGCTGCGCACCGCGGTCGAGGTCCGGCACAGCAACGGCCACGTGCCCGTCATCGTGATCACCAGCCCCGGTCCCGGCGCGGGCAAGACGATGGTGGCCGCAAATCTCGCCGCCTCGTTCGCCGAAGCCGGGCGCAGGACGCTGCTGGTCTCGGCCGACCTGCGCAGTCCCAACGTCGAAGGCCTGTTCGGCCTGCCCCGACGCGGGCCCGGCCTCGGCGACTACGTGCGCCGCGGGCAGGTATCGGTCGCGTCGGTGTGCGTCGAGACCGACGTCCGCCGGCTGTTCGTGCTCAAGGCCGGCGCCGCCGTGTCGAACCCGGCCGGGGTCTTCACGTCGAAGAGCTTCGACGCGCTGCTCGCGCACGCCGCGCAGCAGATCGACATGATCGTGTTCGACACTCCGCCGGTGCTCGCGGTGACCGACGCGACGGTGATCACCAGCCGGGCCGACGAGGTCCTGCTCGTCGTCGCCGAGGACGAGACCAGCCGGGACGACGCCCGACGGGCACGTTCGATCCTCGAGGCCGGCGGCAACGGCGTCGCGATCAGCCTCGTCGTCAACAAGGTGCCCGTCTCGAGCAGCCGCTTCGACAGCTACTACAGACCGGTCGTTCGTTGAAGGTTCTCGTCAGCGCGTACGCCTGCGCACCGGTACGAGGATCGGAGCACGGCACGGGGTGGGCTTGGGCCAAGGCGATCGCCCGGCACAACGAGACGTGGGTGTTGACCCGCGGCTCGAAGCGGGATGCGATCGAAGCCGCGATGGCCGGCGAGCCCGACCTCCGAATCAACTTCGTGTATCTCGATCTCCCGGCGCGCGCCCGGAGATGGAAACGCGGAAGGAGCGGGGTTCACCTCTACTACTTCCTCTGGCAGATCCTGGCGTGGCGTACCGCGCGCCGGCTGCACAAGGAGATCGAGTTCGACGTCGCGCACCACCTCACGTTCGCGGTCGACTGGATGCCCGCCGGCGTGGCCTGGGTGCGGGGTCTGCCGACCGTGTGGGGACCGGTCGGAGGCACCACGAGCACGCCCCCGCAGTTGTGGCGTTGGCTCGGCCCGCGCGGCTGGTTCGCAGAGCTCATGAAGGAAGCCGCCTGCCGGCCCGCGCGGCGTTTGTTCGGCGACGCGACGGCGCGTCGCGCCGCGCTCGTGGTGGCGCAGAACGACGATGTCGCGAAGCGGTTCTCGTCGTCGCGAACCGTGGTCGAGCCGAACGTCGCGATCGATTGCACCGATGTGCTCGACGCCACCTCGACGCGCGATCGCGCGCAGCCACGGCTCGCGGGCGAGCGCCGCGCGATCTTCGCCGGGCGACTCGTGCCGTTGAAGGGCCTGCGACTCGCGGTGGCAACCATGTCCGAACCCGCCGCGGGCGAGTGGGTCCTCGACGTGTACGGAGACGGCCCCGAGCGGACGAGCGCGGCCAGTCGCGCGCAGCGGCTCGGGCTCGACAACCGGGTTCGCTTCCACGGGACGCAACCGCGCGACGAGCTGCTGCGCCAACTGGCGACCGCCGACGTCTTGTTCCTTCCCAGCTTTCACGATGCCGGCGGTTGGGTCGTCGCGGAAGCGTTGGAGGTCGGGTGCCCCGTCCTCTGCCTCGACCTGGGCGGCCCGCCGAACCTCATCGGTGATTCGGGAGGCGTCGCGATCTCACCCGGCGACGACGATCTGCCCCACACGCTCGCCCGCGCTCTGAGCGACGCAGCGGAGTGCACGCCCGCCCGGCACCGGTGGATGGCGGACCGGATACCGGAGCTCACCGACGAGTGGTACGCGAGCGTCGCGCCCGCGAAGGTCTCGCGGTGAGCTCGGTGAGATCCCGCGCGCGGATCGATGCGTCGCGGACGACGAGGCCGTGGGTCGTCGCGGCGATCGTGCTGGGCGTGGGCTTCGGCGGCGCGATCGCGGCGGGGAGCACCGCGGCCACCGCCGTGGTCGCGGTCGCGGTCGTCGCCGTCATCGCCGCCGTCGCCGTCACCTGGCTGGCTCCCTCATCGAAGCCACCGCGCGTCGATGTCGTTCCCCTCGACGATCGGGAGTCGAGCACCGGTACCGACTACCGCATCGGCCGCGGCCTCTGGGCCGCGACCGCGCTCACGATGTTGGTCGTCGCCGCCGACACCCAGGGCTACACGCTGGGGGGCGAATCCTCGATCCGGTACGGCTTGCTCGTCGTTCCGTTGTTCGCGCTCCTCGCCGCGGCCGCGATCTCGAACCGATCACCCTTCGACGAGATGACAACCGCTGACCGCCTGCTGACGGTCCTCGTCACGTGCGGAGTGGTCGGCTCGATCTACGGCCGGTTGGTTCGGGGCACCGCCGTGCCCGCGACGGTCATCTTCGTACCCATGGCGCTCGGGCTCACGCACCTCCTCGTGCGCCGGCCGACTTCGGCCGCCGAAGCGAGCCGGTTCCAACGCGGCCTCATCCGCGTCGCGCTCGTGTTCCTGGTGCTCGGCATTCTGGCCCGCTTCTCGTTCTGGCCACTCGGCTTGCCGACGCACGTCGCGCACGAGCGCGCGTTCTTCGTCGCGATCGGTCTGGCCGCGGCGTGGTTCGCGCGTCGGAAGTCGATCCTCGTCGTCATCCTCGCGCTCGCCGCGGTGATGTTCCTGCAGTATCCGGCCGCCACTTGGCTGATCGTCGCCATGGCCGGCGTCGCGACCGGATTCGCGACCTCCCGGCGCGGTCGCAACTCTGCCGCGCTCGTGCTGATCGTCTTCGCGATCGGCGTGTTGGGATTCGGCGTCGCGCAGGTGCAGGGTGGCCGCTCGTCCGTCGCCAAGGGCTACTTCTCGTCGGTCGGCAAAGGTGACAACACCGACACCAGAAGTCAGTTGTGGAAGGCGGCGGAGAGCCAGATCGAGAAGTCTCCACTCGTGGGCTCGGTGTTCACCGGCTCGTTCACAGTCAACAACGTCGACCAGGTGATCTCCGACCGAGGTGCGAACCAGCAGATCGAACCCCACAACGACTACCTCGAGATGCTGCTCCTCGGCGGCCTCGCCGGACTCCTGCTCTTCGGCGCGTTCATCATCTCGACCAATGTCATCGTCATCCGCCGTATCCATCTCCTCTCCGACCAGGGATCGCGGCCGCAGCGCGACCTGGCCCGGGTGCTCCTGATCGGCTTCAACTGCGCGCTCTCCGGAGCCTTCTTCAACCCCGAGCTCAGCCAGCTCGGCATCTGCGCGTCGATCTTCCTCATCTACTCGCTCATGATGACGCTGCGACCGGAGCCCACCGGTTCCGTCTCGAAGCCGCGACGCGCGGCGCTCGGCACCAACCTCGCCGAGGACCGATGACGACTCCACCCGCACGGTCGACCGTGGTCACGACGAGTTGGGACGACGGCGATCCGCTCGACTTGAAGCTCGCCGAGATGCTCACGACCGCCGGCATCGCCGCGACGTTCTACGTTCCCATCCATCGCGAAGGCCATCCGCTGATGACTCCGCTCCAACTCCGCGACTTGCAGGCGGTCGGTGTCGAGATCGGCAGCCACACGGTGAATCACGTCGAGGTGACCCGGATTCCGGCGGCGACGGCACGCCGGGAGATCGCCGAGAGCAAGGACCGCCTCGAGCAGATACTGCAGAACCGCGTGACGAGCTTCTGCTACCCGAACGGGTCGTTCTCGGCTGCGACCGCGGCGCTCGTTGCGGAAAGCGGTTACGAGAGCGGGCGCACCACCGTCGGGCTCCGGACCGGCACGCGGTTCGATCGCTATCGCATGCCGGTGACCTTCCAGGTGTATCCCCACACGCGCGGCGTGCACGTTCGCCACGCGCTCAAGGGCCGCAACCTCAGCGGCCTGGCGGCGTGGGTCACGCGGATGGGCGCCGCGACCGATCTCTCCACCCTGACGGCCCGGCTGTTGCAGCGGTTACGAGCCGACGGCGGCGTCCTGCACCTCTGGGGCCACTCGTGGGAGCTCGAAGAGGCCGGGCTCTGGGACGTGACGCGCACACTCGTCGAGCTGCTCGCCGGGCAGGAAGCCATTCGGTACCTGACGAACGGCGAGCTCGTTCGCTTCCTCGGCTTCGAGCGGATTGGAACCCCATGATCGTCAGCGTCGTGACCCCCACCTTCAACGCCATCGACTACCTCGACCAGTGCATCCGATCGGTGCAGGCCCAGGCGAGCGAACGCGTCACCGTCGAGCACATCGTCATCGACGGCGGCAGCACCGACGGCAGCGTGGAGCTCGCCCGATCGCTCGGCGCGACCGTGATGGAAGGCAAGGACGACGGCGCATTCGACGCCGCGCACAAGGCGACGGTCGCGTCGTCGGGCGAGCTCGTCGGGTACCTCGGTGCCGACGACCTGCTGCTGCCGGGCGCGCTCGACGCCGTCGTCGAGCGATACGAGCAGGAGCGCCGGCCGTGGTTGGTCGGCGGCTTCCGATGGATCGACGGTAACGGAAAGTCGCTCGGCGACATCGCTCCCCCGCCCCGGTGGATGACGGGGCGCATGATGGCGTCGCTCGGATGGTGCTGCATCAATCACATGGCCACCTACGTCACGCGGGAGTTCTACGACCGGCTCGGAGGCTTCGACCGGAGCTACCGGTACGCGGGTGACTACGACTTCTTCTGCAAGGCGCTCGACACCGCACCCTGGAGCGCGGTGCCCCGGACCGTCGCCTGCTTCCGGCGTCACGGCGGGAACCTCACGATGTCGCTCTCGCCGCGCCAGATCGAGGAGGGCCGCCAGGTCGAGGAGCGGTACGCGTCGCCGTCGGCGCGGGTACGGATGGTCGAACGCCAGATGCTGCGCTTCTATCTCAACGGCCGGAACCCGACGTGGGCGCTGCGCAAGCAGCTCGACAACTTGCGCGCCGCGGACCCGAAGACACCGGCCGACTCACCATCGCACTGATGCGACCGCGCGAACTGGTCTCCGGAGCGCGATCGCCCGTCGGTCGCCGCGCGGGCTGGAGCTTGGGCGACCAGGCGCTGTCGAGCATCACCAACTTCGGCCTGTCGGTGTTCGTCGCGCGCGCCGTCGATCCTCGCGAGTTCGGAGCGTTCGGCCTCGTGTTCGCGGCGTACCTCCTGATCCTGAACCTGTCGCGCGCGCTCGGCTCACAACCGTTGACGATCCGCTTCAGCGCCGCCCCACCGGAAGACCAGCACGCCGCCGTCCCGGGCGCGACCGGCCTGGCGCTGGTCGTCGGGATCACCACCGGGGCGATCCTCGCGGTCGTCGCCGTGTGCGCGCGCGGCGGCACCGAAGCCGCGCTGCTCGCGCTCGCCGTCACCGTGCCCGGTTTGCTGCTGCAGGACGCCTGGCGGTTCGTGTTCTTCGCCTTCTCGCGCCCGGCGGCCGCCGCGCTCAACGACGGGGTTTGGGCGGTGGCGCAGGTCGTGGCGTTCGCCGCGCTCTACATCCACGGCGTCCACACCGCGGCGCCGTACGTGCTGGGCTGGGGACTGGCGGCGTGCGTCGCCGGCGCGTGGGGCCTCGTGCAAGCCCGAGCGGTTCCGTCGATCGCGGCGGGCCTGCGCTGGCTCGTCGCGCACCGCGACATCGGGCCCATGCTCTCGCTGGAGTTCTTCGCCACCTCGGGCTCGGGTCAGCTCATGGTGTTCGGTGTCGCCGCGGTCGCGGGCCTGACGAGTGTCGCGTCGCTGCGAGCGGGTCAGCTCGTGCTCGGGCCCCTCGGCGTGATCTACATGGGCGTGCTGATCATCGCCCTCCCCGAGCTGACGCGCGTCTACGTGCGCGATCCGGATCGGATGTCGAGACTGGCGATGCTCGTCGGCTCGCTCATCGCCGCGTCCGCGCTGCTCGTCGGGCTCGTCGCCTACTTCCTTCCCAACTCCATCGGCGAAGCGCTCCTGCGCGAGAACTGGCTTCCCGCGCACCAGGTGATCATCCCGATCGCGCTCGCGCTGGCGTTCTCGGGGCTCATGACCGGCTCGGTCCTGCAGATGCGCATCGTCGAGGCAATGAAGGAGACGCTCGCGCTCCGCGTCGCGCTCCTCGTGGTCTCGGTGAGCGGCGCCACCGTCGGCGCGTATTACTGGGGCGCCAAAGGTGCGGCGTGGGCGGGCGCGCTCGCCGGCGGCCTCTTCGCGTGGCTGTCGTGGCTCCAGGCCCGCAGGGTGCTGGCCCGCAAACGCATCTCGCCGGCGGTCGGGGCCGACGCGATCTCGTGACCGTGGGCGATCGCTCGATCTAGCGGTCGGCCTCGTAGATCGGCCGCGGCCAGACCGATCCCTTCCCGGGCGACCAGCGATCGAGGCGGCGCGAGAAGAAGCTCGTGCACCCGAGGTAACGCGTGGCGGGGGCCGGGCCGTGGAAGTCGATCCGGTGGAAGCCCCGTTCGGCGAGACCGTCGATGCCGGGCTGATACGCCGACACGTCGCTGTTGTCGAGCACGATGAGGCCGTCGTCGGCGATGAAGTCGGCGGCGCGGCGACACACGCGGCTGCGGTCCGGTCCGCCGTCGACGAGCACGACGTCGAACGACCCGAAGATGCCGTCGAGCTTGGCGAAGAACCCTTCGGCGTCGCTGTAGGGGTGCACGAGCAACTCGGCGTTCTCGGGAAGTCGCGGCCGGAGCTCCGCGGCCCATGCCGCGTCACCTTCGAGCGAGACGACGCACGCCGCGTGCGCCGCGAACCACAGCGTCGACACACCGGCGCCGATCTCGAACACGGATTCCGCGCCGGTGAGCGCGCGACCGAGCGCGATGACCGCGGGATACGTCAGCCACGGGACCGGCTCACCCATCATCTGGGCCCGGTGCGCGCGCACGGAGTCGTGCCAACCCCAACGGCGGAGATCGGACATGAGCGACAGCGTGGCTTCGAGCTCGTCGAACGAGCGAGGGAGACCACGCGCTCGCCGCCGCGCCAGCGTTGCGAGGTGCTGCACCTTCGGACGAAGACCTCCGGGTTCGGCGCTCATCTCAGCCGCACGACCGTGTCTCCGCCGCGTGCGGCGTCGGTCAGGAATTGCTCCATCGTGGGCGATTCCCGCACGTCGACGACGCGGCCTCTCGAGGTCGCGGCGATCGTCGGGCACGGCTTCGCGAGCACGTCCCTGGCCTTGAGCCGCGTGAGGATCTTCGAAGGGCTCTGCAGCGACAGCGCCGCGAATCCCCAGAACGCCAAGAACGCGCTGACCCGCTTCCACCGGTCGTCGGCGAGCGCCACGGCGAGGTCGCGCACGGGGCGGCGGATCGCACGCGGCACGAGCGCGGCGACCGCCGGCTCGATGCCGCCGAAGTCGGATCGGAGCGCGGCGCGAACCGTCGCCCGCTCGCCCGGTCCGAACGCCGGGAGCCCGGTCGAAGACAGTCCGTGCGTCACGAGGCCGACGAGGGCTTCGGCCGCGGGACGCGCCCGGCGGATCCCGGAGGGATCGACGATCGACTGGCTCAACAACGACGACGGCTCCGCCCACGGCACACCGCGACGGAACGGCTGGAGGCACAGATGCAGCTCGGCGATGCTCGGGAAGCACTCCTCGTCGCAGAACGTCACGAGCCGGTTCCACGGCAGGTGGTCGCAGATCACCGCCACTTGATAAGCGGAACGCTCCCGCGCGACGTCGAGCGCGCGCGCCGTCACGACTTCGCGGCGAGCCGCCGGGCACGCCGCGTCGACGTCGCCTTGACCGGCGAGCGCGCGATCGAGGTTCTTCCACACCATGAACTCGGGGGTTGTCGAAAGCGTGGGCAGGATCGTCGTCCAACTCGCCGCGATCGCGGCCTTGGCGGCCGGCGAGTGCTCAATGCGCTCCATCGCGGCCACCTCCCCGCGCGAAGCCGGCGGCGCGCTGTTGGCGCAGCCTGCGAATCACGTACGGAGGTTGCAGCAGTGCGCTGGCGCCGAGCCGCCAACCCGCGGCGAGATAGCGCCGTTCGGCGGCGAGCACGCCGGCGCTCCGGTAGAGCGACCGCGCCGTATCGTCGACCCACTCGCGAGCGGAGCCGCGCGGACGGGCCGCGACGAAACCCTGCCACGTCAGCTCGCCGCCCGCCTCGCGAACCGAAAGTCGTTCGCGCACGAATCGCGTTCCCTGCCGCTGCAGCCGGTAGTGCCGCGCGCTGGCGGAGTCGGCGTGCACCCGGTACGTCCCGAGCGGCTCTCCGACGATCCGCAGCGGCCCTCGGGTTGCCAGTCGCGCGACGAAGTCGAGGTCCTCGGCCTGGTGCAGCGACTCGTCGAACCCGCCGACTTCGTGGAACGCGGCGCGCGAGACCACCGAGGAGGAGATGGCGAACGGCATGAGCCGCGCGGCGCGGACGAGTTGCTGGCGGTCGTCGCCCAGGTCGCGCTCACCCGTGATCCCGACGGCCGCGCCGCGGGAGCCGACGTGGTGCATCTGGGCGCCGACGGCCACCGGCTGCGGCTCTTCGCCGAAGCGCGCCAGCTGTCGCTCCAGCTTCGTCGGGTACCAGGCGTCGTCGGCGTCGAGGAACGCGAGGTACTCGCCGGACGCGAGCTGCGCGCCGAGGTTCCGGGCGTGGGCGACTCCGCGGTTCTCGATGCGGACGACTCGCAGACGCGGATCGTCGATTGCAACGAGTGCCGCCGCGGGATCGTCGGTCGATCCGTCGTCGACGACGATCACTTCGTGCACGGCCACACTCTGCGCCAGCGCGCTCGCGACTGCGACCGGTACGAACCGGCTGGAGTTGTAACAGGGGATGACGACGGACACCGTCGCGCTGGCGTTCGGCACCGTTTACGCCCTTAGCGGTCTCGGGCGCTGGCCGAGCGGGCCCGCACTTGCTCCTCGATCCAGGGGTAGGTCTTCGCGATCCCTTCGGCGATCCCCACTTGCGGCTTGAAACCGAGCGATTCGATGCGCGCGTTGCTGAAGTTCCGGGACTGCACCCCGACCGGGCCGTCGATATGGCGAACGTGGATGTCCTTGCCCGAGACCGCAGTCACGACTGCGACGAGGTCGTCGACGCTGATGTACTCCGTCGTGCCGATGTTGGCGGGTTCGGCGCAGTCGGACTCCATCAGCGCGCGGACGCCGGCAACGAGGTCGGCGACGTAGATGAACGAACGGATGGCGGTGCCGTCGCCGAAGACGTCGATCGTCCCGCCGTCGTCGGCCTCGGCGACCTTGCGCGAGATCGCGGCCGGCGCCTTCTCCCGCCCGCCGGTCCAAGTACCGAACGGTCCGTAGCAATTCTGGAAGCGGGCGATCCGGCCCTGCATGCCGTAGCGGTTCGCGTAGGCGCGCACGACGCGCTCGGAGTACAGCTTCTCCCAGCCGTATTCGTTATCGGGCTGGGCGGGATACGCGTCGTCCTCGGTGAGCTCGGGCTCGCCGGGAACCATGTCGCGATACACGCACACCGACGACGCGTAGAAGTAGCGGGCGACGCCGTTCTCGGCCGCGGCATCGACCGTGTTGACGTTGATCAGCACGTTGTGGCGCAGCACTTCGGTCTCGGACGAGAGGATGAACTCCATGCCGCCCATGTCGGCGCTGAGTTGGTAGGCGTGGTCGAACTGGACGCCGGCGAACGCGCGCTCGCACTCGGCCCGGTCCCGCAGGTCCGCGAGCACGAACTCGTCGGCCGCGGTCTCGCGAAACTCCGGCTCCTGGATGTCGACTCCCCGGACCCAGAACCCCTCGTCTTTGAGGCGCGCCACGAGGTGACCCCCGATAAAGCCTCCCGCGCCAGCAACAAGTGCCCGCTTCACCATTGGACGTCCTCGCTCTCCGTGCTCGGTCCAACCCGGATAGTACACTGCCGGCCGGGTAGTCAGTCGACCACGGAGGGGAATATTGGCTGGTGGGCCCCCGCTCCGGATCCTAGTCGTCCACAACCGCTACCGGTCGGCCGGTGGTCCGTCCGGCGAGAACAAGGTGGTCGACGAGGAGGTCGCGCAGCTCCGTGCGGCCGGCGTCGCGGTCGAGACGTATTTCCGGTCGAGCGACGAGATCCCGTCGTTCGGACCGGCCGCCCGCGCCGAGATGGCCGTTCGCCCGATCTACTCGCGCGGCGACGTCGCCGCGCTCGGCGATCTCCTCGACACGTTCCGGCCCGACGTGCTGCACCTGCACAACCCCTTCCCCCTGATCTCGCCGTGGGTCGTGCGCACGGCCAAGGCGCGTGGGGTGCCGGTGGTGCAGACGGTCCACAACTATCGCCACGTGTGCGCGCAGGGCGCCTTCTTCCGCGACGGCCGGAGCTGTCAGGACTGTGTCGGCAAGGCCGTGCCCTGGCCCTCCGTGGTGCACGGGTGCTACCGCGGGTCGCGGCCGCAGAGCGTCGTGATGGCCACCGCGCTCACACTGCACCGGCCCACGTGGCGCCTGGTCGACCGCTTCCTGCCGGTCAGCCGGTTCGCGGCCGAGCAGCTGGCCCGGGCCGGGCTCCCGCCCGCCAAGATGACGGTGAAACCGAACGGCGTGGCCGATCCCGGGCGCGTCGTCGCCGCGGGCGAGGGCTTCCTGTTCGTCGGCCGCCTCGCGCCCGACAAGGGCATCACGCTCGCCATCGACGCGTGGGCGAAGAGCGGTCTCGGTTCGACGACGCGCCTGGTCGTGGCCGGCGACGGTGAGGAACGAGCGATCATCGAGTCGGCCGCGCGCCGCCTCCCGGGAATCGAGTACGTCGGGCCGGTCGACCAGGCACGCGTGGGTGAGCTGCTCGACGCGTGCGCCGTCGCGATCGTCCCCTCACTGTGCGCCGAGAGCTTCGGCCGGTTCGCGGTGGAGGCGTTCGCGCACGGACGACCCGTCGTGGCGAGCGCGCTCGGGGCGTCGACCGAGATCGTCGCCGGCGAGCGGGGCTGGCTCTCGGCGCCCACCGCCGACGAGTTCGCGAACCGGATGATCGCCGCGACCGACCGAGCGATCGCGGAGCACAAGGGCCGCGCCGGGCGCGCGCACTACGAGGCGTCGTACACCGCCGATCGCGTGCTCGACATCCTGCTCGACACGTACGAGTCGCTTCGCGTGCGCGGCGGCGACGAGCGGGAGCGCACCGGTGTCGCCTGACGCCATGTGGGCGTTCCCGAAACGCAAGCCGCAGTGGTTCGCGCGTTCGCCGTACGCGCTCGCGATGGCAACGCTCTCGTACCCGCTCGTGCGATCGGTTCCGCGGTCGGTTCGCCTCGCCGCGGTCGGCCCGCTCTCCCTTCCCGTCGGCCGGCGGCTCTGGGCCGAGCGCGCGGCGTTCGCGCCGCCGCCGGGTGAGCCGGTGTGGCTCGCGATCCGCGACGAGTTGGTGCCGCAGCGAGCCGAGCGCCTCGCGTGGGTGTTCTTCCAGTCGCAGTGGCGGGTCTCGCGGTTCGCGGCGATGGGACTCGACCGGATCGGCACGCCGCGGGCGTTCGTGACGGTCGACCCGGCCGGCGCACCCCGCTTCCATCCGTCGTTCGTCAGCACCGAAGTTCGCATACCGGCGGGCATCGGCGAAGTCGAGGTCGACGGATGGACCGGGCGGCGCTTCGAGGTCGTGCCCCGGCTCACCACCACGCCGACCTGCTCGTGGGAACGCATCGTGACCGTCGCCGCCGACGTCTCCGATCATCTCGCCCGGGTGCTGCCTCGCCCCTCCGACACGCCCGCGCACTGGCGACCGATGCACGGCGACTTCACGCCGTGGAACCTCCGCCAGGACCGCCGGGGCCGCTTGTGGTTGCTCGACTGGGAGGAGGCGGAGTGGGCGCCGCGGGTCGCCGATGTGCTCCGGTACGCGGCGGCTGTTCGGTCCATGGAGCACGACGACGTCGCCGCGCTCGTCGCCGCGGTTGCGGCCGACGTGCCGGCCACCGAGGCGGAGCTCGCCGAGGCCGGCGAGTTCTGGATACGCCATCACAACTTCGCGCTCGATCACGGGGAGGGCGACGCGCTCACCGACGGCAAGGCCGACGACCTCGCGCGCGGCCATCGCGAGCTCGACGCGTTTCGCGCGCTCGCAGGCGTCGCGGGCTGACCGCGCGCCGCTCGCGCGTCAGCTCACTTGCAGGCGAAGCTGACGCGTCCGGTCGAGAACCGAGAGCCGGTCTCGCCCGACGCCGCGATCCAGTTGCCGATGCTGCCGCGCTCGTTGGTTCCCGGAATCCAGAACGGGCGCGAAGTGTCGTCGTGGATATACGTGTCGTCGCGGGCGTGCATGGTGTCGGCCATCAGCGTCCAGGCCGGAGCCGGCACGCCCCAGCCGCCGACGAGCAGCTGACTCGTTCCGGACCCGCCGAACGTGTTGTTGCGGATCGTCCAGCCCTCGGAGCGCACGTCGGTGGTGACGCCCGTCTGCCAGTCGGTGACCGACCGCACGAGCGGTGAGCCCGAGAACAGCAGTTGCGCGGTCGTGTTCCCGAACGAGTGGTTCGCGACCACCGACACGCTGTTCGTGCGGCCGTCGAAGATGCCGGCCCGCCCGTTGTCGCACACGACGTTGCTCTGGAGCGTCACAGGACCCTGATTCGCCTCGAGCAGGATCCCGTCGATCGCGTTGTGCTCGAACTTCGAATTCGAGATCGTGACGTTCCGGTTGTCGGTGTCGAGCCACATTCCCGGGGCCTGGTTCCCGACCGCGACGAAGTGGGTGATGCGCGCGCCGTGGGTCGACGAGAGCTTCATGCCGTTCTCCCACAGCCGCATGCCGCCCCAGGCGCCCCGCCAGTTGTTGTACGAGTTCTCGTCGTTCAGGAGCACGAGATTGCGGTTGCGCTGGCCCGAGATGCCCATCGCGCCGTTGTGGTCGAAGGTGCTGTTGCTCACGGTGACGTTCACGCCGTCGTCGACTTCGAAACCGGTCCAGTTGTTCCACCCGAAGGTCACGCGGTCCAGTTGCACGTTCGAGACACCGACGAGGATCCCGGCCGGCGCGAAGGCGGTCGTCGCGCCCTTGAAACGCAACCGGCGGATCGTCACGTGGTTCTGGCCGTCTTCGAGGAGCACGCGCGCCCGCGCCCCGACCTCGACCAGCGCGTGCGCCAGCGATACACCGTGCGGCGGCTTCACGTACACGGTTTGGCTCGGTTCGGACACGAAGAACGCGCCGCCCGCGACCGAGTGGAGAGCCGAGGCCGAGAGCACCTGGCGGAGCAGCACACCGTTCACGAACAGCGTCTCGCGCCGCTGGACGATCGGCGTGACGCCGGCGTCTTCCCATCCGGCAGGTATGGGAGCCGGGCCCCACTGGTAGGGCCACGGGTGCGTGTAGAGGCCGTTGGCCGAGCGCACCCAGCCGGTCCACACGTCGGCGGCGGACACGATCGCGTCGTTGGTGGACGGGCCCTGGACGATGATGGGCGCGGCCGTCTGGCGGCTGGGCGGCTCGAACTGCAGGTACTCGCGGTACACGCCGGGTTTCACGTCGACGGTCGTCGCCACACCCCGACCGTTGTTCGCCTCGGCCACGTCGATCGCGTGCTGGATGGTCCTGAACGGCGTAGCTGCGCTGCCCGGGCCCGCGTCGGTCGCCTCGGGAGATCGCACCGCGACGTGCACCATCACCGTGGGGAACTTCGCCGCCGGGGCGACGCGCCGAGCCGCGACGGCCCACTTCGGCGCGGCGACGGTCGTCGCGCGCGTCGCGACGGCAACGCGCGGGGCGCGCTCCGGAGCGATCGTGGCCGCGCCCGTGGCGAGCGCCGCGGAGAACGTCGCGCTCACCGCGAAGACGGCGATCGCGACGAGGAACACGTGGCGGTACGCCTTCATGAACCTCTTTGATCGGGTGAACACGCGGTCGACCTGAACGAACCGCGTCTCACCCCGGCGAAACGGCTTCTTTGCTGTGAAAGGTCTGTGACCCATTCCGTCGGATCATTCCCCCGGCCCCCCGTCACCCGATCGCCGGGGGTCGATGCCGGCGAGGCTCAAAATCTCGGATGCGACGTGGTGCGGATCTGCGGTTGCGTCGACGACGTGCAGTGCGGGCGTCGGGAGCCGAGCCCACCCCTGCAGCTCGTGCTCGATCTGGGTAACTGTCAGCTCATCCTTGCGTGCTCGAATCACCAGTGGCGGCGCGGCCAGGCTCACCACTACATCAGCTTGCGGCAGCAACGCAAGCGCGATCCGCGCGAGGCGCTCCGGACCGCCGAACCGGACCGCGGTCGGTTGCACGATGTAGGGGTAGGCCCAACGGTCGCCGATCACCAGATCACCGCGCCGCAGCGCGGGGCGGACCGTTGCGAGGTAGCCCGACCAGAAGCGCACGAAGGCCACTGCGAGCCGCAGCCATCCCATCGGAGGCCACACGGGGTCGTTGTTCTTGGCCATCGGCTGACCCGCGCCCTCGAGGTCGGAGAGGGAAAGGAGCCGGCCTCGAGTCGGCGGCCGGAAGTGGAAGTAGCGCGACGTCCCCGGATAGAGCGCGGCCACGTTGCGGGCGGCGGTCGTTTTGCCGACGCCGTCGGGCCCGACCATCACGATGAAGACGCCCGTCGCTCGCCGCGGCGCACGCGCAGACCCGGAACGGCGCATAGCGAACGGTAACCGCGCCGGCCGCAGCCGGCGCCGGTGAGCCGATCGCTATCCTCGGCCGACCGATGCGTGCCCTACGCCGCTTTCTCGAACAACACCGGCGCGTGCGCACGGCCGTCGTGGTCGTGGCACTCGGGTTGGCCGCATGGTGGGTGCTGGTCGCGCCCGTCCCGCACGGCGCGCTCCTCATCCGGTTCAGTACCAACCACGGGCTCGACGCCAGCGATCTGGCCGCGATCCCGTTCCTCGCCCTGGTCGGTTGGATCGTCCGGCCCCCCACCGGCTGGCGGTTCGGCGCGCCCGCGCCGCCGAAAGCAGTTCCGGAGGCAAACCCCGAGCCCCCGACCGGCCGCTGAGGATCATTTGATAACCGCTCTCTGTGGTCGTAACCTCATGGCTGACGCTCTGCGCGTCCAACGGATTGACGAGTTCTTGACCTAGGCGGAGGCATTGGTGAGCACATCGCTCTCGGCGCGCTTTGAGAGCGGGCGCGCGCCGATCCGGGTCGGTGTCGACCTCTGTTCCGTGGCCGACGTCGCCGACTCCGTTACGACCTTCGGCGAGCGATACCTCACGCGCGTCTACACCGACGACGAGCTGGAGTACTGCGGCCGGGATCCGGGCCGGTCGGCCGAGCGGCTCGCGGCGCGCTTCGCGGCGAAGGAAGCCACGATGAAAGTGCTGCGGGTTCGCGACGCGCGTCCCGACTGGCGCTCGATCGAGGTGCGGCGCGACCCCGACGGGTGGTGCGATCTGGTGCTCACCGGGAGCGCCGCGCGTCTGGCGCACGAGGCCGCGATCACGTCGTTGTCGGTGAGCCTCACCCACGAGGCGGGGCTCGCGAACGCGGTCGTCGTCGCGACCATTCGCGAACAGCCAGATTCTTGAACGGTTACAGGGCGGGGGGACAATGATCACCGAACGGATTCGAGAGGTCATCGCTCAGCACGGGCGGCTGGCGGTCGACGTCTCGACGCTCTCCGACACTGACGATCTCTATCGCGCCGGCCTGACGTCGCACGGGAGCGTCAACCTGATGCTCGCGCTCGAAGACGCGTTCGGTGTCGAGTTCCCCGAGCGGCTGTTGCGCCGCCAGACCTTCGCGTCGGTCGCCGCGATTCGCGACGCGATCGAGGAACTCCACGCGGAGCTGAATGTCTGAGCGCGCTCCGTGGAGCCCGCGAGACGAACTGCCGACCGAAACATGATGCGCGTCACGACTGAGCGCCAGGCCGCCTTCCGGGACTCGCTCTTCGGCGCGGGCATTCTCGTGCCGTCGCGAGTTCAGGGCGTCTACGGGCAGGGCCCGAGCTTCGTGCGCGTTTTCCAGGGTGTCGATCGCTTCGTCACGCAAGCCGGGAGCAGCGACTCCCCCGAGGTGTACCGGTTCCCGGCCGTCGTGTCGCGCGACTGCGTCGAGCGCACCGACTATTTGCGCTCGTTCCCGTCGCTGATCGGGTCGATCCACGGCTTCGAGGGCGGCGCCGAAGAGCACGCGGCGCTGCTGCGCGGCCACCTCCACGGTGACGAGCTCTCCACGCACTTCCGGCCGACCGACCTGGTCCTCCTGCCGGCCGCGTGTTACCCGATCTACCCGATGGTCTCCGGTGAGCTCCCGCCGGGCGGGCGCCTCTTCGACGTCCTCGGCACGTGCTACCGGCGCGAGCCGTCCGACGATCCGGCGCGGATGCAAGCGTTCCACCAACACGAGTTCGTGCACCTCGGCACGCCGGAGAGCGCGCTCGCATTTCGCGACGACTGGCTCGATCGCGCGCAGCAGATGATGGACGAGCTCGGGTTGCGCGTCGTCGCCGACATCGCGAGTGATCCGTTCTTCGGCCGCGCCGGTTCGATGCTCGCGGCCCGCCAGCGCGAGCGCGCCCTGAAGTTCGAGCTCCTCGCGACCGTCTCCAGCGACGACGAGCCGACCGCGATCGCCTCGTGCAACTGCCACCTCGACCACTTGACCGTGCCGTTCGAGATCGCGAGCGCCGGCGGGGCCGTCGCGCACTCCGCGTGCGTAGGGTTCGGCATCGAGCGGATCGTGCTCGCCCTGTTCGCCGAGCACGGCCTGTCACCCGACGACTGGCCGCACGACGTGCGGCGGCGGCTCTGGTCATGACGAGCACCGCCCCGGCGGCCGGCGACCGCGGCGACGCGGGCGCACCGCGGGCGTTGTGGTTCGGCCGCGCGCGCGCCGGATGTTTCGGGATGCTGCACCGGCCGGCCGCGCCCTCGACGCGCGGTGTGGTGCTCTGCAACACGCTCGGATTCGACGGCCTCATCGCCTACCGCGCGCTGCGTCACCTCGCCGACGACCTCAGCGAGCGCGGCTTCTGGAGCCTGCGCTTCGACTACGACGGCGAGGGCGACTCCGCGGGCGGGCCGTGGGAACCCGATCGGGTCGACGCGTGGCTCGCCAGCATCCAGGCCGCCGTCGACGTCTTGCGCGCACGGGGCGTGACCGATGTGCAGCTGGTCGGCCTCCGCGCCGGCGCGTCGCTCGCGCACCTGTACGCGGCGGCCAACGGCGGCATCTCGGGTGTGGTGCTGCTCTGGCCGTGTGTCAGCGGGTCCACGTACGTGCGGGAGCTTCGTGCGCTGTCGCGGTTGTCGGCCGCCGCGCGCCCGGTGCAGCGCGTCACCGCCGACCGGTTCCCCCAGGACTCGCTCGAGGTGTGCGGCTTCGAGTTCACGGCCGGAACGCTGGCCGACCTCGCCCGCGTCGACCTCGTCGCCACGCCGCCTCACTCGGAGTTGCCACGCGTGCTCCTCATCGAGCGCTCCGACATGACTCCGAACGACGCGCTCGCGCGCGCGCTCGGCGAAGCGGGCGTCAGCGTGGAGCACGAACATGCTTCCGGTTACGCCGAGTTCATGACCAACGACGAGGTGAAGTCGGTATCTCCGGCCGCGACCCTGCATCGGATCGCCGACTGGCTCGACTGGGCGCGCCCCGAAGCAACGACCGCCGACCCGCCGGTTGCGCTCGTGCCCGCGATCGTCGAGACGACCACACTGTCGATCGACGACCCGGCGGCGGGACGATTCACGCCGGCCGGCCCGCCCCGATCGAGCGTCGTCGAGGAGCAGGCCTGGATCAACGACCGGCTGTTCGCGATCGTGACCAGCCCCGTCGCGGGCGCGGCGACGCGTCGGGCGTCGATCGTGATGTGCACGACCGGCGCGAACAATCGGACCGGTCCCGGCCGCCTCTACGTCAACCTGGCGCGGTACTGGGCGAGCCTCGGCTTCAACGTGCTGCGCGTCGATCTCGGCGGGGTCGGCGACAGCGCGGGCGCCGGATTCCTGACCCGGATCGAGCCGCACGCGCCGATCCGTATCGAGGAGCTCCGGGAGACGGTGGCCTGGATCCGCGAACGTACGGGCGTCGACCGCGTCGTGCTCTTCGGTTTGTGCTCGGGCGCGTTCAACGCGTTTCACGCGGCCATCGACGGCGTCGACATCAACCACGTGATCATGGCCAACCCCGGGATGTTCTACCTCGGCGCCGACCAGACCGCGTCCACCTCCGCGGAGGCCCGGCTCGGTGCCGCGCACGACCTGCGCCGCGGTCTCATGAACCCGCGCAAGTGGCGGCTCGCGCTCCGGGAGCCGCAGGTCTTCAAGCGGAGCATCCGACGCGTCCCCGAGCTCCTGCGCGCGGGCGCCACCGACGGCTTCGGCGTCGCGTTCAGTGCCGTCGCCCGCAACACCGCACGACGCATCGGTCTGCACGTCGAGGCGCCGAGCCCGCTGCCGAGAGATCTCGAGAAGATCCGCGCGCGGGGCATCCGGACGCTGATGATCTTCGCGGCCGGCGAGTCGACCGCGCACTACGTACGGATGTTTGCCGGCAACGCGTTCAATGCGCTGCTGCTGCACGACGGGCTGCAACTGGTGCAGATCGACGGCGGCGATCACGTGTTCGCGTCTCCGGGCGCGCGGCAACGGCTGTTCGAAGCGGCCACCGGCTATCTCGAGCGCGAGTACCCCGTTGCCGATGGCTTGGCGATCGACTCAGGCGTACTCCAGGACAAGCAGTTCCTGAATCCGCGTACGAACGCGTTGTAGCGCGTCTCGATCGGCGACCGATCCGCGGATCGTCACCACGTATCCCTGGCTCCCGCGGCGCCAGTCGACGGCGTCGCCGACCCGGCAGTTGACGGTCACGTCGACGACACCGGCCAACCCGCCGACCTCTCCGAGCCCGTCGATCCGGGTCAACCGGTACGCCGTGACCGGCGGTTGGACGAAGAGCTGGTACGCAATACCGTCGTGTCGGCTGACGATGTCGGACGGCACCGGAAGACCGAGCGCCGCGAGCGCGGCGACGCGCCGGAGCGACTCCCCGTACGACATCACGAAGATGTCCTCGATGCCGCCGCCTCCGACTCTCGCGTTCACTTCGATGATCCGGGGCCCGGCGGGAGTGAGCTTGATCTCGGTGTGGAAGCAGCCGCACTCCACGCCGAGCGCGGCGAGCGCCTGGCCGGCCAGCGCGGTCACGGCCGCCTCCGCGTCGGGAGCGAGCAGGCTCGGCATGAAGTTGCCGGTTTCGCGATAGGGCGCCTCGAGCGGGAACTTCCCGGTGACCGCGAGATGTCGCGGCGCCGCGCCGGCGACGACGCTCTCCACCGAGACGTAGTCGCCGAACGCGGGCTGCGCGCCCGTTTCGAGGTCGGGGAGGTACTCCTCGAGCAGGTACTCCTCGCCCGCCCCCGCGGGCTCGGCGAGGGCGGTCGCCAGGATCTGCACCAACCGATCCGCACTGTCCACGTGATAGGTGTCGCGACTGCCGGAGCCGCGGACCGGCTTGAGGACCGCGGGGAACGCGACGGCGCCCGCGAGCGCGCTGATCGCCTCGGGCGACGCGCGGGGCGGAATCGCGACGAACTCCGGCACGACGACACCGGCCTCCCGGAGCGCCGATCGCTGCTCGTGCTTGTCGAGGAACAACCGCGTCACTTCCGGACGGTTGAACCGCAGCCCGAGCCCGGCCGCGATCATCGAGGCGGTCGGGAGCCGGCTGTCGGTGAACGCGACGATCCCGCCGGGCGTCGCGCGTGCGACCGCGGCCACTGCGTCTTCCGGAGCGAGCCCGGCGAGGTCCACCATCGTGCCGAGTCGCGGCAGCAGCGCGCTCATCGGCCCGAGCGACTGTGAGCTGTCGACGACCCAGATCAGGTCGCACAACTCTCCCACCGCCGTGATGATCTCGATCGGTGACGACGATTCGGCGTCGTACGCGACCGCCAGCCGGTGCTTCAAATGGAGCTCTTCTCCGCTGCCCAGTCGAGCTCACGCGTCGTCGGGATCACCTGGAGTGCGCCGCGCGCTCGGACCGGCGCAAGGATACGCAGGCCTCGCCCGGCGGCCGACGATGCCCGTGGCTCGGGCTCGCGGCGAATGGTCGCCGGCGTCGTGGGAGCGATGAACGCCGAAGTAGCATTGTGGCTCCGGGAAAGGGGTTTTCATGGCCCGCGTCTGCGTGGTCGGTGGCGGTGTCGTTGGCTTGTGCGCGGCGCTCCTGCTCGGGCGCGACGGCCACGACGTCACCGTGCTCGAGCGTGATCCCGCTCCGCCGCCTCCCCCCGAAGCGGCGTGGAGCGAATGGGAACGCCGGGGCGTCAACCAGTTCCGCATGCTCCATCTCTTCCAGCCGCGCTTTCGGCAGCTGATGTACGAGAACGCGCCCGACGTCGTGCACGCGCTCGAACGGGCCGGGGCACTGTGCATGAACCCGCTCCGTGACCTCCACCCGTTGCTCACCGGCGGCTTCCGGGAGACCGACGCCGTGTACGACACGTTGACCGCGCGCCGACCGGTGGCCGAGGCGACGATCGCCGCGGTGGTCGGGAACAGCGACCATGTGTCGGTGCGCCGCGGCGTCGCCGTCGTGGGCCTGGTCACCGGCGACCCGACGGTGACCGGCATCCCGCACGTGATCGGCGTGCGCACCGACACCGGTGAAACCGTCCTCGCCGACGTCGTCGTCGACGCCGGCGGGCGGCGCTCGACACTCCCCGGGCTCCTCGCCGAGATCGGCGCGCAATCGCCGATCGAGGAGAAGGAGCCGTGCGGCTTCATCTATTACGGCCGCCATTTCCGCTCCGGCGACGGGTCGGTTCCCCGCCCGGCCGGACCGTTGGAGATGGTCAACGACTCCATCTCGATCCTCACGTTGCCGGCCGACAACGGCACGTGGGGCATCGGCGTCGTCACCAGCGCCAAGGACACGGCGTTGCGCGCACTGAAAGACGTCGAGGTCTGGACGCGCGTCGTCGGCGGGTATCCCCTCGCCGCGCACTGGCTCGAGGGCGAGCCACTCGACGACGGCATCGCGGTGATGGCGAAGATCGAGGATCGGCATCGCACGTTCGTCATCGACGGCCGGCCGGTGGCCACCGGCGTGCTCCCGCTCTCCGACTCGTGGGCGTGCACGAACCCGTCGGTCGGGCGCGGGATCGCGATCGGAACCATTCACGCGGTCGCGCTGCGCGACCTGCTGCGCGACGCGCCGGCCGACGCCGTCGACCTCGCCCGCCGCTGGCACGCCGCGACGATGGCAACCGTCGAGCCCTGGTACCGCGACACGCTCGCCTACGACGACGGGCGGCTCGAGCACATCCACGCCGTGATCGAAGGGCGCGAGTTCGTGGCGAGCCCCGAGTACGAGATGACCGAGGCGCTGCAGGTCGCCGCGAGCAAGGAGCCCGACATGCTTCGCTGCGCGCTCGACATCGCCGGCGTCGTCGCGCTCCGCGAAGAGGTGTTGGCGCGCCCGGGTGTGTACGAGCGCATCGTGGAGCTCGGGGGCGGTTGGCGCGACGAGCGGCTCCCCGGCCCGGGACGCGCCGAGCTGCTCGCCATCGTCGCCGCCTGAAGATCGCGCCCTGCCGCCTCGCGCGCTACGGCGCGTTGTACACGTCCTTGCCGAAGCACGTGAGGCCGGGCGCCCCCGCGAAGCCGAGGTGCGTCAGGCCGAACACGTTCTCCATGCTGCACAGGAGCGCGTAGTGGTTGTACGGCGTGTTGCTCGTGGTCTTCGGCTTCGTCGACGTCGAGATGACCAGCGCACCGATGCGCCCGCCGCCGGGGCCGGTGAGCCCGGGCGAGGGCGAGTTCGGCGAGGGAGGTGTGTGGCAGCACGCGGACGCGTCGCCGCCCTTGCCGGTCTCGGCTTCGTCGAAGGTGATCACGAGCATCCCACCGGCGTTGTACGCGGGCGACGCCAGGATCTTCGGCACCCACTTCTTCAAGAACGCGTCGGCCGACACCAGCCCGCCGGGGCGGCCGTCCTTGCACGGTGCGTCGTGACCGTCGTCGCAGACGTTCGGCGTGATGTACGAGAGGTTCGGCGTCTTCGCCGCGGAGGCGAGATCAGTGGGGAGCGCGTCGAGCCCGACCACCTCCGTGTTGCACGCGGGCGAGTCGATGATGCCGTGGAAGTACACCCACGGGTCGTGGCGCGTCGCGTACATGTCGGTCTTGGTGGCGACGATCGACGAGTCGACCGTGCCGATCACCGGGTGCCGGCACGTCTTCGGCAGCGTCGGCGAGTTCGCGATGTCCTCCTGGTAGGCCTTCCACGTGAGATGGGCGGTCTGGAGCTGGTCGCCGATCGTCAGCACCGAGCTCGGGAACACGCAGCCCTGGCCGAGCTCCTGCCCGTAGGCGCCGGTGCCCGTCGAGACGAAGTCGGTGTAGTGGATGCAGTCGGTGTTGGTGTCGTGGTTGGGCGCCTGGCCGCTGATCTGCGCGATGTAGTTGTCGAGGCTCACGTGACCGATGCCGAAGTACTGCGTGAGCAACGCGCCTTTCGGCCGGAGCGTGGCGTTCAGGTACTTCGCCTTCGACTTCGCGCCCCACGACGTGGCGTAGTTCTCGTTCTCGAGGTTGATGACGAACACGTGGGTGATCTTCTTCACCGCGGCCGGCTTCGGGACCGTGGCCGTCGTGAGCACGGCGGCCGTGTCGCTCTTGCTCGGCGGCGTCGACGGGGCGGCGTGACCCGACCCACCGGACGCGCAGGCGCCGGCCACCACGACCAGCACGGAAAGGAGGAGGACAGAAATTCGGAAGCGGTTCATCATCTGGACACCTTCCCACGAAGCACCTGAACGGCGACATTCCGCGACTCGACCACTCGCGCCGCGAAAGGTACGAACCCGACACCGTCGAGTACTCCACATCGAGTACCAGTTCGCCCCGGGACGAGCTCGGAGGGCCGGCCGGTGTCGCAGCCGCGCGCGACCATGCCGGGCATGTCGCGTCCGCCCGGGCCCGCCGCGCTCGGGCGCGGGGTGATCCTGGAGTCGGGCGCGCCCGCACCCGAGCCGTGGTCGGAGGCGCCGAGGGTCGTCGTCGACGACGCCGTCCTGCGCGACCCCCGCGACACGGTCGATCGGCTGCACGAGCTCTGGACGTCGCGCACGCCCGTCGTCATCGACCTCCGCGTGCCTCGCGAGGCGCTCAGCACGCCGGAGCACGACGAGCGGCCCGCCTACGAGCTCACTCCGGCCTTCGACTTCGCGCGTGAGCGTTGCTACTTCCTGACCCGCGCCAACAACTACGACGCGCGCGGCGAATCGCCTCGCTGGGGCGCCGCATCGGAAGCCGAACGCCTCGGCGCGCGGCGAGGTGGTTCGGCCGACGTCGTGCTCGCGGACGGCACCGAAGCCTGGTGCGACGGTGGACCGCGCACGTCGGGACTCCTGCGCGGCGAGCTCGATATCGAGGCGGGCGTCGTGCACCGCTTCGCGCTCGAGTCCGGTGCGCTGCGCGCCGATCTCGATCCGGCCGCGAGCGCCGCGGCAAGCTCCCTCGCCCCCGATCAGCAGGCCGCCGTGCTGCACGCCGGCGGTCCGGCTCGGATCCTCGCGCCGGCGGGATCGGGCAAGACGACCGTGCTCGCGGCGCGGTTCCGCCATCTCGTCGTCGAACGGGGATACGGAGCGGCGAGCGTGT
>Ga0265313_10000435_pt1 | contig 44311 bp, 45 predicted proteins | sample 4123metaG_FD_203122 | JGI IMG/M metagenome (GOLD analysis project Ga0265313, IMG submission 203122) | Rhizosphere microbial communities from Carex aquatilis grown in University of Washington, Seatle, WA, United States - 4-1-23 metaG | ecosystem: Host-associated > Plants > Roots > Rhizosphere >... | reverse complement strand
TCGTCGGGTAAAGCCCCGGGAGATCGCGGGCCTAGGCTTGGCGGCGTGGTTAATTCGGGCGTGGCAAATGCCGGAGTTTCCCGCTGCGAGGCCGCGGTTCCATTGCCTTCTCCCCTTGAGGGAGAAGTTGCCCGAAGGGCGGATGAGGGGTTGGCTCCACATCCGCGATATCCGAGAGAACCCCTCATCCGTCTCGGCCTTCGGCCGATCCACCTTCTCCCTCAAGGGGAGAAGGGACCCGACTGCGCGTCCGACTGGCCTACTCTGCCTGCGCCAGCGCCAGCCGTGCCACCGGCACCGAATAGGGCGAGCAGCTGACGTAGTCGACGCCCAGGCCGGCAAAGAAGCGCAGCGAGGCCGGATCCCCCGCGTGTTCGCCGCAGATACCGATCTTGAGCGCCGGATTGGCGGCGCGGCCTCGGGCGATGGCGGTGGCGATCAGCTCGCCGACACCCTTCTGGTCGACGGTCACGAACGGATCGAGCTCGTAAAGCCCCTTGCGCTGATAGGCGGCGAGGAACGCCGGAGCGTCGTCGCGCGAGATGCCGTAGGTGGTCTGCGTCAGGTCGTTGGTGCCGAAGGAGAAGAAATCGACGTGGCGCGCGATGTCGGCGGCGCGCAGCGCGGCGCGGGGCAGCTCGATCATGGTACCGAAGGCGAACCTGCTGCGCGCGACCGGCGGCAGGCCCGCGGCATCGACCAGCTCCAGCACGCGCTCGCGCACCCAGGTCACCTCATGGGCAGTCGACACGAACGGCACCATGATCTCGAGCGCAACGGGCTCATCGCCATTGCCCATTGCAACGCGGACCCCCGACAGCATCGCCTGGACCTGCATTTCGAGGATTTCGGGATAGGTCACCGCGAGGCGCACACCGCGGTGGCCGAGCATCGGATTGATCTCAGAGATGCGCTCGAGCCGAAGCTTCAGGGCGCGCAATTCGAGCCCGAGCGAACGCGCCGTTTCGTCGATGTCCTCGTCGGTCCGTGGCAGGAACTCGTGCAGCGGCGGATCGAACAGGCGCACGGTCACCGGCCGGCCGCGCATGGTCGAAAAGATCGCCGAATAATCCCCGGTCTGGAAATCGACGAGACCATTGAGGGCGGCGCGGCGGTCGTCCTCGTCCTCGCTGAGGATCAGCCGGCGGAGGGCGACCATGCGCTCGCGCGAAAAGAACATGTGCTCGGATCGGGCAAGGCCGATACCTTGAGCGCCGAAGCTGAGCGCGGTGGTCGCCGCTTCGACGGTCTCGGCGTTCGCCCGGACCTCGATGGTGCGCGAGGCGTCCGACCAGCCGAGCACTTCGCCGAGCGCGCCGCCGATGCGCGGGCGGCTCAGCGGCAACACGCCGAGATAGACGCTGCCGTCATTACCGTCGATCGAGATGCGGTCGCCGGCGCGCAGCTTCTGTTCGCCGATGCGGCAGGACATGTCAGCGGCATCGACCGACAGCGTGCGCACGCCCGCGACGCAGGGCTTGCCGGTGATCCGCGCGATGACGCCGGCGTGGCTGGTCATGCCGCCGCGCGCAGTCAGGATGCCGGTCGCGGCCCGCATGCCGTCGATGTCGGCGGGTCCGGTCTCGTTGACGACGAGGATGCAGTGGCGGCCGCGGGCCTTGTAGCGGGCGGCGTCCTCGGCGGTGAAGACGATGTAGCCGGTGGCGGCGCCCGGTGACACACCGAGGCCGGTGGCGATAGGCGTCGCGCCGTGGGTGGCGCGCAGGCTCGGATGCAGCAGCGCCTGCAGCCGGTCGGGCGCGACGCTCGCGACCGCCTGCCGCTCGGTCCAGAAACCGCGCGCGACGCGGTCGGTCGCAGCCTCCAGCTCGGCGGCCGGACTCGCCTGCGCTGGACGGGCGGAGAGAAAACGCAGCCTCTGGCCCGGCCCGGCAATGGACGCGATCAGCATATGGCGGCCGGCAGCGCGATCGAGGAGTTCGGCGAGCTGGCCGGCCTCGCCCGGTTGCGGGCTCGCCGCGCCGGGCAACGCCACCGGCCCCATCGCGCCGGTCGCCGGGTCGCGCGAATAGAACACCACCGTCTCGCCCGGAGTGAACGCCTGGACGAGAACGACGCCCTCGGCCTGGTCCATCGAGGCGAAGGCATCCGCGAGCGCCCTCCCGAGTGGCCGGCCGGGATCGACCGCCTCCTCCTCCCGCGCTGGCGCGGCGATCCCGAGGCGCGCCGGCATCAGGCCGGGCACCATCGCATCGGTCGAAGTGCGCACGGCCAGCGGCGGCGGCGTGCCATCGCGCCCCACCAGCCGGAAGAGAGTTGCGACCCAATGCGCACGGAGCCGGCTTTCGCGTTCGCGGCGTTCGGCGACGAGCGCCTGCCAGGCCGCGCGGGTGACGAGGATGGTCGGCACGACCGGTAGCCCGGCCTCGTAGACCGCGCGAATCCAGCGCGCCTTGCCCACCAGCAGCGCGCGCTGGCCGGGAGAAAGCCCCGACGCGCCGGTGGCCGGCGCGACGGCAAACATTTCAAGAGCAAGGCTCACCCGGCAATCCCTTGGAAAGACTTGCTTTCCATTTTGCCCGCACGGCAGACGCGCGGCAACACGCCTTGACTTGCGGCCAGCACAAAAGCAATTCCATGGCGATGACCGGGAACAGCGGACCCTCCCCCCAAAAGCCGAGACTCGAGATCGCGCTCTGCGCGCCGCGGGGCTTTTGCGCCGGCGTCGACCGCGCCATCCAGATCGTCGAGCTGGCGCTCGAGAAATACGGGGCGCCGGTCTACGTGCGGCACGCCATCGTCCACAACAAATACGTCGTCGAGAGCCTGAAGCGTAAGGGTGCGGTGTTCGTCGAGGAGCTGGACGAGATCCCGCCGGGCGACGCCCCGGTGGTGTTTTCGGCCCACGGCGTGCCCAGATCGGTCCCGGCCGATGCGCGGGAGCGGCAGATGTTCTTCCTCGATGCGACCTGCCCACTGGTGAGCAAGGTGCACATCGAGGCCAACCGGCATTTCGAGGAAGGCCGCGAGATCGTCCTGATCGGGCACGCGGGCCATGTCGAGGTGATCGGCACGATGGGGCAGTTGCCGGCTGGGGCGATTTCGCTCGTCCAGACGGTCGAGGACGCCGCGGCGTTCATGCCGCGCGATCCCAACAAGCTCGCCTATGTGACGCAGACCACGCTCAGCGTCGACGATACCTCCGCCATCGTCGAAGTGTTGCGGCGGCGGTTCCCCTCGATCGCGCTGCCGCACAAGGAGGACATCTGCTACGCGACGACGAACCGACAGGAAGCGGTGAAGCGCGTCGCCCCCAAGGTCGATGCGATGATCGTCGTGGGGGCGCCGGAATCGAGCAATTCAGTGCGGCTGGTGGAGGTCGCGCAACGCGCCGGGTGCCCGAGGGCGACGCTGGTCGAACGAGCCGCGGCAATCGACTGGGCGCAGTTCGAAGGGATCTCGCGGCTCGGCATTACCGCCGGCGCATCCGCCCCCGAAGCTCTTGTGGACGAGGTGATCGAGGCCTTCGCTCAGCGCTTTGCCATCGAAGTCGGCGCGCACGGAGCCGGACGCGAAACGATCGTCTTCAACCTGCCGCGCGAACTGCGTTCTACCGCAACGGCGCCCTCCGCATGACCGGCAATCGTGTGGTGATCCACACCGATGGTGCCTGCTCCGGTAATCCGGGTCCGGGCGGCTGGGGCGCGGTGCTGCAGTGGAACGGCACGATCAAGGAACTCAAGGGCGGCGAACCCCTCACCACCAACAACCGCATGGAGCTGACGGCGGCGATCGAGGCCCTCAACGCCCTGAAGCGCCCGCTCGAGGTCGAACTCCACACGGACAGCGTCTACGTGAAGGACGGGCTCACCAAATGGATGGCGGGCTGGAAGAAGAACGGCTGGCGCACGGCCGACAGGAAGCCGGTCAAGAACCTCGAGCTCTGGCAGGCGCTGGATATGGCGGTGACGCGGCACACCATCAACTGGCTCTGGGTCAAGGGCCACGCGGGCGATCCAATGAACGAGCGGGCCGACGAGCTCGCCAATGAGGGCATGGCGCCGTTCAAGCCGACGAAGCGCAAGGGATTTGCGCCGCCGGTGTGATGGCGCGCGAAGAGCCCGGGCAATATGAACGGATCCTGCACGAGCTGATCAGCGGCGGTTCAAGGCGGGCGGCGCAGCCATTCCGGCGTTGATTGGCTTGGGGCTTTCCAATGATCCGTTCCATCGTTTTCGCAGCGGGCTTTGCGCTGACCACCGCGCCCGCTATCGCGTTTCCCGCCATGACGACGGCGGAGGCCGGGTTCGCTACCGGACCGGGCACCGACTACGACATCTTCGGCAAGCTGCCGAGCGGCACGCATGTCGAGGTCATCTGGTGCGGCACGCACAAGGATTGGTGCCTCGTCAACGTGCACAAGATGATGGGCTGGTTGCCCGAGAACGACCTCGTCGCGAGGTCAGTCAACGGACTGACGCCGATCGAGGGGACCAGCACTGGCGGCGGCACGGTTGCCGGCGACGACAATTCGGGAGTCGCGGCCACGCTCCTGCCGCCGGGCAAGCCGACCGGACCGGGGCTTCATCCGGTTGAGCCGATCGCGTCGCCATCGCCCTAGCCGCTGGACGTCAATCGTCGCGACTTGATTTGCTTCGGCCGGCGGGGCGGCCCATGGTGAGCGCATGTGCATCGTCCTCGCTTTGCTGCTTGCCCTGATCGCCTCCCCTGCGCTGGCGCAGTTTCCGCCGCCGGGGATTTACGCTTGCGCCGATGCGAGCGGGACGAAGCTCGGGACGCTGACGCTGCTGGTCGCGGGCGACTATCAGTGGGACACGCCGGACGGCAAGAGCGCGACGGGCCAGGTCACCTCGGCGGCCTCGACCCTCAAGGCGCAGAGCGGGCCGCTGGCCGACCAGCACTGGGCGGGCAGCTTTGCGACGAGCGCCGGTAAAACGACGTTCGTGTTCAAGGCCGATGCCGGCCAGATCACCTGCAAGTAGGGCTCAGCCGGCGATCTTCGAGAAATCGGCGACGAGGTGCATGGTATTGCGCAAGGCCGCGAGCAGATGCAGCCGGTTCGCGCGCACGGCCGCGTCCTTGTCGTTGACCAGCACCTTTTCGAAGAAAGCGTCGACCGGAGCGCGCAGCTTCGCCAGCTCGGCAATGGCGCCGCGATAGTCGTTGGCGCGGACTTTTGCGGCAGCGGCAGCATCGACGGCTTCGATGGCGCTGATCAGGTCGCTCTCGGCGTCGAGGGTGAAGACTTCGCGCGAGGGTGTGGTGCCGGAATACGACTTGCCGTCCTTCTTCTCTTCTGCCGCCAGGATGTTGGCGGCGCGCTTGTAGCCGGCGAGGAGGTTCTTGCCGTCGGCGGTCGAGAGCAGCGCCGACAGGGCTTCAACACGGCGGGTGATCTCGAGGATATCGCGGACACTATTCGATCCGAACGTTGGATGCGCGGGTCCCTGTCCGATCAAAAAGACTGCGTCAACGAGATCGTGTCGCGCCCCTTCCTCTTTAAGCTGAACCTTCAGTCTTTCCAGGACGAAAGCGAACACTCCGTCGGCGACAGCGATTGGATCGGCTGGAAATTCCTTGGCGTGATTAAGAACTGTCAGGAAAAGCTCCAAGCTTACCCTATTTGCGACCAATACGCGGATCACCCCCAGCGCGGCACGCCGCAGCGCAAACGGGTCACGCGAGCCGGTCGGCTTCTCGTCGATGGCCCAGAAGCCGGTGAGCAGGTCGAGCTTGTCGGCGAGCGCCACTGCGATCGCGACCGGTTCGGCGGGCACGCGGTCGGCGGGCCCGAGCGGCTTGTAGTGATCCTCGATGGCGTTGGCGACCGCCGGTTTTTCGCCCTGCGCCAGCGCGTAATAGCGGCCCATGACCCCCTGCAGCTCGGGGAATTCGCCGACCATGCTAGTGGTGAGGTCGGCTTTGGCGAGCATCGCGGCGCGCTTGGCGTCCTCGACATTGGCGCCGACCTTGGGCGCGATCTCTGCGGCAAGCTTCACCAGCCGCTCGACCCGCTGGAACTGCGTTCCAAGCTTGGCGTGGAACACCGCCTCGGCGAGCATGGGCAGGCCATGCTCAAGCGGCAGCTTCAGATCCTGCTCGTAGAAGAATTTCGCGTCGCTCAACCGAGCGCGGATGACGCGCTCATTGCCGGCGACGATGGTGGCGCCGCCGTCGGTCGCGACATTGTTGGCCGTCAGCAGGAATTTGTTGGCGAGCTTGCCCTTGCTGTCGCGCAGGCAGAAGCATTTCTGGTTGGCGCGGATCGTCGCGATGATCGCTTCCTCGGGCACGGCAAGGAAGGCGGGATCGAACGAGCCCATCATCACGACTGGCCATTCGACGAGGCCCGCGACCTCTTCGAGCAGGCCTTCGTCGTGAATGACAGTCAGGCCCTGCGCGAAGGCGAGGTTGTCGGCATCGGCGCGGATAATGTCCTTGCGCCGGTCGAGATCGAGGACGACGCGGGCGCGCTCGAGCCCCGACGCATAGTCCTCGAACCGCCGGACCTTGATCGCGCCCGGCGCAAGGAAACGATGGCCATAGGTCGTCTGGCCCGCGATGATGTCGCCGACCCGGAACGGAACCACTTCAGGCTCTTCGGTCTCGGTGCCGAAGGTCGCGGTGATGGCGCGGATCGGTCGCACCCAGGTTAGGCCACCCTGCCCCCATTGCATGGATTTGGGCCAAGGGAAGCCTTCGATCACCGCGCCGAGGATCGTCGCGAGCAATTCGGACGCGGGCGCCCCCTTCTTCTCGACCAGGGCGACGTAGGAATCGCCCTTCTTGGGGTCCGACGTGACTTTCGCTTGATCGATCGAGGTAAGGCCTGCCGACTTCAGAAAGCCATCGATCGCCGCCTGCGGTGCGCCAACGCGCGGCCCCTTCTTTTCTTCCCTGAGGTCCGGGGAACGTGCCGGTATGCCCGCGACGGCGAGCGTCAGGCGGCGCGGCGTCGCGAAGGCCCGCGCGCCCTCATAGAGCAGCCCGACCTCGACCATTGCGTCGGTGACCAGACGCTTCAAATCCTCCGCCGCACGGCGCTGGAAGCGCGCGGGGATTTCCTCGGAGAACAGTTCGAGCAGCAGGTCGGGCATTGGTGGACCGGTTTTGAGGGCCGGCGAGCGTTAGCAAGCAAGGCGAATTGGGGCAAGCAATGCGGTCGGCGGGCGCCCGCACTGGGCAGCCGTGTACGATTAACTTGATTGAAGTTTAATTCAACTATTATCTTGTTTCTGGCTAACTCCTGCCAGCTCTGTAACCGATATTCGGATAATTCACTGTCCGAGTCAGACGGCTGGCGTGGGCGCTGCCGGCGGCACGGCGCCCGGAGGCATCGGCATGCCCCGGATCGGCCGGTGCTCGATGTAGTAGCCGTACATCGTGGTGAGCAGCGCGACGCCGACCAGGAGAATGAACCAGCTGACGATCGTCAGCCAGATCTCGACCGCGATGTTGGGGTTCCGAATGCCGCCCACGAGGAAGACCGGACTGTCGAGGACGAGCACGGCCACGACAATGATCAGGGCCAAGCGCAGGATCAGCCAAGTCGTGCCGCGCGTGGCGGCCCAAGCTTCCCTGAGACTCAGGCGGTGGTCGACCGAAGCGGCGGGCAGGACCATTCCGAGCCGATAGCCGATGGGAATGAGGACCAGCATCAGCACGATGGCGAGCGGGATGGCGATGATGGTGGCGTGAATCACAGCGAAGATGCCGATGACCACGAGCCCTACAAGGGCGACGCCCGCGGCAACCAGCCCGATCAGAAGCGAACCGCCTAAGTAGCCGAGAACGCGCGAGGCATTGAACATCGGGACGTAGTTGTTGGGCGTCTCGTCGAGCAGCACGAAGCGATGCCAAGCCACGGCGATCCAGATGTTGATGATGCCCTGGATGATCGCCGCAGCGATGATGACGAACGATGCGCCGGGATCGCCCGCGGTTGGGTGGACGCCGAGCGCGACAACTGCGCCGAAGCCGGCCTGCATCAGATAGAGGACCGCGGAGATCTTGAGCGCGTCACGCCAATTGGTCAGCACCAGCCGGATGGCGTGGCGCAGTAATGCGAATGCCATTGGTTTGCCCTCGAAACCGGCCGGCAGATCGCCGACCGCGACCTAAAGTATCGGCAAAGGTCTAGTCGAGCGCGGGATTGAAGACAATCGAGGCGCCGCGGGAACCGTCAGGCCGCGCCGCCGCCGGCGGTCTGCAGCCACGCGGCGCCGCAGGCTTTCGCCAGCTCCCGAATGCGCAAGATGTAGCTCTGGCGCTCGGTGACAGAGATCGCGCCGCGGGCGTCGAGCATATTGAAGTTGTGGCTCGCTTTGATGACCTGCTCGTAGGCGGGCAGAGCGAGACTGTGGCGGCCATTGGGGCCGGCCCCCTGCCCCTTGTCGAGCAGCGCCTTGCACTCGGTCTCGGCGTCCTTGAAGTGCCGGAACAGCATATCGGTGTCGGCCGCCTCGAAATTGTAGCGCGACTGCTCCTGCTCGTTCTGCAGGAACACATCACCATAGGTGACCTTGTCGTTGCCGCCGCCGTTGAAGTTCAAATCGTAGACATTCTCGACGCCCTGCACGTACATGGCGAGCCGCTCGAGGCCGTAGGTGATCTCGCCTGGAACGGGCTTACACTCGAAGCCGGCGACCTGCTGGAAGTAGGTGAATTGGCTCACCTCCATGCCGTCGCACCAGCACTCCCAGCCGAGCCCCCATGCGCCGAGCGTCGGGCTCTCCCAATCGTCCTCGACGAAGCGGATGTCGTGGAGCGATGCATCGAGGCCGATCTCGGCCAGCGACTGCAGATAGAGCTCCTGGATGTTGTCGGGCGACGGCTTCAGGATCACCTGGAACTGATAATAGTGCTGCAGCCGGTTGGGGTTTTCGCCATAGCGGCCGTCCTTCGGCCGGCGGGATGGCTGCACGTAAGCGGCGTGCCATGGCTTGGGGCCAAGGGCGCGAAGCGTCGTCGCCGTGTGGAAGGTGCCCGCGCCCATCTGCATGTCGTAGGGCTGCAGGATGACGCAGCCCTGGTTCGCCCAGAAGCGCTGGAGCGTGAGGATAAGGCCCTGGAACGAATTCCGAGGGTCCATGTTGCGGGGCAGATCATGCATCGGTCGGGTCCGGCGAAAATCGCGCGGACCCTAGTGATGGCGGCGCGGAGGGTCAACCGCGCGCCCGCTTACGGTGTCACGCGCGGCTCTGGAGCTTTGCAATCTCGGCGCGTGCGGCGGCGACTAGCTCCTCATTGGTGTAGGCGTGCCCCCAGAGGCCCCAGCCGCCCGGCGCCGCTTCGGTAAGCAGCACCCAGGTGCGCTGCTTGAGAGCTGGATCGTTCGCGGCCGAGGCCACGAGATCGGTCAGCTGCGTGACGAGCTTGAGCTGCTTGTCGCGATCGAGGGCGCCGGCGTTGGTCAGCACCTGGATGCGAACGTAGTTGGTGTCGCCGTCGACATTGGCGAGCGCATTGGCAGGCAACTCGTGGATGAAGGCCGCGGTGTTCTTGGGGAACATCGGGATGTCCGGCACCCCCTCGACGGCCTTGACCGTCGCCGCGGCGTCTATCGCAAGCTTGTGGGGATCGGCGAAGGTGCCGGCCTTGGCGGTGATGTCGATCATGGGCATTGGCGGCGTCCTCGGTTATGATGGTTGTCATAGTGTGACTATGATGATCGTCATAGTCAAGCGCGGAGCGGGTTTTGGCAGACGGCGTGCGGCAGAAGATGATCGAGCGAACGGTGGTGCTGCTCGCGAAAAAGGGGCTGCAGGGAACATCGTTCGCACAGGTACTCGAGGAGTCCGGTGCGCCGCGCGGCTCGCTCTACCACCACTTTCCCGGCGGCAAGGATGAGCTGGTGCTGGCAGCCGTGTCGCTCGCCGGCGATCAGGCGATGGCGGTGCTGGAGCGGCGGGTCGGCCGGCCGGCGCCGGACATCGCAGACGCCTTCATCGGCCTCTGGCGGCTGGTGCTGACGCGTTCGGATTTCGGCGCGGGCTGCGCAGTGGCGGCCGTGACGGTGGCGGCCGAGACCCCTGCCCTTCGCCAGCAAGCGGGCGACGTGTTCCGCCGCTGGCGCGAGCGGCTGGCAGAACTGCTCGAGGCGGGCGGCGTGCCGAAGGGGCGCGGACCGGCGATGGCCGCGAGCCTGATCTCGGCCTGCGAGGGCGGTGTGATCCTCGCCCGCGGCGAGCACGCAATGGAGCCGTTCGAGCTCGTCACGGGCGAGCAACTGCGGCAGATCCGCGAGGCCGTCAGATCAGGAAGTTGAAGATCACGGCCAGCGCCGCAAATCCCACCCAGGCCAGGATCGCATAGCGCGGCGTGGTCATCGGGTTGGTCTTGGTGAAGCCGAAGAAGCTATTGGCATTGATGAGGTGGAGGACGAGGGCTGCGACGAGAATCCAGAGCCATTTGCTCGGCGGCTCGAAGACCAGCGTCGCGACCACCACAATGCCATATTCGACGAAGAACGACGTTCTGCTCAAGCGCCAGAGTCCGAAGCCGACCTTGATGTCCGGCCCGAAGCCGAGCACCGGCAGATCGCGCCTGTGGACGATGACGTCGAGCAGCCAGTGCGAGATCGATGCGAGCAGGAACACCAGCGTCGCCATCCAGCCATAGGCCATGCCGAAGCCGATTGCCGGAATGAGGGCGATGAGGTTGGTCAGCACAAGCGAGTGCGAATAAGGGTAGCGCGTGAACTCGATGTCGCGCTGCAGCGGCGATGTGCCCATCTTCGCCGTCTCGATGCCGGTGAGGATCGTCACGCCCCACAGCAGATCGGGAAAGCCGACACCGATGAGGCTGACGATCGGCGGGACGCCGGGGACCAGATCGTGCAGCAGTTCAGCGCCCGCGAGATGTCCGATGAACATGTTCCCCCCTCCTGGCCGCTAGTGTGCCCGGTTGTCGTTGTCCGGCGGACGGAACGTGCCGTCCTTATCGCGCGTCAGCGTAATGACCCCCGGCGCGTCGCGCTCGCGCAGGTCACGATTGCGGATCGCCTGATCATCGGCCCGGAACTGGCTGGTCCAGTCGCGCCAGATGCGGCGGAGGCCGACGGAGATGGCCCCGACGATGAGACCGATGACGAGAAGGCGAAGCAGGATGCTGGTCATAGGCCGAGGCGCGACCAGAGTGCGCGATCTTCGACAGTCGCCGCGAGATCAGCGACCGCGAGGCCGAGGCGCGGCAGCTGGAACAACCCGCGCTTCGGCGCGATCAGACGGATGCGGACCTTGTCGCCGAAGCGCGCGCGCAGCGTTTCGTGGAGGTCGCCGAGTGCATCGACTAGGCCGAGCTCCAGGCCACGAACGCCGCTCCAGAACTCGCCTGTGAAGAGCTGATCATCGGGGGCCTTGAGCTTGCCGGCTCGCCGCGATTTCACCCAGTCGATGAACACCTGATGGACCTCGAGCTCCATCGCCTTGACGCGTTCGACGTCCTCGGGCTTTTCTGGGAGGAATGGATCGAGGGTGGACTTGTTGCGGCCAGCGGTATGGACGCGCCGCTCGACCCCGAGTTTTTCGAGCGCCCCGGCAAAGCCGAACCCCGAGTAGATGACGCCGACCGAGCCGACGATCGATGAGGGATCGGCGATGATCTCGTCGCCGGCGGTGGCGATGAAATAACCGCCAGAGGCGGCGGCGTCTTCGACGAAAACCAGAACCTTGGTGTCGTTCTCGTTGGCAAGATCGCGGATGCGCTTTGAGATGAGCCGCGACTGCACCGCCGAGCCGCCCGGTGAATTGACGATGATCGCAACCGCCGGTGGCTTGCCGGCGAAGGCGCGGGCCAGCAGCGGGGCGACTCCGGCGATGTTGAGCCGATCGCCGCGGGTGTCGGCGGCGATGACACCCTGCAGGCGGACGACCGGGATCACCGGTTCGCCGCGGCGAAACGGCCGGGTCAGCCAGCCCCAAAGTCCGTGTGGCTCTTCGCGCATCTTTGCTCCACTGGGCCGTGATGTAGGACGATGCCGCGGCGATTACCAGACAAGCCGCGAGTGGCCGCGGAAGACCGCCTCGAATTCGGGCCGGAAGGCACGGCCGGATGGCGTGTGCAGCGCCCGGGAGGCCAGCAGCGTCAACGGTGTGCGCGAGCCCTTGATGCCGCGGACCAGGACGCGATGGGCGGCCTCGCCCTCGCGCGGGGTGAACGGGAGCACGGCTATTGCGCCGAAGCGCGCGGTGAAGGCGGCAAGCAGATCGGGCAGCCGCTCGGCGAGGTGGACAAAGATCACCTCGCCGCCGGGCGTTGTACAGGCCGCTGCGGTCCTCACCCAGAGATCGAGGGTCTCCGCCGGCATCTCACGCGCGGCGCGACGCTCCTGCTGCGACGGTGTGCCGCCGGAATAAAACGGCGGGTTGGCGATCACAGCCGCGAAGCTATCGGCCCGCAGTCCGGCGTCGGCGCGGACCCGACCCGAAGCGGTAAGGTCGGTTTCGATCACGCGCGCCCGAGCCGCGAAGCCATTCGCCGCCAGGTTCTGCGCCGCGAGCGTGGCCATAGTCGGGTCGGATTCGACGAGGGTCGCATTGACGGTGTCGCTCCAGGCGAGCGCGATCAGGGCCGCGGTCCCGGCCCCAGCGCCGAGATCAAGGAGGCTCGCGGCCCCCTCCCGCACCGACGCGCCGAGGAGAACGGAATCGAGCCCCGCACGGAAGCCGCGCTCGGGCTGCGCCACGACCACCCTGCCGCCAAGGAAGGCGTCCTCCGTCAGGCTCCCAAGTTTTACAATTTGTGCGTCGTGGGCTAGGGACATCGCCGGGGCTCGGGTTTGGCGGCGATCATAGGGATTTGCGGCCGCGGCTCAATGTGACGGACGGCGGATGGCGGTTTCGGCGACGGCAGAAAAGAGCGAAGCGGCGGCGGGTGCGCTCGACCGGCTGCTGGCCGCCACGGCCGACGAGATGGCCAAGGTCAACGCCTTGATCCTCAGCCGCGCCGACTCGCACGTCGAAATGGTGCCCCAGCTCGCCCGTTATCTGATCGAGGCCGGCGGCAAACGGCTGCGGCCGATGCTGACGGTGGCGGCGGCGCTTTTGTTCGACAAGGCCGACGGGGCGCAGGTCAACTACGCCGCGGCGGTCGAGTTCATGCATAACGCAACGCTGCTCCACGACGACGTGGTCGACGACAGCGACATGCGGCGAGGCCGGCCCGCGGCGCGGATCGTCTGGGGCAACCCCGCGAGCGTGCTGGTGGGCGATTTCCTGCTCGGGCAGGCGTTTTTGATGATGGTCGAGACCGGCAAGCTCGACGCCCTCGGGGTGCTCGCCAAGGCGGCGACGATCATCGCCGAGGGCGAGGTGTTCCAGCTGTCGAAGGCTGGCGACCTGACGGCGAGCGAAGCGGACTACGGCGAAGTCATCCGTGCCAAGACTGCAACGCTGTTCCAGGCGGCCGCGGAAGTGGGCGCCATCGCCGGCGGCGCCGATGCGACAGAGCGCGCGGCGATGCGCACCTACGGGCTCGAGCTCGGCCTTGCCTTCCAGATCATCGACGATGTGCTCGACTATCGTGGCGAGGCCGGCGCGATGGGCAAGAACACCGGCGACGATCTGCGCGAAGGCAAGATGACCCTGCCGGTGATCCTGGCGCTCGCGGCTGCTAATCCGGCGGAGCGCGAAATCATCACGGCCTCGCTGGGCAAGCCGGACGCAAGCGAAGCGGCGCTGGCGCAGGTGGTAGCGATCATGAATCGGCACGGTGCGCTGAGCCGCTCGGTCGATCAGGCGCAGGCGCACGTGGACGCGGCGCGCGCCGCGCTCGAGGGTCTCCCCGCGGGCGAGATGCGAACGATCCTCAGCGACATCGCCGAATTCTACGTAAGCCGGGCCTACTAAGCGCCGATCAGCGGCGTGGCCGCGACCCAATAATCGGGCCAGGTCTCGCGCAGATCGTGCGCCGCCTGATGCGCCTGCGCGGATGAGCCGAAGAGACCAAAGACCGTCGCCCCGGACCCCGACATGCGGGCAAGGATGCAGCCGCTGGCACGACCCAGATGTTGCTTCAACTGGGCGATCACTGGCACGAGCAATATCGCGGGCCCCTCGAGATCGTTGCGGGTTTCGCTGAGCCAGAGGGCGAGCTGAGCGGGACGCACGAGCGGATCGCCGAGGTCAGGCAGGCCGGGATTGTCGCGCCGCTCGAGGCGTCTGAAGATGTCGGCGGTGGCAAGCGGTAGCAGCGGATTGACGAGAACCGCATGGAGCGGCGGGAAGTGCTTCAAAGGCAGCACGATCTCGCCGAGGCCGCGCACTTCGGCCGGGCGCGAATAGAGACACATCGGCACATCGGCGCCGAGCGGCAGCGCGAGCTCGAGCAGGTCGGCAAAATCGACTGGAACGGCGCTCAACTGGGCGAGAAGGCGGAGCGTCGCCGCGGCATCGGCCGAGCCGCCGCCCAGCCCCGCAGCAATGGGCAGGTTCTTGCGCAGCGTGACCGCGACGCCCGCCGGCAGTGCGGCAGGCCAGCGCACGCGAAACGCCGCCAGTGCGCGCAGCACCAGATTGCCGTCCGCGCCGATGAGCGCCTTGGCGAATGGGCCTGTAACGGAGAGGCTGTCCTCGGGGGCGGGCCGGGCCTCGATCTCGTCGCCGACTTCCGCGAACGCGACCAGCGATTCGAGCGCGTGATAGCCGTCGGCGCGCCGCCCTGTGATGTGCAGCGCGAGGTTGATCTTGGCCGGGGCGGCCTCGCGAAGGGCAGCCGGCGCGCTCACGCCGGGGTCAGTGCCCTGGCGGAACGACGAGCACGAGCCCCGGCTGGATCAGCCGCGGATTGGGGATCTTGCCGGGATTGGCTTCGAGCAGCAGCTTGTAGGACGGGCCGTTGCCGTAGAGCCGGATCGCGAGCGTCCAGAGGCTGTCGCCCGGCGCGACGGTGACCGTCGCCGGCAAGGATGCCGGTTTTGCGGGCGGAGCTGGGGGCGTCGGAGCCGGTGCCGGCTGTTCGCTCGACGACGACGAAGACGGCTCCATCGATGAGGACGGTGCAGCCGAGGATGACGACGGTTCCGCTGCCGATGAGCTGGGGGACGGCGGTTCGATCGAAGAAGAAGCAGGCTCCTCGGACGATGAGGCCGCGGGCTCCGCCGATGACGAAGAGCTGGCGGACGGCTCCTCGGACGACGACGAGCTGGCCCACGGCTCCATCGAAGACGATGACGGCTCCTCGCTCGAGGACGATGGTGGCGGCTGCATTTGCGCCACCACGATCCGGTTTGCCGGGTCGTCGAGCTTCTTCTTGGCGACCGGCTTGATGTCGCCTTCGGTATCCAGCGCCGAGGCGATGGTCCACTGGAAGCGAGCGTCCTGCAGGCGGCCGACCTTGCGATAGGCATCGCCCAGATGGTCGTTGATCTGGGGGTCGTTCGGACGAAGGTTGATGGCCTTCTGCAGCTCGGTCACCGCATCGGGGAAGCGGCCGAGGCGGTAATAGGCCCAGCCCAGGCTGTCGATGATATAGCCGTCGTTCTGCGAACCGGCGACGGCCTTCTGGATCATCCCAAGCGCCCGATCGAGGTGCATGCCTTTGTCGACCCAGCTGTAGCCGAGGTAGTTGAGCACTTCCGGATCGTTCGGGTTCAGGTCGAGCGCGCGCAGGAAGTCCTTTTCGGCGAGCGGGAACTGGCCGGAGCGCTCATAGGCGATGCCCCGCACGTAATAGAAGCGCCAGTCGCCGGGGGAGCTGCCGCCGGTGACGGCCAGCGCGTGCGTGTACTGGTCGATGGCCGCCGAAAACTGCTTGTCGGACCGATAGAGGTCGCCGAGCACGGAGATCGCGTCGATATCGTCAGGATTGGTCGCAACGATCGTGACCAGCCGCTTGATCGCCTCCGGGCGATTGCCGAGCGCGTCGAGATTGCCGGCGATGCGCACCGTGGCGAGCGAGCGCATCGGGGAATCCGAAGCGATGGAGTCATAGGCCGCGTTGGCGAGCTTGAACTGGTTGGCGCCGTCATAGAGCTGGCCGATGACGATGCGCACATTGTCGTTGTGCGGGTTGAGATATTGCGCGAGCCGCATCAGCACCATGGCGACGTCGCTGCTGCCCTGCCGGGCGAAGGCAACGCCGACGGAATGAAACATCTCGGCCGCACCGGCCTGCGTCGTGTCGGCGAACGGGCCGGGGTGCTGCTGGGCGATGAGCGCGTTCTTGACCACCGTCACCTGCGGGGAATCGAGCCCCTGTGCCTCGAACGCGACGATGGCATCGATGCCCTTCTGATACTGGCCGGCATTGCCGAGGATGCGCGCGTAAGCCTCGACCACGTCGGCGGTGTAGGGGTCGGCGTCGTGCGCGGCGGTGATGTATTTGATGGCCTCCGGCTGGCGGCCGGCGACGTCCGCCATGATGGCGCGGTGGAAGACGAGGAACTCCTCCATCCCGCCGGCGCCCAGCTTGTCGAGCTCAGCGAAGGCGTCATCGATCTTGTTCTCGCCGGTCAGCGCCCAGGAGCGCAGGAGTGAACCGGTGAGGCCCTCGAAGGTGTCGGGAGTCATGTTGGCCAACTCGCCGATCGCGTCGTCGTAACGACGCTCCTTCACGGCCTGGGTCGCGATGATGAGGCGCGCCATCTCGTCGGTGGAGTCGAGCTCGAGGGCGTGCTGGGCGCTGCGCACCGCCTCGTCGATCTGCCCGTCGGCGGCATAGGCGGTGAAGGCCCGGCCGACGACATCGGGATTGTTCCACTGGTCGGCGGCCGCCTTGCGGAAGAAATCGGCCGCGTCGGGCGTGCGCAACTCGGTCATCGCCTGCTGTCCGGCGAGATAGTCGCCGGTGCTGTGGATCGGCGGCGCCGGAGCGACAACGGGCGCCGAAGCCGACGAGGCCGAGGACGCGTCATCGGCGAGGGCCGGCGCCGCGAAGGCCAACAGAGTGAAACTGAAGGCGGCGGCGAGGCGCGAAAAGGTGAGCACGAGGGGGGCCGACTCCGATGAAAGGCGCGGGGCTTGAGGCGCGGAAAGATTGGCTATTTTACGGCCCGGGCGCAAGCCGCGCCACTCACGAAGGCGCGCGCGGGAATTCTACATGCCCACGTAATTGGGGCCGGATCCGCCTTCGGGGGGCACCCAGGTGATGTTGCGGGCAGGATCCTTGATGTCGCAGGTCTTGCAGTGGACGCAGTTGGCCGCGTTGATGCGGAAGGCCGGTCCGGCGGCGGTTTCGACGATCTCGTAAACTCCCGCCGGGCAGTAATTGGGCGCTGGCTCGGTGCCGTACGCGGGCGCGGTTTTGCCGAGCGGGACCGCCGCATCGGCGAGGCGCAGATGCACCGGCTGGTCCTCGTCATGGGCGATATTGGCTAAGAAAACCGAAGAGGCGCGGTCGAAAGCGGTCTTTCCGTCGGGCCGTGGGTAGCGCTTCGCGCCGGTGGCGGTGATCGGCCAGAGGGCATCGGCGTCGGCCTTGCGGAAGCGGAGCGTCCCGAACGGCGAAAAGCCCAACAGCGTGTTGGCCCACATGTCGATGCCACCGAGCAGCACGCCGAGGGTTGTGCCGAAGCGCGACCAGAGCGGCTTGACGTTGCGCACGCGACGGAGCTCGCGGCCGATGCCGGTGGCCATGACGCGGGCCGGCAGGTCGTCGAGCCGATCATTGGCACGCCCCTTTGCGAGCGCGTCGGCGATCGAGTCGGCGGCGGCCATGCCGGAGCGGATGGCGCTGTGGATGGCCTTCAGCCGCGGCGCATTCATGAAGCCCGCGGCGCAGCCGATCAGCGCGCCGCCCGGAAAGACGAGATCTGGGATCGACTGCCAGCCGCCCGACGTCAGCGCCCTTGCGCCGTAACTGAGGCGCGATGCGTCGCGCAGCTGCGGCGCGATCGACGGATGCTGCTTGAAGCGCTGGAACTCGTCGAAGGGTGACAGCGTCGGATTGCGATAGTCGAGGTGGACCACGAGGCCGAGGTAAATCCTGCGGTCGTTCGCGTGGTAGCAGAAGCCGCCGCCCGAGGTCGCATCGTCGAGCGGGAAGCCAAGATAGTGATCGACGCGGCCCGGTTGATGCAGGCGTTCCGGGATTTGCCAGACCTCCTTGATACCGAGACCGAATTTCTGCGGGCTTGATTTTGCGTCGAGCCGGAAACGGGCGATCAGCTGCTTGGCGAGCGAGCCGCGCGCCCCCTCCCCGATCAGCGTGTATTTGGCGCGAATACCGATGCCTGGCGCGAAGCCCGGCTTGTGCGTGCCGTCGCGGGCGACGCCCATGTCTCCGGTGACGATGCCTGCGACCGCGCCGGTCTCGTCTATCAGCCCCTCGACCGCCGCCGTCATCGGGAAGATGTCGACGCCCAGCGCCTGCGCCTGGTCTCCAAGCCAGCGCACGAGGTCGCCGAGCGAGGTGATAGCCCCGTCATGCGTCCTCATCAGCGGCGGCAGCAGCCAGTTCGGCAGCACAAAATCTCGCTGGCGGCTTAGGACGTGAAAGCGATCCTCGGTGACCGTCGGGCCGACCGGAGCGCCCTTCTGCCGCCAGTCGGGGATGAGTTCGCTCAGGCCCACCGGGTCCATCACCGCGCCCGAGAGGATATGACCCCCGATCTCCGCGGCTTTTTCGACGAGAGTGACCGAGGTCGAAGGCGATTTCTGCTTGAGGCGGATGGCGGCGGCGAGGCCCGCGGGACCGGCGCCGACAATCACCACGTCGGTGTCGATGTAGTCGCGGTCCGCCATCAGGGTTCCTTGCGTAAAGCGCGCGTGACATAACAGAGCCGATGGCGGGAAATCATCAGCTAACTGACGCCGAAGCGCTGGCGGCGCTCGAGTGGTACGTGGCCGCGGGCGTAGATGTCGCGGTGGGGGACGAGCCGGTCGACCGGTTCGCGACCTCGGCGGCTGCGCCCCCTCGGCGCTCTGCCGCAGCAGTGGCTCCGACCGCCCCGCCGGTGCTCAGTGTCGATCCGAACGAGACGCGGGCAATCGCGGCGGCGGCGCTGACGCTGGATGAGCTCCGCGCGGCGATGGACGCCTATGACGGCTGCGCCCTCAAGCACCGGGCGACGCAACTCTGCTTTGCCGACGGCAACCCCGAGGCGCAGATCATGCTGGTCGGCGAAGGGCCGGGCGAGCAGGAGGACAAGCAGGGCAAGCCGTTCGTCGGCCGCGGCGGCCAGCTGCTCGACCGGATGCTCGGAGCCATTGGGCTCGACCGTACACGGGTGTTCATCGTCAACATGGTGCCGTGGCGGCCGCCGGGGAACCGCAACCCAACGCCGGAAGAGCTGGCGCAATGCGCGCCGTTCGTTCACCGGCAGATCGAACTGGTGGCGCCGAAGCTGCTGGTGACGCTCGGCAATGTGCCGACGCAGGCGCTGTTTCAGACCAGCCAGGGGATTACGCGGGTGCGCGGCCAGTGGAAAACGCTGACCATCGGCGGCTGGACCGGGCCGGTGCTGCCGACCCTGCATCCAGCGTTCCTGCTGCGCACGCCGGGCGTCAAGGCCCAGGCCTGGAAGGACATGCTGGCCCTAAAGCAAGCGATCGTTAAGCACGGGATTGAAACCGGATCGGCCGGTTGACAGAATTTGGCCGCGTTGACTGCCTGTTTGGATTCTCGATGAGAAAGTCCCAATCTCATTCCCGCGAAGGCGGGAATCCAGGGCTTACAAACGCTCCCGTGCATGTGCTTCCTGGATTCCCGCCTTCGCGGGAATGAGACCGTAACCTAGCCCCTGCCCAAGAGGCACATGTCTTCGCTCGTCAAAATCTATGCGCTGTTCCTGGGGTCGGCCTTCCTGCTGTTCGCGGGCGGGCTGCAGGGGCTGCTGCTGAGCGTGCGCGGCGCCGAGGAGCATTTCTCTCTGCTCGCGCTCGGCCTCATCGGCACTGGCTGGTCGGTGGGGTTCATCGCGGGGTCGGTGACGGTTCCGCTGCTGGTCCGGCGCGTCGGGCACATCCGTGCCTTCTCGGTGATGGCGGCGATCGGCACCATCACGATCCTCTGCAACCTGCTGCTGGTGAACGATATCGCCTGGATCGTGATGCGCGCCTTCTCGGGCTTCTGCTTTGCCGGCGCCGCGATGATCGTCGAGAGCTGGCTCAACGAGGTCGCGGACAACAGGCGCCGCGGCACCATCTTTTCGATCTACACGACCATCAACATGACCGCGTCGACGCTGGGACAGCTCGCCATGTCGCTGACTGGTGTGTCGAGCGCCATTCCATTCATCGTCGGCGCGATCAGCTTTATCTGCGCCATCCTGCCGCCGGCGCTGACCTCCACGCCGCAGCCCAAGCCGATCGCTACAGCCAAGCTCGACGTGTTGCTGCTCTACAGGACCTCGCCGCTCGCGGTGATCGCGGCCTTCGCAGTGGGGATGGCGAACGGCACCTTCGGCACGCTCGCGCCGGTCTATGGCCACGACCAGGGGCTCGACGCGGCTGGCGTCGCCTATCTCTTTGCCGTAACGGCGGTGCTCGGCGCGATCGCGCAGGTGCCGGCGGGGCGGCTGAGCGACACGATGGACCGGCGGATGATCATCGTGGTGCTGGGCAGTATCGCAGCAGCCGCGGGCTTCCTGACGCTGGTGATCAATCCGGCGGGCGGCTGGCTGATGTATGTCCTGTTCGGGCTCTACGGGTTTTCGGCCTATCCGATCTACGCGATCGCAGTGGCGCACGCGAACGACTTCGCCAAGAAGGGCGAGTTCGGGCGCGTCGCAGGCGGCATGCTGCTGACGATGGGCACTGGTCTTGCCATCGGTCCGGCCGTGGCGTCCTTGGTGATGAACCTCTACCAGCCGGTCGGCCTGTTCATCGTGACCGCAACGTTCCACGGTGCGCTGGCTGTAACGGCGTTCCTGCGGATGAAGGTGCGGCCAGTGCGGATCGACGGGCGGATCCGCTTCCGCGCGATGAATGCAGAAAAGGGCGTGTCGCCGGGCACGGTGGCGCTCGACCCGCGCTCCGACGAGGCGCAGGAGGATTTGCCGCGCACGGGCAGCCGCACCAGCTCGCTGGTCGCCGAGACCGTGGTAACGACGGTCGAGCCGGCCGGCGTGACCATCATCGAGCCCGAGGCGCTGACCGCCGATCCGACCGCGGCAGATGAACCCGCCGCCGCTGAGCCCGCGGCCGCAAAGGACGACACCGATGTTCCAGTCAAAGCTTGATCCCGACAAGGCCTTCGCGCCGCTTTCGATCGCGGTGCTCGCGGTGAGCGACACCCGCACGCTCGAGACGGACACGGCGGGCGCGCTGCTCAAATCGCTGATGGAAGCGGACGGTCATCAGTGCACGGCGCGCGCCGTGTGCCGCGACGACATCGCGGCGATCCGCGCGCAGGTGAGTGCTTGGGTCGCCGACCCCGCGATCGACGTGGTGCTGACCACCGGCGGCACCGGTTTTTCCGGCCGCGACGTGACCCCCGAGGCGCTCGAGCCGCTGTTCGCCAAGCGGATGGAGGGCTTCTCGGTGCTGTTCCACCAATATTCGGCGACGACCGTCGGCACCTCGTCGCTGCAGTCGCGCGCGACCGCAGGCCTCATCGGAACCACGTTCGTGTTCGTGCTGCCCGGCTCGCGCGGCGCATGCCAAGACGCCTGGGAAGGCATCCTGCGCCAGCAGCTCGACAGCCGCCACCTGCCGTGCAATTTCGTCGAGCTGATGCCGCGGCTGGCGGAGCGCTGAGGCCCCGCCACCGCTGTTTTTCGTCAGTCGAGCGTCTTCAGCACCCCGTCGAGTTCGTTGAACTGGTCGGGGTAGCCATTGATGGACCCTGAAGCCATCGCTTCGTCGAGCGCGGCCTTGCTCGGATAGAGGTCCCGCAGGACCAGGTGGGTCTTGCCGTCCTTCTCCTCGAAGGTGACGGTGGTCACCGAGCCGTCTTCGCCTTCCTCGTTGGTCCACACGAGGCGCCTGGGCGGGTCGACTTCGAGATATCGGCCAACAAACGCCATCGGCTTTTCGAACGACGGATGGCCGAAGACGAAGCGATAGGTACCGCCCGGGCGCACGTCGGCCTCGCACGAGATGAAGGTCATGCCGAAGGATTTCGGCGTCCACCACTTCATCAGCAACTCGGGCCTGGTCCAGGCTTCAAAGACCAGACGCGCCGGACCATCGAAGGTGCGGGTCACGACGACCTCTCGATCGGAGTGGCGGTCGGTGGTCGTGACCGGTGGGGCGGGGTGTTCACTACTTGCGCGCATTGCGTCCATCTGACTTATCCTTCTGCTTGAGCTGTTCAACGACCTTGTCGAGTTCGGCAAAGCGCGCCGACCACATCTGGCGATAACGCTCGAGCCAGGCGAGTTCCGCCTCGAGGCCGCGGCTGCCCAGGCTGCAGGTGCGAACGCGCCCCACCTTCCGGGTGGCCACCAGCCCCGCCTGCTCGAGTACGCTGACGTGCTTCTTCATACCCGTGAGGGTCATCTCGAACCGCTCGGCGAGCTCGCTGATCGAGGCGTCGGCGCGACCGAGCTGCTCGAGCACGCCACGACGAGTCACGTCGGAGATGGCCGCGAAGGAATGATCGACATGCTGGGCATTATACTGAACCATATGGTTCAGTATTGTGATTTCGAGGTGCTCCGTCAAGCGCCACTGTCCGTCGGAGGGAACGGCGCTCGGCCTGCTCCGTTCTTTCTCGCAAGGAAGACGACATGATCCGTAAGCTCAAATCCGGCGAGTATCGGCTTTATTCCAAAGAGACCGACGCCAAGACCGGCAAGCGCAAGAATCTCGGCACCTTCGACACCCGCGAGGCGGCCGAAAAGCACGAGCGCGACGTGCAGTATTTCAAGCGGCACTAGCCCACGCGCCAAAACTTATCCAAGTGCGTTTGTTCTTGTTCTGTTCTACTCGGCGTGCTAGGCGTTAAGATCCGTTAACGATTGCGATTCGCCGCGGCGAGATAGCCATGCCGATCCATTCCGCCCCCTCGTTCGAGCAACTCGAAAAGCTCAAGGACAGCCGCGACAGCGACCTGATCGCGCGGCCGATGCTCGACCCCGCGCGCAATCGCGGGCGCGGCGCGCAGACCAACAAGGAGAGCCGGTTCGATCGGGAAAGCCGCGAGGCGTTCGATGACGGCTGGGGGCAGGTCGAGGATCTGAAACCTTTCGAGACCATCGAACACATCGAGCGGGCGCGCTCGATCATCACGCGCAACGAAAGTCCCGACATCGGCTTCGATCGATCGATCAATGCCTATCGCGGTTGTGAGCATGGCTGCTCGTACTGCTTCGCGCGGCCGACGCACGCCTATCTGGGATTGTCGGCGGGCCTCGATTTCGAGCGGCAGATCTTCGTCAAGGTCAATGCCGTCGAGCTGCTGCGGCGCGAGCTCGCAGACAAGAAGTATCGGCCCAAGCCGATCGCGATGGGCACCAATACCGACCCGTACCAGCCGGCCGAACGCACGCACAAGCTGACGCGCGGCATTCTCGAGGTGATGCTCGAGACTAGGCACCCGGTGACGATCACAACCAAATCGGCGCTCGTGGTGCGCGACCTCGACATCCTGTGCGAGCTCGCAAAGCTCAACCTGGCGCATGTGGCGCTGTCTGTGACGAGCATGGACCATATCCTTTCCCGCAAGATGGAGCCGCGCGCCTCGACGCCGGAAAAGCGGCTCGAAGCACTGCGCCTGCTCTCGGCGGCAGGCGTGCCGACGGCGATCATGGCGGCGCCGATGATCCCGGCAATCAACGACATGGAGATGGAACGCATCCTCGATGCCGGCGCGGCACAAGGCGCGACGGGCGCAGGGATGGTCCTGCTGCGGCTCCCCGGCGAGGTCCGCGAGATCTTCCGCGAGTGGCTGCTGCGGCACTACCCAGACCGGGTGAAGCACGTGATGGGCCTCGTCCGCGATACCCGCGGCGGCAAGGACTACAACGCGGCCTGGGGCGAACGGCATACCGGGGAAGGCGCCTATGCGACGCTGATGGCGCAGCGCTTCCAGAAGGCCAAGGAGCGTTCGGGGCTCGACAAGAAATTCCCGCCGCTCAGGACCGATCTTTTCGCCGCGCCGAAGCTCGACGACGGGCAGATGAGTCTCTTCTGACGAGACTCATCCCTGCGCGACCAGCCGCGTCGGCAGCAGTTCGCCGGAATGGTCGAGCACCGGATAAGCGGCGGCGGCGACGATCAGCGAGTTGATGAGCTTCATGTCGCGCAGCAGGTCGAGATGCAGCGCGCTTTGCATCCCCTCGCCTGCCGCAGCGTTGCGCATCAGCGCGAAGTGCGCGGAAACAGCGTCGTGCTCGGCGCGGCGGAAGGCGATCTTTTCTTCGGCGAGCTGGCGGGCGACGCGGGCATCCTCGGTCATGAACAGAGACGCGGCGGTGCGCAGATTGCCGACCAGCCGGTCCATCAGCACCGCAAGATCGGAATCGGCGTCACCCTTGATGAGGCCGCGCTTCATGCGCTTGGCGACGTGCGGCAAAAGATTGCGGTCGATCACGTCGCCGGCCTGCTCGATGTTCATGGCAAAGACTAGAATCTGATTCAAGCGGCGCTGGTCGTCCTCGCTCAGCGACTCGGCCTCGATCGAAGTCAGGTATTTCTTGATTGCGGTGTTGAGGCTGTCGAGCACATCGTCGCGATCGCGCGTTTCCTCGATCAGCTTGCGGCTGTTGGTGACCAGTGCGTCGTGGGCGCCATGCAGCATCTGCTCCAGCACATCGGCGAGCCGCAGTGCTTCGCGTGCGGCGTCGCCCAGCGCGACCAGCGGCGTCTCGCGCGCATTGCGATCGAGATAGAGTGGCGCCGAGGGATCCTCGCTGCGCGGCGTGGGCAGCAGCCGGTTGAGCAATGCCTCCGAAGGCTTCAGCAGCGGCAGCGTCAGCAGCGCGAAGACCAGGTTGAAGCCGAGGTGGAAGGCCGCGACGGCCTGGGCGGGCGCCAGCAGATGTCCGAACCAGACCGAGAGCGGGCCTAGAACGATCAGAGTCAACGCGATGCCGACAAGGCGGTTGCCGAGATTGCCGAGCGGCAGCCGTCGCGTATCTGGGCTCGCCGCGCCCGCTTCGAGCAGCGGGTTGATCGCGGTGCCAAGATTGGCGCCGAGCACCGAGACGAAGGCCACGTCGAACGGCAGCGCGCCATGGCTCGCGAGCGAGACGATGACCAGAACGATGGCGACGGACGAATGGACACCCCAGGCCGCGATCGCGGCGAGCACGAAGCCGAGCGCGGGCACTGCGGCGACCACGCCGATGGCGACGCGAAACTCGGCAGCGGATTCGACCCCTGCCAGCAGCCCGAGCATCTGGTGCAGCGCAAGCAGCATCAGGCCGAGCCCGATGAAGGTGCGGCCAAGGTCATGCACCAGCGCATTGGCGGTGCGGCGGAACATCAGGAAGCCCGCCAGCACCAGCACCGGCGAGGCCAGCGCGATATCGAAGGCGAGCAACTGCACGATCAGCGCGGTGCCGACATTGGCGCCGAGCATCACCGCCATCGCCGGCAGCAGGTCGACGATGCCGCTGGCGGCAAAGCTCGCCGCCATCAGTCCGGTCGCGGTCGACGACTGCAGCACCAGCGTCAGGCCGATGCCGGCGAAGAACGCTTTGATTCGGTTGGAGAGGGTGAGCCCGAGGATATGGCGGAGGCGTGGCCCGAAGGCGCGCTGCACGCCGGTCTGCGCCATATGGGTGCCCCACAGGAACAGGGCAATGGCACCGGCAAGGCCGAGAACGGCCAGAGAGAAGTCCATGGATCGGTTGGGCTCCTTTCGCCCGCGTGTGGCCCCACGCCGCTGTCACCAAACTGTCATACTGCGCCAGAAATCACTGATGTCAAAGGCTGATTTCTTGACCTCCCCCGACCCTTGCGTCGCTCCGCGAAAATCCGATGCTCGATGAATGATTCTCTCCCCCGATTCGAGCGAGGCAATGCCGGCCCCCGATCTGCGCCTCGAAAGGCGCGCCCAACGGCGCGGCGCGGCGATTGTGGCCGGGGTCGACGAGGTCGGACGCGGACCTTTGGCTGGGCCGGTGGTGGTGGCGGCGGTGATCCTCAATCGGCGAAAGATCCCCGAGGGTATTCGCGACAGCAAGCAGCTTACCGCCAACATGCGCGCGACGATTTACGAGGCGCTGCTTGCGAGCGGCGCGTCGATCTCGGTGGTCGCGGCGCCGCCTGCGTTGATCGCGGAGATCAACATCCTCCAGGCTTCGCTGTGGGCCATGACGCAGGCGGTCACCGCCCTGCCCGTGCAACCGGACCATCTCCTGATCGACGGGAACATCGTTCCACATGGGCTTCCGTGCGTGGGCGAAGCGGTCGTCGGCGGCGACGCGCTGTCGCTCTCGATCGCAGCGGCGTCGATCGTCGCGAAGGTTACGCGCGACCGGATGTGCGCGATAATGCATTGCGAGGAACCGCATTACGGCTTCGAGGGGCACAAAGGATATTCGGCCGCCGTGCATTTCCGGGCGCTGGAGCAGCACGGCCCTGGGCGCTATCACCGGATGGACTTTGCGCCGTGCATCGAAGCGGAGGCGCGGCTCAGGACCGGCATTGCGGTCGGGCCGCTGTTGCCCAAGGGCTGGACGCGGACGATCCAGCCGCAACTTGAGTTGTTCGCAGCCTAGTCAGTAAGATTTCCGTAACCCTTTGACTTAAATCGGTTTTAACCCTCTGCCCCTACAACAGCACCGTTAGTGCTGCGTTAGGGTTACGAGGATGTTGCGTACCGCGCGTACGGCTTCGGCCGATGCGGACAGCCCGGTGCTGCCCGTCGACACGATTCTCGTCGGCGACTGCATCGAGCACATGAACGCCTTGCCGGCCGGCTCGGTTGACCTGATCTTTGCGGACCCGCCTTACAATCTGCAACTCGAGGAGGGCCTGACCCGGCCCGACCAGTCCAAGGTCGATGCGGTCGACGACGACTGGGACAAGTTCGAGAGTTTTTCGCACTACGACAACTTTACTCGCGCCTGGCTGGGCGCCGCGCGGCGCGTGCTGAAACCCACGGGCGCGCTCTGGGTGATCGGCAGCTATCACAACATCTTCCGGGTTGGAACGGCGCTCCAGGATCTCGGCTTCTGGATGCTGAACGACGTGATCTGGCGCAAGGCCAATCCGATGCCGAACTTCCGCGGCACGCGCTTCACCAACGCGCATGAGACGCTGATCTGGGCGGCGCGCGACAAAGCGAGCCGGGTGACGTTCAACTACGAAGCGCTGAAGCAGGCGAACGACGACACGCAGATGCGCAGCGACTGGCTGTTCCCGATCTGCACCGGCAATGAGCGTCTGACAGACGCGGAGGGCGACAAGGTGCACCCGACACAGAAGCCGGAGGCGCTGCTGCACCGCATCCTCAACGCGACAACCAGGCCGGGCGACGTGGTGCTCGATCCGTTCTTCGGCACCGGTACGACAGGCGCGGTGGCAAAGAAACTCGGCCGGCATTTTATCGGGATCGAGCGGGACCGAACCTATGTCGCCGCGGCCCTCAAGCGACTGGCCGCCACGCGGGCATTGGGCGCGGAGGCAGTCGAGATGGCCGTACCCAAGCGCGCCGCGCCGCGCGTGGCGTTCGGGGCGCTGGTCGAGATGGGATTGATCGCGGCGGGCACTGAGCTGACTGATGGACGTGGCCGTTGGTCGGCGCTGGTTCGCGCTGATGGTACCCTCGCCGCGGGTCCGCACCGGGGCTCCATCCATCGGGTCGGCGCGCTCGTATCGGGCGCCGAGGCCTGCAATGGCTGGACGTTCTGGCACACCAACGAAAACGGCCGCCGCGCGCCGATCGACCTGCTTCGCGCCGATGTGCGGGCGCAGATGGGACTGCTTTCCGCCTGAGCTCAGACCTCCAGTCTTCGGGCGTGTTCCGCCGCCGGCGCCAGAAGGTGCCGGCGGCATTTTTCTATTCGAGCGCGAGCGCCAGCGCTTTGCGGAAAACGGTGGGCAGGGCCTCCGCGTCGAGCCGCGCCGGATCGGCCCACCAGCCATCAGGGAGAAGCTTCGGATCGGGCACGGCCGATGACCACACTTCCAGTTCCAGCCGGAAATGGGTGAAGACGTGGACGATGCGGCCGTGGTGGCGCCAGTCGGCCGCGACGGGAAAGGCCGGAGGTAACTCGATCGATGTCCAGTCCGAGACCGGCGGTTCGGTCATTTTCGCGAGAAGGCCTTTGGGCGGACGCTGGCGCAGAAAGACGTCGCCGTCGCTGTCGCGGATGACGAAGGCGTGGCCGTAGCGCGTTGGGCGCTCGGGCTTTTCGGCCTTGACCGGGAAAGCCAGGGGATCGAGCTTGCGACCCGCACAGCCCGCAGCCAGCGGACAAATGAGGCAATTGGCAGAGCGCGGCGCACAAATTGTGGCGCCCAGATCCATCAGGGCCTGTGCGAAGTCGCCCGCGCGCGCCGGGACGGAGACCTGAACGGCGACTCGCACGTCATCCTTGGCGTCGCGCACCGGCACCGGCAGCGCGAGATACCGGGCGAACACGCGATCGACGTTGCCGTCGACAACCGCGATCGGCTCGTCGAACGCAATGGCGGCGATAGCGGCCGCTGTGTAGGGACCAATGCCGGGGAGGGTCAGCAGCTCGGCCGAGGTCTGGGGGAAGTTACCGGTGTGGCGGGCGACAACAGCCTCGGCGCAGGCGCGCAGGTTGCGGGCCCGGGCGTAGTAGCCGAGCCCCGCCCATTCGACGAGCACGGCATCCAGTGGTGCGGCTGCGAGAGCCCTGACGGTCGGCCAGAGGGCGAGGAAGCGGGCGTAGTATTTGCCCACGGCGGCCACGGTCGTCTGCTGCAGCATGATTTCGCTGAGCCAGACGTGATAGGGATCGGGCCGCGCGCCGCGGACGCGATCGGCGGGGCTAACCCGCCATGGCAGGGTGCGGGCGTGCCGATCGTACCAGGCGAGGACCGCGGCGGAATCGAGCGGGGCCGGCTGTTGCGATCGTGCGGCTTTTGGCATGATCGCAGATGGACCCGCCGGCGCGACCGGTGCAACGGAATTCGCGGGAATGGTCGGTAAGGCAAAGGACGAAGACCCCAAGCGGCTCAATCGGGCGGTGGGCGTCGGCGATGCGCTCAAGGGCGTGCTCGATGCGGCACTCAAGAAACGCGGCTTTGCGACCCGCGACATCCTCGCGAACTGGACGGCAATGGCGCCGAAACCTTACGACGTCGTGGCGTTTCCACATGAGCTCAAATGGCCGCGGGGAGCGGGACACGAGGGCGCGACGCTGTATCTGCGCTGTGCGCCTGGACACGGCCTGACGCTGAGTCACGAGGCGCCGAGGATCGCGGCCGCGGTGAACCGGTATTTCGGTTATCTGCTGGTGCGCGAGGTCAAGCTTTCCGCCGAACCGCTGGCGGTTGCGAAGTCTGCCCCAGCCAGGCCCGCCCTTCCGCCCACGCCGGGTGAGGTGGCACAGGCCGTGGCGGGGGTGACCCACCCCGGCCTCAAGGCGGCGCTGCGCGAGCTCGGATCGGGCGTCGCCAGCCGGCGGCGACCGTCCAAGTGACGAAAACGTAAGCATTGCGGGCTTGCCCGGACAATGCGGCTGTGTAACTTCGCGCCAAACAGCCCGGCCCGAGGGGCCAGTGGCAACGCAAGGACATAAGACAATGACGGCGAAAACGATCGGCGGCCTCCTGGCGGCGACCGCCCTGACTTTGGTGCTCGCGGCTTGTGGCGGAAGCGCCCCGCCCGCGAGTTCGTCCTCATCGGCCGTGGCGAGTGCGTCGGTCGCGACGAGCGCAATGGCGCCGGCGTCCTCGGATATGTCGGCATCATCGTCCGCAGCCGCCGATACCAGCGTCGCGAGCGTTGCTGATGCCTCGTCGTCGTCGAGCGCCCTCGCCTCGCCGGTCGGCAACCAGACCAACCCGCCTGAGGACGGCAAGCAGTTCGACCAGCTCAAGCTGATGGCGCCGATGGCGGTGGCCGACAAGGTGATCGGTGATCCGAACGCACCGGTCACGCTGATCGAATATTTGTCGCCGACCTGCCCGCACTGCGCGCTGGTCGCCAACACGGTGATCGGCCCGTTCAAGGACAAATACGTCAAGACCGGCAAGGTGAAGTTCATTCCGCGCCCGTTCGCGCGCAACAATCTCGACGCCGCGATCTTCATGCTCGCCGAGGCCGCCGCGAAGTCGGCGGATGGCCTGCCGATCTCGTCGGATGCGTCAGCCGCCAGCGACGCGTCGGCCTCGGCCGCAAGCGCCGCTCCGGCCGGCGAGCCGACGCATTATTCGCCGGCGGCTGCGGCAGCCTGGGAGAACGTGATCGATACCTATTTCCGGACCCAGGACACGTGGGAAGGCTCGGACAAGCAGTTGCTGGCGGTCGAGCAGGTCGCCATGCAGCTCGGCTTCACCGACGACACCTTCAAGGCGGCGATCAAGGACGTGACGTTGTTCAACAACATCAACGCGATGGTGCAGCAGGCCGAGAACGATTTCGAGGTCACGGGCACCCCGACCTTCTACCTCAACGGCAAACAGATGACGGGCGAGCGCACGCTCGACCAGCTGACCGCCGCGGTCGACCCGCTGATCAAGTAAGACTCAATTTCCACAAGGTTCACGCCTCTATTCCGGCTCGCCGCTTTCGCGCGGCGGGCCGGACTTGTATTGCCGATTCCATGAAGTTCACTCGCCTCAAGCTCCACGGATTCAAGTCGTTCTCGGATTCGACGGAACTCCACCTCGAACCGGGCCTGACAGGCGTCGTCGGACCCAATGGCTGCGGCAAGTCCAATCTGGTCGAAGCGCTGCGCTGGGTAATGGGCGAAAGCTCCTACAAAGCCATGCGCGCGTCCGGCATGGACGACGTGATCTTTTCGGGCTCGGGCAATCGGCCGGCGCGCAACAGCGCCGAGGTGACGCTGGTGCTCGATAACGCCGACCGCACCGCCCCGGCCTCGCTCAACAACGCTGATGTGCTGGAGGTGACGCGGCGGATCGAGCGCGAGGAAGGCTCGGTCTATCGGGTCAACGGCCGCGAGGTGCGGGCTCGGGACGTGCAGCTGCTCTTCGCAGACGCTTCTACCGGCGCGCATTCGCCGGCGCTGGTGCGACAGGGCCAAATCGGCGAGCTCATTGCCGCGAAGCCGCAGCAGAGGCGGGCTTTACTCGAGGAAGCCGCGGGGATTTCGGGTCTGCATTCTCGGCGGCACGAAGCCGAGCTCCGTCTCAAGGGCGCGGAACAGAACCTCGAGCGCGTCGAGGACGTCATAAACCAGGTGACGCAGCAGCTCGAACAGCTGAAGCGGCAGGCGCGGCTTGCAACCCGTTATCGCGGACTGAGCGGGGAAATCCGCAAGGCCGAGGCGATGCTGTTCCACATCCGGTGGATCGCGGCGCGGGCCGCTGAAGCGGAGACCGAGGCACAACAGGGCCGGCTGATCAACGAGCTGGCGGACGCCCAGCATGTGGAGATCGAAGCGCAGAAGGTTGTAATGCTCGCGGACCAGGCGGTGCAGCCGCTGCGCGACGCCGAAGCGCGAGCGGGAGCCGTGCTGCAGCGGCTGACGATTCTCGCCGAGCAGCTGGCCGAAGAGACGCGACGAGCCGAAGCACGCCGCAGCGAACTCAGCGAGCGCATCCAGCAGACCGAATGGGATATCACCCGCGAGCAGCTTCTGCTCAGCGAGAGCGACGAGGCGCTGGGGCTAATCAGCGAGGAGCAGGCGCGACTCGAAGTCGAAGCGGCCGGCGAGGCCGAAGCGTTCGCGAATGCCCGGACGGCCGCTGAAGCAGCATCGCAAGCGGTGCGTGGGGCCGAGGCGGAGGCACGGATCGCCGCCGATCTCGAAGCGCAAATCCGGGCACGGCGAGCGCAGGCGCGCCGGGCGGCTGACGACGCCGCGGCGCGAATCGCGCGGCTCAAGCAGCAGATGGCCGACGTCACGCGGGATGCCGAGGCCGTTGCGGCGGGGCTGGCCGCGGATGACGGTGTGATTGCCCGGCGCGCGGCGCTCGAGGCGGCGCAGGCGCGGGCCGGGGACGCCGAGAGCGCGGCTTTGGCAGCGGAAGAAGCGACGCGGCACGCCCAGTCGGCGCTCGATGCGGCACGGCCGGTGCTGCAGGAAACCGAGGCGGCGCTCAACCGGCTCGAAGCCGAGGCGCAGACGCTCAACCGAATTTTGAATGGCGGCGCCAAGGGCTTGTGGGCGGCAATTGCCGACGAACTCAAGGTCGATGCGGGGTTCGAGACGGCGCTCGGAGCGGCGCTGGGCGAAGACCTCGAAGCCTCGGCCGATTCTGGAGCACCGCTCCACTGGGCCGGCCCGATCCCGGCCGAGGGCGACCCTGCCCTGCCTGCTGGTGCAGTGCCTCTTAGTGTCCACGTGACGGGCAGCGATTTGCTCAGGCGCCGGCTCGACCAGATCGGTATCGTCGAGAAGGCGGATGGTGCGCGGCTGCAGACGCAGCTCAGGCCCGGACAACGGCTGGTCAGCCGGCAGGGGGACCTCTGGCGGTGGGACGGGTTCGTGGCCGCGGCGGAAGCGCCGAGCGCAGCGGCGCAGCGGCTTGCGCAGCGTAACCGTCTCGCCGAACTCGACGTCGAGCTGGCTGAGGCACGCGGCAAGCGCAATTCGCTCAAGGCCGATGCCGCCTCCCTCAGCGAAAGCCTTGAGCAGCACAGGCGCGGCGAGCGCGACAAACGCGACGCCTGGCGCAATGCGCAGCGGGACATCGCCACTGGACAGCAGGACCTCGACAAGGCCACGCGCGCGATCACCGAACTCGCCAGCAGGCAGTCGGCGCTGGAGGAGGCTGCAGCGCGGCTGACAGCTTCGCTGAGCGAAGCCGAGGCCATGGCAACCGAAGCGCAGACGGGGCTGGTCGAAGCGGGCGACGAGGCCGAAGCGGCGGCACTGTCGCACGGCAAGCAGGCACTGCTCGAAGAGGCGCGGGCCAATGCCGATCAGGCGCGGCTCAAGCTCGCCTCGTTCGAAAGCGCGGCGCAGATGCGCAGCGCGCGGCTGGTGCAGCTCACGTCGGACCAAACGAGCTGGGCGCGTCGGCGCCGGGGCGCGGAGGAGCAGGTTGCAACGCTCGACAAACGCCGAGGCGATCTGGGCACCGAACTCGAGGCTCTCAGCAATACCCCGGGGGCGCTGGCAGAACGGCAGGCGGCGCTCGACGGCGAGATCGCCATCGCCCGGCAGGCGCATGCGGAAGCGTCCGATTCGCTTGGCGGCGCACAATCGCGCTATCGCGAAGCCGACAAGGCGCAGCGGCTGGCTGCGGAAGCATTGAGCGGCTTCCGTGAGAGCCTGGCGCGCGTCGAGGAGCGACTCAAGGGCCTCATCGCGCAGCGCCACCAGATCGAACGGCAGGTGCAGGAGACGCTCGACATCGAGGCGAGCGAAACGTCGCAAGCGGCGGGGATCCGTGCGCAGGACGCGCTGCCCGAGGAAGACAATGTCGAGCGCAAGGTGGAGCGGCTCAAGGCCGAGCGCGAGCGGCTGGGCGGGGTGAACCTCGCTGCCGAGCAGGAAAGCGTCGAGGTGCAGGAAAAGCTCGACGTCATGGTCAAGGACCGCGACGACCTGGTGGCGGCGATTGCCAAGCTCCGCTCGGGCATCCAGAGCCTGAACCGCGAGGGCCGAGCGCGGCTCGCGGAAGCGTTTGAGAAGGTCAACGCGCATTTCCAGCAGCTGTTCACGACCCTGTTCGGCGGTGGCACGGCGGAATTGCAGTTCGTCGAGAGCGACGATCCGCTCGACGCGGGCCTCGAAATCCTGGCGCGGCCGCCAGGCAAGAAGCCAAGTTCCATCTCACTGCTGTCGGGCGGCGAGCAGGCCCTTACGGCGATGTCGCTGATCTTTGCGGTGTTTCTCACCAATCCAGCGCCGATCTGCGTCCTCGACGAAATCGATGCGCCCCTCGACGACGCCAACGTGGAACGCTTCTGCAACCTCCTCCACTCGATGACAGAGAGGACGGACACGCGCTTCGTGACCATCACCCACAACCCCATCACCATGGCGCATATGGACCGGCTGTTCGGCGTGACGATGTACGAGCGCGGGGTGAGCCAGCTGGTGTCGGTTGACCTGACGGGCGCGATGCAGGTGCGCGAAGCGAAGGTCGCGGTCTGACGGGCTTTCTGCGGCAGGCGCGCTGACTCGTTGTCGCGGAGTCGCTCGCGTCAAATATCGCTATATCTACCAATGGCTTACGTCCGATTCCGCGCGCTTGACACCCAATAGGGGCGACACTATGTTGCGCGCGACTTTGAGGGCATAAATTCCTTTTGTGCCGGGGCGATTTGCGAGGGGACGCGATGAGCGAACCGCGTAACGAAAATCGTCCCGATTTCGATGCGGCTGCCAAACGAGCGACGGCCGATCTCGAAGCGCGCATTGCCCGCGCGCGTCAGCAGAGCCCGGCTTCGGCCGCGGCCGAGCCGCCGCGCCAAGGGAGCATGTCGGGACTGAGCCTGGGGTGGCGGCTCGGATCGGAGTTCTTCGCGGCGATCATCGTCGGCGCCGGGCTTGGATATCTCCTCGATATGTTCCTGCCTACCCGCCCGTGGGGACTGATCGTGCTGCTGCTTTTGGGCTTCGCCGCCGGCGTGCTCAACATCGTGCGGGCGAGCAAGGAACTGAACGCGGCTGCCGCGGTGCCACCTGGCACGCCCGCGGTGCTCGACAAAGATGACGACTGAACGCGACCGAAGGGCTGCAATTGGCTGAACCAGCGATCGAACCGATCCACCAGTTCCGGATCTACAATCTTTTCGATTTCGGCACCTTCGGCGGCAACGGTGCCGAAGGCAGCGGGACCACCATCGCCTTCACCAATTCGGCGCTGTTCATGGTGCTGATCCTGGGCGTGATCGCGGCCTTCCTGGTCCTGGGCAGCAGTCGGCGCGCGATCATTCCGGGCCGCCTGCAGCTGATGGTCGAGATGACTTACGAGTTCATCGCCAACATGGTGCGCAACACCGCAGGCACCGAGGGCATGAAGTTCCTGCCGCTCGTGTTCTCGCTGTTCATGTTCATCTTGGTCGCCAACCTCTTCGGCATGTTCCCGTATTTCTTCACGGTGACGAGCCATCTGATCATCACGGCAGCGATGGCGCTGACGGTGTTCTTCACCGTGGTGATCTATGGCTTTTACAAGAACGGCCTCAAATTCCTGAAGCTCTTCGTGCCGCCGGTGCCGTGGTACATCATCTGGCTGATCGTCCCGATCGAGATCATCTCGTTCCTGACCCGACCGCTCAGCCACTCGCTCCGTCTGTTCGGCAACATTCTCGGCGGGCACATCGTGCTCAAGGTGTTTGCCGGCATGGTCGTGGCGCTGATCGCAGCCGGAGCCTGGGCCCCGCTCGGCGTGCTGCCCTTCGCGATGACCGTGGCGCTGACACCGCTCGAGTTGCTCGTTGGCGTGCTGCAGGCCTTCGTGTTCGCGGTGCTGACCTGCGTTTACCTCCACGACGCCATCCATCCCGGCCACTGACGCCGACCCGTTCAACCAGAACCATATTCCAGACACCAAGGAGACTAAGCATGGACCTCACAGCAGCGCACGCACTGGGCAAGCTCATCGGCGCAGGCATCGCCTGCATCGGTATGGGCGGCGCCGGTATCGGCGTGGGCGTGATCTTCGGCAACTATCTGTCGGGCGCGCTGCGCAATCCGGCCGCTGCGGCGAGCCAGTACACGAACCTGATCTTCGGGTTCGCGCTCACGGAAGCCCTCGGCATCTTCTCGCTGCTGATCGCGCTGCTGCTGCTGTTCGTGGTCTGAGACCCCGGATGCACCTGGTCCGCCCGCAAGCAAATCCTGTGGTGAAGCAAGATGGCTGACGCCAGCGCGGTTGCAGACGCCGCATCGACGGCCGCCTCGGCGGCGTCGCAGGGGGGCGAGGGAGCCGCGAGCTACCCGTTCCCGCCGTTCGACGCGAGCAATTTCGCGAGCCAGATCGTCTGGTTCGCGATCATCTTCATCGCGCTCTACCTGGTGATGAGCCGGCTGGCGGTGCCACAGATCGGCTCGATCATCGACAAGCGACGCGGCCGGATCGATGGCGACCTCAAGGAAGCCGAGCGGCTGAAAGGCGAGACCGACAAGGCGATCGCCGCCTATGAGGAAGCGCTGGCGGCGGCGCGTCGCAAGGCCACCGGTATTGCTGACGAGACGCGCACGGCAATCAAGGCGGACCTCGACGACAAGCGCAAAGCTGTGGAGGGCGATCTCAGCCGCAAGGTTGCGGACGCCGAAGCGCGGATCAATGCGACCAAGCAGGAGGCGCTCGGTCGGGTCAACGAGATTGCCGCCGACACGGCTGCGGCAGTGGTGTCGCGGCTCGTTGGTGACGCCAATCCGGGCGACATCGCTCAGGCAGTCTCGCAAGTGGTGAAGGGCTAGGCCATGGGTGGGTTCGAGTTCGACGCTGCATTCTGGGCGACCATCGCGCTCGTGGTGTTCGTCGGGGTGGTGCTTTACCTCAAAGTGCCGGGCATGCTGACCAAGGCACTCGATACGCGGATCAAGGTGATCAGCGACGAGCTGGCCGAGGCCGAGCGGCTGCGCATGGAGGCCAAGTTCCTGCTCGAGGAATACGAGGCCAAGCGCCAGGCCGCGACCAAGGAAGCCGATAGCATCGTCACGGCCGCACGCGAAGAAGCGTTCCGGCTGACGGCGGAAGCCAAGACCTCGCTCGAAGCGCTGGTCGCGCGCCGCACCAAGACGGTCGAGGACAAGATCGCGCAGGCGGAATCGCAGGCGCTGGCCGAAGTGCGGGCGCGCTCAGCGGACGTCGCGGTCGAAGCGGCGCGGCTGGTGCTGGGCAAGCAGATGGCGAGCAAGGGCGACACCCTGATCGACCAGGCGATCCGGGACGTCGGCAACAAGCTGAACTGAGGTTTCAGTCGGCGGTAGAATTTGAAGGCGGGCGCGATGCCCGCCTTTTGTTTTTCTAGGCAACGCCCGTCGTCGTAAATTCTACCGAGACGCTTCGGCAGCGGATGAACCCGCCGACGCCTACTGACGGCTCGAGGTCCAGCTCGAAATCATCGTCCGAACGCGCAAGCGTGTAGCCATTGCGCTCAGGTCGCGCCTTTGGCGGTTGCAACAGCAGCCAGAACAAGATGCCGCCGTGAACCACGTAGCTGATCTCAAGGTCGACGACATCGTGCAGGCGCAAGATCAAGTCGTACGGCTCCGCCAATGAGAGCGATTGCTCATAGCTGCGCCAGTGCCGTAACCGAACAATACCCGCGGGACCGAAGCCGATTTCAATGACTTCGGCATCGTGAAACGTTGGTACACGACCGTGCCAGTCGATGAGGCGCTGTCCGCCGTCGCAGGAGGCCAGCATTCTCTCGTGCGCGGAATAGTCGGGAGGCATCCTTACTCCGCCGCCTGCGGCAGGTCCGCCGGGGGTTCCCATTTGAGCTTGGGCTGACGGGCGGCGCGGGTTTCATCGAGGCGGCGGCGCGGTGCGCGGGTCGGCGCCGAGGTGAAGCGGGCGGCGTTCCCCGCTTTCGCATCGGCGGCGAGGGCGAGCATGGTGTCGCAGAAGGCGTCGAGCGTCTGCTTGCTCTCGCTTTCGGTGGGCTCGACGAGCATGGCGCCGTGGACGACCAGCGGGAAATACATCGTCATGGGATGGAAGCCCTCGTCGATCATCGCCTTGGCGAAATCGAGCGTGGTGACGCCAGTCCCCTCGAGGAACTGATCGTCGAACAGCGCCTCGTGCATGCAGGCGCCCGCCGCAGCGAATGGTGCGGAGAACGCCGGCGTAAGACGCGCCTTGACGTAGTTCGCATTGAGCACCGCGTCTTTGGCGGCCTGGGCGAGACCATCGCCGCCATGGCTCAGCATGTAGGTGAGCGCGCGGACGTACATGCCCATCTGACCGTTGAACGCCGTGATGCGGCCGAGATGCTGTTCGGGTGCGTGCTCGACCAGCATGAGCGGCCCCTCCCCTTTGCGCACGAACGGCACGGGCGCGAAGGGCGCAAGCGCCGCACTCAGCACCACCGGTCCGGCGCCAGGACCGCCACCGCCATGCGGGGTCGAGAAGGTCTTGTGGAGGTTGATGTGCATGGCATCGATGCCGAGATCGCCCGGTCGCACGACGCCCATGATGGCGTTGAAGTTGGCCCCATCGCAGTAGAAGTAGGCACCAGCTTCATGCACCGCCTTGGCGATGTCGATGATCTGCGGCTCGAACAGACCACAGGTGTTCGGGTTGGTCAGCATGATTGCCGCGACATCCGGGCCGAGTGCGGCCTTGACCGCCGCGGCGTCTACAGTGCCGGCGGCGTTTGCGGGGATCGACTTCACGGTGTAGCCGAGAAAGGCCGCAGTGGCTGGATTGGTGCCGTGGGCGCTGTCGGGAACAAGAACGATGTTCCGATGGCCCTGCCCGCGCGCCACCTGCGCGGCGCGGATTGCCATCATGCCGGTCATCTCGCCATGGGCGCCGGCCTTGGGCGTGAGGCAGACGGCAGCCGTGTTGGTGAGTGTCATCAGCCAGTGCGCGAGCTCGTCCATCAGCGCCAGCGCCCCCTGCACGGTGGAGACCGGCTGCAGCGGATGGATGTCGGCGAACCCCGGCAGCCGCGCAATTTTCTCGTTGAGGCGGGGGTTGTGCTTCATCGTGCACGAGCCGAGCGGATACATCCCGCTGTCGATCGAGTAGTTGCGACGGCTGAGACGGACATAGTGGCGCAAGGCCTCTGGCTCGGTGAGGCCGGCGAGATCAAGCGGGGTCTTGCGGCGGAAGCCGGCTAGAAACTCATCATCGATCACAGCTTCCGGGAGGTCGACACCCGAATGCTCGGTGTCGCCGATTTCGAACAGCAGCGGCTCATCGGGCAGAAGCGAAGAGCCGGTCGCAGCCGCACTACTCGAGCCGGTGCCGGTCGGGCGGCCTTGCGTGTTCATGCTCATGCGAGCGCCTCCGTCAGCGAGGCCGCGAGAAGGTCGATGTCCTCGTCGGTGGTGAGTTCGGTCGCCGCGAGCACGAGAAGATTGGCGACCGAGGGATCGTTCGGGATCAGGCGGCTTACCGGCACGCCGGCGAGCACTTCGGCGCGCGCGAGAAGCTCGACGATGGGCGCGGCCGGCACCGGCAGGCGGATGGTCATTTCGTTGAAGAAACTCTTGTTGAGCAGCGTGACGCCGGGGATCGTGCGCAAGGCCTTGGCGAGAGCGACGGCTCGCGCGTGGTTCAGACGCGCGAGACGCGTCAGTCCGGCTTCGCCGAGCAGGCCCATGTGGATCGAGAAGGCCAGCGCGCAGAGGCCGGAATTGGTGCAGATGTTCGAGGTCGCCTTTTCGCGGCGGATGTGCTGCTCGCGGGTCGAGAGGGTCAGCACGAAGCCGCGATTGCCATCGGCGTCGACGGTCTCGCCGCACAAGCGTCCCGGCATCTGGCGGATGAACTCTTTGCGGGTGGCCATCAGCCCAACATAGGGGCCGCCGAAATTCAGCGCGTTACCGATCGACTGGCCCTCGCACACGACGATGTCGGCACCCAGCGCGCCCGGGGCTTCGAGCAAGCCGAGCGAGATCACCTCGGTGACGACCACAATCAAGAGTCCGCCCTTGATGTGGATGGCTTCAGCGGCCTTTTCGACGTCCCGCAGGTGGCCGAAGAAGTCCGGCGTCTGGATGACGATGGCCGCGGTGTCGTCATCGATCTGGCTGAGGATATCGCCCTGCCCTTCAGGCGACGGCGGCTGGCAGACAAGGCTCGGTGCGTTGTCGAGATAGGTGCGGACGACATCGCGATAGTGCGGATGAAGCCCTCCGGAAAGGACGACCTTGTCCTTGCGGGTGAGGCGCTTGGCCATCAGCACGGCCTCGGCGGTGGCGGTCGAGCCGTCGTACATCGAGGCGTTCGCGACCTCCATGCCGGTCAGGTGCGCGACCTGCGTCTGGAACTCGAACAGCATCTGCAGCGTGCCCTGGCTGACCTCGGGCTGGTAGGGCGTGTAGGCGGTCAGCCACTCGCTGCGCTGGATGAGGTGGTCGACGGTCGCCGGCACGTGATGGCGATAGGCGCCGGCACCGATGAAGAATGGACCATCGGCTGCGGCGTGGTTGCGGCCCGCCAGAGCGCGCATGTGCGCTTCGACCGTGAACTCGGGCGCGTGGTCAGGCAAATCGAGCCGGCCGCGGAGACGCGCAGCGGCAGGAACGGCGGCAAAGAGATCGTCGGCCGAGGCCGCGCCGACTACGGCGAGCATGTCGGCGCGTTCGGCGGGAGAATGGGGGAGGTATCGCATTTAGGCGGTGTGCTTTGCGTAGGCGGCATCGTCCATCAGGCTGTCGAGCTCCGCCGGTGCGTCGAGGCTGAGTTTGTAGATCCAACCGTCGCCGTCGGCGGCGGTGTTGATGAGGCCAGGCTCGCCAGTCAGCGCGGTGTTGACCTCGCTGACCGTGCCACTCGCCGGCGAATAGATTTCAGACGCGGCCTTGACGGATTCGACCACAGCGGCCTCGTCGCCCTTCTTGAGCTTCTGGCCGACGCTTGGGAGCTCGACGAAGACGATGTCGCCGAGCTGGTCCTGTGCGTAATTGGTGATGCCGACGGTGCCGGTCTTGCCGTCAACGCGGATATATTCGTGGTCCTCAGTGTATCTGGTGGTCATGGCGCGGCTTTCCGAACGTAGCGGTGGGGGACAAAGGGAAGCGTGGTGACGGTCGCAGCCTGCATCCGGCCACGGACGGCGACCTGCAGGCTGGTGCCAGGCGCTGCGAGGGCCGGCGGCACGAAGCCAAGTCCGATGGCGCGATTGAGCGAGGGCGAGAAGCCGCCGGAGGTGACGCGGCCGACGGGCGTGCCTGACGCATCGAGGATTTCAGCGCCGTCGCGTGCCGGGGCACCCTCGACGAACAGGCCGACCCGGATGCGGCCAAGATTGCCCGACAGTTCCTTGAGCACTCTGGCAGCGCCCGGGAAGTCGGCAGCCTCCCGGCGTCGCTTGCCGAGCGCGAAGTTGAGGTCGGCCTCAACCGGAGAGACGGTTTCATCGAGATCGTGGCCGTAGAGCGGTAGTCCCGCTTCAAGCCGCAGGCTGTCGCGGGCGCCGAGCCCGATGGGCTTGACCCGACGATCGGAGAGAATAGCGTTCCAAAGCGGAGCCGCGAACTTGGCGTCGACGAGTATTTCGAAGCCGTCCTCGCCGGTATATCCGGAGCGGGTGACGATGAGATCGGTGCCACCCCATTTGAAGCTGCCGCCGGTCATGAAGCCGAGTGCCGCGATGCCGGGGATCAGGCCTTCGGCTACAGCAGCGGCTTCCGGCCCCTGCAGCGCGAGCAAGCCGCCGGTGTCGGCGCGATGCAGCGTCGCGCGGCCCGCTGCCGTCGCTTCGATGCGTGCCCAGTCGCCGTTTTTCGTGCCGGCGTTGACGATGATGTAGAGGGCGCCGCCCCAGCTCGAGCTTTCAGGTCGCTCGATCATGAGGTCGTCGAGCGTGCCACCTTCGGAATTGAGCAGCAGGGTGTAGCGCATCTGGCCGGGCTTCAACCCGAGGATGTCGCCCGTGACCAAGGGCTCAACGATAGATGCGATGGTCGCGTGATCGCGCTGGAGATCGCCGGACTTGTCGTTCAGCACCAGCAGGCTCGGACCCATGTGCGAAACGTCAAACAGCCCCGCGTGCTCGCGCGTCCATTTGTGCTCGGCGATGATCCCGGTGGGATACTGCACAGGCAGCGAATAGCCCGAGAACGGCACCATGCGGCCCCCGAGCCGGATGTGCTCGTCATTGAGGACGACGGTCTTCAAGGCTTCGGCTGATGGTTCGACCACGGAGGCACCCGGTTGCACGTTCTCACGCGCGGAGATGCTCCGCGCGTCGTGCCCCCTCTGTCCGCTGACCTGAGAGATTTCCCGGAGAGCCTATGCTCCGGTTGCTCCTTCGGTGCGACCTGACGGCCGCTTTCCAGAGTTGTCGACCTGCTGCGGTCCCTTTGCCTGAGCGTTTCCGGGGCGGTTGCGCCTTCGGCCCCCTATCTTGCGACAGGGCGTCTCCCGCAGTCGAGCTATCTTGGCGGGGTCAGAGCGCGCGAGTCAACCGCGCACGCGCGAAACTCAGGACTTCTTGCTCGAGTCGAAGCCGACCCAGATGGTGATGTCGTCGCCACTGACGTACGGGATCTGAACGTTGTCGACGACCTTGACGAAATCGTTGGCCTGCGCGGGCGGCGTGACAGTGACCGGCAACTGGTAAAGCTCGGAGAAGAGCGGCGTCGATTCGCGCTCGACCGCAAAGCGGACGGGCAGTGTGACGCTGGTCTGGTTGCCGGAGGGACCGAGCATCAGCCGGCCGATGACACCCATCTTGACGGTGATCAGGCCATTCGAAACGACGCAATTGCGCGACTGCTTGTCGATGACGGCTTGATACTGAAGGTCGGCGGGATTTCCGATCTTGCCGTTGCCGTAATAGTAGAGGGCTTCGGCGCCAGGGCGGACCTTGATCGGCGGACACTCGGTGGCGATGGCCGGCAGGGCCGCGGCTTCTGCAGCAATCTGGTCCGGGGAGGCCTGGGCGTCGGCGAGTTGCTGGGTCTGTGCCGACGGCGCCGATCCTCCAAAGAGACCGCCCATCGAGCAGGCGGAAAGCACCACACCTGCGACGGCGACGACCGCCACGCGAACGACAACGCCTGAATTCAAGCCCCTCACTCCCCGACTAAGCAACCACCCGCTCCTCCAATGGTCGGAGCATGGCAGGCTCCCCGCTGACTGTCACCGTTTTTGATCATTCGGCGGGCTCGCCCTAGTTTGCCGCAGGCGAAACAGGGATGGCCGCCGTAAACGGGCCATCGACGGTCTCGAACGTCAACAGGATCGAATGCCCCACCAGCCCCTCAGCTGTGCCGCCTTCCAGATGCAGCGTCCATAAGGCTCCATCCGGGCTTTTTTGCGGCGCGCCCAAGGGGATCGCCGGATCGGGTCCCTCGGCGATCAGCGAGTCGGCCGAGAGCGCGGGATCAGGATGCTTGAGGACCAGGGATCGGTCATCGGAGCCAGGAGCCGCAGAGGCAAAGGGCGGCGTGGTCTTGCTCCAGGTCGCAGGCACATCAGCAAGTGCCTGGGTCAAGCGGATAGACTGCGCGGCATCGGGCTTTGCGAAGGACAGCGGCAGCGAGAACTGAGCCCTGGCCGGCACGCAGATGTCCGAGCAGACCCCAAGGGTCACCGACGCATCGAGTGTGGCGCCTTCCCCGGCCTTCAGGGTTACCGGGAGCACCACCGGCCCGCGATAGACGTATTCGCGCAGGCCGTTCTGCGTCTCGATGCCCGGGAAGGGCCATGCCACGACCGGCGCACTAACGCCCTGCGAAGCGGAGAAATCAATTTGGGTGGGGATGCCGCCTTCTCCAGGAACGCGCCAATAGGTGTTGCTGGTCTGGGGCAGATCAAGTTCGAGGCCCGCAAGCGTCGTGCCATTGGTCATGGCGTCGGTAGAGATAAGACGAGCGCGGGCGCCCGGAGCGATATCCTGCCATGGCGTGGCGGCCGCCAAGGCTGGCACGGCGGCGAACGTCACAATGGCGATGAGCGATGCGCGGAGCATCGACGGTGGTTACACCAGAAGTTGGCGGCAAAGAAGTCACAGCCGGTCAGCGCGCCGTGATGGTCGTATTGCTGCCGCCCGCACGACGAGTAGGATTGCCGGTGACGGAGATTTGGCGATGATTTCGCTTAAGGGCCAGTTCCTCGCGGCGATGCCGGAGATGGGTGATGAGCGCTTCCACGAGAGCCTGATCTATCTGGTCGGGCATGGCGAGGAAGGGGCCATGGGGCTGATCATCAACCGCCCCATCGAGGACATGCGCTTCATCGATGTGCTCGAGGAACTCGGCATCACCGGACATGACGATGCGATCCAGCTGCCCGAACGCGTCCGCGACCAACAGGTCCTGCGAGGCGGACCGGTGCAAAAGGGTCGTGGGTTCGTGCTCCACTCGACCGACTATTTCCGGGAGGGCAACTCCTATCTCGTCAACGACGAGATCTGCCTGACGGCGACGCTCGACATTCTCAAGTCGATGGCGTTCGAACCGGTGCCCACCGAAGCCATGTTTGCGCTCGGTTATTGCGGCTGGGCGCCAGGCCAACTCGAGAACGAGATCGCGCTCAACGGCTGGCTCACCGTGCCCTACGCGCGCGCGCTGCTGTTCGGCACGTCGCCCGAGCAGCGCTACGACAGCGCACTCGGCCAGCTCGGGATCACGCGGGCGAGCCTCAGCGGAGCTGCCGGACATGCCTGACTCCGATCGAAGTCCCGAGCCGGTCATCGACATCAAGGTTGAGCCCAAGACCAAGGCCGACCAGGAAAAGATGGGCCTCGCGCTGCAGAAGCTTGCGGCCGAAGACCCGAGCTTCCGCGTCAAGACCGACGAGGAATC
>Ga0265313_10000434_pt1 | contig 44323 bp, 30 predicted proteins | sample 4123metaG_FD_203122 | JGI IMG/M metagenome (GOLD analysis project Ga0265313, IMG submission 203122) | Rhizosphere microbial communities from Carex aquatilis grown in University of Washington, Seatle, WA, United States - 4-1-23 metaG | ecosystem: Host-associated > Plants > Roots > Rhizosphere >... | reverse complement strand
GTAGGAACATCATGGAGTATTTCAAGGCATTTGATATGTTTTGCGCGAATCTGCCCTGCGGAATAGAGAGAGTCGCCCAAACGCCTCGAGGCAGTCCCGCTCGGTAGCTTCAGAAGCTCACCTGATGCAAGCGCTGAGCGGTTCAGGTAAACGACTGAATGCACGGCGACGTCATCCGCTGTTTTCTCAATGGGAAGTTCTGAGATTGGAACCTCAATAGAGGGTTTCCCTTCCATGCGCGGCGTAACCGCCCGGCTCTCCAGTTCCGGAAACAATTGCCTCGTCGACGGGCGGAATCGAACTCTGTGGCTGTGCCCGATAACGCGCGGCGACTCCGATCGGTTCATTAAATAGCTTGTGTCATCGGAAGTGTAGGTCCATCCAGCCCGGGCACAAGCATAGGCCAGTGTCGTCTTTCCTGCCCCCGAGTTCCCGCAAAGCAGAATGCCCTTACCGTCTTTGCTGACGCACGCTGCGTGTATGTCAGTTACAACCGAGGCGCCTAGCAATAAATAGACAGTCTTCTCAAGAAAGTTACTGCGGAAATATTGGATGTTATCGACGGCCGCCTGTGTCAACCAGGTGAAATTTGCCCCTGTTTCGAGATCGAGAAGCGCCTGATTCTCGGCGTCAGCGACCAGGGAGTACAGATGGTTGAACTCGCGACGCGTGGGCTCTCGGGGACACACTGAGCTATCTCCGTTCACGACGCCAATACGAATGTTCAATGACGTGTTGCCCCGTGAACAGCGCACGTGGCCGAAGCTTTCGTTAGCCGCCGACAATACAGCCGGACTATTGGTCGCAATCTCAATCGAGTAGCCAAGCGGATAGAAGATTCCTCGAAGCGGCAAATCCAAGTTGCACAGGAGCTCGCCTTCTGGAGTCCGGGGTGCATGATCGATCATCGCCCCGGAATCTTCCGCTGGAATCTTGTTCCTGTCCAATACTCCAGTTTTCTGCATATTCATTCGGCGGTCGACTCAAACAATAGATACCAGCGGATCGTTCCAGTGATGTCCAGCAACTGTCTCCGGAATGTCATTACGTCGCTGCAGCAATCTGTTCGCTCCGGGAGATCTTCAATGCCCCAAATCGCAGCGGCGCCAAAGTAATTGTTCGGAATTCCTGCGTTCTGCGCCACTTAGGCACAGCCAACAAAGGAATGACAATTGACTAACGAGCGCATGACATGCGCCCCGGCAGGGCCTTCTACTTTCGAAAGTGCAGAACAAATGCCCTATGCCGCAAACCCTCACATTCAACGCGAGGACCGAAGCGAATCGAAGCAGGGACATTGCGCTCCTGTTTTTCTCGGCGATGTCTCTATTGGCGTTTCTATTCGCCGCTCAAGCCACTGGGTTTTGCCAGATTCCTTCCGAATCCTCGCCTAACCAGGATGGTTCGCTCGCGACCGACCAAGCAGCCGAACCGATAACCGCAGCGCCGGCAGACAGTGAGAGCAGTGGTGCGCTTCGCGGTTTGGCCGCAGGTGGAACCCAGGCGTCGCCGCCAGCGCTCTCCTCCGACCAGATCATCGGCATCTTGCGCGATCATCCCGATCTCATGGCAGAGTTCAAGTCCGAGCTAGCCGACAGGTTCCAGCAACAAGGCGCTCAAATCGATGGGAATGAGATCTCCGACGAGATGCTCTACAACCAGATCTCGGCTAGTGCGGGACTGCGAGCGAACATAACAACTGTCCTGGTAGCGCGTGGCTTCGTCGATAACACCGATCTCCAGCAGGCTCGTTCGAACACCACCGATGACGGAGCCGCGGAACCTCTGCCCGGAGCACGGCAGCCTTCTCTCTCGGATGCAGACGAAGCCCCGGCGGAATTTGGCCCCGGTTCCCGCGCTGAGAGTAGCGCAACCGGTGTTGATCGCACCAGCGCATCAGGCCCGTTGACACCCGGCATGCGCCCCGGCGTTGCGCGGCAAAACTCCGGACCCGGCCCGCGTAGCCAGGAAAGAGCAAATGCGTCAACCGATTTACCCGTCGCCCTGCACGAGCCGCCCCCACTCGATTTGCAGTCCATGCGTGACCTCTACACGGAGATTCCCAGTGAGATTCCGCGGTTGCAGCGTTTTGGCTCCGACGTTTTTGTCAATCGCTCGCTGCCCTCAACGGCGCACGGTATCTCCGGTCCGAGTACTCCGTTGGACGTGCCTCTCGGTCCGGATTATGTCCTCGGCGCGGGCGACAAGCTCGCCATTGATTTGTGGGGAGGCGTCACGGAGACCATCGTTCGAACCGTCGATCGCGATGGCCGCATCATTCTTCCCGACGCTGGCGCTTTTCAAGTCGGTGGGCTGGACCTCGGCAAGGCGCAGTCCGTGATCGCGGACGCGCTAAAGCAGCAATATCGAAACGCCCAGGTCGCTGTCACCGTCGCAGGCATTCGCACGGTTCGCGTATACGTTGTGGGCGATGTCCAGCGACCCGGTGGTTACGACATCAGTTCGCTCGCAACTCCCCTGAGCGCGCTCTATGCTGCTGGGGGACCAACCGCCGTCGGTTCACTCCGGACGCTGCGTCACCTTCGTGGAACGCGGATCGTTGAAGAAGTCGATCTCTACGACTTTCTTCTCCACGGCATTCGCGCTGTCAACGCCCGGTTTGAGAGCGGCGACGCTTTGCTCGTGCCGCCGGCTGGCACTCAAGTCGCTCTCTCCGGCGCCGTCAAGCGTCAGGCGATTTATGAGCTAAGGTCCGGGGAGACAACGCTCGCCGAAGTGATCGATGATGCCGGCGGCCTCACCGCGGCCGCATCACTCAATCACATCGTGATCGAGCGTATTGACGCCGGACACGAGAGAGACACAATCACGCTTCCCATTGGCGATGGCCAAACTCCGCAGGCCGATCAGGCTGTCCTCGCGAGCTTCGCCGTGCGAGATGGAGATCGCATTCGCGTTGAGCCCATCCTGCCCTACAGTCAGCGCGCTGTGTACCTCGCCGGCCACGTGGTGCGCCCCGGGCGCCGCGCTTTCACAAACGGTATGCGTCTAAGCGACGTCCTTCACAGCTATCAGGACATGCTGCCCGAGCCTGCCGCTCACGCGGAAATCATCCGCCTCGTTCCGCCTGATCTCCACGCTGAAACCATCGACTTCACTGTTCCGGACGTTTTGATTGGAAATGCGAACGTCGATCTGAAACCGTTCGATACCATTCGCATCTACGGGCGCTACCAGGTCGATGCGCCGGCCGTCACGATTCGTGGCGAAGTGATGCGTCCTGGCCAGTATCCCATGTCGAATGGAATGACGGCCGCGCAACTCGTGCGCATTGCCGGTGGATTCAAGCGTGACGCGCTGGTTCAGCGAGCCGATCTCACCAGCTATGCGGTCGAAAGCGGAGATCGAATCATTCAGAGCCTCACCACCGTGCAAATTGGATCGGCAGTGACCGGAGGCGATCCGAATACAGATGTGGCGCTCAAACCGGGCGACATTCTCACCATTCACCAGATCACCAATTGGCCTGACATCGGTGAGTCGGTCGCGATTTCAGGCCAGGTCAGGTTCCCTGGCAGTTACGGCTTCAAAGACGGCGAGCGCCTCAGTTCCGTGCTGCGCCGGGCAGGCGGTTTCTTGCCTACGGCCTATCCCATGGGCGCTGTGCTGGTTCGAGCGCAGGTACGAGACCTGGAGCAGAGCAGCCGCGACGAACTCATCCGACAGATCGAAACCAGTTCGGCTGCGGCAAGGCTTTCGCCGGGCCTTTCCGGGTCATCCGAATCAGGTGGCACACTCCAGCTGATCAAGGATCAGCAGGACCAGGTGATTGCAGATCTCAAGAGTCACCCGCCGACTGGACGCATGGTCATTCATATCAGCTCCGACATCGACAGTTGGGCAAACACTCCCGCGGACATCGAGCTCCGCCGCGACGATGTGTTGACGGTTCCAAAGCAACCTGGATTCGTGCTTGTGACAGGTCAGGTTTATAACTCGACCGCCATTTCGTTTAGTCCGGGAAAAACTGCGGCGTGGTATCTCGGCCGCGCTGGTGGCGTCAATGCAACCGCCAACAGAAAGGAGATCTTCATCATTCGCGCCAACGGGTCGGTCATCGGCCGCCACTCCGGGGGCGGCTTTGAGAACAGTGTTCTCTCCACTCGCCTGAATCCGGGCGACGTTGTTGTTGTGCCTCAGAAGATCATCGGCGGCTCCCTTTTCTGGAGAAGTCTGCTGACCACCGGCCAGCTTGCCGCATCGTTTGCAATCACCGCTGGAGTGGCGGCAACGACGCTTTAGAAGGAATGGAAAATGACGCCGAATTCTTCTCATACGGTTTCGCAACAGGATGAGCTTTCTCAGTCGCCCGCCGAGCCGCGTTGGCTCGTCCATTCCCGGTTGCTGTGGAATCGTCGCCGCATGCTGGTTCGGTTCACGACCATTTCTTTGCTGATAAGCCTTGGTATCTCATTCGCCATTCCCAAGCAGTACAAGTCTTCGACAAGCATCATGCCTCCCGATGAGCCGGGTTCAAGCGCCATGTTGTTGGCCGCCCTTACGGCTCATCTGGGTAGCCTGGGGACGCTGGGTGGTCTTGCCGGCGGCCTTCCGGGTGGACATTCTAATTCTGAATTGTTCATTTTTTTGCTGCGCAGTGGGACGGTAAGCAGTGACCTGATTGACCGCTTCAATTTGCAGCAGGTCTACCGCAATCGCTATCGCGTCGATACCGCCAAACATCTTGCGCGCGTCACCAGGATTACTGAGGACAAGAAAAGCGGTGCGATCACGATTGAGGTCGCGGATACGGATCGCGAACGCGCTCGCGAGCTGGCACAGGGTTATCTTGACGAGTTGAACCAGCTTGTCATGCGAACCACAACTTCAGCCGCACATCGGGAGCGCGTCTTCATCGAGCAAAGGCTGCATTCAGTTCAGGCTGACCTTGAAGACGCAGAGATGAGGCTCAGCCAATTCTCGAGCAACAACACAGCCATCGACATTAAAGAACAGACTCGCGCCACGGTCGACGCCGGCGCGAAGGTGCAGGCAGAGCTCATGGTGGAGCAGTCGGGACTGGAGTCGCTTCGCCAGATTTACGGTGACGGCAACATGCGCGTGCGCGAGTCTGAAGCTCGCATTGCGAGTCTTCAGTCCCAGCTTGTGCGGATGACCGGCTCATCCGCTCCCGCCGCAGGCGAGGGGCTCCGCGATACCGCGATGAAGTCCGGCGATAGTGGCGACAAAGCCCAGTTGTATCCGCCCTTGCGCCAGCTTCCACGCCTTGGCGTTCCTTATGCCGATCTCTCTCGCCGCGTACGAGTCCAGGAAGCGGTATTCGAGCTCCTCACACAGCAGTACGAAACCGCCCGCATTGAGGAGGCCAAGGACGTTCCGGCTGTGAACGTGATCGATCCTCCCGCTCTACCGGAAAAGAAGTTCTTTCCGCCTCGGCTGCTGCTCACGCTTCTTCTCACTTGTTTTTCCTTCGCGTGCGTGTCGTCGCTGATCCTGGCACGTCATTACTGGTCGATGATGGCTCTGGATGACCCGCGCAAGAACTTTTTCGGCGAAGTTCTTCTGGTTTTGCGGCGCCGCTTCTATTCCATCCGTGCATTCCGGGGGGCCGCCACATGAAGAGGCATCTGACAAATGCCGGGTATGGTGTCCTCGACTACATCTCGTACCCCATGGGAATGCTCCTCGTGGCGCCGGTCGTTCTGCGCCGGCTCGGGGCTGCGGAGTACGGCTTGTGGATGATCTCCACCGCTGTCATCAGCGCGGGATCGATCATCGCTTCCGGGTGCTGCGACGCGTGCATTCAGCGCGTTGCGCATCTGCGTGGAAGAGGCGAATTCCACCTGATGCACAAATCCGTTCGGACCATGTTGGGCATCAACCTTTTGCTTGGCTTGGCAATCGCCGTTTTCGTCTGGATAGCAGCTCCCTTGGCCGCACACCATATCGCCGCGACCTCGCTCATTCCCACGAAGGAATGTACGATCTCGCTTCGCATTTCCAGCGTGTGCATTTTGGCACGTTCCATCGAGAGCGTGGGTGTCGGTGTTCGGCGCGCGTTTGAGCTTTACCGTGGCGCGGTCCAGATCAGCACTACGATCAGGCTCCTCGTCCTGGCTTCGGCCGCTGCGCTCGCGCTGTTCGGCCAACGGACCCCGAGCATCCTTGCGGCAACCGCGGCCTTCCTCGCCCTCAGCACTTTCCTCCAGTTTCGCCAGCCGCAAAAACTACTGGGTCACGCCATCTTGTGGCCAGCCTTTCACCATGATGAGACGCGCCTTTTGCTGGGTCAGGGTGTCTTTGTCTGGTTGCAGACCGTGGGTGGTGTCGTATTCTCGCAGTTCGATCGCATTCTTCTCGGCGTTTCCCTGGGCGCGCTGGCGGTCGCTCCCTATTCTCTGTGTGTGCAGTTTGCGCATCCCATCTTTGGTCTCACCGCTTCTGGTCTAAATTTCCTTTTTCCCTATATTTCCTCGCGCACAGGAACCATTGCGAGCAGCGAAATGAAGCGAACGCTGTTGAAGGCGTTCACTTGCAATCTGCTTCTGGTCGCAGGCGGCGCGGGTTTCCTGCTCCTTCTCGGCGATCGCCTCATCCGAATGTGGGCAGGCCCTGCCGTCGCGCTCAGCGCGGCGCGCGTTCTTCCACCCATCGTTATGGGATCTGCCTTGATGGGCCTCAGTGTTACTGGAACGTATGCCCTGCAGGCGCTCGGGCAATTCAGGACGGTGGCAACCATCAGCTTGGCCGGAAAAGCGGCAATGCTCATGGTCATGATCTACCTCATGCATCGCCACGGCCTCCAGGGTCTCGCCATGGCGCGCCTTTATTACGGTGCTGTTGCCCTCCTGGTGTATCTGCCGCTGCTTCGGCGACTCAATCCTGTTAAGGAACGAAAAGAGCTCGTTTTGCCTCTGACAATTCCTCTCGAAGCGCAAGAGGGATCGAAGCTATGAAGATTCTTGTCGCGGCCGTATCATTTTCCTCAAATATCTCCGGTGTGGAACGGCATGCCTTGAACTTGGTGCGCTGTCTCCTGTTGCAGTCCGATATTTCCGCGTTGCATGTCGTCGTTGCGCCTTGGCAACACCAGCTTCTCCAGTGTTTCCAACCCCAGGTTGATCCTCGACTGAGAACCCACGTAGCCGAGGTCCAACGAAGCTCACGCAGCCGAAATCTCTGGTACTATCGTCGGCTTCCTGAGCTTGCGGCCCGGTTGCAGGTTGAAATGGTTCATTTCTCTTTCCCCATGCCCTGCAACGGGTCGGCGTTCCATTGCCCCACAATTGTCACTCTCCATGACATGTATCCCTATGAGATTCCCCTGAACTTTGGCGTTCCCAAGTTCATCTTCAATCGTCTGGCTCTCCGGCAGTGCCTTAGCAATGTTGATGCAATCACGTGTATCTCAAAAGCAACCCGTGCCCGACTAAGGCAGTATGTCCCGGCACGCGTCGGGCAAAAGGCTTCGCAAATCTATAACTACCCGATGACGGCACCCGAGCCATCTTCTCAGTCTCCGATTCCGTGCTGGAGAGGTGAGCCATTTCTGCTCTGCATCGCACAACATCGGCGGAATAAAAACATTCCCACTCTAATTCGCGCTTTCGACCGCTTAGTGCGATCGGGCGAGATCTCTCCGCGCACTCAGCTTGTTGTTGTCGGAATTCGCGGACCTGAGAGCGAGGCCATCGATCGCCTCGTGTCCCGCTCCAGCTTGATGAACAACATTCACCTCCTTGAAGGCCTTTCAGAACCGGAGTTGCAATGGTGCTACCTGAATTGCGAAGCCCTCGTCGCTCCATCCTTGACCGAGGGCTTTGGCGCGCCAGTTGCTGAGGGCATCCTGGCCGGCTGCCGGGTCGTTTGTTCGGATATACCGGCACACAGGGAAATCGGAGAAGGGCACTGCCGATTTGTGGCGCTTCGTGAAGATTCGGACGAGGAATTCGCAGCGGCGATCGCGTCCGCCCTTCGCGAGCCGAAGCCGCAGCCGGTCTTTCTCCCCATGTTCTCTGCTCCTGCGATTGGAAAACAGTACCTGGCTCTTTATCGCCGAATCCTGACGTCAGCCGCGTCCGCGCAAGGCGCAACTGTCGCTTCCCCGATCAACATTTCAACCTCTGAAAGTCAGTCTCTATGAATAGCCTGCGTGGCCATTTAACGCTGCGGTGCTGGAGGAATTAACCATGGCAGCGCCTGATTTTGTAGCCCCGAATTTTTACGCGGAAGCGACTGCATCCGCGCATACGGAGCCTCGGGCGATTTTCCGGCAGCTGTTCAAAGGCATCCTGGCACTCGTTGAGGCGGTGGCCGATTTTGTCTCGTGCGCGGCGGGCTTCGTCGCGACCTACTGTCTTTGCGCTTCCCTGCCCTTCGGCGCTTCCGTGCATCAACCGGCGCATCGCATCGCCACGCAATGCGCAATCTTCGGATTCTTTGTGGTCTTTCTTCAGATTCGCGATGGCGCGTACAGCGCAGGCGGGGGGCTTCTGCAGATTCGGGAAACCGAGCGCGCAATTCGCGTGCCAGCCCAAGCGGCGTTTCTCCTGTGGATCGGTTCCTTATTGCTCGGTTTGAGCCTCCCGGGATTTGTGCTTCTCTTAGCTGCTTTCCTGGTTTCACTTATCCTGATCTTCCAGAAGAAGGTCCTTTTCGCCGTTATCAGGCGATTGCAGCAAAAAGAGAATCGATTCGACCGAGTTGTCGTCTACGGTCCCTCTGATTCCGGAAGAAGTGTTCTATCGGCTTTGCTTGATTCGCCCCGGCTCGGGCTCCTGCCGGTCGCTATGATTGATGTCCGCTCAGATTCTGGCGGCCCGAATATTTTGGCCATGGGATACCGTGGTCGCCCCGCCATCCCCGTGCACTCGGGGCCGCTGACATCCTCGCTGCTCGAATCTTTAGGATGCGATTTCCTCTTGATTGCAACGCCGGATTTGCCCTCTCATGCACTTCGTGACGCTGTGCGCGCCGCAACGCAGATTGGATCGGAGGTCGCGTGCCTGTCCGGCCCGGCAGATCAGACACCTGAGTGGTCCGAGTGGATTGATGTCGACGGCCTGCACTTCAGTTCGCCTAAACGCCCTTCCAGTTCCTGGCTCTACGCTTTCGCCAAGCGAATCGCCGACCTGGTCTTTTCATCCGTCCTTCTTTTAGTGCTGGCTCCTCTTCTCATTTTGATCGCGGTTCTGGTTCGTCTGGACTCGCCTGGACATGCCCTCTTCGTTCAAAAGCGAGTCGGACTGAACGGGGACCTTTTTGATATGTATAAGTTCCGCTCCATGTTTGCCGATGCCGCAATGTATGCTCCATCCCCGACCTCGTCAAGCGATCCGCGCATTACGCGGATCGGCCGCTTTCTTCGCCGCGCCAGCCTGGACGAATTGCCGCAACTCATCAACGTCTTTATGGGAACCATGTCGCTCGTCGGTCCACGGCCGGAAATGCCGTTCATAGTGGAACGCTATGACGCACGCCAAAGGCAGCGGCTCGCGGTCGTTCCCGGCATTACCGGCCCCTGGCAATTGAGCGCCGACCGCGCATACCCGATTCACTCAAACATCGAGTATGACCTTTACTACATTCGCAACCGGACCTTCGTAATGGATTTGGCCATCCTCATTCACACCGCGTTCTTTGCCGTTCGTGGCGGCATATGACGGCTCCCTTCCATTCGATGGCAGACCACGAGGGTTCCTCCACCGCCACTTCCCCAGGCGTTCAGCCAAACGCTGAGTTCATTCCCGGTCCGCAATCCATTCCCGGCTTAGTCGATGTGCTCGGCGTAAACGTTTCGGCAGTCAATATGGATGTGGCCGTCAGACTGGCGGAGAATTGGATTGACGCCGGCCAGCCCGGCTACATCTGCGTTACTGGCGTGCACGGAGTGATGGAAGCGCAAAAGGATCCTGAATTCCGTCGGATCTTGAATAGCGCGGCGATGAACCTTCCGGATGGGATGCCGATGACCTGGGTAGGCCGAATGCGCGGCTTTCGCCACATGGACCGCGTCTTTGGCCCGGACTTCGTGAACTCCCTTTGCCGCCTCTCTGTCGAGCACGGATTCCGCAACTTCTTCTATGGCGGCCAGCCCGGTGTCGCGCAGTTGCTCAGCGAAAACCTCAAAAGCAGATTTCCCGGCCTGCAAGTCGTCGGAACCTGCACGCCGCCATTTAGAAGTCTCACATTCGAAGAGGAAGACGAATTAATGGCTCGGGTGCTGCATCTGAGGCCGCACATTCTGTGGGTGGGGCTCAGCACGCCAAAGCAGGAGCGTTTCATGGCCCAATACAGCCGTCGCTTCCAGGTTCCTCTTATGGTCGGCGTGGGAGCGGCCTTTGACTACCACACCGGCCGGATTCGAGATTGCTCTCCGTGGATCAAGCGCGCTGGCTTGCAGTGGCTGCACCGCCTCTTGCAGGATCCGAAGCGTCTGTGGAAGCGCTATCTGCTCAACAACCCTGCATTTATCTGTCAGATTGTTTGGCAACTCGCAGGAGTGCGTGCAAAGGCCACCACCATTCAGTCCTTCTGAAGAGTCAGCAAACGCTCGTCGTTCTACTCATCGGCCACCTTTATGATGGGTTCATGCCTGCCTCGACCGCTAATAGGATCCCGGAATGGCTCGTAGAGCATGCCTTGCGGCCAGTAGCCATCGCGGTCGTGTTTGTTCTTGTTGCCCTCCTGTGGACGTTTCCGCTCCAACATGTGATTGCCTATCCGTTTGTGTTCCTCTTTTTCGGCGCGATCATGGGCAGCGCGTGGTTTGGTGGCATGGTCGCGGGATTTGTCGCGGTCGTTCTCTCGTCGATGTTCGTCGAGTATTTCTTTATCCCCCCGTTCTATTCCATGTCGATTGGAAAGGAATCGCAGAGCTTCTTCACTGCGTTTATCCTTTGCGCCATCGCCATTACTGTCGTAAGCTCCGCGAGGAAACGCGCCGAGTCTGCGGTAAGAACGGCCCGCGACGAGCTTGAAGAGCGAGTGAAGGCGCGAACTGCGGAGCTGGAGCAATCGAATCGGGAGACGCAGGAGAGCGAGCGGCAACTGCGCCAGCTCACTGAGGCGATCCCTCAGCAGATTTGGCGTGCCGACGCGCTGGGGAACGTGGAGTACTGCAATGGGCACCTCCTTTCCTACTTAGGCCGGCCAATCGCCCTTCTGCAAGGTGAGTCATTCTTCAATATTTTCCACGCCCTGGATGAGCCGGCAGTTCGCCAGGCCTGGCGCGCCGCATTGGAATCCAGGAACAGTTTTGAAGCTGAAGCGCGTGTGAGCAACGGCGCGGGAAGCTACCGGTGGTTTTTGATTCGAGCTATCCCGCAACTGGCGGCAGACGGGGCCGTGGCTCGATGGTATGGAATTCATATTGACATCGAGCAACAGCGTCAAGCTCAACATAGCCTTGCCGAGGCGCAGGACGAACAATCGCGCATTTCGCATCTGCTGAGCATGGCGGAAATGGCAGCATCGATCGCTCACGAGCTGAACCAGCCGCTGACCGCAGTGGTAACACATGCCTATGCCTGCCGCGAGTGGTTGCGCGAAGACGGTTTGAATATCGCCAAGGCCTCTGCAACCGCGGAAAAGATCGTGCAGGAAAGCACGCGAGCGAGTGCTGTGGTCAGCCGGGTTCGCGCTCTCTTCCGCAAGGAAGCCCAGACGCGGGAAACGACCGACATGAATGGAATCATCCGCGGCGTCATGCGCCTCCTGCGCGACGAAGCCATCAGGCGCGACCTTTCCATCCGGCTCATTTTGGCCGATTCGTTGCCGAAGCTCATTGTCGATCCCATTCAGATTCAGCAAGTGCTCCTGAATCTAACAGTGAATGCGATGGATGCGATGGCTGGAATTTCGGGACCACGAGAATTGACGATTCGCTCTCGCCAAAAGGACGTGGGCGAAGCATGGATCTCGATCGAGGATCATGGGCCAGGCATTGCCGAAGATACGATAACGCGCATCTTCGAACCGTTCTTTACGACCAAACCAAATGGAGCTGGTATGGGATTGGCAATCTGCCGTAGCATTGTCGAAATGCACGACGGGCGTCTCTGGGCAGAGAATCGTCCTGAAGGCGGAGCCGTATTTCACTTTACGGTTCGGACACAAGCATGAGCGATACGGCCAACGCGGAATCGACAGCCAGGCAGACAGTCTTCATCGTCGATGACGACCCGTCCATTTGCGAGGGGCTTTCAAACCTGCTTGAATCGGTCGGGATTCCGACCCGATCCAGCCCATCGGCAGAGACCTTCAGAGAGAGTTGGGTTCCTGAAAGTGCCGGCTGTTTGTTGCTCGACGTACGGCTTCCGGGAATAAGCGGTGTTCAATTCCAGGAGCAGATGCGCGCCATCGGAATCGATCTGCCCATCATCTTCATGACGGCGCACGGCGATATTCCAATGGTCCGTAAAGTCATGAAAGGGGGCGCGGTTGAATTCCTCACCAAGCCATTTCAGAAGGAGGAGCTGCTCCAGGCTGTCAGGGAAGCTTTCGCGCTCGACCGCACAAAACGAACAGAAGAAGAGGGTTTACGCAAGATTCGAACCCGTATTGACTCGCTAAGCCCGCGAGAGCGCGAGGTGCTGGACCTTGTGACAACAGGAATGCTCAACAAACAGATTGCCGGCCAGCTGAATCTAAGTGAAATCACGGTAAAACTTCACCGTCGGCAGGTGATGGAAAAAATGCGGGCCGGCTCATTGGCTGAACTGGTCAAGCTCTATGAGCAGTTCAAGACGTCGCCCTACGCGAACGAAGAGCAACGCTGAATCAAACTCGCCTTGAACCGGCTACCGCTCTCAGGAAGATTGTACTTGCACATCGATCGGCCAACTGGCCAATCAGTTCATTTCAAAACGTATTGCCGTCACCGCACTGTTGTCCCCTGGCAAACAGCAGAGATTTTCGTCTTGCAGATGAAAGCGAAAGCCAAGATTCTTCGCGCGCATGGCCAGCGAGTGAACCCAGCGGGATGAATGGTCGTTGCGATGCACGTAGCCTGTAACGATCAATTCGTGCCCGCTGTCTTCAGTGTCCCGGTAAATCCGGAGCGACGCTGTGTCGATTCCGGAGAAAGTGCGAAAGATAAGCGAACGCACGTCGATTGCATCATGAAGAGTTTGCAGCGAAGCGTGCCGTTGCCTGACCATTTTCGGCAGGTCCGTGTCCCATCGGTCCGCATCGCGCGCAAGCCAATCGCATTCCAGCGTGTCTTCCGATATTTGCATGCGAAGAAGCTTCAGAGAAGCGCGAGTCAGTTCCCCATATCGCAGTTGCGTCCGAAGCCGGCAAAGAAAGTGGCTGACGTTACAGAATTGTTCCGTCAGCCCCAGCAGGCCCCGCGGCTTCTCCCAGTGTTGTTTGTACACCTCGAACATTGAGACGGCAGAGAGAATCGGCATCCAGGTCTCCGGCTTGTTTGTAAGTAGATGTAGCTAGACTGCCGTAGCTCCCCGCTCACGGCTACGGATACGAATCGCGTCGCTCAGGTTGTACAAGAAGATCTTCCCGTCGCCAATCGATCCTGTATAGGCTGTGGTCAGGATCGTGTCGATCGCTTTCTCAACGACATTGTCCTGTAGGACAAGCTCCACCTTGATCTTGGGCAACAGGTCCACTTCGTATTCGCGCCCTTTGAACACTTCGGTATGGCCTTTCTGCCGGCCGTGCCCGCGAACCTCCGAAACCGTCATGCCCTCGATGCCTATTTGAATCAGCGCCGTTTTGACCGAATCAAATTTGCCCGGCCGGATGATTGCTTCAAGCTTTGTCATCTGCTCCTCCTGTCGTAACTGTCTGTATGTGGTTTCACTCAATCGCCGGTGACCTTGACGGCTTGGTGCGCGACCGATGGTGCGCCCACGGTTAGGTCCCTGGGCGTGCCTGCGGGCGCTGCCAATGACGAGATCACATACTCGGGGTAGGCAGGAATTCCGTGCTCGTGAAGATCGATGCCGTACAGCTCACCCTCTTCGGAGACACGAAGCGTTCCGGTAAGGTTCACAACGTACATCAGCACCATCGCAACACTGAACGTTGACAGTGTGATGATCCCGCTGCCGATCATTTGCGCCTTCAGCAGGGTGAATCCGCCGTGATAAAACAAGCCGGCCAGTGGGGCGGAGTTGTCGGGACTGACGGGGCCCGTTGACCCGTACTTGCCGCAGGCAAAGAGGCCGAGAGACAGTGTGCCCCAGATTCCGCAGAAGCCGTGAACAGGGACAGCGCCGATTGGATCGTCGATTCGCAACCACTCAAGCAATTCAACGCCGAGGCAGACGATAACGCCGGCTATGCCGCCAAGAAGGATGGCTCCCGTCGGACTTACCCAATAGCAGGGGCAGGTAATGGCCACCAGCCCTGCAAGGAATCCGTTGACCGTGAATCCGATGTCCCATTTCTTGGTGAGCGTATAGGCATAGAACATCGCGGTCAGGCCGGCCGCACAAGCCGCGAGCGTCGTATTTGTTGAAACGCGACCGATCCCAACGAAGTCCATCGCCGAGAGCGTTGAGCCCGGATTGAAGCCGTACCACCCGAACCAGAGAATCAAGCCACCGGATGCGGCAATCGTCAGGTCATGCGGAAGCATTGGGCCGCCGCCATCACGCTTGAATTTTCGGCCAAGCCGCGGGCCCAGAATAATGGCGCCGGCAAGTGCGATAAAACCGCCGATGGTGTGCACAACGGTTGAACCGGCGAAGTCGTGGAAACTCTGTCCGAGGTTCGGCAGGAAATAGCCCGATGAGCCCATGGTAGCCAGGAATCCGTCCGGACCCCATGCCCAGTGACCAATAATCGGATAGATGAACCCGGAAACGCCCACAGAGTAGAGCAGGTCGCCGAAGAAACCGGTGCGGCCGATCATTGCGCCTGAAGTAATCGTTGAGCAGGTGTCGGCGAAGGCAAATTGGAAGATCCACACGGCAAGGAACGCAACGCCGGTGGACTCGTAGGTATCGGGCGCGCCCTGCAGGAAGAACCAGTGATAGCCGATGAATCCGTTTCCGTGGCTGAACATGAATGCAAAGCCGATGGCATAGAAAAGAATGCCGCAAAGGCAGGTGTCGACGATGCACTCCATGAGCACGTTGACGGTTTCGCGCGAACGGCAGAATCCAGCCTCCAGCATGGTGAATCCGACTTGCATGCCGAAAACCAGAAAGGCCGCAATCAACGTCCACGCGGTATTGACCGGATTGACGATGTCTTCCGGCTTCACAGTGCTGTCAGCGGCATAAACCTTGGCAAAAAACACGCCGCCGACGGCAGCCATGATCAACAAGGTTATGCCGACGCCTGCTAGCTTGCCCGCGAACAGTGTGGCGCCATAGCGCCGCCACTCGGGTTCGCGCAGTCGCGACGTCAAACGCGTAAGCTTCTGTGCAAAAGACAGGGATCTCCTTTGCCGCACGATACGTTTCAGCATGAGGCCCTCCAGGCTAGTTTTTAGATTCTTGTTCCAGCGACCGAATGACTGCGATGAATGTTTTCTGTTGACAACTCCACGGAGGAATCTGAGCGCAAGGAACGATCTGCTCAGACCGGCGGACTTAGAGCTAGGTCTTTTGGGGAACTCGATTAACAACGGTGATTGTTGCCAGCACGATTTCTGCTTGAGTGGATTCTAGACATCTTGGTCAATAAGAAATAGCTATACCTTGGTATAGATTATTGCCATTGAAGCGCCAATCGATTTACTTATTTCGAATTGCCGGCGGATTTCTCCCTTGCAAACTTATGCTTCATCGTGTTTGCAGGCTATCCTTTTCGCAATCGGCAGGGCCGAAGAGCTCACGTCGCTCGAGGCGCGTTTTAGCTCGCTCACCAATTCCGTTTTTCGCAATCCCCAAAAGACACCCTGACTCAGATGCCGCTGTATGCTGAGAATCCCCCGTCAATGGGAACCACTACACCGGTGACAAACTCCGACGCCGGCGATAGCAGCCAGAGCACCGCGCCAAACAAGTCTTCCGGCTCACCAAAACGCGCCATGGGCGTATGCCCGACGATCGATTTGCCCCGCGCAGTCAGCTCGCCGGTATCTTTATCGGTTAAAAGAAAACGATTCTGATTGGTGAGGAAGAACCCGGGTGCAATCGCGTTCACGCGAATCTTCGGCGAGTATTCCTGCGCCATATGCACAGCCAGCCACTGCGTAAAGTTGCTCACCGCTGCCTTGGCGGCCGAGTAGGCCGGGATGCGCGTCAGGGGCCGGAATGAGTTCATCGACGAAATGTTCAGAATCGTTCCGTAGCCCTGCGCCGCCATAATCTTTCCAAATGCCTGGCTGGGAAGAATCGTCCCCAGAATGTTCAGCTCGAACACCCAGCGCAATGCGTCGGTCGGCAGATCGAAGAATTTCAGCTCGCCACTCGTCGTGGCCTGGGGCTTGTTGCCGCCCGCGCCGTTCACCAGGCAGTCCAGCTTGCCCAGACGGCTCAGAACATCCCGTGCCGTTTCCGCCACACTGTCGCGATTGAGCACATCGCACTGAAAGACCGAGACCTGCTCTCCATGCTCGCCCATCCGCTCAACTGCAACCTTACCCGCTGCCGGATTCACATCGAGAATGGCTACCTGCGCCCCGCAGCTAGCCAGCGCCCTGGCGATCTCGCTGCCCAGGACGCCCGCGCCACCGGTAATCGCCACAGTTCTTCCAGAAAAGTCGTACATCCTCGTCAGTTCATCCAGGTCGAACGGAGCCCGATGCGTCGCTTCCGCATCCCGTCGAATTTCGTTGACAGCTTCCATCACCGCAGGTCCCGCCATATTGCACCTTTTCCTTTGCCCTTCCGGCCTCAGACACACCGCGGAGACGAAAGGACGTTTGAGAAACAGGGTTTCGCGGAAAGTGCTTTTCCCACGGTGCGGGTTGTCACACGCGCGTGTATGCCAAATCACGGCCTTGGCTTGCCGCACGCTGTATCAGATAAAGAGGAAGAACACGAAGGGGTGCGTCCATGCTTCTCGAGTTGAGCGTATTGCCGAAGGGCAAAAGCCCTCATGTCTGCGACGCCGCAGCGCACCTGGGAAAAATAATCGACGCCAGCGGTCTCTCCCATCAGGCAAAGAACAAGGGGACCGTCCTCGAAGGCACTTGGGAACAGCTGATGGCAGTGGCGAAGAAATGCCATGACGAAGTCATGAAGACGAACGAACAGTTTGTCACCGTCATGCGCGCCGTCGATGGTCCGGAAGTCGACGGCCCGGACGTTGACGGCCATCATGCGGCGGCCTCTTCGCTCGCGCCCGGGGATTGCGCCGCAATAAAAGAACTCCTCGAAGATGACGGCGATTGGTTGATCCCATAAGAAAAGCGGAGCGATGTTCGCTCCGCTTTCCCGTTCCCTGAAAGTCTCAAGCCTCAGTACAGCCGGAAGTTCACCTCGATGGTGATCATCACCGGTACAGGCGTCTTTCCGTCCTTCATGGCCGGCCTGAATTTGTACTGGCGAATGGCTTCGATGGCCTTCTCATCCAGGCCCATACCCAGTGGCTGCGTAACATGAATATCCTGCGGATTGCCCTGCGCATCTACGATCAGCGAGATCATGCAGACCCCTTGATACTTGGCGCGCCGTGCCTCGTCGGAGAACTCAGCTTCCACGCTGTGGACGACCTCCGGCGACGAGATCCTGCCGCCAACCTGGTACAGTCCGCCACCTGTGTTGCCTCCCTCGCCGGGTCCATATCCGTTCCCGCCGCCCGGTCCCATCCCGCCGCCGTGGCCCGTGCCCATGCCCGCTCCGTTTCCAGAGCCGGCCGACGCAATGGTCACATTGGCTGACGTGTGCATGCCGACCATCGGCATGTTCATGTTGTCGGGCAGTCGAATGTCCTTCTGCACGTTGATAGTCGGCGGATCGGGAATTTTCGGCTTCTCGAGCGTCTGAGCCTGCGGCGGCGTTATTGTGTCCTTCGCCTTCTCAGGCAGCTTGCCCTTATTGGCTTCGATGATGCTCCGGTCGCCGCCACCGCCGCCGCCGCCAGCCTTGATTTCGGATTTCGGCGCGTTGTATACACCCACATCGATGTTCGTCGCCTGCACAGGCGGAGCCACGATGTTGTGGACCACGCGAATGCCCAGCCAGATGGCCAGCAAGAGGATGGCAATATTCAACGTCGATGAGATCCCGATGGCCCAGGGATTCGCCTTCACCGCCATCCGATCGGGAACCGGAATGGGTTTCGAGGTCAGCTCCAGAGGCGGCAGCTTGACCGGGAAAAACACGTCCTGGACGCGCTCCCAGAGGCTTGCCCAGATCGGCTCCTCATGGAACGCCTTTCCCAGGAATGAATCCAGCTCGTGGCCAGTACCTGGAACCGAGGCTCCTTGTTCGTCCTTTTCTTCCGGTGTCATGAGTCGATCGTTCGCCTTCTTGCCGGTGCCGTCCCGGCTGTCCCGGCCTGCCCTTGCGTGTCTCCTGACGCGAGCGCGCCGGCCGTCAGGCCCATCAATCCATTATATGCGGGAACGCGTGGGCCTTCCTCTCGGTTCCCAGGCAGACTGAGAGTCAAGTGTTCCGCTTTCCCATAGAACAGTGCATTCACCACTCCCATACGCAATAGACGGTCGGTGGGTTCGGTTTGTTACCGGGAAAAATGTCACCCCTTTGTTTACACTGATTCTTGAGCAAGTTTCGATCACCGAACGGAGCCCAGATGTCCCCTGCGCCAGAGTTGAAGGCGACCCTCACCCTGCCTCAAACCGCCTTCTCGATGAAAGCCAATCTGCCGCAGAATGAGCCCCTCCGGCTCGCCCATTGGGCCAGGCTCGATCTTTATGGAGAGATGCGGAAAGCGGGCCTCGGGCGGCCTGTTTACCTCCTGCACGACGGTCCTCCCTACGCCAACGGCCCCATCCACCTTGGGCACGCCCTCAACAAAGGTCTCAAGGACTTCGTCGTCAAATCCAAGACTATGGCTGGATTCGACGCCCCTTTCGTCCCCGGCTACGACTGCCACGGCCTCCCCATCGAGATCAAAGTCGATGAGAAACTGGGCCACAAAAAGCTCTCCATGCCGGTCCCCGAGGTCCTTGAAGCCTGCCGCGCCTACGCCCAGAAATATGTCGACCTGCAGACCGGGCAATTCGAGCGCATCGGCTGCTTCGGCCGTTGGCCAGCGCCCTACAAGACTATGGCGCGTGGATACGAGGCCAGCATTCTGGAGGCCTTCTACGGCTTCCTTGAGAAAGGTTTCGTCTATCGCGGCCTCAAGCCGGTTTACTGGTGCATCCACGACCGAACGGCACTCGCCGAGGCTGAAGTCGAGTACGAGAACCACACCAGCCCGTCGGTCTACGTTCGCTACCGGCTCACCTCGGATCCAGGCGCCATCGCGCCCGCGCTTGCCGGGAAGCAGGTCTCCACCATCATCTGGACCACTACCCCATGGACCCTTCCCGCGTCGCTGGCCGTGGCATTCCACCCTGATTTCGAATACGTGGCCCTCGAAGCAAACACGCCACAAATGCCGGGTGCCCCATCCTTGCCGCAGGCAAGGGTGGGAGACCACGACACTCAACCTGTCTACATCGTCGCCGCCGCGCTGGCCGAGCAGGTCGCTGCCGCCTGCAAGCTGGGACCCACCAAGGAGCTCGCCCGCTTCAAGGGCGCAGTCCTCGATCGCGTCACCTTCCAGCATCCGTTTCTTGATCGCCCCATCCTCGGCGTGCTGGCCACTTACGTCACCGCCGACACGGGTACCGGCGCAGTCCACACCGCGCCAGCCCACGGCGCCGACGACTTCTATACCGGCCAGCGCTACGGCCTCGACCCCACCTCCCGGGTCGATGCGGGTGGGCACATCCACTTCGATCCCGAATCCTGGCACAGTCCCCAGCCCCCGGCCTTCGACGGCCTGACAGTCTGGAAGGCGAATCCGGTCATTGTCGCCATGCTCGAAGAACGCGGCGCGCTCCTGGGCGGCTCTCAGCTTGAGCACTCCTATCCACACTGCTGGCGCTGCCACCACCCCATCATCTTCCGCGCCACCGAACAGTGGTTCATCTCGCTCGAAACCCCAATGAAGCGTGCCGACAGCTCTGATACGACATATCGCCAGTTAGCGATCGAAGAAATCGACAAGGTGATCTGGGACCCGGCGTGGGGCAAAGAGCGCATCACCAACATGATTGCCACGCGTCCTGACTGGTGCATCAGCCGCCAGCGTATCTGGGGCGTGCCCATTGCTGTCTTCATGTGTGAAGAATGCGGCCAGCCCATCGTCGACGCGGATCTCAACCGAAAGATCATCGGCCTGTTCGAGCGCGAGGGCGCGGAGGCGTGGCATATGACTCCGCTTGAATCCCTTTTGCCCGCCGACGCCAAATGCGCGAAGTGTGGCAGTAAAACGTTCCGCAAGGAGACCGACATTCTCGACGTCTGGTTCGACTCCGGCGTCAGTTGGATGGCCGTCTGCGAGTCCGACCCCGACCTTAGTGCCGCCTACAAAGCATTTCAGTCGAGAACCGAATCCGGCTCGCGTACCGAAGCTGTCAGAAATGGAGCCTCGTGTCAGGGCACGACTTCAGTCGTGCCGAAAGCAGCAGAAAAAGGAGCCGGGGCTTTAGCCCCTGCAGTCACGCCCGAGGTCCTCTACCTGGAGGGCGGCGACCAGCATCGCGGCTGGTTCCACTCTTCCCTTCTCACCTCGGTTGCGCTGCGCGGACGCGCACCCTACTCGCACGTTGCCACCGCCGGCTGGACGCTCGACGAACAGGGCCGCGCCATGTCGAAGTCGCTCGGCAACGGCGTCGATCCAGTCGACATCGCCAACCGCATGGGCGGCGAGATCGTGCGCCTCTGGGTTGCCTCCGTCGATTTCCGCGAAGACATGGCCGCCAGCGAGAGCCTGATGCAGCGCTGCGCGGAGCTCTACAAAAAACTGCGCAACACCTTCCGCTTCCTGCTCGGCAATTTGAATGGCTTTGATCCGGCGCGCGATCGCGTCGCCGAAAAGGAACTGCTCCCGCTCGACCGTTACATGCTGGCCCGCACGCGCGACCTCGCGGAAAAAATCCTCGCGTGGTACGAGGCCTTCGAGTTTCACCGCATTTATCACGCTGTAAACGAATTCGCCATCGTCGACCTGAGCTCCTTTTATCTCGACGTTCTGAAGGACCGCATGTACACCTTCGCGCCCACGAGCCAGGCGCGCCGCTCCGCGCAGACGGTTCTGTGGCAAATTACCGAGGCGCTGGTCCGGCTAACCGCCCCCATCCTCACCTTCACTGCCGACGAAATCTGGGAGCACCTGCCCTCCGTCGAAGGCCGCGAGGCCTCGGTCCACCTCGCCCTATTTCCAAAACCAGAAGAAATCTTCTCCCAGGATCCGGCATGCTTGATGGAAAACTGGAAACTTCTCTTTGCAATTCGGGGCGGCGTGCTCGCTGCGCTTGAGGAACTTCGGAAGAGCAAGCTAATTGGTAAATCACTTGAGGCGGATGTCGAGCTGTATGCAGAGGGAACAGCTTACGAGTACTTGCGAGAGTCCGGTGCTTCCTTGACGGAGCTCTTTAACGTTTCGCAAGTCCGCGTGATCAAGGATTTCCAAAAAGCTCGAAGCAGCACGCGGGTACCGAATACACAGGAAATTGGGTTTGAGAACATTGCGGATCTCCGAGCGTTCGTTCTCCCCGCCTCCGGCCACAAATGCGCGCGCTGCTGGAACTTCATGCCCGAAGTCTCCAACTACGGTATCTGGGAGAATGTCTGCACGCGCTGCCAGTCCGCCTTGCACGAGATGGGCATTGAACCACCACAAAGCGTCGCGGCGCCGGCGGAGGCCAACCAGTGAACTTGCTGACAAACTGGCCCAGGCACCGCCGCTTATTCTGGTTGTTCCTCATCTCGGCGCTCGTCATCATTGCCGACCGCGGCACCAAAACCTGGGTCGCCACCCACATTCCCCTCGGCGGAGCCATCCCCGTCATCCCGCGCTTCCTGCGCATCACCCACTGGACCAACGAAGGCGCAGCCTTCTCGCTCTTCGCGGATACGGCTTCGCCCAACGCCGTCCGCTGGGCACTGGTCACATTCACGCTCATCGCCGCGGTCGCCATCTTTATCGTGTTGCTCCGCATCGGCAATCGGTTCACGCTCACAACCGTGGCACTCGCGCTCATCCTCGGCGGCGCGATTGGCAATGTCCACGACCGCATTCTCTACGGTTCGGTCATCGACTTCATTGAGGTCCACATCTTCTCCTACCACTGGCCCGACTTCAACGTGGCCGACTCCTCCGTCGTCATCGGCGCTTGCCTGCTGATGCTCGATTCGCTTCTGCCGCACCGCAAACCGCAAGTCTGACCTTTTGCCCAGCCGCAGCAAATCAGCACCGCAATCTGGCGGCTATAATTGGTCGGACCTCTTAGGCAACGGGCAGCCGCGCGAAATGACTTCATCAGCTTCTGATTCCAACGCTCCTTTGAATCTGGCTCCGGCGGGCCGCATGTCGCATCTGCGATGGGTCATCTGCTCTCTTCTTTTCCTCGCCACTGTCATCGCCTACATCGACCGCGGAGTCATCGCCTACCTTGAAAAGTTTCTCGAGGGAGTGATCCCCGGCCTCAATAGCATCAAGTATGGATACATCCTCGCCGCGTTCCAGGCAGCTTACGCCATCGGTATGGTGGTGGCCGGCGGCCTCACTGACAAGCTGGGCACGCGCAAAGCTTTTGCCATCGCCATTTGTCTGTGGAGTGTCGCGGCCATGCTTCCGGGCCTGGCATTCTCGGTCGTCACCTTCGGCGTGGCCATGTTTCTGCTCGGCCTGGGAGAGGCGGCCAACTTCCCTGCTTGCATCAAAACCGTTGCCGAGTGGTTTCCCAAGCGCGAACGCGCGCTGGCCACCGGGATCTTCAACTCCGGCGCCAACATCGGCAACATTGCCGTTCCGTTGATCGTGCCGTTCCTAGTCGCGGTGTTCAGCTGGCGCGGAGCTTTTGTCGTCACCGGCGCAATGGGCCTCGTCTGGCTGGCCGCGTGGCTCGTCCTCTACCGGCGCCCGGAGCAGCACCCCAGCGTTTCCAAAGGTGAACTGGATCTGATCCTCAGCGATCCTGTCGAGAAGATCGAATCGGTCCCCTGGAGCAAAGTGCTTCCCCTTAAGGAGACCTGGGTCTTCGCTATCGGCAAGTTCCTCACCGACCCAATCTGGTGGTTCTACCTTTTCTGGTTGCCTCGCTACCTGCAAACCACCTTCGGCCTCAGCCTCTCGGCCAACCGGCTTCCGCTCGTAATCGTGTACAGCATTTCCACAGTGGGCAGTATCGGCGGCGGATGGATTTCCTCGGCTTTGTTGAATCGCGGAAAGAGCGCGAACTTCGCCCGCAAGACCGCCCTGTTAATCTGCGCCCTGTCCGTGCTGCCGATTTTTATTGCGCCATACCTTCATCACCTCTGGCTTGTGGTCGCCGTTGTGGGCCTTGCCACCGCAGCTCATCAGGGGTGGTCCGCAAACCTGTTTACCTTGCCCTCCGATCTGTTTCCCAAGGCCGCGGTCGCCAGCGTCATCGGCATTGGAGGCATGGCCGGTGCGATCGGCGGCGTACTGTTTCAGTTGGCCACAGGCTACGTCGTCGGACTCACCCATAGTTATGTGCCGCTGTTTGTCACGGCGTGCATGGCTTACCTGCTAGCGCTGCTGATCATCAACGCCATCACGCCCAAACTTGCGCCGGCAAAGATTAGCTAGAACTGTTTGCATAATTCCTGGTTTGAAAGGGCACGACTTTAGTCGTGCCATAGAGGCAGCATAAACGTGGGGCTTTAGCCCCTGAGGGACACTTGGTCGCCATCCCAAGCACACTTGAGCAACCGGCTGTAGCTTCGTGCAAGAATCAAAAGATGCGCCGCTCAAGATTTCTCCGCGCGCCGTCGTCGCAAGATTCGCAGCAATCGGCAGAATTGCACGACCGTTTCGCATATCACCTGCGAGGGACCCGATGAAATACACATTCACTTTCCTTCTGGCGCGCGCAACCTTCGGCGCCGCGGTGGCCTTTGCCGTTCTTTTCCTGGTTCCCCGCCCCGCTTTCGCTCAGCGCCTGCCCTCGACTGTTATCCCCACCCATTACACCCTCAAATTCGCGCCCGACCTCAAAGCCGCCACGTTCTCCGGCGAGGAGGCGATCGACGTAAACATCGTCACATCCACCAACTCAATCACTTTGAACGCCATCGAAATCCACTTTGAATCTGTCACGATCACTCCCAATGGACCCGAGCAAACGGGCACCGTTACCCTCGATGCCGAAAAGCAGCAGGCTACCTTCACGTTCCCCAACACTATTCCCGCCGGAAACGCCACCATCAAAATCCGCTACACCGGCATCCTGAACAACGAACTGCGCGGCTTTTACCTCTCAAAAACCGCAAAGCGCAACTACGCCGTCACGCAATTCGAAGCCACCGATGCGCGCCGCGCCTTTCCCTGCTTCGACGAGCCCGCCATCAAGGCGACCTACGACATCTCGCTGGTCATCGATGCCGCCGACACCGCAATTTCAAACTCCGCCATCGTGGCCGATACGCCAGGACCCGGCGCAGGCAAACATACGCTGGTCTTCGGTACCACTCCCAAAATGTCCACCTATCTCGTCGCCTTCCTCGTCGGCGACTTCCAATGCACCGGGGCGCGCGAGGACGATGTGGACATTCGCGTCTGCGCCACACCCGACAAGGTCGCCCTCACGCCGTTCGCGCTTGATGTCGCCAAATTCGCACTCCATTACTACGACGACTACTTCGGCATCCATTACCCGCTCAAGAAACTCGACCTGATCGGCGTTCCCGACTTCGAGGCCGGCGCCATGGAAAACTTTGGCGCCATCACCTACCGCGAATCCGACCTCCTGCTCGATCCCAGGACTGCTACCGTCGCCGACAAACGAGACGTCGGCCTCGTTGTCGCGCATGAAATGGCGCATCAATGGTTCGGAGACTTAGTCACCATGCAGTGGTGGGACAACGTCTGGCTCAACGAGGGCTTTGCCACGTGGATGGAGAACAAGCCCGTAGCCGCGATGCATCCCGAGTGGAACATACCCGAGGAGGTGGCCAGCGACGAACAGGACACACTTGACATCGATGCGCAGCCGACCACGCGCGCCATTCGCGCCAGAGCCGATACGCCCGACGAGATCGATGAAATGTTCGACGGCATCGCCTACGGCAAAGCCAGCGACGTACTGCTGATGGTGGAGAACTACCTCGGCGAGGAAACCTTTCGCAAAGGTGTGCAGGCCTACCTGAAACCACACGAATACGGCAACGCTACGGCCGAAGACTTCTGGAATGCACAGACGGCCACTAGCCACAGACCAGTCGACAAGGTCATGGAGTCGTTTGTAGCGCAACAAGGGGAGCCGATCCTTGACTTCGGCGCACCGGCAAATGGCGATGTCTCAGTTGAGCAGAAGCGATTCTTTCTCAGCCCTGGCATCTCGCCCGATCGCGCGCAGAAATGGACGCTTCCGGTTTGCTTCAAAACCGCCGGACCCCAGGACTGCGAACTCGTGACGCCGGCAACCTCCCGCGCCCCGGTACCGCGAGCGAGCCTCCTCTTCGCCAACACTGGCGGCAAAGGCTATTACCGAAGCGCCTACTCACCCGCGCAATATCGCGATCTTGTCGTACACGCCGCATCGAGCCTCACTCCGCCAGAACAGATCAGTCTGCTTGGCGATGAATGGGCCCTCACGCGCTCCAATCACGCGGCCATCGGCGACTATCTTGGCTTGGCCGCGGCTCTCAAGTCCGAATCCAACGTTGAACTGTTTTCGAGCGCCGCCGCGAAGATCGGAACCATCGCTGACAAAATCGCCTCGACGAAGGAAGAGCGCGATCAGCTGGCTGCGTGGATTCGCCGCAACTATGCGCCCGAATACGCCAAACTCAACCCTCCCGCAGCCGGCGACCCGCCTAACACGCGCGAACTGCGCGCCAAACTGCTCGGCCTGCTCGTGAATCAGGGAGACGACAGCGATCTCGAGGCCGATACGCGCAAGATTGCCGACAAATTTCTCCGCGACCCCACATCGATCGATCCGACGCTCGGTGAGGCCGCCTTGCAGGCCGCTGCAAAAAACGGCGACGCCGCGCTTTTTGACCGCCTGCAGAAGGTGTATGAAGACTCCTCCGATCCGACAGTCCAGGAGAATGCGCTGCGGCTGCTGGTTCAGTTTCGCGACCCCGCGCTGCTCGAGCGAGGGCTGGAGTATTCGGTTTCAGACAAGGTCCGCAACCAGGACGCCGCAATTCAATTGAGGACGGGCCTTCGCATTCCGGAAAATCGCGATCAGGTCTGGAAGTTCATCAAGACACATTGGGATGCTGTCCGGGCCAGCCTGACCACCGACCTGGGAGCGCTGATGGTCACCGGCACCGGGAGTTTCTGCACCGATGCCGCGCGCGACGACGTGAAAAGCTTCTTCACCGCTCATCCCGTTCCGGCCTCCGATGTGGCACTCAAACATGCGCTTGAGAACATCGACGGCTGCGTTGAGTTGCGGAGCCTTCAGGAGCCGAATCTGAAGACCTGGCTGGCCGCCAACGCCGGATCCTGAGAGACTTTTTGGATTGCGCCCCTCCGTGATGTCAAGCCCTTCACACGGCGAATCCATGCTCATCTCATTCAATCCAAACCAGATATTTTCTCCGCGAAGTTTGCCGATTTATTCCGGCATAAGGCGCATCATCATTCCATGATCATTGTTTCGGAAAGCGGCCAGCCGAATCGTCCGCATGAACCCCCCTTGGGTGTCTTACTCGCCGCAAAACCGGCAGCTCGGCTCTCCGTTCAGGATAAGAATAATAAAAAAAGATTTCCTGCCTCCGAATTGGTGCAAATGCCATTTAACTCTTTTATCATCAACGAATATCGGACGAAAGCGTCGACAAATTTCGTCGATTTTATTGCTCCGGACGACCCCAAGTGGCTCAAGCAGCCGGAGTGTCCGGACCCGGCTTACAGCTTCCGCAGCCGTTCGCAGGCTTCGTCGAGCTCGGCATCCTGCTTGGCAAAGCAGAAGCGCATCAGATTCTCCCCGCGGCCTTTGCGGAAGAAGGCCGATCCGGCAACGGCTGCAACGCCGGTCGCGCGCAGCAAGTGCCGCGCCTTCTCGGCAGCCGTTTTGCCCGGCAAGCGCTCGACGTTGGCCATGATGTAATAGGCCCCCGGAGGCACCGATGGGTCCATGCCGGCGTCTCTCAATGCGCTCGAAAGCCGGCCGCGCTTCGACTGATGATCGGCGGCAAGCTGCTTGTAGAATTCCGGCGGCAACTGCTCCAGGCCCGCCGCGGCGCCCACCTGCAGCGGCGCGGGCGCGCACACATACGTCAGGTCATGGAAGTGCCCCATCGTCGGCATCCATCGCGCATCGGCTGTAGCATAGCCAATCCGCCAGCCGGTGATCGAAAACGTCTTGCTGAAGCCTGAAATCACAATCGTGCGTTCGCGCATGCCCGGCAGCGTCGCAGGGCAAATGTGATGCCCGCCGTCGTAGACGAAGTATTCATAAATCTCGTCAGTGAAGAGGAAGAGATCGTGCTCAATGGCCAGCTTTGCTACGGCTTCAAGCTCCGGCAGCGTAAAGATCTTCCCCGTCGGGTTCGCAGGCGTGTTCAGCAGGATGGCGCGAGTCCGTGGCGTAACCGCGGCCCGCATCGCATCCACGTCAAGCTGCCAGTCTGGCTCCGCCAGGGCAACCAGCACGGGTTCAATGCGCAGCGAGTCGAGCGTGTGCACATGGTAGCCGTAGAACGGCTCGAAGACCAGCACCTCGTCGCCGGGATTGAGCAGTGCCATGGCGGCCGCGTGGAGGCCCGCTGTCGCTCCCGATGCCACCATCACCTCGTTTTCGGCGTCGTAGGCCAGCCCGTAGTCGCGCTGCTGCTTGGCCGCAATGGCCTCGCGCAGCCGCCCAATGCCGTCGCATCGCGTATAGATGTTTTGCCCCTCGCGGATGGCCTCGATCGCCGCGGCTTCCACAACAGCGGGCACCGGTGTATCGCACACGCCCTGCGCCAGGTTGATGCCGCCTATGCGATCGCATTCCGTGGTCATTGCACGGATTTCGGATTGCAACGTCTTGGGCGCGAGAGCGCTGAGGGCGAGTCGCGATTCAATTCCGGTGGCGGGCGTGGACGGGCCTGGCAAGGGGAAGTTCCTTTCCAGCCATTTTACCTTTTGGGGCGCGCTTTTCGGTCCTCCTATTCATGTACGCTGCGTCGCAGCCAGGTTGGCCATCGCCGTAGTATCGTGCAGAAAGAATCGATGCACGAGCTTTCCATCGCGGCCAGTATTGTTGAGGCGGTCACCGAGTCGGCCTCCGCTTATCCCGGTGCGCGCGTCAAAGAAGTACGGCTGCGCGTGGGCGCGTTGGCTTCAGTCGTTGAAGATTCGCTCCAGTTCTGCTGGGAGCTGGCCTCGGCAGATTCACCCGTTGCCGGTGCGGCGCTGGTCATCAAAATACTGCCGGTGATCGTGCACTGCGACGCTTGCGGCGCTGATTCTGAGATCGAGGGCGTGCAGAGTTTTCGCTGTTCGCGGTGCGGCGAGCTGGCCGCCGACTTCCGCCAGGGGCGCGAACTCGAGATCGAATCGATTGAGCTGGAAGAACCGGACGCTGGAGAAGCGCTGGTCGGCGCGCCAAACCCGGTCCAGAAAGAGCAGTAATGGAGCACTTATGACCACCCGGATTGTTGAGCTGCGGCGAGGAATCCTGAAGAAGAACGATGAGCTGGCGGCCGGGCTGCGCCAGCGCTTCACCTCGGCCGGAGTGCTGGTGCTGAATCTCGTCTCGAGTCCCGGCACAGGGAAAACGGCTTTTCTCGAACTGACCCTTCGTGAACTGCTCGCTCGCGGCGCAAAAGCCGCGGCTCTCGTCGGCGACCTTGAAACCGACAACGACGCGCGGCGCCTCGCGGCCAGCGGAGCGCCAGTGCGTCAGATCAACACCCATGGCATATGCCACCTCGATGCGGAGATGGTCACGAAGCACATGAAAGAATGGAAGGAAGTCTCGCTCGCAGGACTCGACTATCTCTTTATCGAGAACGTCGGCAATCTGGTATGCCCATCCAGCTATGACCTGGGCGAACGCGTCCGCGTCGCGCTGCTCAGCGTGACCGAAGGCGAAGACAAGCCGCTCAAGTATCCGGGGCTTTTCAACTCCTCCGATGCGGCGGTCATCACCAAAATCGATCTATCGGCTCCCTGCGGGTTCGATCGCGAGCTCGCCCTCAAAAACATCAACGAGATTCGCCCCGGAATCCGCACCTTCGAAACTTCGGCCAAAACCGGCGCGGGTATGGACGAATGGATCGCATACCTCGCTGAGCAGGCGCGCCCGGCCTGAACCGGAACGGACATACAAACAGCATTGACCGTCCCCTTCTTGGCCGTTGCGCAAAGCTCGCCGAAGCGATACCTTTCAGCTAAGGTCGGTAGAACAAAATGTGCCCCTCGGATTCCCCCGGGCAGGACACGGCTGCAAAGCAGTTCGTTGCGCCGGGCTTTGCCCAAAACACGATTGAGCGGCTGTTTGAATTCTCGCCTGACGCCATTCTGGTCACGGACGCAGACGGCGTGATGCGTGCCGCGAACCCACGCACCGTGGAGCTGTTCGGCTACTCCGCCCAGGAGCTTATCGGACAACCGATCGAGATCCTTGTGCCGGCGCGTTTCCGCGGTGGCCATCCGCGCCATCGCGAGAATTACAGCGCCCACCCCCGCACCCGCCAGATGGGCGCGGCTCTCAACCTCTTCGGCCTGCGCAAGGATGGCACGGAATTCCCGGTCGACATCATGCTCAAGCCCATGCAGACTGAAAGCGGGCCGGCAGTCGTCAGCTTCATCCGCGACGCCACCGAGCAGCGCGCAGCGCAGGAGGCGTTGCGGCTCAACGATCAGCGACTGCGCTCCATTGTCGAAAGCATCGGCGAATACGCCATTTACTTGCTCGACCGCGACGGGCACGTGCTTACCTGGAACCCCGGCGCCGAACGCATCAAAGGTTACAAGCCGGACGAAGTCCTCGGCCTGCACTTCTCGCGCTTTTTTACGCAAGAAGATCAGGAGCGAGGCCGCCCTGCTGAGTTGCTGCGCCAGGCCGTGGCCCGGGATCGCGTGGAAGAGGAAAGCTGGCGCGTCCGCAAGGATGGTTCGCGCTTCTGGGCCAACATCGTTATCACGGCCATCCGCGACAGTAGCGGTGAAGTCACTGGATTCGCCAAGGTCACCCGCGACATGACCGACCGCAAGCGTGCTGAAGAGGCTTTGATCTTCCAGCTCAGCGGAGCGCTGCTGGCAAATCTGGATGCCGAAAAACTACTGGAAGCAATCTCTGCTTCTATCCGCGAGGTGATTCCCCACGATAACGCGGGCTTGGTTCTTCATGACTCCGCAGCGGATGATATGGTGGTGCAATTCCTGGGAGAAACGGGCACCGACGTCTTTCCTGGCGAGTTGCGAGTGCCGATCGATGAATCTTTATCCGGGATCGCGTTTCGTACGCGCGAGCCGGTGCTGCTCGAAAACACCGCCAAGGCGTCCTTTGGCCCGGAGACGCTCGCCTACCTGAAGCGAATGGGCATGCAGTCGGGAATCTGGGTTCCGCTCGTTCACCAGGACAAAGCGCTTGGTGCCCTTTCCGTCGTGAGCAGGCAGGAAGGCAGTTTCGGACAGCGCGAAGTCGAGATGCTGGTCCAGATTGCCGGCCAAGTCGCCATGGCGGTCGATAACGCGATGGCATTCCGGCGCATTGCGGAACTTCGCGACCGGCTCAAACAGGAAAAACAATACCTCGAAGACGAGATCAATGTCGAACACCGATTCGACGACATCGTGGGCGAAAGCACCGGTTTGCGCAATGTGCTAAGGCAGATTGAAACCGTCGCGCCGACCGATGCCACGGTCCTCATCGAGGGTGAAACTGGAACCGGCAAAGAGCTTCTGGCGCGCGCCGTCCATCGCCTGAGCCAGCGCAGCGAGCATACTTTCATCAAGTTGAACTGCGCCGCAATCCCCGCAGGATTGATCGAGAGCGAGCTCTTTGGCCACGAGAAGGGCGCGTTTACCGGCGCCATTGCGCGCAAAATCGGCCGCGTGGAGCTGGCTCACGAGGGCACGCTGTTTCTCGACGAAGTGGGCGAACTGCCGCTCGACCTGCAGCCCAAGCTATTGCGCGCCTTGCAGGAGCGCGAAATCGAACGCCTCGGAGGAACGCGGTCCATACCCGTTAACGTGCGCCTGATCGCCGCCACCAATCGCGATCTTGCACAGATGGTCGCGGAAAAGCAATTCCGCAGCGACCTCTACTACCGCCTCAAAGTCTTCCCTGTCTCCGCTCCGCCCTTGCGCGAGCGCGCCGCCGACATTCCCATCCTTGTGCGTCACTTTGTCTCGCGCCACGCCCGCCGCATGGGCAAGAACATTGAAACCATCCCGCCTGAGGCGATGGCGGCGCTTGTCGCATGGAAGTGGCCCGGCAACATTCGTGAGCTGGAGAACTTCCTGGAGCGCGCAGTGATCCTCTCGCGCGGACCGCAGCTCCATGTGCCTCTCGCCGAGCTCGAAGCCATGAAAGAGGAAGACGAAGACTATGAAGCCGCGACCAATCCAACATTGCACGCCGCCGAGCGCGACCATATTCTGCGAGCGCTCCGCGAAGCAAAGGGCATCATCGGCGGACCCGGCGGCGCGGCCGAGCGGCTCGGCCTCAAGCGCACAACCCTGAACTCCAAAATGAAGAAGCTCGGCATCGAGCGCAGCGACTATATGTAGTCTCGGCGACGAAATACCGTCATCGTCACTTCGTCACACAGCGCGCACCGTCACCCAGGAACGCTGCAGGCCCACACAACCAACTCCTTTCCATTCAGCGCGATGCAGCCACAGCCGCGCCGCGCCTTAAGTTTGGCACGCGCCGTGCCTTATCACTGGCGTGGCGCAGGACGAGCCAGCAATTGCTTCGAATCACTTTTGAAGAAAAACCGAACGCGATCGTCATCAAGCTGGAAGGACGCATCGCCGGACCGTGGGCTACCGAACTTGGCCGCCTGTGGGAAGAGAAAGCTCCGGCGCTTGCGCAGAAGAAACTGGCCCTCGATTTGCGGGGAACCACCTATGCCGACGCCGGCGGGATCAACGTCTTGAGAGCGATCTACTCTCAAACGGAAGCCGCGATCCTCACTGGCACACCCTGGACCGAGTATCTTGCCGAAGAGGTCGCGCGCAAGGACTCTCAACCTGCTGAGACGGAGAGCTGAGATGCAGATGGGACACGATCTAACGAACCACGCGGGCGCACCTTCTTACCTGAAGGGCGAGTTTTTCAAGGCATTGCCGGCCGCGGCGCTGGCCGATCTGGAGCCGCTGCTTGCACCTTCTTCCTATCCCTCGAATGTGGTCCTCTTCACTGAGACACAGCCGTCATCGGGCATCTACGTAATCCTCGACGGCGAAGTCAAGCTCTCTATCAACTCGAGCGACGGCCGCCGTCTGAGCTTTCACATCGCCAAAGCAGGCGAGGTGCTCGGCTTTTCGTCCACACTCTCCGGCGGCGAGTACGAAATGACCGCCGACACGCTTTACCCGGCCAAAATCGCGCACATCTCGCGCCAGGTATTTCTGCAATTCCTGGCTCGCCACCCTGAGGTCTACCCCATCGTCACGCGCGAAATCAGCCACAGCTTCAACCTTGCCTGCGAGCAGTTGCGCATGGTTGGCCTGTCGACTTCAGTGCCTGAGCGCCTTGCCCGCCTGTTGCTGGTGTGGAGCGACGAGCCCGGTCAAAAGCATGAGCGGTCCGCTCACTGCCGCGTATCGATGACGCACGAAGAGATCGGTGAATTCATCGGGGCTTCGCGCGAGACAGTCACGCGTACGCTCAGCATCTTCAAGAATCGCCATCTTGTGGCGCAGCACGGATGCACACTGACCATTCCCAGCCGCGTCGCGCTGGAAAGTTACGCGCGCGGATAGATTCGCCGCGTTTCCTGCGTCGCAGATTTTCTCGGGGGGACATTGCAGTTCCTTAGTTGGGCCGTTCGCCGTAGGCGAGCGGCCCTCTTTTTCTCTGGGCACACACCGATCACTTCTTTAACTCACGCAACGCAAGCCGCGCCGCGTGGTAGCCGCACATTCCGTGCACGCCTCCGCCCGGTGGCGTCGATGCCGAACAAAGATACAGCTTGGGAGTACCCGTCGCGTAACCGCTCTTCGTCGGCCGAAAGAACGTCTGCCGCAGTGTCATCGCACCGCCGCTAATGTCGCCCCCTGCGAGATTCATGTCCATTGCTTCGAGTGTCGCGGGTGCGGAAACATGCCGTGCCAGAACGCAATCACGGAATCCCGGAGCAAATCGCTCGATCTGTGCCTCGATCCGCTCCGTCATGTCGAACGTGGATCCGTTCGGCACATGACAATAGGCCCACAGCACGTGCTTGTCCTCCGGCGCGCGCGATGAATCATAAAGCGTCGGCTGCGCAACCAGCACAAAGGGCTGTTCGGCTTCGCGGCCATCGGCGACTTCGGATTCAGCAGCCGCGATCTCCTCAAACGATCCGCCCAGGTGAACGGTGATCGCTCGGCGGCAATCTGCCGCGCGCCACGGAACCGGTTGCGAAAGCGCGTAGTCGATTTTGAACGCACCCGGCGCGCGCTGGAACCGTTCCAACTCGATTTTGTATTTGGGTGAAAGCCGCTCGCCCGAGATTTCAACCAGTTGCCGCGGCGCGGTGTCGAACAACACGAGTTCATTTTTCGCTTCCAACTCGCGGAACGCCCCGGCATCGATGCGGCACGAGCCGTGTACCGTTCCGCCAAGCGATTCTAGATAGCCTACGAGCGCCCGCGTCAGAGCCTGCGCGCCGCCGTGCGGAATCGGCCAACCGACCGCGTGAATGCTGATGCCGAACAGCCATCCGATGGTCGCGCTCAGCGGCTGGTCGAAACTCAGAAACGAGTGACCCGCAAGTCCCGCGAAGATAGCGCGCGTTCGCGGACTTACAAAGTGGCTTTTTGCAAAGCCCTCTGCAGACTGAAACGCCGAAAGTCCAAATCGCGCCATGCGCAGTGGATGATGCGGGATGCGGAGTGCGGGGCCGAGCGTGTCCTCCGCAAAATCCATCCAGTCGTCCACCGCTGGTTGCATCAAGCCCCGCCATAGCTTGCCGTCAGCTCCAAGCGCGCGCTCCGCACGGTCCAGGTCGCGATCTAGCACAACAGCCGAGCCGTCGTCGAGCGGGTGCGCCAGCGGTGCCTCACCGTGAACCCATTCCAGTCCATGATTTGCCAGCGGCAGCGAGGCAAAAAATGGAGACCCCGCCGCAAATGGATGCACGGCCGAGCCGAAATCGTGCAGAAATCCCGGCAACGTGAGCGGCATCGTGCGCACAGCGCCCCCGGCTTCGGCTTCTGCCTCAAAGACCTCCACGCGCATCCCCGCCTGCGCTAGCACAATGGCCGCGGCCAGCCCATTGGGGCCCGATCCAATCACGCATGCGCGGCTCATTGCTTCATCTTCCTCCGGATGCACGTTCAGTCGTGCGGCGGCAATTCCTCAGGCCATTCCACCACGGCAACTTCACCATTCGCGGCCATCGTCAACTCCGGCGCGTACAGGCCGAGATACGCGCGCCGCCACCAGTCGCCGGTGCGCCGCTTTTCTTCCTCTGTTGTAAACCAGTATTGCCAGATCACGGCGCGCACGTAACGGGGCGGAGTCAGCGGAAAGGGATTGCCTCGAAAAAGCGCCAGCACGTCGCCATCGCCCACCAGCAGCCGCTCTTCTGTCAGCGGCACGATCTCGTTCTCGCGCCAGCCACCGAGCGATGCAAACCACAGGTTCCAGTCGAAACGCGGCTGATAGGGCGCATAAATGCCGGGCACTTCGTTCAGCGCCTGCGGCTTGTTCCGGAAGGTATAAGCAATCCAGTTTGTGCCGTCTTCGGAACCCTGGAATTCGATCTCGTAGCGTCCGCGTGTCATCACTGCGAACAGTCCATATTGGTTAGCGATCCGAAACGGATCGAGTGCGATGAGCGGCTTGATCGGCAACGGGTTTTCGTGGAATGGAATAGCAAGCAGCTCCGCAGTCGTGTCGTAGGCAATCCAGGTAAGCATGAGGGTCGCAACGGCCACGCCGCCAACCCTCAACGAAGAGCGGAAACGTTCCAGAAATGTCTGCCGGTTCGGAGCCGAATCGCTTGCCTCGATGTCCGCCGTCGCCAGGCTGGCATCGCCTGCACCCAGAATCGACAGCGATTGTTCGTCAGACGTCTCGGGCGTCGAGGCTTCAATCTGCTCTTGCTGCCGCGGGCGGAAGCGCGCAGGCATGAATCGCAACAGAAACCTGTCATCGAGCAGAAGGAAGCCGAGCGACAGCACCAGGTAATTCAAGAACGCATAGTTGGCTGTAAGAATCACACCGATCTCCCATGGCGTGACGATGAAAAAAAGGATGAGCCGCACCCTGCGAGGAAAGAACATCATGAACACGATCCCCAACTCAAGAGCCAGGGTGCCTCCGACAGTGGCAGCGTGGAACCAATGCGGCAAATGCTCCACGTACCATCCAATCCACGTTGGCAGAGGGCCGTTCTGGTAGTACTCATCCATCGCCGTGAAGTTGCGCCACTCCACGTCGCCGCTCGCGATCTTCACCACGCCGGATTCGAAATAAATCCGGAACCACTCCCACTGCAACAGGAACCAGCTCAAGCGCGAAGGCGGATCGTGCGCGCCCCAGCCTGGCCAAAGCCCTCGCGGCGCGAAAAACAACGCCAGAAATCCTGCCTCGAGCAACATGCCGTCCGACTGATAGCTTGAGAATGCGCCGCTCGCACCTACGAACGAAAGGAAACACACGAAGCAGACGAGAAAACTCAAGCGCGGCCACACATTTAAAAACGCAATTACGGACGCGATTAGCCCGATCCACGTCACAGCCATCAACATCGCGGAGCTTGACGAGATCCAATACAGCGATGGCGCATACCAGTACCGCTCCAGACCCAGTTGCTGTGCGATCTCCGCCAGATAGTCCTTCGCGGGCAGAATTCCCTCAGGACCAATCAAGCCCTTGATCTGAAACAGCAGCGAATAGAAAGCTGAGAAGTAGATGAGGGCGAGCGCGCGCAGAAAGATCCACCGCGGAACCATCTGACCCCGCGGGCCACGATGCCCATCGAAGAGCCACCTTAAGCCGTTGATCAGCTTGCTCCAACCCATCTCTCGAACAGGATACCGGCTGCCCCGCACTCACCCGCCAAGGAATCGTGCGGCGACAGCGTAATCTTGTTATCAGGATCACGAGCGTCAAAATCCGATCGTGAATTCCTGGCTTTCTTCACTCGGCCCGATCTGTAAGAGGTTCTCCTCCATGCACCGATCCTTATTCGATTTGTCGGGCAGAGTGGCAGTTGTGGCCGGTGGAACCACGGGCCTCGGCCTCGCAATGGCTCTCGGCCTGGCCGCCGCTGGCGCAGATGTTGTCCCCAGTTCGCGCCGCATGCGCGAAGTGGAGAAGGCCGCCGCCGAGATTGAAGCCCTGGGCCGCCGCTCTCTCCGCGTCGTCAGCGATGTTCTCGATCGTCCCTCGATTGAGGCCCTGCACGATGCCGTCCTCGCGGCCTTCGGCAAGGTCGACATTCTCGTGAACGCCGCCGGCATCACCAGCAAATCCCCCGTCTTGCAGGCTCCGGAGGCGGACTGGTCGCGCATCATCGAAACCAATCTCACCGGCACGCTTCGCGTTTGCCAGATCTTTGCAGCGAGCATGGCAAAGGCCGGTTACGGCCGCATCATCAATGTCGCCTCCCTCGGATCCTTCGTCGCGTTTCGCGGCGTGGCACCCTACTCGGCCAGCAAGGCCGGCGTGGTTTCATTGACTAAAACTCTCGCCATTGAGTTGGCGCCCAACGGCGTCAACGTGAACGCCATCGCGCCGGGCATCTTTGCCACGGAGCTGAATCGCTCGCTGGTTCAAGGAACACCACGCGGAATGGAACTCCTCATGCGCACGCCCATGCACCGGTTCGGGCAGGCGTATGAATTGGCCGGCGCAGCCATCTTCCTCGCTTCCGAGGCTGCTTCATTTGTCACCGGAGAAGTGCTCGCCGTCGACGGCGGATTCCTCGCCAGCGGCGTGAATCAATAGATTTTCCCCCACGCCGCACAAAATCACTATGCTCCGGAAACGCATTCGCTAATACCCAGCTTGCGCGATCTGCACTTTTCGCCCTTCGGCGCACGATGTATAAATGCTCCGCACCAGTTGCAGTGCGCGGTACCCATCCACACCGGACGACGCCGGTGGCCGGCCCCTCTTGCATGCCTCGCCAAAATCGGCCAGTTGCCGCTCGAACGGCGTGAGCGAAATCGCCATCGGATCTGACGCGCCGGATTTGGCCTGCCCTGAAATGGGCGCCGGCTCGCCTTGATCGCCCCGCACATCCCAGGTCGTCAGTTGGTCCCCGGTCACAATTGCGCTTCCCTTCGTTCCGTGGATCTCGATTCGCTCGGGATACCCCGGCCACAGAGCCGTCGCCGCCTGCATCACGCCCGTTGCGCCCGATGAATAATGCAAAACGGCGGACACCAGGTCCTCCGATTCGATCTTGTGCGTGGCACCGAGGTGCCAGTACCCGAAAACCTCATCCACCGCGCCAATCAGATACAGCAGCACGTCCACCTGGTGAATCGCCTGGCCGATCAGCGCGCCCCCGCCCTCGCCGGCCCAGCTCCCTTTCACCGGCCGCGCGTAATACTCGTCCGTCCGATGCCACTTCACGTAGGCGTCTGCCTGCAAGATCCGGCCCAGCCTCCCAGCCGCAATTGCGCGTTTCAAAAAAAGTGTGGAGTTGTCGAAACGGTGCTGACTCACAACGCCGAGTTGAATTCCGGCGGAGCGCGCCGCCTCTATCATTCGTGCTGCGGTCTCCAGGTCCACAGCCATCGGCTTTTCAACCAATACATGCTTACCCGTCTTCGCGCCCAGTTCCACCGCCGCCAGGCGATAGCCGGGAAATGTGCACACATCGAGCCAATCCACGTCCGCGCACCGGCTCAGCTCTTCCGGCGTGGCCACAAACTCTGCGCCCCAGGCATCCGCAAACCTGCGCCCGCGCTCCTCAGTCCGATCTGTAACCGCCGCAATCTTGTAGCCGATGTTCTTGTAAGCTTGTGCGTGCTTGCCTGCGATGCCGCCGGCGCCGATGAATCCCGCTTTCATATCGAGTCAATCTCCCGCATAGCCCGGGCATCGTGGTGGGGCCAATCAGGCTTTTATGCGTGTACCGCAACGGAACTGGCCCGCTCGCTTTCGTGGCTCGACGCAAAGTCCATCTGCCGGAAAAGCACCTTGTGCAGGACCAGCGCTGCGGCCCCGCGCAACCTCGCTGCATCGCCGTCCATGGCCGCAACCACGCGCGGAGTGTGCGGCGTAAACGACTTTGCGATCAACTGGCTCTCAAGCAATGGGCAAATACGCGCCCAGAGAGCTGTGCAGTCACCCACGATAATGATGACTTCCGGCGCCAGCCCCGCCGACAGCATCGCCAACCCTCGCGCCAGGTAGGTCGTCATTTTGTCGATGGAGCGTAATGCGCGGATATCGCCCTTTAGCGCCAATTCGAGCAACTCCTGAAAAGAATTGAGCGTACTTTCCGGCGCCAGCTCGCGGTAGTAGCGCAGCCCGGCGCGGTTCGAAGCAAATGTCTCCCAACACCCCACGCTGCCGCACCCGCACACTGGACCGGTTTCTTCAATCGGCATGTGGCCGAATTCGCCCGCCATGTCATCCCTGCCGCGAACCACCCGTCCATCCACCAGCATTCCCGCGCCAATGCCCTCTGAAACCGATATCGCAATCATGTTTTGCGCATCGCCGAAGTTGCCGAACCAGCGCTCTGCCACCAGGCAGGCATTGGCCGCATTCTCCATTTCAATCGGAGTGTCCAGAACTCTCTGCAGTTCCGCGTAGAGGTCGATCTGGCCCCACGGAGCATTGGGCGAAAAGAGCAGGCGGTGCGTCCTCTGGTCCACGCGCCCTGAAACGCTTACACCAAGGCCCTGAAACATTCGGTCGCCATAAGTTGCGCGCAACGCTCGCGCCGCTCGCGCGATATGCGCGATGGCCGTTCTCGCTTCTTCAGCTGTTGAGCCGGCCTTGATTTCGAAGTCGACTGCCTCACGGCCAAGGATCCTCCCGTTGATGTCGACAACTGCCAGATTGGCTTTCCCCGGGCGCAGATCGATGGCCAGCGTGACGTGCCGATCGTTCAGCGTCACATAGGTCGGCCTACGCCCTCTCGGCAGCCGCCCCAGGCTGCCGGGCACTACCCATTCCTCGTCGATGAGCTGGCCGATGATCACCGAAACCGTGCTAGGCTGCAGCCCCGTCAGTCGCGCCAGGTCGGCTCGGCTCACAGGCTGGTGCAGGTGGATGGCGTGAAGCAAAATGTCACGATTGATTTCGCGCGCAGTCTCGCTCGAAGCCACGGCACGGCGGGGTCGAGTTGACTTGTCAGTTCCGCGCATGATTCTTTGCATTCTCCATCCGGCGGCTCCAGATTGGCTGCTCCGCTCATCATTCTGGTGTTCAATGTTCCCGCACCGGTCTGCGCCGACCGTACTCACGCAATCACTATATCCGAGGTGGTGCAATCGGTTGCAATGAGGCTCACTTGGCTTCAATCCCAGGCGCGAACGGCCAAATCGCCCCCGGCCGCCTCCCTGAGTCGTGCTTCGGCCCAATCATCGACAACTGCGCTAGGCAACTGAGTATCGCTGCGAAGGCGATTCGTAGTCAATTTAATCCAGAAAATCGATTTTCCAAATTACTTGCCTCCGCTTTCATACCCCACCTTCTCATGGGTATTCGATTGAACAGTTTGCAGCAATGTTTCCCTCATCTGAGGTCCTTTCGGTGTAAACCTTTTCTTCGCTTGACAGTCACTGTCATCTATCCATATACTTCGCGTCGCCAATTAATTTGGCTGCTGCACGTCGCTCAAGTTTTCTCTTAGCACATCGTTCGTGCGCCCATTTTCAGTGTGGGCGTTTCCGGCAATCCCAGCCGGCGAGCGGGACTAAGTGGCAAGTGAGCGGATCTGCGGGCAATCCAAAAATTTCGGAGGCAAGATTATGACAGGGTGGAAATCACTACATGAGGCGGGAAAGCGGCGCTCTTTTAAATCAAACACGTTTTCCAGATTGTTGATGATTCCGTACGTCGCGCTGTCGATTCTCGCTCTGGTGCTCCTCGTGAGCCCCTCGGCCCGCGCGCAAGGCGGCGGCAACGTTGCCATCACGGGAACAGTTTCTGATCCTTCCGGCGCGGTCATCACCGGAGCCAAGGTAACTGTGACTGAGGTCAGCACTTCTGTCGTCCACACCGATACAACCGACAGCAGCGGCCAGTTCAACTTCACTTCGCTTCCGCCCTCAACCTACAAAGTTTCAGTGGAAGCCCAGGGATTTAAAGGGTACGTTCAGAACTTGATTATGCTGGCTGACCAAGTCCGCAGCATGGATGTCCATTTGCAGGTTGGCTCACAGACGCAGCAGATCACGGTCGAGACGTCGGCAGTACAGGTGAACACGGTCAGTCCCGAACTCGGCCAGGTGATTGAGCATACGCGTCTGGTCGATATTCCGCTGAACGGAAGAAATGCCGCGGACCTTACGCTGCTTGTGCCCGGCGCGGTGTCGGCCATTGCAAACAATTCCGGTTCGTTGCAGGGCGATACGAAGCAGATTCCCGGCGCCGACGCGATCGCAGTGAACGGGGCCCGGCCGGATCAGATTGGCTACAGCCTCGACGGCGGCAACAACGAAGATCTGATGAGCAACGTCAACCTCCCGTTCCCCTTCCCCGATGCCTTGCAGGAGTTCAGCGTCCAGACCAACAGCTTTGACGTGCAGTACGGCTCCAATGCCGGCGCAGTAGTGAACGTGGTCACCAAGTCTGGTACCAACGATTGGCATGGCGATTTGTTCGAGTTCGTGCGCAACCGGGCCTTTAATGCTCGCAACTACTTCGCCGACATCAAGGATCCACTCAAGCGCAATCAATTTGGCGGCACCGTCGGCGGGCCCATTCACAAGAACACCACGTTCGGGTTTTTTGGATGGCAAAAGACCATCATCCGCAGCGTGAACAATGCGAGCAATGCGATCGTTCCCACAGCGGACAACATGAACGGGAATTTCTCCATTACGAATCCGACCACGGTCATCAACAATCCGTCGACGCACACCCCATTCGCGAGCAACGCCTCAATTGGTCCGGTCTCTACGGTGGCGCAGAATATGGCCAAGCTGCTGCCGCTTTGGCCCGCGGGGTCGACGGGCGGGACGAAGACCTTCGGCACCCCAGTCCAGGAGAATTTTGACGAGTACGCCGGCAGGTTCGATCAGGTCTTCCGGGGGCAGGATCATCTTTTTGCCCGCGTTTACATCAACAAATACCATCACGCACCAACCTATGATGGGAAAAACCTGCTCACGGCGGGGCCGGGCTCGACCGTGCTGGCGCAGAACTGGTCCATCGGCCACACATGGGTGATTTCCCCGTCCCTGGTGAATAATATCGTTGTTGATTTTGTGCGCTCGAACTCGGACCGCGGACAGCAAGGCGGCCCGGGAGGCACGGTTCCGGATATGAAAACCTTCGGTTCCGCCCTTTACCAACTGCCAACCGCGCAGAGCGGAATCCGAAGCTTCGCTGTCGCCGGCGACTTCACGCTCGGCAACTTCACCGATGCGCATTTCATCCGCAATACCTACGATCTGCGCGATGTGTTTTCCTGGATCAAGGGCAAGCACGATCTCGAGTTCGGCTACGATCTCGAAGTGGATCAGTCTAATATCCGCAACACCGATCTTGAGAACGGGAGCTTCAACTTCACCAATGACGTAACCGGCCTGTCGATGGCCAGCTTTGTGCTGGGCTACCAGCACACCTTCAGCCAGACATCAGGCAACTACTCCGACTCGCGCGAAAACCCGATGGGCGTCTTCGCCGGCGACAAATGGAAGGTGTCGAATCGCCTGGCGCTCGATCTTGGAATTCGTTGGGAACCGCAGCAGGTGATGCAGGAGAAATTCGGACGCATTCAGCAATTCCGCCCGGATGCGCAGATTGCCGGTGTTCATTCGGCCATCATTCCCAGCGCACCTGCCGGCCTGTTCTTCATCGGGGACTCCTACAACAACATCAGCGTTCCAACCCGCGGGGAGACGGGCGACTTTAACAACTTTGGTCCGCGCGTGGGCATCGCATGGGATCCAACCGGAACGGGGAAGATGTCGCTCCGCGCCGGCGGCGGCCTGTTCTTTGAATCGCGCCAGCCGGGACTGTTCCTGAACGACGCGTCAATTTCGCCGCCCTTCAGTCTGCGCATTGACCTGAACGATTCAACCACCGGGGCTTCGCAGATTGGTCCGCTAGAGAATCCTCTGGGAGCTTATCCAAACTTCACGAACGGCTTCCCGCAACGGTACGTTCTCAAGACAGCTCCTAAGAACGCTGCCTTTGTGGCCAACCCGGTCCTTTTCAGCCTGCAGCCGGGCGTAAAGTGGACCTCGCCTGAAATCTACGACTGGAACATAACCTACGAGTATCAGTTGCGGGCCGATATGGTGCTGCACGGCTCCTATGTCGGAACGCGTGGAACGCATCTGCGGCAGGATATCAACTTGAACCCCGCTGTCTACACCCCCGGCGGCACGGGGTCAGAACAGTCGACGCGTCCGTACCAGCCGTTTGGCATCATCTACGAGGACCGGAACACCGGCGCCAACAGCTATAACGGCCTTGAGGTCGATCTCGAAAAGCGGCCAGCGGGTGGAACCGGCATTCTCAACCAGATCACGCTCCTCGCCAATTACACCTATTCCAAAGCCACCGATTACAACTTGGCCGAAAATGGTGGCATCACGGACATCGGATCGAGCATCGGTTCCGGTATGTCGGTATACGATTCACGCCAGAAAGCGTTCGAGACTGGACCTGCAACTTTCGATCACACACATCACTTCGTGACATCGTTTGTCTGGACTCTGCCCAAGCTCACCGGCTCCAATGGCCTGGTACGAAATGTTGTTGGCGGCTGGCAATGGACGGGGCTTTACTCCATTACGTCGGGCGATCCGATGACCATCCTGGCTGGCACCGACATTTCGCGAACCAACAACAACCTCGATCGCGCGGATTATGTTGGCGCCGCCACTACCTACACCAGTGGGTGCCCCGCTGTCGGGCAGCCAAACTACAGCAAACACTGCTTGCCCTGGCTCAACAAAGCCAACTATGCAGCACCGGCCGCGGGAACCTACGGAAACTCGGGCAAAGGCTCAGTACGCGGCCCGACAGACTGGGACGCGGACACCGGCCTGCTCAAGAACTTTACCCCGATTCCCTCGCACGAGAATTTCAACTTCCAGTTCCGCGGCGAGTTCTTCAACGTATTCAACCATCCGCAGTGGTCCGATCCCAACGTGACCCTATCCAACGGCGCATTCGGCAGTACGCGCCAAACGATAGGCACACAGGTGGGCAACATTCTCACAACTGCGGACTATCGAATTATTCAGTTCGCGCTGAAGATGAACTTCTAACGAAAAACAATCTCAACAGAGGGCGCGCCAAAATCCTGGCGCGCCCTTTCTTTTTTGCGCGCAGCGCTTGCTGGCGCATATTCGTGTCACTCAAGCCCACATGCTTTGGGAGAGCGGTCTCGGCGCTCGTTCTCCCCGCGTTCACACAGCTCCGGGCAAATGCCGCTACACTTTCATCTGGAGATGCACGATGAGCCTTCCCGCCAGATTGCGGTCGATTCTTCTCAGTCTTTCCGCGCTTCTTTTGTTCACCACGTTGTTCCACCAGTCGTCCATCGCGCAAGCTCCCGCCCGCGATGCCAAGCTGCAGCTCGTCGTCGTGCTCAGTCGTCACGGCGTACGGTCGCCGCTTAGTGCGCAGGCCGATCTCAACAAATTCTCGGCCGCTCCCTGGCCAAAGTGGGAAGTCGCGCCCGGCATCCTCACCACTCACGGCTATGAGCTGATGAAGATCTTTGGCGCATGGGATCGCGCGAAGTTTTCCGGCGAAGGCTTGTTCGCGCTCACTGGCTGCGCCGATGCAACGCACATCACGATCCTGGCCGATACTGACCAGCGCACGCGCGAAACCGGCAAAGCTCTCGCCGAGGGAATGTTCCCAGGTTGCAGCATCACCGTTCACTCGCAGCCCGATGGCGCAACCGACCCGCTTTTCCTTCCGCGCAAAGCTGGCATCGGCCACCCGGATCCAGCACTC